>UMFW01033298.1_pt1 | contig 15625 bp, 10 predicted proteins | sample 1965111 | NCBI WGS metagenome assembly UMFW01 (sample SAMEA4836056, study PRJEB28245) | human gut metagenome | biome: gut microbiome; material: fecal sample | place: Denmark | collected 2008
TTTGTATTAAATCTGTTTTGAATGTTGTGTTCAAAACACTCAAGTATCTCTAGGTTAGGTATTTTTACAAAGATATCTTTATTGTTTACTTTTGCTAAGCCTTCTTTTTTAGTCTGTTCCCAATCTACAGTCAGATATCCAGTATGTAAGAGTAATGACCAGAAATCATTCAATCACAGATTAACTCTTCAAAGTTCATCGAAGTTGCTAACAAATCAAAGATCGACTTCTTTACAGGTTGCTATATTCAAGATCTGATGACAGCAAAAGATTTTGATAAAGATTTAAAGAAACTTGATGCCAGATGGAGTAGAGCTTTGTAGATGACAAGAAACTAACTTATCTAAAATCAGGTCACAGCAGGAGTTGCTGTGACCTAACCTTACAGGAATTACTGTTATTTCAGTGTCCGCCTAAAAGGTAGTGGACATAAAAATATAAAAACTCAACAAATAAAAACTAAACTTTGAAATCACATTGCAAAACTTCAATTCCATGAACCATTTCAATTCCATGTTACTATCACTTTATGACTCAAATTAAATTTATGAGACTCTTTTCTGAAGACTGAAACTGACGACAATTAATGTCGACCTGTCTACAACGAACAACGCATGATAGCAACTAGATAATGGTACCAGCTACATCAAAGCCTTAAAATTAACATATAACCATTTGATCAAAAAGAAAAATATTCACTCATTTTTCGTCATCAAATAATGTGAACTACAACAAATAAAATTATGAGTAACAGTAGTTTTTACTGATATTTTTAGAAATATGAGCAATTTCTTTGAAATATTGTCAAAGTTTGTAGTTCACAGTCACAGTTTTAATTTATCAAAATGAATAAACTTGTCTTTAGTGATGATTGATGTATGAGCAAAAAGCAAATACATAATTATGGGATGTAAAATTATCACTTCATATAAATATACCTTTTAAGGCTCTTTGTGGTCAATTGCCATGAAGAGCCCTTTTCAAAATGTATGTTACCTTGAAAGACACATCTTCGTTTTCTACTTTTAGTTTTTATATATGATTTGACTGCGGACAAGATGCAGATCTGCATCCTTATATCGTTTGAGAAATAAAAAGACAACCTAATCTCCTAGATTGCCATTAACATGAGATTTAATCTTTAAGTTTTAATTACAGAGCAGAACTTGCCTTGTATAAAACTACGTCATTAACAGCTTCAATAGTGCAAGTCTCATTAGCTTTCTGTAATAAAGCCTTACCTTTACCGTAGTAACGGTTATTCTCATCTAACTTGAACTCACCACTTACTGCTAACCAGATACATGCACTCTTATCTTTAGGAACAGAGAACTTCTGATTTGGCTTTAATACATACTTAGTTAATCTGAAATCTTTAACTGGTACGTTGTACTCTTCACCGCCATCAGCTGTCTTTGCTGAAACTAAGGTCTTAGGAGTGATTTCTTCGAACTTAACAATCTTTAATAATTCTTTAACATCTACTAATTTAGGAGTTAAACCACCACGAATTACGTTGTCTGAGTTAGCCATTAACTCAATGTTCTGACCTTCAAGATAAGCATGAGGAATACCAGCTTCCTGGAATACTACATCCCCCTCTTTAACGTACATTAAGTTCATTATAAGAACCATGATTAGACCTGCATCTAAGTTCTGTCCGCATTCACGAGCACGAAGACCTGCACGTACAATCCAGAATAGAGGATCACGGCGAGAGATCTTTGAAGATTGATAATCGCCTTTGTTCTCATCTACTACTGGAGCTAAGATCTTATCTAAGGCTTCTTTTGATAAACCGAAGATATAGCCTACAAACTTGTTTAACCCCTCTTCCGCGTATTTCTTTGCAAGATCTTTTGTAGATGCAAAACGTGACAGATTCTTAATTGCTGTCTCTTTATGAGCAAAACCGTGTAACAGATAGAAATCTGATAAAGCTAACATCAACTCTGGCTTGTGGTTGTTATCTTTGTAGTTACGCAGATTTGCAGGAACATTATCACGCTCTTCTCTGTCGTATCCTGCTCTTGCCTGCTCTAGAGTTGGATGAACCTGAATAGATAAAGGCTCACGTACGTCTAATACCTTTAATAAGTATGGAAGTCTGTTTGCGTACTCTTTGCAAACCTCTTCACCTAAAACAGATTTAGGATCGTAATCAATAAACTCTGATAACTTCTTACCATTAGAAAGTGTTGCAGTTCCAGTAGGATGCTCACCTAACCAGTACTCAGCGCTTGGTTTTCCCTCAGGAACTGAATCTAATAGCATCGGGATATAACAATAACCTCCCCAAGCATAATCTTTGACAACACCCTTTAATTCAATCATTTTGACCTCTATTTATTTTCTAGATTTAAAAAAACTAGTTTTAAGTTAATTGTATTTTATAAAAATACCGACATAACTGTTGTTATTAAATTATTTAAACAGTTTTAAACTCACATAAGTTTTCCTACTGCTCTTGAGACAGAGACTCAAGATGTAAGCTGCTTGTAGTTTGTTCATTCTCACAATGACAGATAGTTGTACGAATCTCATCACTACATCTTTGATACAATTCAACTTCAAGACCAGCAGCATTGCTGTGACGAAAAACATTTAGCTTCAATCTTTGGATTGAACTCTATGGCATACAACATTCTGTCTTTAACCAGACAGGATTTATCTAAACTCACTGGAGTTAAACACCGCAATAAAGAAACAGCTAAGAGAGCAAAGCTGCTAACAACCTACAACAACGTGTTTTCAACATTCAAAGGTATTCCTCTTCTGACTTTAAATTACCTGTTTAAGTTTCTGGTAACGCCTCCTTTAGAGAGTTAACTCCTTACTTAACATCAATACAGGCGCTGTTGAGATACACAGTGCATATTCCTATTGCAACTCTGACAAATTTCCTTTCAGAAGATATATAAATTCACTGATTTTTAAAGAGCATCCTGTAAGGCTTAGATTCAGGATCTTATTAACTGTTTTGACGACAAACGAGCTATCAATTTATGTGAGATTGATCGGCTTTATTTGGTTGCCGTAAATCAAAATATTCCTTAGATCGTTAGGGTTAATTTTTCAGAAACTTATATTTTTTAAGCGATGTATGATACCATTTATCCGATCGTTACAGTTATATAAACAATAAGCAATTTATTAGTAACATTTTCAGAAATTTATTATGGCAGTTACATTAAAGACCATCGCTGAATATACAGGGCTCTCAGTTACTACTGTATCAAGAGCCTTAAAAGACGGCGACGATGTTAAGCAACCTACAATCGATAAGGTTAAAGCTGCAGCAAAAAAATTAGGTTATGCACCAAATCTTCAGGGGCTGAGCTTAAAAACAGGTATTAACTACAATCTTGTTGCAGTTCTTCCAATGTTAAAGAGTGGTGATATCGTTGGTGATGTGGGCTCTCTACCTTTAATTTCAGGACTCACCTCAGGTCTTGTTGGCACTCCTTATAACCTCTCAGTAGTTCCAATGCTACCGGGACAGGATCCTCTAGAACCAGTAAAGTATGCTGTTGAAAGACGTTTAGCTGGCGGCATTATCATCAATGCGACCAAGACTAGAGATGAGAGAGTAACTTATCTACAGGAGCATAAGGTTCCATTTATTACCTTTGGTCAAACCGAAATGAGTATTGACCATGCTTTTGCTGATATTGATAACTACGATATCGGCTATAAAGCAGCTTCTTACCTGTTCCAAAAAGGCTGTAAGCGCATCTTAATGATCTCATCATCAGCTGAATATACCAATGCTTGTCATAAGTACTATGGTGTTAAAAGAGCTGCAATGGAGTACGGTATAGATTTTGATAGAGACAGAGATATTGTCTATGACTACTCTGTTCAAACAAACTACAGAAAACTCTTCTGTGACATCATGTCAAAAACTAATCATCCAGATGGTATCTTCTGTGGTTCTGAGATTTCATCGTTAGGTTGTGTAGCTGGTGTTGCTGATGCAGGTTTAGTAGTTAACAAGGATGTTTATGTAATTAACATAGAAACCAGTGATTTACCTGCTTTCTATCAACCACCTATACCAGGATTAAGACAGAACTTCCATTCAATTGGTACAGTATTATCTAAGTACTTAATTAAACTTATTGAAGGTGAAGATCCTAAGAAGTTACAATTCTTAGAAAAAGCTACTTTCTATCCAAGATAGAGTAAACTTTTACATCAATTATCCGAAATGGCAAGCTAAAAACCTAAACTCCGCAGATCATAGTTACTAATCTTTGATCTGCAGAATTTAGGTTGTAAATAATAAAGTTATAGCTAGATGTTAAAAATATCTAACTGTTCTGAATCAGAACTATCTTTCCATGCCTTGTCAGCTTTAGCATCATCAGAACGCTGTTTTTCAATATTCTCAAAGTAGTCTTTTGCAGGTGGAACAATATACTCTCCTGTAAAGATTGAGGTATCAAACTTGGTTAAAGCAGGATTTTCCTCTGTTACAGATGCTTCAAGATCTTCTAACTTCTGATAGATAAGTGCATCTGCGCCAATTTCTTTGCAGATCTCTTCATTGTTTCTACCATAAGCAATAAGCTCTTTTGAGGTAGGCATATCAATACCATATATGTTTGGATAGCGGATCTCAGGAGATGCTGATGCAAAGAATACCTTGTTAGCACCTGCCTCACGAGCCATCTGAACAATCTGTAATGAAGTGGTACCACGTACGATTGAGTCATCAACTAAGAGTACGTTCTTGCCTGCAAACTCAGCTGGAATTGGGTTTAGCTTATTACGTACAGACTTCTTACGCTGTTTCTGACCTGGCATAATAAAGGTTCTGCCAATATAGCGGTTCTTTACAAATCCCTGACGGTATGGAACACCTAATGATCTCGCGATCTGCACTGCAATATCAATTGAAGTATCAGGAATAGGAATTACCACATCAATCTTTAAATCCTGATGCTCTTTCTGGATCTGCTCGGCAAGTTTCGTGCCCATGCGGACTCTGGTTGCATATACAGATGCTCCATCGATAATGCTATCTGGACGAGCAAAGTAAACATACTCAAAGATACATGACTGTAAATGAGGATCCTTAGCGCAAATTTTTGAATATAACTGACCATCTTTGGTGATAAGTAAAGCTTCACCAGGTTTTACATCACGAACTAGCTTAAAGCCACTGACATCTAAAGCCACGCTCTCTGAGGCTACCATGTATTCAGTCTTGCCATTCTCGTCTTTCTTCTCTCCTAGAACCATAGGTCTAATACCAAATGGATCACGGAAAGCGATTAGACCTACGCCTAAAACTAGGCAAACTACAGCATAACCACCTTTAATCTCATCATATACGCCGGAGATAGCTTTAAAAATGTCATCAGCAGTTGGTACATCACTATTGATTTGAGAGATTTTCCAGGCAAGGATATTTAGAAGAATTTCAGAATCTGATTGGGTATTAACATGACGGTGGGCTTTTTTACACTTTTCTTTTAACTCTTTAGAATTGATAAGGTTTCCGTTATGAGCCAGTGCAATTCCGTATGGAGAGTTTACATAGAAAGGCTGAGCTTCTGCTGCTGATGAAGAGCCTGCTGTAGGATAACGGTTATGGGCGATACCAATGTTTCCGCGCAGTCTTAACATATGTCTTTGCTGAAAGACTTCAGTTACCATACCGTTTGCTTTGCGCTGATGAAAATTGTCATATTCATCTACGGTTACGATACCTGCAGCATCTTGTCCGCGGTGCTGTAACACCTGCAAAGAATTATAAAGTGATAAATTGACAGGAGAGGTTCCGACAATTCCAACAACACCACACATAACTATAATGCTCCAGTTCCTGAGGTTCCTAAATAATTAAAGAACCATTCAACGATTACTTCAAGATGAGGTACAAAGATTGAATCTTTATACCAAGGATAATAGGTAATAAAAGAAAGAATATGGAGTTTAATTAGGATCTGTAATACTGCAAAGACAGCACTTACAATTAAAATTCCCCTAACCACTCCAAAGACCACACCTAAAAGTCTATCAAAGCTTGATAAACCTGCTTTCTTTACAAGTGAACTTATAGTACTTGCAACAAAACCTAAAGCAATTAAGGTGACAATAAAAAGAACAATGCTGGCGATTACTTTTCTAGTTAAATCGTCGTTTGAAAAGGTAATATATTCTGATAACTGTGGGTAAAACCGACTTGCAACTATAAAAGCTGCAATCCACGAAAGAATAGAAGAGGCTTCACGAATAAAGCCTCTAAAAATAGATGTTATGGCTGACAAGCCAATAACACCTACTATTACCCAATCAAGTGCTGATAGCATTACTTAGTCTCAGCTGAGATTACTTCTAAGCCGCCTAAGTACTTGCGTAAAACCTTAGGTACGGTAACAGAACCATCAGCATTCTGATAGTTTTCAAGAACAGCAACTAAAGTACGACCTACTGCTAGACCTGAACCGTTTAGAGTATGAACTAACTCTACCTTGCCATCCTTACGACGTAAACGAGCCTGCATACGGCGAGCTTGGAAGTCTACACAATTAGAGCATGATGAAATCTCGCGGTAGCAGTTCTGTGCTGGTAACCAAACCTCAATATCATAGGTCTTAGCAGAGCTAAAGCCCATATCACCAGTTGACAGAGCAACAACGTGATATGGGATCTCTAAAGCCTGTAGCACTGCTTCAGCATCATGAGTTAAGGTCTCTAAAGCCTGCCATGAGTCTTCTGGTTTAACAATCTGAACCATCTCAACCTTATCAAACTGATGCATACGGATTAAACCGCGGGTATCACGACCAGCTGAACCAGCCTCAGATCTGAAGCATGGAGTATGAGCTGTGATCTTAATTGGTAATTCCTGCTCAGGAATAATCTCACCACGAACCATGTTGGTTAATGGAACTTCAGCAGTTGGAATTAAGCAGAAATGATGATTTACACCATCACCATCGCAGTCACCATCAAGATTGGTGTGGAACAAATCTTCAGCAAATTTAGGCATCTGACCTGTACCATATAATGAATCCATATTTACTAAGTATGGAGTGTAAATCTCGGTATAGCCCTGCTCATAATGCAAGTCTAACATTAACTGAACTAAAGCTCTGTGAAGTTTGCAGATAGGCCCCTTCATGAAAGCAAAACGTGCACCACTTACTTTACGTGCAGTTTCAAAATCTAACATGCCTAAGCCTTCACCAATAGCTACGTGATCTTTGATGTCAAAATCAAACTTACGTGGCTCTCCCCACTTTCTTACTTCAACATTGAAAGTATCATCAGCACCTAGTGGGCATGATGGATCTGGTAAATTAGGAACAGTAAGAGCGATGTCATTTAACTGCTTTAATACCTCATCCTGCTTCTGTTTTACTTCGGTCAATTCTTCACCGATCTTTGCTACCTGAGCTTTGATCTCAGATACGTCCTGACCTGCCTTAATTGCCTGACCGATACTCTTTGAAAGTGAATTACGCTGAGCCTGTAATTCTTGAGTGCGAGTCATAGTCTCTTTACGTAATGACTCTAATTCATTGATCTTCTGAACATCTAATTTGTAGTTACGTGTTGCAAGGCGCTTCGCAGCCTCTTCAATATCAGCGCGTAAATATCTTGAATCAAGCATGGATAATTGCCATTTGTTAAAGTTAATAAAGAATTCTGTTTAATTGCTTTTATGCAATCAATAATACGCCGGTAATTTTAACATACAGAGTGAAAATTTGTTCAAATAATATTAAGTGCGCCAAAGTTACTCATACTGTACTTTTTTACCTTTAAAGCCCTGAGGGTAGCGCTTGTCTTTTTCTAACTCATCTCTTTGTCTTAGATATTCTTCTTTTTTAGATAAGTTAAGTTCAAAGCCTCTGTCAGATGGATGATAGTACACTGTGCCTGTTAGTTCTTCAGGGAAGAAACTCTCCCCTGCTGCATATGCTCCCTGATAATCGTGAGCATAACGGTAGGTTGCTTTATACCCTAATCTTTCCATAAGCTTAGTAGGTGCATTTCTGAGATAAATCGGTACATCAAGCTCTCCATTTTGTTTTGCATCTTCACGAGCTTTATGGAAGGCTTCATATAAATGGTTACTCTTAGGAGCTAAAGCACAATATACAGTAGCCTCAGCAATCGCTCTCTCTCCTTCATAAGCACCTATTCTGTCAAAGATATCCCAAGCATTAAGGCATACTGTCATAGCTCTAGGATCTGCAAGACCAATATCCTCGGTTGCGATCGCTAATAAACGTCTTGCCACATACAGAGGATCCCCTCCTGCCTCTAAAATACGTGAATACCAGTACAAGGCTGCATCAGGTGCGCTGCCGCGCACTGATTTATGGAAGGCTGAAATTAACTCGTAATAGGCATCACCGCCTTTATCATAATTTATGAGTTTTCGACCTGCTACAGCTCCTACCATAGCAAGGGTTAAGATTTTGCCACCTGTTTTTACGGGAGAAGCTAAATCTGATGCCATCTCTAATATATTTAACAGGTATCTAGCATCTCCTGCGGCTAAATCAATAATGGCTTTTTCTACACCGTCTGCTAAATGTATGTTTTCTTTTAAAAGACCGCGCTCTGAGTTTAAGGCATTATAAAGTAAGGTTCTAGACTCATCTTCAGAGAGTTTTTGCAATACATACACTCTAGCTCGAGATAAGAGAGCAGAATTTAAACTAAAAGATGGGTTCTCTGTTGTAGCACCAATAAAAGTAATAGTGCCATTTTCAATATGAGGTAAAAAGGCGTCTTGCTGAGATTTGTTAAAACGATGAACCTCATCGACAAATAAAAGTGTTTTAACGCCACTTCTTTTGCGCAATAAAGCTCTATCTACAGCTTCACGTATATCCTTTACACCTGAGGTTACAGCAGGTATTTGCTCAAAATGCGCGTTACAGGCTTTTGCAAAGAGCAATGCTAAGGTAGTTTTTCCAACTCCAGGAGGTCCCCAGAGGATCATTGAATAGCATTGACCTTTATTTAAGATAGTTCTTAAAGGTCTGCCTTCACCTAAAAGATGTGATTGACCTACATACTCTTCTAAAGTTTTAGGTCTCATTCTTGAGGCTAAAGGAGCAAACTCGTCGTTTAGCTCCTTATCTAATTGTTCATTGGCTTTATGATCTGCTTTTTCCTGATCAAATTGACTGAACAGATCAGTTTGACTTTCGTTCATCATCTATCTGAGCATCCTCAGGAATTTTGTACTCAAATGAGCTGTCAGACACTTGGGTCTTTACTTGAGATAAAGTGTAGCGATTGGTATTACCATCTTTTAACTGTACATATAAATCAGATACTAAATCACCTTGAAACTCTAGCTTAATTGACACAACCTGACCAGGATTTTTAGCTTTTAGAACATAGCTATTGCCACCTTTTGCAACCTCATACTGTCCCCACACAGATTCACTCTTTGTGGTTAATAGCATGAATGGTGAGGAGTAAAGCTCCTGTTTATCAAAAATGCTTACCTGGTTTACAAAAGGATCATAGAAATAAACAGTGTTTCCTTTGGTAAATAGAACCTGTTCATCAGGACTTGTAGTATGCAACATGAACTTATCAGGTTTCTTTAGAGAAAGTCTTCCAGATGACTTAGACACTAAAGAGCCATCTTTTCTGGTAACAGTTTGAGAAAAAGTTGAACTTAAAGCATTTAAAGTTGAGAGTTTTGACTGTAACTCTTCTTTTGTATCAGCACTTGCCTGAAAAGACAAAGAAACTAAAAAAGCAACAATTACAGCTTTTACGAATGCTACTTTCACACCCTTTAAACTAGTTACTAATCTCATGAAAATTACCTTTTATGTAAACAGACTTCTTTACACTAAAATAAGATAGAAGACTGTGTTCTTATCCTGTTACTGAATTAAAAAGCCCTTATCATCAATGATTTGTTGAGCCTGCATCTGGCGGTGAATTTTACGTGCTCTGTTATAGCCAAAACCAAAAGCAGTTTGTAGTTCTGATACAGAGAGTCTCTTGTTTGATGAGCAGTATGATCTTGCATATTCAACTACCTGATCAAACTTAGCATCTAGTTGTTGTGCTGAAGCATCACTATCTTCACTCTCAACGCTTTCCTCTTCCTCACTTTCAGTAATGCCCTCAACATATTCAGGCTCACCTGCCTGCTGTATCCATGAGGATACAACCTTTTCAACATCCTGATTGCTTGTAAATGGACCTTGTGCACGGAACATCTGAGAGCGGTTTAACTGCTGATACTTAACTAACATATCACCATTACCTAAAAGTTTTTCAGCACCTGTCTCATCTAAAACAATTCTTGATTCCATTGAGTTTTGTACGGTATAAGCAATGTGAGATGGCATATTTGCTTTAATCGCACCGGTTACAATATCTGCTCTTGGAGTTTGTGTTGCTAAGATTAAATGGATACCAGCCGCTCTTGCCTTTGCTGTTAATCTTGCAATTAAAGCTTCTGGAGTGTTGCCGTCTTTTTTTCTAGTTACACTAGCTACTGCCATTAAGTCAGCAAACTCGTCGATTACTAAAACAATATATGGAACTGGCTTTAGCTCTGGAGGAATACCAATTGTGTTTTCACACCACATAGGATCATAAACTTTCTCACCTAAGAGATTCTTTTCTTTGATGAAATCATTTAACTGTGAAATTTTTGATAAATTCATCAAGGATAAAAGTTTATAACGACGCTCCATTTCCTTAATCAACCATGCTAATGAAGCTACAGTTGAATCAGGATCAGTAATAATTGGAGTTAATAGGTGAGGTAAATTCTGGTATTGAGAGAACTCAACAGTCTTAGGATCAACCATGATAAGACGTAACTCAGCAGGTGATCTTGCAAAGAGCAATGATACTAGCATTGAGTTTAAACCAGCTGACTTACCAGAACCTGTGGTACCTGCAATCAGTAGATGAGGAGCATCTGCAAGATCAGCTATAACAGGAATACCTACAGTGTCTACACCTAAACACATTGGCAGTTTTGCTTTCGAGTGTACAAATTCCTCTGAATCGATAATGTCACCTAAACGGATCATTTGGCGCTTATCATTTGGAACTTCAATACCAACATATGGAGTACCAGGTACCACCTCGATGATGTTGATGTTTTGACTCATTAGGCTTCGCTGCATATCAGTTTCTAAATTTACGATGGTCTTAGACTTGGTACCTGCTTCAAGACTAATATCATATCTTGTAATAACAGGACCCGATACGGTCTGTTCAACTTTTGCTTTAACACCAAAGTCACTCATAAACTTATCAATACGAGCTGATTTTTCTGAAATTTCTTCAGCTGATACCTGTTCTTGAGACTGTGACTGCTCTAATAAATCAAATGAAGGTCTCCATTTGCCATAAATTTTTGAAGGAGATGTTTCTGTTGCCTTTGCATAAGAGACTGTAGCTTTAGAGGCACCGTTTGTGTTTGAGCCTTTAATTTCAATCTTATTTGAAATGTTATTTTGTCTAAAAGTATTCATAGACTCAAACGGAGGTTTAGACTCATATCTGGAACCATCCATGACATTAGCAGGAGTATTTGAAGAAACACTGTTCACTCTTTCACTTGAACTAATCTCAGGGTTAATATTCATTACAGATGCACTGTTTTGAGTATTAGCAGAATAGCCTGATTCAATAACTGAGTTCAAAGTGCTGTTCTCTTTTTCTGGCAATGGAGCGTATGGATTAAACATAGGCTCTGTAGCTTGAGTCTGTTGCTGTGAAGATTGTGTTAGTGCTCCTGTCTGCTGAGCATGTAAAGCTTCAGTTAATAACTTGTCATCACCTGACTTGTTTTCTTCAGCAACATTTTGATTAGCGCTAGTAGCTATACTCTGACTTACTCCCTGATATGGGGTAACTAATGTCTCCTGATTTACCTTATTTTCAGATGAAGATGTGTTTTCATTATTAACTTTTGAGCTATTTACATGAGAGTTACTATCTGCTGGTGCAGTTGCTACATTATTCTGTGAAGTTAAAACTCCTCTTGCCACCTTTGAATACTGTTCATAACTTGAATCTGACTCTTTAATTGGTTGAGTGTCAGCAATAGAAAGCTCTTCATCACTCTCATCAGATGAAGGCACAAAAGCTGAACTTAAGTTTTCAACTTCAATTTTTGAACTATCTTGAGACTTGGTAAGATCAGTAAAGTTAATTACGTTTTCTGAAATTTCACCTTGGCTTGGTAACATTGAACTTGTTGTAGTAGCTTCACCATAGGCTTTATTATCCTCTGATAAAGTAGGAGCTCCGGTAATTACAGATGAAGGCTGTGAGTATTCGCCACTTACAGATGAACCATCAGAACTAATGCTAACCTTAGGCTCATTATTAGGTACGTTTACTGTTGGTATGGTGGTGGTTCTGGTAATTACAGTGCTTACCTCAGAACGACGAGAAGGATTACCTACAACTTCAGTTGGAGGAAGGTGATCAGCTCCTGCCTTATAAACAATAGTTGAAGCTTTGGGCTCAGTTGCATTGCTGTAGTCAGCTCCATAACCTTTGCTGTAACTTGAACTCTGATTATCACTACTATTTTCTAGTCTTGTAATGATAGTCTTTTTAACTGTGTTATGAACCACTGGTTCTTGTACATTTCTGCTATCTTTAATAATAGTCTTAGTTGAACCATCATCGTAATTTTGATTAGATGAAGGAGCTACATTTGGAGCGTTTACTCCTGAAATGTAGGTAGATGGACCTGAATTTGCATCCTCAGAGGTATTATCAAATCCATAAGAATTTGAGTACGTGCTAGATGTTGAGCTAGTTGACGCATCTGATGATTTCTTATACTCAGGAACCTGAACGCCAGGAGTAATATAAGGGCTAGACTCTTCTTGAGCTCCCCAGCCCTCCTGAGAAGTTGAATTCTGTGTTAGTGCATTGCTATCAGCAGAAAAGTTTCCAATTGAACCAAATTCAGGTTCAATTCTCTTCACTTCAGGTTCTCGTCTATGAGCAACAGCGGAACGGGTTCTATTGTGACGAGGCTTTTCAATTGATGACTGCTCATTATTTGTACTTGGGAAGATCTTTTTCTTTTCACCAAAGGCTGGAAGTGAACCTGATGAAAAAGAAGTGCTTTTGAAAAGATCGCTAGTTGTATTCTCTTCTGCTTTTTTCTTTGTGGAAAAATCAAGATTGGTTTGGAACGGCTCTTTTAACTCTCCGTTTTTAGTGTCAAGCTTGATATTGCCATACAAAACGCTGTCATCTTCTTGAGTATTAACTTGAGGATCTTGTTTTTCGTTCTTATTGTTGTCTTGCTTTTTATCTTTATCGAAGAAGCCAAATATAAAATTACCGATCTTGTCAAAGTACCAAAAAGGACCTTTTGAGGTAAAGAGGAAAAGGCCTAGTAATGTAACTAAAGCAGGTAAAAGTTTTCCTATTGGGAATGGCAATGAGTCAAACATGCTCATAAAGAAATAGCCTAAAAAGCCACCTAAACTAGTTTCTGTATCTACAACCAATCCTGAAAATAATGAGCACAGACCAATTACAAGGATGTTAAAACCTAAGATAAATAGACCTATTACAAAGAAGTCTATTTCTTTTAGAGCGATCTTTTTGATAAAGAGTTTGTAACCTATAAATACAAATACCAAAGGAAACAGAAAAGTAACATTTCCAAAGTAATTAAACACATTTTCCATAAAGGAACTTTGTGCTGTTGTTACTATTCCATCTGTGGTTTCATTAGTCAGTAGCTCTCCACTCATAGCCTTGTGGAGATTATTACGGAATGAAATTAAAACAAAAATGCAGATCAAACTTGCAAGACAAACCGCGCCAAACAATACCTTTCTAAAAAGGCTGATACTACTGTGATGTGCCGCTCCCTGAGTTGGGCGAAATTGCATTTGAGTCCTCCGCTAATTCTTTGTTCTTTATCAAAATTTTTATTATTTTTATAGGTTTACTTGCTTATATATTTCTTGCTGTAAAAATCTCGATAATGTTAGCACCATTCATGCATTCAATCAATTTTATCAACTGGCAATTTTAGTTCTGATTTTCCTTAATAACTTTACAAAAATTGATTACAATAGCGGCATTAACTAAAGAGAGAAAATCATGATCAATATTGTTCTATACCAGCCAGAAATGCCTTCAAATGCAGGCAACATTATTAGACTAAGCGTAAACTGCGGTGCAAGGCTTCATTTTGTAGGTCCACTAGGCTTCTATCTTGATAATGAAAGACTGATGAGAGCTGGTCTTGATTACCATGAGCTGTGCAACCTTACAGTTCATGTCAACTTTCAGCAATTTCTAGAAAAAGAAAAACCAAAGCGTTTAATTGCTTCTACCTCTAAAGCACACCACTCACATGTTTCTTTTAAGTTTGAAGATGGTGACTATGTGATCTTCGGTAGAGAAAAAGAAGGTCTGTCTGATGAGGTATATAAGGTTATACCTGATGATCTGAGAATTAAGATCCCTATGGCTCCAAACAGTCGCTGTCTTAACCTCTCAAACTCTGTTGCAGTTGTTGCCTATGAGGCATGGAGACAACTAGGATTTAAGGACGCATTAATTTAAAAATTTTAGCTGTTTTTCTGTTATTATATCGGCCGTCAAAACTGCATTAAAAATAATAGAGTAAAGCTTTGCTAATAAACTCTGGATAAAACAAACTTTGCAGAGTTTTATTCAGCAATCTTTTTAAGATAAAAGAGGATACTTCATTGCTAGATTTCTTAGTGGGATTTTTTGGTAGTTACGGCTATGCGGCCGTTTTTGCATGTCTTGTTTTATGCGGATTAGGCGTACCTGTACCAGAAGATATCACCTTAGTTTCAGGCGGTGTAATTTCAGGGCTTGATCTTGCTAATCCTCATATCATGTTAGTTGTAGGTCTCATTGGTGTACTATTTGGTGATAGCACCATGTTCCTAGCAGGCAGGATCTTTGGTTACCGTATTCAAAAGATTAGGACCTTCAGAAAGATCGTTACTCCTCAAAGATTCTCTCAAATTCAACGTAAATTTAAACAATATGGCTTAGGCTTACTGTTTGTAGCTCGTTTTCTTCCTGGTTTAAGATCTCCTATTTACCTAGTAGCCGGTATGAGTCATCGTATCTCATACATAACTTTCATTATTATGGATGGTTTAGCAGCACTTATCTCTGTTCCTGTTTGGATCTATTTAGGTTTCTTCTTTGCTGACAATCTTGATACACTCATGACTTATGTTCACGATGTACAAAAAGCAATCTATTTAGTTTTAGGCTTATTAGTTATCGTGGTTGTATTTGTAATTCTAAAAAAGAAGTTCCACTCAAAAATGAATCAAGTTGCATCAGATACTGATGACAAGGACAACAAGATCTAAGCTAATAGTTGCCCTTTTAGTGAGATCAATTATTCTCATCTTTTCTTCAAAAATGACAAAATATGTCAGTATCTAGCAGTCCTACTGTTATAAATAATGTATATTTATAACTGAGAGCTAACAGTTCTGATTTTATACATAAAATCAGTATCTAAAACAGGATCAAACAATGAGCAACAAACAATTCTTAGAATTACCATACGGTAAGGATGACTTCCCTCTATTAAGAGAAGGAAACTGTTACTTCGTCGACAAGACTC
>UMFW01013099.1_pt1 | contig 15624 bp, 10 predicted proteins | sample 1965111 | NCBI WGS metagenome assembly UMFW01 (sample SAMEA4836056, study PRJEB28245) | human gut metagenome | biome: gut microbiome; material: fecal sample | place: Denmark | collected 2008
AGGCAAAAGCCTAATAAAAAAATATTGATGGTGGGTATGGCGAAGTTGGTTATCGCGCCAGATTGTGGCTCTGGAGGCCGAGGGTTCGAATCCCTCTACTCACCCTAATCCTCTTTCTGGAGCAGGAAGAGGATTTTTTAATATCTTGGGCTGTCGCCAAGCGGTAAAGGCACAGGACTTTGACTCCTGCATACGAGGGTTCGAATCCCGCCAGCCCAGTTGACTATAGCAGTCGGATTTCTGAAAAAGCAGGAGTCTGGCTACTTTTTGTTTGCAGAGAATATATATGTGGAGAGACAGGGGAGAAAATGGAAATATTTGGATTTAATTTCAAGAGCAAAGCAGAAAAGGAAAAAGAGGCAAGGGATTATATGGAACGGGTATTTCCTGGCGGTGAAAAAGAGCGGGAACAGGTTCGGCAGGAACTGACAAAAAGATTACCGGAAAAAGACGAAATGGACTTGTTATTATGTTATGTCCATATCAGGGACCGGATGACTGGGACAGGGCTTTCTTTTGAGCAGGTTGCAGGCGAAGTAGAAAAGCTGCAATGGATCCCGGATATGGATCAGAAGTCTCTTGATGCGATCCGGGAAGTGATGGAACAGGTCTGTGCAGAACATAAAAAGTAGTAAAATTCTTTTAAAGGCAGAAAAAGAAAACGGCAAAAATCCAGTAAATATGCGGGTTTGACAGGCTTGAAAAAAATATTTAAATTTCTTTTAAAAAAGTGTTGACAAAAACCATATCATTTATTATAATAATCTACGTTGCTGAGGAACACAGCAAGCAACAAAAAGAAATGCGTCAGTAGCTCAGTTGGATAGAGCATACGGCTACGGACCGTAGTGTCGGGAGTTCGAATCTTCTCTGGCGCATGTGAAAAGCAGATTCTTCGTGAGTCTGCTTTTTTTGTTGTCATATAATCGCAAATACACTGAAAAAACGATCGATCAACAGAGGATGGAGAAAAGAATGACAAAAGCAGTCTGGATGCTTCATGCAAAAAAAGCAGATTTTAATGGTCTGGCGGCAAGATTTCATATCAGTCCCATTACTGCCCGTATTATCAGAAACAGGGATATTACAGATATAGATGAATTTAATAAATATTTAAACGGAAGTTTAAAGGATCTGTATGAGCCAAGGCTGCTGCCGGATATGGAAAAGGCCATTTCTATATTAAAAGAAAAGATTGCTGCCGGTGCCCGGATCCGGATCGTAGGAGATTATGATATTGATGGTGTGTGTTCTACCTGCATTCTTTACAAAGGCCTCAGCCGTGTAGGTGCAAGCGTTGATTATGTAATACCGGAGCGCATTAAAGATGGTTATGGTATTAATGAACATATTATTGAAAAGGCGGCTGCAGACGGCATCCACATGATACTTACCTGTGATAATGGAATTGCTGCTATTGACCAGATCGCAGAAGCAAAAGAACTGGGAATGACGGTAGTGATAACGGATCACCATGATATTCAGGTAGATGAGGTTTCGGAAACGGAGATCATGCCTTCTGCAGACGCCATTGTCAATCCCAAGAGAAAAGACAGTAAATATCCGTTCAGCGAGATCTGCGGCGCTATGGTGGCTTATAAGCTGATCCAGGTACTTTTTGAGGAATATGGGATTGACCGCCAGGAATGGCTGGATATGCTGGAGCTGGCGGCTATTGCTACAGTAGGCGATGTAATGAAGCTTAAGGATGAGAACCGCATTGTAGTAAAAGAGGGACTTAAAAAGCTGGCTAATACAAAGATCCAGGGTCTTGTAAGCCTGATGGAGAAAAATACACTGGATCCGGAGCATATAAGCGCCTATCACGTTGGCTTTGTGCTGGGCCCCTGTCTGAATGCCAGCGGCCGCTTAAAAACGGCCCAGATGGCTATGGAACTGCTTCTGGCAGAAAATAAGGCCCAGGCAGATGAACTGGCAGATGCGTTAAAGGCATTAAATGACGAGCGCAAGGACATGACCAAGGATGGGACAGATGCTGCCATAGAACAGGTGGAGACAGAGCTTAAGGATGATAAGGTGCTGGTAGTCTTTCTTCCGGACTGTCATGAGTCCCTGGCAGGCATTGTGGCGGGCAGGATCCGCGAGTATTATAATAAGCCTGTATTTGTCCTTACAAGGGCAGAAGGCTGTGCAAAAGGCTCAGGACGTTCTATAGAGGCATACCACATGTTTCACGCTCTGGTAGAGGTAAAAGACCTTCTGTTAAAGTTTGGCGGCCATCCTATGGCAGCAGGATTTTCACTGGAAGAGGCAAATATCGAAGAATTTCGCAGGCGGTTAAATGAAAATGCTGCAAAACGGCTTACAGAGGACGATTTTATCCCAAGAGTATGGATCGATGTTCCCATGCCGTTTGAATATATAACAGAGAGCCTGATCCGGGAATTAGAGCTTTTAGAGCCTTTTGGACAGGGAAATGAAAAGCCTCAGTTTGCCTTGAAATCCCTGAAAATACGAAGTGCCAGAGTGTTTGGCCGTAACCGGAATGTAGTGAAATTATCCCTGATGAATGAACGGGGCTTTTCCATGGACGGCGTGGTATTTACAGAAGGTGACTTATTTATGGAAGAAATGGGAAACAGCCAGAGCATGGATATTATCTATTACCCTACAATAAATGAATATAATGGAAACCGCAGTCTGCAGCTGGTAGTGAAGGACTGGAAGTTCCACTGAGGAGATACCTCTGGTACGTGTGTGCCAGGGGTGTTTTTGCAGGAAGAAATATGAGTCTGTATATTTTTTGCCAAAATCGTAAAATGTATGCAAATGAATACTTGAAATTTACATGACTATGGGGTATAATCGCAGAAAACACCATATCTGGATAAATAAACTGACAAAATACGATGGGTATGGGCAAATACTGAAAGGAAGGTAGAACAATGGTAAATACAGTTATGGACTTTATCACTTCCTATGATAAGGAAGTAGGAGAAGCAATTCAGGCAGAGTGCGGCCGCCAGAGAAGAAATCTGGAGCTGATCGCCTCTGAGAACATTGTTTCAGAACCTGTAATGATGGCTATGGGAACTGTACTGACCAATAAGTACGCAGAAGGTTACCCGGGTAAGCGTTATTACGGCGGCTGCCAGTATGTAGACGTACTGGAAACCATCGCCATTGAACGTGCCAAGAAGCTGTTTGGCTGCGATTACGCAAACGTACAGCCACACTCCGGTGCACAGGCAAATATGGCAGTATTTATCGCTATGTTAAAACCAGGAGATACGGTTATGGGTATGAACCTGGATCATGGTGGTCATCTGACACACGGGAGTCCTGTAAACTTCTCAGGACTGTATTTTAACATTGTTCCTTATGGAGTAGATGACGAAGGCTTTATCGATTATGATGAGCTGGAGAGAAAAGCAAAAGAGGCAAAGCCAAAGCTGATCGTGGCAGGTGCCAGCGCTTATGCAAGAACCATTGATTTTAAGCGTTTCCGTGAGATTGCTGACGAGGTAGGTGCTTATCTGATGGTAGATATGGCCCACATTGCAGGTCTTGTAGCAGCTGGAGAGCATCCAAGCCCAATCCCATACGCAGATGTTGTTACAACTACCACCCATAAGACTTTAAGAGGACCTAGAGGCGGTCTGATCTTAGCGAATAAGGAAGCTGCAGAAAAGTTCAACTTTAATAAGGCTATTTTCCCAGGAACCCAGGGCGGCCCATTAGAGCATGTGATCGCAGCAAAGGCAGTATGCCTGGGCGAAGCATTAAAACCTGAATTTAAGGAATATGCACATCAGGTAGTATTAAATGCAAAAGCACTGGCAGACGCACTGCAGAAGCAGGGCTTTAAGATCCTTACAGGCGGCACTGACAACCATCTGATGCTGTTAGACCTGCGTGGTATGGATATTTCCGGTAAAGAGCTGCAGAACCGCTGTGACGAGGTATTTATTACCTTAAACAAGAACACAGTACCAAACGATCCAAGAAGCCCATTTGTAACTTCCGGTGTCCGCATTGGTACACCTGCTGTTACCACCAGAGGCTTAAAGGAAGAGGATATGCCAAAGATTGCAGAGTGCATCTGGCTGGCAGCTACTGACTTTGAGAATAAGAAAGAGTATATTAAGGCAGAGGTTACTAAGCTTTGCGATAAGTATCCGCTGTACGAGTAAAGAAATACATAGAAATAACGATTTAAGATGAAAAACGCCGGAAAATGTTGGTTTTACAACATACATTTCCCGGTGTTTTTTGTTGAAATATTTCAAATGCGTTTATTAAGCATTCTCAGCCTTCAGATTTTTCTGCGCCGTAGCCAGCATCAGTTTAATACGGTTCAACTGGTTTACTTCACTGGCGCCTGGGTCGTAATCTACGGCAATGATGTTGGACTCAGGATAGTTCTTTCGCAGTTCCTTGATCACACCTTTTCCTACAATGTGGTTTGGCAGGCAGCCAAATGGCTGGGTGCAGATAATGTTTTTAACACCACTGTGGATCAGCTCTAACATCTCGCCGGTCAAAAACCAGCCTTCACCCGTCTGGTTGCCTAAGGATACAAAGCCTTTTGCCATTTCTGCCAGATCACGGATCTCAGAAGGCGGTGTAAAATGTTTGCTGGCGGCCAGCTCTTTTCTTGCAGTCTTTCTGAAGAACTCTAACAGGGCGATACCTGCATTACAAAGCCTTGCAGTGGATTTCTTCATTCCCAGGTGTTCTGCCTTGAAATTGCTGTTGTAGAAGCAGTAAAGAAGGAAATCCAACAGGTCAGGCATTACAGCTTCTGCACCTTCTGACTCCAGAAGCTCTACTACATGGTTGTTAGCCAGAGGAGAGAATTTAACAAGGATCTCACCTACGATACCAACCTTCGGCTTCTTAATATCAAGACGCTCCAGATTATCAAAATCACGGATAATGCCGCGGACATTCTTAGCAAATTCCATCATAGCAGGCTGTCTCTTAGAAAGAGCCTTAATACAGATCTTTTTCCATTTCTCATGAAGTGCATTGGCACTTCCAGGAACTGCCTCATATGGTCTGGTTGCATAAAGGACACGCATGAAAATGTCACCGTATACAACTGCCTGCATGGCCTTGGTCATCATTGGCAGTGTAATGGAGAAACCTGGGTTAGTTTCCATGCCATTTGCATTGACAGAAATAACCGGAACCTGAGGCATACCGGCTTTCTCCAGTGCCCGGCGGATAAATCCGATATAGTTGGAGGCACGGCAGCCGCCGCCGGTCTGGCTCATAAAGACAGCCGTGCGGTTTAAGTCGTATTTGCCGGATAACAGTGCGTCCATGATCTGACCGATAACGATCAGGGATGGATAGCAGGCATCATTATTTACGTACTGAAGACCTACATCTACGGCATTGCGGTTGTGGTTCTGCAGGATCTCCATGTTATAGCCGAAAGCGCGGATTGCCGGCTCGATCAGGTCAAAGTGGATCGGTGACATCTGCGGGCATAACAGAGTGTAATCCTTCTTCATTTCCTTGGTAAACAGCACACGGTTGTAAGCGCTGGAAACCACTTTCCGCTCATAATGCTTCTGGTCACGGACACGAAGAGCCGCGATCAGGGAACGGATACGGATACGGGCTGCTCCCAGGTTATTTACCTCGTCGATCTTTAATACAGTATAGATCTTTCCGGACTTTGTTAAGATCTCAGCAACCTGGTCTGTGGTAACAGCGTCCAGACCGCAGCCAAAGGAGTTTAACTGGATCAGATCCAGGTCATCTCTTGTTTTTACAAAGCTTGCGGCCTCATAAAGACGGGAATGATACATCCACTGGTCGGTGACAACTAAAGGTCGTTCCACTTTGCCCATATGGGAAACAGAGTCCTCTGTAAGTACGGCAAAGCCGTAGGAAGCGATCAGTTCCGGGATACCGTGGTGGATCTCCGGGTCTACATGGTAAGGTCTTCCGGCCAGCACAATGCCCCGTTTACCATGTTCTTTCATCCAGGCAAGTGTTTCCTCGCCCTTTTTCTCCATATCAGAACGGGATGCCAGCAGTTCTTCCCAGCCAGCGTGGGCTGCCATACGGATCTCTGCTTCAGGTATCTGGAATTTTTTTACAAATTCCCGTACCAGGCCGTCTGTTAAGATCTTTTCGTTTGTAAATGCCATGAATGGGTTCATGAAATCTACATGCTCTGTCTCTAATTCTTCTACGTTATTTTTAATATTTTCCGCATAGGAAGTGACCATTGGACAGTTATAATGGTTTCCTGCCTCAGGGCTTTCATTGCGCTCATAAGGGATACATGGATAGAAGATAAACTTCACACTCTGATGGATGAGCCATGAAATATGGCCATGTACCAGCTTTGCCGGATAACACTCAGACTCACTTGGAATGGACTCAATGCCCAGTTCGTAGATCTGTCTGGTGGACTGTGGGGAAAGTGTTACATGGTAGCGCAGCTTTTTAAAGAAAACAGCCCAGAATGGGAAGTTTTCATACATATTTAAAACTCTTGGGATACCCACTACGCCGCGGTCTGCCTGGTCTAAAGGTAGCGGTTCATAGTCAAACATCCGGTGATATTTGTAATCAAACAGGTTTGGTATCTCTTTTTTCGCTTTTGCAAGTCCAAGACCACGCTCACAGCGGTTTCCGGAAATATAATGGCGTCCGCTTCCAAACTGGTTGATGGTTAAAACACAGTGGTTGTTGCAGCCTTTGCACCGGGTCATAGAAGTGGTGTACTGCAGTGCGATGATCTTATCAAGAGGCAGCATGGTGGTCTCTTTTTCACCGGCCATATGGAAACGTTCTTTTGCGATCAGTGCTGCACCGAAAGCTCCCATGATACCGGCAATGTCCGGACGGACCGCACGACAGCCTGAAATCTTCTCAAAGCTGCGAAGGACAGCATCATTATAGAAGGTACCGCCCTGTACAACTACATGTTTTCCAAGGTCAGAAGTGTTTGTGATCTTAATTACCTTAAATAAAGCGTTTTTAATAACAGAATAAGCTAGACCTGCAGAGATATCAGCAACCGTAGCGCCTTCCTTCTGGGCCTGCTTTACATTGGAGTTCATAAATACAGTACAGCGAGTACCAAGGTCTGTAGGATTTTTGGCAAATAATGCTTCTTTTGCGAAATCTTTTACACTGTAATTTAAGCTTTTTGCGAAAGTTTCAATGAAAGAGCCGCAGCCGGAAGAACATGCCTCGTTTAACTGTACGCTGTCTACGGTTCCGTCTTTGATCTTAATGCATTTCATATCCTGACCGCCGATGTCCAGGATGCAGTCTACATCCGGCTCAAAGAAAGCAGCAGCGTAGTAGTGGGAAATAGTCTCTACTTCTCCCTCATCTAACATAAGAGCAGCCTTTAAAAGGGCTTCGCCGTATCCGGTAGAGCAGGAGAAAGCAATATGGGCAGTTTCTGGAAGCTGTTCTTTGATCTCTGTCACTGCGCGGATGGCAGTAGCCAGAGGACTTCCATTATTATTATCATAAAAACGATATAATAATGTGCCGTCTTCTCCAACAAGAGCCACTTTGGTGGTAGTGGAACCGGCGTCAATACCCAGATAGCAGTTGCCTTCGTAAGTAGAAAGATTGCCGGAACGCACGTGGTTGTGGCCGTGGTCTTCGATAAAGGCGTCATATTCTGCCTGATCCTTAAACAGAGGATCCATACGCTTTACTTCAAAATCCATTTTAATGCCATTGGAAAGCCGGTCGATCATGTCGGTAATAGCTACCGGCTCCTGGCCTTCCTTTGGGTTCATGGCAGCGCCTACAGCTGCAAACAGGTGGGAGTGATCCGGTGCAATGGTCTGCTCCGGAGTCAGATGCAGCGTGCGAACAAAGGCTTTTCTCAGTTCAGGAAGGAAATGCAAAGGTCCTCCTAAAAAGGCAACATTTCCACGGATGGGCTTACCACAGGCAAGACCGCTGATGGTCTGGTTTACTACTGCCTGGAAAATAGAGGCAGCCAGATCCTCTCTGGTAGCGCCGTCGTTGATCAGCGGCTGGATATCCGATTTCGCGAAAACACCGCAGCGGGCTGCAATTGGGTAGATAGCCTTGTAATCTTTTGCATATGTATTCAGTCCAGCAGCATCGGTCTGCAAAAGGGATGCCATCTGGTCAATGAAAGACCCGGTTCCTCCTGCGCAGATACCGTTCATACGCTGGTCGATGCCCCCTGTAAAGTAAATGATCTTGGCATCTTCGCCGCCTAACTCAATGGCTACGTCGGTCTGTGGCGCATAGTCCTGGAGAGCAGATGCAACTGCTACAACTTCCTGGACAAAAGGAACGTGTAAATGAGATGAAAGTGTAAGGCCGCCAGAGCCGGTGATCACCGGGATAATATCAATGGGGCCGGTCTGGTTTAAGGCTTTCTTTAAAAGGCCTGCCAGAGTTTCCTGAATATTGGCATAATGACGCTCATAATCGGAGAATATAATATGAAGATCCTGATCCAGTAATGCAACTTTGACAGTTGTTGAACCGATATCGATCCCCAGGGTGTAATAAGTTGTAGTCTGATCCATAGTATATGGGGATAGCCCCTTACCTCCTTCGTGATTTGATGTACTTTCAAGACTCTGAGAGTACATCCTATAGCTTATGAAACGTAATTGTTTGTTAGAACATCATGTCTCTTACTGCAATTCCGGGCGAAAAGCCCAAAAAAGCACATTACAGTCTAACACAATACCTTTTACTTGGCAATTGTTAAAGGGGGTTAAGAATTTGTGAAGAATTGAAAAAATATGAAACGATTTGACAAAAACCGGGCCAGTCACTATAATGAGTAGGGTGAAAATTCAAAATGGGGGAGATTTCGCATGATACGGATTTTCAAGACAGAAGACGGTGCAATGCACGAAAAAGAGGAGATGCAGCCAGGCTGCTGGATCGCCCTGACCAATCCAACTGCATCAGAGATCTTAGAGATTGCTGATGCCTGCCAGATCGATCCGGACCACCTGAAAGCACCTCTGGATGAGGAAGAGCGCTCACGTATTGAAGCAGAAGATGAATATACGCTGATATTGGTGGATATTCCTTCTATAGAAGAAAGAAACGGGAAAGACTGGTTTGTGACCATTCCTATGGCGATCATTACCACCAAGGATGTGCTGATAACCGTCTGCCTGGAGGAGACCCCGATCCTTACTGCCTTTATGGACGGAAGAGTCAGAGATTTCCACACATTTATGAAAACAAGGTTTATCTTACAGATCCTTTATAAAAATGCAACCCAGTATCTGCAGTACCTGCGCATTATCGATAAAAAGAGTGAAGTCATTGAAAACAAACTTCACCAGTCCCAGAAAAATGAGGAACTGATCGAACTGTTAGAACTTCAGAAATCACTGGTGTACTTTACCACCTCCCTTCGTTCCAACGAAGTGGTGCTGGAGAAGTTATTAAGGATTGACAAGATCAAGAAGTACCCGGAAGATACTGATCTTCTGGAAGATGTAATCGTAGAGAATAAGCAGGCTATGGAGATGACCAGCATTTACAATGGCATTTTAAGTGGTACCATGGATACCTTTGCATCTGTTATTTCAAACAACTTAAACATTGTTATGAAATTCCTGGCAACCGTTACCATTGTTATGTCCATTCCAACTATGGTGGCAAGTTTTTACGGTATGAACGTAAGAGCCAGCGGAATGCCTTTTGCAGAGCATCCTTATGGATTTGGCATCGTGCTTTTCTTTACACTGGTATTGACACTGATCGTTGCTTATATATTTAATAAGAAAGATCTGTTTTAAAATCAGTTAAATCAGTTTAAAAAAGGAGTTTTTGAATGGGAAAATTTTCCAATAACTGGAAACGCCGGAACGGAAATTTCCTGGGGTTCAGAAGTATCATTGATATTGTATGCGCCCTGGAGATCCTTGGAGTGGTCCTTTTCCTGGTAGCACCGCAGTTTGTGATGAATTATCTGATCTTAAACCCGGCGGCTATCCTTCACGGTCAGATCTGGCGTATTGTTACATTTTTAGTGTATCCACCGGCCATTACAGGTTCTGATGCCATTATGTTTGTGCTGATGAACGCCCTTGGCATTTACTGTATCCGTGCTTTTGGTACCATTGTGGAGCAGGTATGGGGAAGATTTCGCTTTAACTGCTACATTATCGGAGGTGTGCTCCTTCATTCGGTTGTTGCCATTGGCATTTACCTGGTAACAGGGCTTTCACTGCCACTGTTCCCAACTTATTTGGTTTATTCCTTCTTCTTTGTATTTGCCCTGATGTTTCCGGATATGCAGGTACTGTTTATGATGGTACTGCCATTAAAGGCAAGCTGGATCGCAGTGGCAGAGGCAGGAATTTATATTTATTCCTTTATTACAGGCGGACTGATCGAGAAGATCGAGATCGTTTTAAGTCTGATCCTTATTGGCGTATTCTTTGGCTGGATGACCTTTGCAGGTCCTTCCGGTTTTAAGCAGAAGAAACGCTCCCAGGAATTCCAGAAGACCACCCAGAAAATGAAAGTGGTAAAGAGAGGACACAAGTGTGCAGTCTGCGGACGCACAGATAAAGACAGTCCTGGTATGGAATTCCGTTATTGTTCCAAATGTGAAGGCAATTATGAATATTGCATGGATCATTTGTACACACATAAGCATGTCAAAAAAGAGGATGCTGATAACAGTAACAGTAATGATTAATGCGACCGGCATGCTCTGCGCTTTTGCACTGCATATCCCCACTTGGCCTGACACATTTATTCCTGTGCCAAGGGCATAAAAAGGCAGTAAAAGAGCGAATATACTACTAACCCCAATTCATTTTATTTATGGAGGAATTTGAAAACATGAAGAAAACTAAGATCGTCTGCACTATGGGCCCCAACACAAATGACAAGAACATTATGCTGGAACTGGCTAAAAATGGAATGGACGTAGCTCGTTTTAACTTCTCCCACGGTGATTATGCAGAGCATCAGAGCCGCCTGGAGATTTTAAAAGAGGTTAGAAAAGAACTGGACCGTCCGGTAGCAGCTCTTCTTGATACAAAGGGACCGGAGATCCGTACCGGCGTATTAAAAGACGGAAAGAAAGTTTCCTTAAAGGAAGGACAGACCTTTACTTTAACTACCAGAGAGATCGTTGGTGATGAGACTATTACCCATATCAACTACTCTGGCCTGAATGAAGATGTTGCAGCTGGAAATAAGATCCTCATCGATGACGGCCTGATCGAGCTGGAAGTAGTAAAGGTAGACGGCACTGAGATCGTTTGTACCGTTATCAACGGCGGTGAGTTAGGCGAGAAGAAGGGTGTAAATGTTCCTAACGTAAAGATCAAACTTCCGGCACTGACTGAAAAAGATAAAGAAGATATCCGTTTTGGTATCAAACAGGGCTTTGATTTTATCGCAGCTTCTTTTGTACGTACAGCTGACTGTATCCGTGAGATCAAGGAAATGCTGGATGCAGAAGGTTCTGCAATCAAGGTAATCGCTAAGATCGAGAATGCAGAAGGTATTGAAAACCTGGATGAGATCATTGCAGTAGCAGACGGTATCATGGTAGCAAGAGGTGACATGGGTGTTGAGATTCCGGCTCAGGAAGTTCCTCATATCCAGAAAGAGATCATCCGTAAGTGTAATGAGGCTTGTAAGACTGTTATCACTGCAACCCAGATGTTAGACTCCATGATCCGCAACCCAAGACCTACCAGAGCTGAGGTTACTGACGTTGCCAACGCTGTTTATGACGGTACTGACGCAGTAATGCTTTCCGGTGAGACTGCTATGGGTAAATATCCGATTGACGCATTAAAGATGATGGTATCTATCGTTGAAGAGACGGAAGCTTACTTAGACTACAGCGCATACCGCCGTCGTAAAGTAACTGAGGAGAATATGAAGAATATCTCCAATGCAGTTTGCTCCGCTTCTGTTTCTACCGCACATGACATCGGTGCTGATTACATCATTGCTCCAAGTATTACAGGATTTACATCCATGATGCTTTCCAAGTGGAGACCGGCAGCACGTATCATCGGTATGTCCCCAAGCACTACTACTGTCCGTCAGATGATGCTTCAGTGGGGTGTAACACCTGTATGGTCCCGTCGTGCAGAGAGTACGGATGAGCTGATCGAAAACTCTTTAGAAGAGTTAAAGAGCGGCAATGTGATCAATTCTGGTGATCTGGCCGTTATTACCGCAGGTATCGTTACCTATGCAAGACGCCATGAGGCAGCAACAGCTACCAATATCATGCGTGTGGTAAGTGTGGACTAGCTGAATGCTACCAGATTGCTTCGCAATCTTCAAAACATTCATTAAAAATAATACTAGACAAAGAAGTCTGTCTGGGAGTACAATTATCCGCAAAGGAAATGGTACTCCCTTACAGGCTTCTTTTCTTTTACGGAGGTTATCCTGTAAAATTAAAAGGAACTGATATATATGCATAGATAATGCATAAAAATACCATTGCGTAAAGCAAAGATCCCCCACAGGGAAAGGAGATAAGATTATGGAAAAGAAACCATTTGTTACACTGGCGCAGGCAGAAGAGATCGCCAAGACCTATCCAACCCCATTTTATCTGTATGATGAAAAAGGTATCCGCGAAAATGTAAAACATCTGAAACAGGCATTTTCCTGGAATAAAGGATATAAAGAATATTTTGCAGTAAAAGCAACCCCAAATCCATTTATCTTAAAGATCTTACAGGAATATGGCTGTGGTACAGACTGCTCTTCTTTAACAGAGTTAATGATGTCAAAGGCCTGCGGTTTTTCCGGTTCCAATGTAATGTTTTCTTCCAATGATACTCCGCCTGAGGAATTTGCTTACGCAAATGAAATGGGTGCCATCATCAACCTGGATGATATTACCCATATCCAGTGCCTGGAAGATACATTAGGCTTCATTCCGGAGACCATCAGCTGCCGTTTCAATCCAGGCGGTGTGTTTAAGATCAGCAATGACATTATGGACAACCCGGGAGATGCAAAGTATGGTATGACTACTGAGCAGATCTTTGAGGCATTTAAGATTTTAAAGTCCAAGGGGGCAAAGAATTTCGGTATCCATGCTTTCCTGGCAAGCAATACAGTTACCAATGAATATTATCCGATGCTTGCAAAGATCCTCTTTGAGCTGGCTGTTAAGTTAAAAGAAGAGACAGGTGCACATATCAGTTTCATCAACCTGTCCGGTGGTATTGGTATCCCTTATCGTCCAGATCAGGAACCAAATGACATTATGGCTATTGGCGAAGGCGTGCGCAAAGTTTATGAGGAAGTTCTGGTTCCTGCAGGAATGGATGACGTGGCTCTTTGCACAGAGCTTGGCCGTTTTATGTTAGGGCCTTATGGATGCCTGGTTACCAAAGCAATCCATGAAAAACATACTCATAAAGAGTACATCGGTGTAGATGCCTGCGCAGTAAACCTGATGCGTCCGGCTATGTATGGTGCTTATCATCACATTACCGTTCTTGGAAAAGAAGATGCGCCTTGTGACCACAAGTACGATATTACCGGTTCCCTTTGCGAGAACAATGATAAATTTGCGATTGACCGTATGCTTCCTGAGATCAAAATGGGTGACTTTTTAGTGATCCATGATGCAGGTGCCCATGGCTTTGCAATGGGTTATAACTACAACGGTAAGTTAAAATCCGCAGAACTTTTATTAAAGGAAGACGGCTCTGTCCAGATGATCCGCCGCGCAGAAACTCCAAAGGATTACTTTGCAACCTTTGATTTTTGTGGTATCATGGATGGGTATGATAAATAAAAATCGCATATAGAAAGAACGTTTGCCCGTCCGCGTATGCGGGCGGGTGTGTGCGTTAAAATGGACGAATATTCGTGAATGTTTTAAAAATTATAACAGGAGGCGAAAAATATGGCAAAGATCGGTTTTATTGGAATGGGAAATATGGGTTCCGCTATTTTAAACGGACTTTTACGGGTCTATAAGCCGGAGGACTTATTATTTACAGCAGCCCACAAAGAAAAGATGGAAGCTGTAACAGCAAAGACAGGAGTGGTTCATGCAGCATCCAATGCAGAGTGTGCAAAGCAGTCTGAGTATGTGATCCTGGCAGTAAAGCCACAGTATTTTGAGACAGTGTTTGAGGAAATCCGTCCGGTATTAAAGGAAGATCAGATCGTGATCTCACTGGCACCTGGCCAGACCATTGCAAGCCTTACAGAACGTCTGGGCGGAAAGGTGCGCGTAGTCCGTACCATGCCAAATACACCGGCGTTACTGGGTGAAGGCATGACCGGTATGGCATATGAGGAGTCCAACTACAGTGAAGAGGAAAAGGCAGTGCTTCGTGGTATTTTTGAGGCCTGCGGACGTCTGGAAGTAGTAGATGAACGTATGATGGATGCAGTTGGCTGTGTCAGCGGCTGTTCACCGGCTTATGTATACATGTTTATTGAAGCGCTGGCAGACGGAGCTGTAAAATACGGCCTTCCAAGGGCCAAGGCATACCAGATGGCAGCCCAGACCGTTCTTGGAAGTGCTAAAATGGTACTGGAAACAGGAACGCATCCGGGACAGTTAAAGGATGAGGTTTGCTCACCTGGCGGAACCACCATTGCCGGTGTATCTGCACTGGAAGAGTGGGGCTTCAGAAATGCTGTGATCAAGGCAGAAGATGCCAGCTATGAAAAGGGCAGGAAAATGTAAATGTATGTGGCACATCGCCTGCACTGCAGGCGGAGGTGTGAAAGATCAATGCTCCTGGAATTTTTTATGTCTGATTTTGCAAGAAGAGTTCGGGAGTACATAACATATAAAAGGAGAAGAAACATGGGAAAAGTAGAAAATGAAGGAATGCCGGTAGTACGTTTAGACCGTCAGTTAAAATATCAGGGAAATATCCTGAAAATATATGAGGATACAGTTCTTGCAAATGGCCATGAGGCACACTGGGATTACATCCACCACGATGGTGCAGCGGCTGTTCTGCCTGTAACTTCAGAAGGAAAGATCTTAATGGTGCGCCAGTACCGCAATGCTTTAAACCGCTATACACTGGAGATCCCGGCAGGAAAGCTGGACGCACCGGATGAGCCAAAGATCGAGTGTGCTTACAGAGAACTGGAGGAGGAAACTGGTTTCCGCACCGAAAAACTGGAATATCTCATGAGTATAAATACTACAGTTGCATTTTGTGATGAAGCCATTGATATTTTCGTAGCCCACAACCTGATCCCGTCCCATCAGCATCTGGATGAAGATGAAGTGATCGAAGTGGAAGCATGGGAATTAAAAGATCTGGAAGAGATGATCTACACAGGAAAGATCACTGACGGCAAAACAATAGCGGCACTGATGGCTTATGGCCGCAAGTACCGCTCTGTAGACAAGAAAGATGAACTGGCTTAAATATCTGTGATAATGCCGTTGTCAGGCATATGTCAGCTTTGTTTTGAAACGATTTTCTGCAGGTCAGAATACATAGTTTCTGACAATGGCACCGGTACGGAAAGTTCTTTTGCTTTTCGTACCAGATAGCCGCTGAAGGTCTCCAGTTCACTGGGGCGTCCGGCCCAGATATCTCTTTGAAGGGAACTGGTGGATGCCGGATCCAGTTTATGGTAGAACTGATCGATGATCTCGTTAATGGAAGTTTCCGGCACGCC
>UMFW01030862.1_pt1 | contig 15504 bp, 10 predicted proteins | sample 1965111 | NCBI WGS metagenome assembly UMFW01 (sample SAMEA4836056, study PRJEB28245) | human gut metagenome | biome: gut microbiome; material: fecal sample | place: Denmark | collected 2008
ACTTCGTGGGTCAGAAGAAGTATCCTATCAACTATCCGGTGAAAGAGATGATGATCTATGTGGTTCTCGCCCTCATCCTCTTCGTAGGAATGACCGAGGCTAATAAGTTCTTCTCCTGTGGAATTGCCTGCCTCATCAACACAGTGCTCATCCTCATCTTCGCCGCTTATCTCGTGAAGAAGGATTTCCCATTGAAGAGTCTGCCGGTGATAGGAAAGTACTTTAGGAAATAGAAGATAAATCATCGAGATTATATCCCAAGAAGTCCGTGAGCAATGTGTAAGCTCACGGACTTCTTTTTTGTTTTATCTTTGACTTTTCGGTCTTCAAGATGCGTTCACCCTGCAAAAGTGGTTCACCCTTCATGAAGTAGTACTTCTTCCCCTATGCAAGTACTATTTAATGCTGTAAGGAAGTACTACTTCTCCAAATAAAGATGTATAACTACACAAACAATAAGTACATTTCTATAACTATTTACTTCTTTTGTTCTTTCGCTTTTTCCTCTTCGGCTTAGGTTTTGACATCTCAACACTTCTTCTCATAAGAATCAAAGCAATTTCCTCGTCTGTCAAATTCAAGTCTATACCATAAGCCTTTGCAACAGCCCTATCATTCTTGCGATGAGCATCAACCAATATAGATGGCATTAGCTCAGGCTTATACAGTTGCTCCAAAGTAGAATCAGGGAAAGATGTCCTTGCCTGCAAAATACCTTCAGCGGATTCCGAAATGTTTATCTGTTGCTCCTCTGTAAGAGTTTGCCAAGGGAATTTGTTATAAACAACATCACCAGAATATCTATATCGCATTTCTATTCTGCCACATACCACTTTCATCCAAGCCATGTGTATGCGAGACTCCAACACACCAAAGATAGCCTTATCAGCTGTTGATACAATCAGAACGGCATCACTACATATGCATTTAGGGTTCATAAAGCCCATTGGAATATATACTCTATTTTCTGATGAATGCCTAGGAATCAAGATATAATCCGAACTTGGCATGTTCTCAACATGAAACTGCGTCGGTTTGTTGGCAAGTTCCCTTGTCTGTGGCGACTTACTCTTCTCACGAAACTCTCTTACCGCTTTGATTCTCTGCTGGCATAATGGCAAAGTAGCCAATTCTGCTGGAGTACAGTCTCCAAGCCATAAACAATAGCGAGGCTTGTTATTGATAAATTCTTTTGCGCCATAATATGGGTGGAACAAAGGCTTCGATGATGGTTCTTTGTTTACGAATTCATCCCGCTGTTCCTCAGTAAAAATATAGTTCTGATTATCAATAGGCTTATTTCCGATTCCTATCTGCGGAACATCCCCAATAGGCTTCGAAGCACTCTTTATAAAGATTTGCTCTGCAGGAAGCAAGTAACTATTAATACTATCTGTCACGAGAGGTAGCTTACCTACTTCGTACAAGTGACAAAGTTGGTGTTCTTTGGAAACCTTTGTCAAACCTATGATTACACAATGCACATGAGCCATGTTATCTGCTTTGTTGAACCATTGAAACGACTTCCAAGCAAAACGAATTTTCAACTTATAGTAGTTTACGAGAGGCTCCCACAAAGTGGCAACTTGCTCACCCTGTGTAATACTATTAGTAGAAACAAAAGCAGTCTCTACATTATTGAATCCCTTCATATAGTCGGCAGCCTTAGCGTACCAAGCACATACAAAATCTAAATCACCACTCTTAGGCCATAACTTCACCCCATCAATAGCCTTAGGCATAGCGTGCGCTTTGCTCTCTTTTTGTTCCTTGCCGAAGCTTTTATTCTTACTACCCAAGAAAGGAGGATTTCCCACTATATAGATGAGATTCTTGCGATTTCGTTTTAACACCTTATTCCAATCACATAACAAGGCATCCTCACAATGTATCTGTTCATACTTCAACAGCGGAAGCCCCACCAATTCAACACCCAACATTTTACCTGTCTCTATCAGCATTTGGCACTGGGATATCCACATCGCCGTCTTTGCGACCGAAGCTGCAAAATCATTGATTTCTATTCCATAGAACTGATAAATGGATACTCTACTTGGCGACTCATTGTTGAAAGAACGCTCGCGTTCCTTGAAACTCATGTGCTTGAAAGCCTTCATATCAAGACGATACAATGCCTTATAAATTTCTGTCAAGAAATTACCACTTCCACAAGCAGGGTCAAGGAATCGCAAATTAGCCAGTTCCAATCGAAATGCCTCCAAGTCTTGGTCTCGTTCATAAGTGTTTTCATAGCTGTCAGAAGCTATAATTTCAGCCAACTTTGTTTCCAATTGCCCCAAAAACAAAGGGTCAATGGCACGATGGATATTCTCTGATGTAGTATAATGCATACCTCCAGAGTCACGTACCTCCTTGTCTATCGTACTTTCAAATATACACCCAAAGTTTGTTGGCGAGATATTTCCCCAAGAAAAAGGCTCACCATTCTCTGAATTATCTAATTGCTCTGAATTATTCAACAGTAACTCTCTTGCTGCATCAGAAATTATAGGATTCTGATACATTGTATCCTTGGCGAACAAGCCACCATTTACATAAGGGAAAGAAGCTATTAATTTATCGTAAGCCTCCGACCTTTTCGCCATATCAGTATTGAGCGCCATAAACAATTGTCCAAACTTTTCCTGCAATTGGACAGCAGAATAAGCCTCCAAGAATTTCTGGAATATATCTTTTGGGAACAAACCTGCATCTTCTGCAAACAAACAGAACACTACCCTGACACAAAAAACATTCAGAGAATGAAGCACTGATTTATCCTTACCCTTATTATCCTTACGCAATTCCTTGTAAAGCAAACGCACGAACTCGCTTGCCTTGGAAGCAACCAATCGTTCATGCTTTTCTTGTTCTTCCTTCTGACGATAAGTTTCTACAAGAAACGCAAGCTGCTTCCAACGTTTAGGCAGTTCTTCCAGTTTAATGACTACTTGCTCTTTACGTTTATTGAAATTGTCAAAAATACGAAACTCCTCAAAATTACAAGTCACAATATACCTACCTTGTTCCGGTTGGTCGAGCCAATTATAGTAACGCTGTGCTTGGTCGAAGGGAGAAAGCATCGTTTTATCACTTTGTTCCTCCTTCTTATCCAAAGAAACACCTTTGCTCTTTTGCTCTATGACAACTTTGGAAGGTTTAATATAGATATCTATCGCCTTGGTACTACCTTGGAACTTGACTGGTTTTTGCACTTCAATGATGTCTCTGGCTTTTTCCACGCCAAAAACATCCTCCAACAAATCTTCCCAAAAGGTTTTGTCGTCTTGACGTTCTTTCCCCCTTCCTTGCCACTTCTTGACAAAGAGCTTTGCGTTAGCTGTTATTTCAGAAGAATTGTTCATCGTATATAGTTTTGATAGTTTTACATTCATTACTCCAAATTGGCTCCCACAAATGAGTAAAAACAAACTATCTAAAAGAAATTGGCGCAGGAGCCATCACTTACATAATCCTTGCCTTTCGAGGTATTAGGGAACCTATGGAATCAAGGATAAGAAGCAACAGAAGCCTACGCCAAAAAGCATATATACATATAGCACAAAGCACACCCTTCCTTACGAAAGGGCGTACCTGTGCCGTGTAAATACACGATATGGGTAGACGTCCATTTGCCATCTCCCTCTGAATTCCATCATCCGAAAGTCCCTAATTTTCGAAAAGATCAGAAGAAAACGTTATGAACGCCTTTCTCTAAAAATAGGCCAAGCCTTGGATTCACGCCAACGTCTCATCGCCGACAATCCGCAGAATGACAACTGCAAAAGTAATGAAAAGAATTTAGTTGAGCAAATATTTGAGGGAGAATTAATATTCTTAAAGCAAAATCCGTGTATTTAATCAGAAAAAAATGCAGGAAAACAACTTTTTCTATATATTACTGAGACTTTTTTTCACACCTTTCACTTCCCTATATTGATTTACTATAAAAAGTTTGGCGATATAGCAAACTTTTCTTACCTTTGTCGCATATAAACATAAAAGGAACCATCATAATGCAAGATACAAACAACAATAACAAAGAATTGCAATCTCCTTTCGAGCAACTGCGAGAGGTAGATGCTGATGGCAAGGAATGGTGGAACTCCAGAAAGCTGGCTCGTGTAATGGGCTATGGCAAATACTGGAACTTCGAACGCGTCATCGCCAAGGCACAGGCTTGGACATCACAGAAAGGTTACCCTCTCGGAGAGCATTTCGTAGAAATCACTGAGATGGCAGAACTAGGAAGTGGTGCCATCAGAGAGGTGAGGAGCATTCGCCTCTCTCGTGCCGCCAGTATGGCTGTGACTATGAACGCCGATGCCAAAAAGGAGATGGTGAAGTTGGCTCGCCAATATTTTAGTTCGACAATCACACCTGATGTAGCCGCCAAAAGCATGGAATCATCCATCCTTATGTATAGAGGAGGACATAGAAAGGTGCAAGTGCAAGTTGTATTCGACGCCAATACATTCTGGCTTTCACAACAGAGAATGGCGGAATTGTTTGGGGTAACTGTTCCGACCATCAACTATCATCTTGAACAGATAAACGAAAGTGGCGAAATCCATTTGTCCGATGCTATTAGAAAAATTCGAATACCTTCGGACAAATGGTCAGGAGAAGTCATGATGTACAACCTCGATGTGGTCATAGCGGTAGGCTATCGTGTAAACAGCTACGAGGCTACACAGTTCCGCATTTGGGCAACAGGAATTCTCAAAGAGTACCTCACCAAAGGTTTCGTACTGGATGACGAACGCCTGAAAGGGAAAAATGTATTCGGGGCAGATTACTTCGATGAATTGCTCGACCGCATACGTGAAATACGTATAAGCGAACGTCGTTACTATCAGAAGATAACGGACATCTACTGCGAGTGCAGTTCTGACTATAACAAAGACTCCGAAGAAACCCGAGTTTTCTTCAAGACGGTACAAAACATAATGCACTATGCAGTAACCAAACAAACAGCAGCAGAAATCATCTATGACCGTGCTGACTCTGAGCGTCCTCACATGGGTTTGACCACTTGGAAGAACGCTCCCGACGGAAGAGTCATCAAGTCGGACGTGACCATCGCCAAGAACTATCTGAGCGAAAAAGAAGTAGAATCACTGAATCGATTAAGCAATGCCTTCATTGATATTGCCGAGCAAAATGCTGAAGACCATATCTTGATGACTATGGCAGACTGGTCAATACTCTTACAGAAGTACATGGACTTGAACAATCGTCCTATGCTTCTTGACACAGGACAAGTAACACATGAGCAAGCGATAGAAAAGGCTCTTACTGAATACGATAAATTCCGTGTCATCCAAGACCGTGAAATCATGTCGGATTTCGACAGACAGTTGAAATTGCTATTTGGGGACAAGGAATAATCCAGAGAGTGTAAAATCCTTTGTACATAGTATAAAAGAACATCTTATGAGAAATCAACTCATAAACAGATTAAGTATAAACGATATTTATTCTCTTTGCCTTCAGACGCAAGACAAAGAGAATAATTGTTTAAAGGAAGAGCTTTACCAACTCACCTTCGATGAAAACGAGCGAGTGGCGTTTAATGCACTTTGGGCTTTAAGCCATTTCGATAAAGCCAACACCCCGTGGCTCTTTCAGAAGCACGATGACTTGATAGATAGGGTTCTCGTAGAGAAGAATGAGACCAAGCGCCGCCTGATGCTCCATCTTCTGCTTCGCCAACCATTCGAAGAAGAAACGCTTCGTTCCGATTTCATCGATTTCTGCATCGCCAAGATTACTGCCTGTTCCCAACCCTACGCCATCCGCTGTTACTGCATGAAGCTCGCCTATGAGCAAATGAAGTATTATCCCGAGTTGCTTACAGAGCTCAAGGTTGCTCTGGATATGCTGGAACAGGAGGCGCTTTCACCAGGATTGTTATCGGCAAAAAGGCAAATTATGAAGAAAATCATGCGAAGCCTTGGGCGTTTCGGGAAATAGTCGTAACTTTGCAAACGTAATATTCTAACAATATAATACATAAATGGATGGAGATACAACTGAACGATTATCACAAGAAAGTCAATGCCCAAAAGATGGCTTCCATGGCTTATTGGCGAGAGCATCCGCTTTCGCTGGAGAAGTGCTTAGCTCAATTCAAGCGCTTGCGGGAACAACGGCTTGCAAGGGAGTCCAAATCGCAAAGTTAAATATCAAGCATTACATCTATGAATAAAGATAATTTCAAGGACTTCGCATCCTTCGACGAGTATCTCCGACAAGGAGAACCTTCACAGAAGGAAAGTGCCGAGAACTGGAAGACGGCTATCGGATTGCAGGCTGTGGATGGGCTGCAACCGTCGGCGTATCTCATAGATGTGGCAAAACGAAACATCGAAGGAGAAATCACTCTGGATGAAACCAGAAAACTGATTGACTCTTACTATCAGAGCAAGACGGTCCGTACACCTAAGGATGAAGACGAGGAAGAGGCAGATAAGGTTTCAGCCAACATCGCGAAGATTCTCGCCAGCAAGATCTTTGCCTTCAATACCAACGGATATGTTTCCCTGCATCGAAGAATTTTCGAGGGAGTATTCAAGCACGCAGGAGAAATCCGCCAGTATGATATTTCCAAGAAAGAATGGGTGCTCGAAGGAGATTCCGTAAACTACCTGAATTGGGAAGACTTGCGAAGAGCCTTGGATTGGGATATTGAGCAGGAGAAGAACTTCTCATATAAAGATCTGACGGATGATGAAAAGATTGAGCATATTGCCAAATTCGTATCTGGTATCTGGCAAATCCACGCTTTCAGAGAGGGTAACACCCGAACCACGGCGATTTTCACCATCCAGTATCTTCGCTCTTTAGGCTATAAGATGAATAATGAGATGTTTGCCAAGCACTCTTGGTATTTCCGCAATGCCCTGGTTCGTGCCAATTATCGCAATATCAATAAAGATATAGAGTACTCTCCTATCTACCTTGTTCGTTTCTTCAGGAATTTACTCCTAAAAGATGGTTGGGTGCTCAAAAACAGATACTTGCATATCCGACCGACTGATGATTGGAAAGAGCAGTCAAGAATAGGCACCCCACAAGTTCAGCCAACATGTAGAGACTCTTATTCTATACTTTAACGATGGATATATGACATCTGCCGAAATTATGGGTACAATTGGACTAAAGGACAGAAAAAGTTTTAGTGAACTATATTTAAACGCTGCCCTCTCAGAAAAAGCTATTGAAAGGAAATATCCAAACACCCCAAGACATCCACGCCAGCAATATCGGATGACAGAACAGGCAAAGACTTGGAAAGAAGGGTATGAGAAAAAGAATAAATAACATCATAATAAAAATAGAAAACAAAAACAAGTAATGAAGAAAAAAGCAACGGTCCTTATCGCCTCTATCATGGCGTTCTGCGGAATCAATACCGCACACGCTGACGAGGGTATGTGGACAATTTACAACTTGCCAAACGCAGTGTACGAGATGATGCAGCGCGAAGGCTTCAGCATGACTTACGACCAGCTCTACAATGGCGAGAACGCCTTGAAGAATGCCGTAGTTAATTTCTCTGGCTATTGCTCTGGCGTAGTCGTTTCTCCAGACGGATTGGTCTTCACCAACCACCATTGCGGTTTCGAAGCTATCCGAAGCCACTCTACAGTGGAGCACGACTACATGCTCAATGGTTTCTTTGCAAAATCTTACGCAGAGGAATTGCCAAACGAGAATATGTTCGTCAGCTTCATGGTTGACCAGAAAGACGTAACCGACAAGGTGATGAGTCTCGGATATGAGCAGCTCGACAACAAAAAGCGTGATGAACTCATCGATTCTCTGGAAAACGAGATGACCAAGGAGGTGAAGAAGAACGATTCTACCCTTCATATCACCGTTCAGCCTTTCTACGAGGGCAACAAGTGGTACGCTACTACTTACCGCGACTTCACCGACCTGCGTCTCGTATTCACCGTACCAAAGTCTATGGGTAAGTTCGGTGGTGACACAGATAACTGGATGTGGCCTCGCCAGACCTGCGACTTCTCTGTATTCCGCATCTATGCCGACCCTAAGACCAATGGTCCTTCAGCCTACAGCAAGGACAACGTGCCATACCACCCAAAACGCTGGGCACAAGTTTCGCTACAAGGCTACAAGGACGGCGACTATGCGATGACCATGGGTTATCCTGGTAGTACCGAACGATACCTCTCCAGCTATGGCATCCAGATGATGCGTGACGCAGAAAATGCTCCTCGTGCCCAGGTACGCGGCATCAAGCAGGAAGTAATGCAGAAGCACATGCGTGCCAACGAGGCTGTGCGCATCAAGTATGACAGCAAGTACGCCCAGAGCTCCAACTACTGGAAGAACTCCATCGGTATGAACAAGTGCATCGACTCCATCGGCATCGTTAACATGAAGCGTGAGTACGAGACTCGTCTCCGTGCTTGGCAAGATACAGCCAAAGCTGCAAACGACCTCGCCCACAAGGTAGATTTCGACAAACTCGCCCAGCTCTACAAGGAGAGCGCTGACGTAACTTATGCATGGACCAACTTTGCAGAGTCATTCACTCGCCGTAGCAACGTAGAGTTCTCTACCCGTGCTTTCAAACTTCAGAATGGCATGGAGGTAAAGGGTTCCGAGAAGAATAAGAAGAAGCAATATCATGAGTTTGAGGACAACTCAGACGAATGGGATATGGCACTCGACAAAGAGGTGCTCGCTACCCTTCTGAAGAACTACAAGGAGCACGTTGATGCGAAGTGGTTGCCTAAGTTCTACAACATCATCGACACTCAGTTTGGAGGTGATTATACGAAATATGTAGATTATCTCTGGGAGAAGTCACTCCTCATGAAGAAGGGTGCCAAGCTCTACTTCAACAAGAAGGGATATGAGAAAGACCCAGGTGTAAATTACAGTATGGATCTGAATGACATTTACGCCGACTTCGTAGAGAAGATGGGAGCCGTATCTGATTCTATCGACGAGCAGGAGAAGTATCTCTGTGCTGCCAAACTGCGCATGGAGGAAGACATGCCTCACTATAGCGACGCCAACTTCACCATGCGATTGAGCTACGGACAGGTGGGCGGTTTCGATCTCGGCGGCAAGCCATCAGGCTACTATACTACAGCTGAGAGCATCGTGGAGAAGATGAAGCAGGGCGATAAGATCATCGATTATTTCGCAGAGCCTATCATGCACGAACTCCTCTCTGAGAAAGACTTCGGCAAGTATCAGGACAAGACTACAGGCAAGATGCAACTCTGCTTCCTCACCAACAACGATATTACCGGTGGTAACTCTGGTAGTCCTATGTTCAACGGCAAGGGTGAGTTGATAGGTCTTGCATTCGACGGCAACTGGGATAGCCTCAGCTCAGACATCAACTTCGACAAGCGCCTGGCTCGCTGCATCGGCGTAGATATTCGCTATGTGCTCTACCTGATGGATAAGTGGGGACACACAGACCGCCTCTTGAAGGAGATCAATGCGAAGTAAATTCTATCTCTGAATCAACAGAGATGATATAAAAGTTTATCCTGGGATAAAGAATAGTCTCAGGATGATATAAAAAGAGCGGAAAAACAGCTGTTAACTGTTAACCTGTTAACTCCTGGTTTTCCGCTCTTGTTTTATTTAGTCTTTCTATTCTTATTATCTTGCTGATTTTCAGCTTATTTTTATCTTACAGATTTGCAACCTACAGAATTCCAATTAATATTGCGAGATATTATTCAGTTCCTTCAATGAAACCTGACGAGGTTTTTCGGCGACTTTCATCTTATTATAAATCGCTGCCTAAATTACTTCTTCTTAGGACGACGGCGAGCCCAACCTTCTTCCTCGAAGTTTGGCTCCTCGCCCTTGAATTTCACATTGTCATTGTTCTGGAAGAACTGACGCCAGTCGCCTGTTTCCTCCTCACGGCGTACTTTCTTTCCACCACGACCTTTCTCTGAGCCACGGCTTCCACGACCTCCACGCTCAGAACGAGCATCATCAGAACCTCTACGTCCACGGGAACCCTTCTCTGCAGAACGTCCACCACGACTGCCTCTGCCATGACCTTCCTCGTCAGCATCATTACATCTTACGGTTCTGCCCTTGTACTCAGTTCCGTTCAAAGCCTTCATCACGCGCTTAGCATCCTCCTCTGGCACTTCGATGTAGGCAAACTTACTCAGCAGGTCGATGTGACCTACCTCCTGACGGCCCTTCACATGCTTGTTCAGATACTGCATGATTTCGCCTGGATAGAAACCATCAGCCTTACCCAGATTGATGAAGAGGCGCTTGAATCCAGCCTCTGTTTCGTGCTTTCTGCGACCACCAGAAACCTTGCCACGCTCACCACGACTTCCACGACCTTCGCCGTTACGTGAACCCTTACCGCTCTCTGGCTTCACAATCTCAGGAGCATTCTTGTAGTAATCCAGGAACTTACCGAAGGTGATGGTCACCATCTTCTTGATGATATCCTCCTTGTCGATGTACTCAAATTGGCGGTTGATTTCTGCCATGTATGGTTCAATCTGATCCTCATCCACATCCGTCTTCATGATATCGTCCATGGTCTTAAAGAGCTGCTTCTTGCAGATTTCCTCTGGGGTTGGCAAAACGCCATCCACGAAGTCCTTGCCTATCTGCTTCTCAATCTGGCGAACCTTGAATTTCTCACGAGTATGGATGATAGAGATGGAAGTTCCCTTCTTTCCGGCACGACCGGTACGACCGCTTCGGTGGGTGTAACTTGCCACATCGTCAGGCAAACCATAGTTGATAACGTGAGTCAGATCATCTACGTCCAGACCACGTGCTGCCACATCAGTAGCCACCAGAAACTGAACGGTATGGTTGCGGAACTTCTGCATGGTGAGGTCTCGCTGCTGCTGGCTCAAGTCACCATGCAGGGCCTCGGCATTATATCCATCCTTGATAAGTTTATCAGCGATATCCTGCGTCTCCAATTTGGTGCGGCAGAAGATAATCGCAAAGATGCGCGGATAGAAGTCCACGATGCGCTTCAGGGCAAGATACTTATCCTTGGCGTTTACGAGATAGTAGATGTGGTTTACGTGCTCAGCACCCTCGTTGCGCGAACCCACTACGATTTCCTTGTGGTCGTGCAGATAGTTGAGGGCAATCTTCTCGATGTCCTTGCTCATGGTAGCCGAGAAGAGAAGGGTATTTCTATCCTCCGGCACGTTCTCAAAAATGGCATTGATGCTCTCAGAGAAGCCCATGTTGAGCATCTCGTCAGCCTCATCAAGCACCACGTTATTGACGTGCTCCAACTGAGCCACACCGCGATTAATCAGGTCGAGCAATCGTCCAGGAGTAGCCACGATAATCTGCACACCATGCTTCAGGGTGCGTATCTGGCTTCCGATGTCAGTACCGCCATAGACTGCAGCAATATGCAAACCGTCGATGTACTTGGCAAAACTGTTCAAATCGTCTGCTATCTGGAGACAAAGCTCACGTGTAGGACTGAGGATGACAGCCTGCGTCTCCTTGCTATTAGCATCAGTCTTCTGGATAACCGGAATACCGTAAGATGCGGTTTTACCCGTACCCGTCTGCGCCAACGCAATCACGTCGTTTTTATTACCGAGCAAATATGGGATTACTTCTTCCTGAACTGGCATTGGATTCTCAAATCCAAGCTCTTCGATGGCACGGCGAATCTCTTCGCTCACGCCCAATTCTTCAAATGTCTTCAAATCTTTTTAACCTTAATTCATGTATAATCAAATAGAAGGCCGAATTCACCCTCCCAGCCATGAATTAGGGTGCAAAATCCTTCTAAAACGCTTGCGGCAACCATATAGTTTTATTAAGATTGCCTAAATTCGGGTGCAAAGTTACGAAAAAACTTTGAATTTCTTGCAGATTTCTCTATTATTTCATTACCTTTGCACGAAATAACAAACAATCGAATGATATGAAAAAAGTAATTTTCACTCAAGAATGGATGGCAATGCATCCATACGAGAAACCTAATGAAGTGGATCAATATTATACGGAGTTATCCAATGAAATATACCACGCCCTCGACGATGCCTGCTTCACGCATCAGTTCAAAGACGTGGAAGATGCCAAGCAGCTCGCCCTCTGCATCGCCGGATATTTTGAGGACGTGCTCTCCGGTACTTGTATCTGGAAGACTTTCACCGCAGAATGCAAGAAGCGATATGGTTCATACATCCCGTTCTATGAGAACGAAAAGGAATTTGTCAAGAACTCTCTCAATGAAGATGATGCGCCATACGATCCGGACGAGATCAACATCTCCGACATCAAGTTCCTGTGCTGGCACCATTACCAGCAGAGTGCCTACATCCAGGAGGCCGTACCTTTCCTCTTCAGTACGATAGAACTGGCTGCCAAACTGGTGTATAATCTTCTCGACAAGGAGTATGAAACTGCACCGGAAAACGAGCGCCTGCGTGAATTCCTCTGCGAGTTACCTACATCAGAAGACAAGTTCCTGGAATACAGAGACGTGCTGGCATGGTTCCACTACAACTGCTTCTTCAACATCAACAATCTCAAGCGCCTGCAGTTCGACCTCGAAAAGCTCGCCCGCTCTCCACAGGGCTTCAATGAAGTCATCGCCTACTCCATCCAGATAGAGCACACGATGAACAGCCGCAACAATCTTTTGGCTCTCACCTCTGCTGAATGGCTTGCCAAGATCAGCGAGCATCATCCTGCCCACAAACTCTGGACGGACATCGATTACAAGGGAACCAGAGCCTTCAGAATGATGAAAGAAGATGAGAAATTCTTCTATCTGAAGGATTTGTATGAGGAGGAAGATGATCCGGAGAAGACCTCAAAGGAGAATCAGGAGAAGGCAGAAGAAGGGAGCCTCATCAGAGTGCTCAAGGAATCTACCAATATTGGGGATGCTTCTTCCTTCCTCAGCGGCGAGAATGTGCTCGTATGCAATCTCTTCCGATTTGGTGGAGACTGGTGGCAAACCGGTGCTCTCCTCGATCCTACTTATGAAGACAACAAGGCTCAGATAGAGGCTGAAAGAAATGTCCAGAAACACAAGAAGAGCATCCACGACTACAACCTGCTCAAGCAGAATGGCTATGGAGACAAGTTTGTGTTCATCGAGGATGTCAAGACGATGAAGGAATTCCTGAAGAATATCGGTTTCGAACTACCTTCCAACATCAGTTTCCCTCAGAAATACGAAAAGGGAATCATCGTGTACGGAAGTCCTTATACGGGCATCAACATCAGCTTCGGAACCGCTCATTGCATCGCTTCGCCTGAAAACCCATACTACAATGCCGAGCGTGCAGCAGAGGACTGTTTCAATATCATCTCCGGCAACGGTATTCCTTTCCCTTACGAGATTGTTTGCAAGCTGATAGAAAAGGGAATGCTTCCTGATGCCAACATCTTCACCAGCCGATATGTGAAGGAAGAGGGTCTGAAGATTACTCAGGCCAATATCCAGTTCCTTGCCGATTACTATCTGATGGGCAGAAAGGACAAAGACTTGTCGCCTGAAGAATTGTGGTAAAGATTGATTTCGTATATTCAAAAAGTTCACTACGCTAACGGCATTTTTTAAGGGGTTAGCGTAGTAGACTTTTGATATTTCCCCTATTTCAGAATCTTATCCAGAAACTCCAGCATTTTCTCCTGCGCCTTCAGTCCGCAGGAATGAGGAATTTCCCAAAGCTCCGTATCCAGCAGATTATCTGCCCCCTGACTCTTCCAAACCTTGTGCATTTCGGCGAAAGCATCCTTTACACCGGGCACTGGGAAAAGCTTGTCTTTTGTGCCATTGATGAAGAGCATCGGTTTCGGACAGGCGAGGGAAGCGATATGGGGATAGTCGAGATACTGGCGCAATCCAGGAAAGCAATTCGCAAAACCACCATTCTCCTTTCTGCCAAAACGTCTGGTAAGCTGAGCATCGGTGGTAATCATCCAGCAGATGGAAGCACCCACCCTGATTCTATCCGACAAAGCCGAGAGCATCCACGAGCGATAGGCTCCCATCGAACAGCCCACGCATCCGATACGCTTCGCATCTACCATCGGCAGAGAAGCCAGGAACTCGGTGCTGGAAATATCATCGTAAGTCATGAAGGCAGAAAGGTCACGACCCAGCATCATCATGTTGCCGGCGATAAGATCGTATTTATTTCTATCCACGCCCTCCTTTCGGCCTCTTTCTCCCCACATCGGTGCATCTGCCGAAAAGACCACGTAGCCATGCTTCGCCAGGTAATCGCCCACGTACTGGCCTTCATAAAGCTGGTTTACCCACGCATCTGCATCGTCCAGAACCTCCTGGTTGGCAGCCTTCTTCTTTTCAGAAATCTTCCCATCCGCATCCTGCTCTTCAGAAGCGATAAAGAAAGGGCGAATCATCTTCTCCTTTCCTATAAAGAGATGGGCGCCATGATCGTGGAGCGCCACCACGGCTGGGAATTTCCCCGATTTCTTATTCTGAGCAGAAGACAGCAATCCAGCTTCTGCTTTAGGGTTCTTCCCATCTTCAGAATCCGGAATCAGGAGATAAGCCGTAATGCGGGAATAGGCGTTGATATTGAAGGCGATTTTCTGCGCCTTATATCCGTCTCTCTGTTCCTCACCGAGCACTTCCATATCCCAAGCCGCAGCCGCCTTCGGAGGCGTCATCATGCATTCGAATACCTTCTCTCTTGCCGCCTTCTTCCACTTCTTGAAGTTTCTGATAGGGCTGGTTCCCCAAGCCATCGGATAGGTCAGTTCCTTCTTCAGTTGCTCCACGTAGGTAGGAATTTCTCCCTCCCATTCATACTTCTCCCGCTTCTGAAGTTTTGGTTTCTGAGAGACCTGTGCAAACGCTACAGACGCCTGCAGTAATGCAATGATGCTATATGTGATAATCCTTTTCATTCTGTTGTATCGTTTATAAGAAATCTTTTGTCCTGTTTTATAAGAAATCTATTTTTGTTTATCAGATTAGTTATTGTTTGCAAAATTAAGAAATTATCCGCAAAAACAGATGAATAATCTCGATATTTTTGCGTATCTTTGCCTAAACATCAATAAACAACAGATAAAACATCATAATCATAGAAGATAAAGACATGAAAATAGCAGTTTTTTGTTCAGCGAATAAAAATATCGACCCGGATTTCTTCACGATGACGGAAGAGTTGGGCAAATGGATGGCAGAAAATGGCCACGACCTGGTTTTCGGCGGATGTAACTCCGGACTGATGGATTGCATAGGCAAGGCGGTGAAGGCGCATGGCGGCAGAACCATCGGCGTGGTTCCTACGCTTGTAGAAAGAGGCGGCAGAACCTTCCCTGACCTCGACATCGAGATTCCGTGTGATAATCTCAGCGACCGTAAGGACCTGATGCTTGCCCAGAGCGACCTCTTCGTAGCCCTTCCTGGCGGCGTCGGCACTCTGGATGAAATCTTCACCATCGCCGCCGCCCACACCATCGGCTACCATCACAAAATGGTGATTCTCT
>UMFW01005828.1_pt1 | contig 15475 bp, 10 predicted proteins | sample 1965111 | NCBI WGS metagenome assembly UMFW01 (sample SAMEA4836056, study PRJEB28245) | human gut metagenome | biome: gut microbiome; material: fecal sample | place: Denmark | collected 2008
GTTCATGCTTTCGATCATCGCTTCGACCAACGCAACATGAGAAATCTTTTCAAAAGACAAGTTCCATCCGTGCTCGTTGGCAAAGATCTGGAAGAACAGGCGTGTAGATCGCCCGTTGCCCTCACGGAATGGATGCAGTGCGTTAACTTCCGACAGGTAGTAGGCTAATTTACAAGCGCATTGCTTAACATCCATTTCGGCGAAATTCTCTCGCTGCATTTTGCTAAAGATCCCGCGGGCATACGATTCGATCATAGGAGCAAAGCAGAAGACGGATTGCCCCTTACTGATGAACCCTTGTTGACGAATCTCACCAGCCCAATCGTAAAGCTCGCCAAAAAGATACTTATGGACAGCTTGAAGGTGCTTAAAATCGAAATTCCCAGTAGGAATATCGTCGTCACTTTGCTTCGATTTAACAAACTTAGAGTCTGTGATTTGACTCTCTAATTCGGATAGCAGGTCCTGGTGTTTGATCCCGAATTTGTTTCGCAATATCCTGGTGCCAGGACAGACGTAAGGATCCTCCAGAGAATCGAATTTGTAATCGTACTCATCAGACACGGTCGCGCGCCTCCTGCTTTGCGAGAGCCTCGGCGACATATTTCTTGATCAGATCTTGTCTGGAAATTTCGCCACGAACCATTTTCCACAGATCTTCGACTTCATTAGCAGGAACCGTTCGGCCTTCGCATGCCGATGTATGGACAGCGGCCGCAATTGCAGCTTCAGCTGTGGGAAAAATTCCGTATCGTTGTTTGACCGGCTTAAGTGTCAACTCAATGCTCAATCCGATTGCTTCCGCATACCGTTGGAGAGCAGATAAGGTGACGTCTGCTCCTGTAAGCAGACGTTTTTCGAGACGCGCAACCGCCGATTGAGTCGTGGCCATTGCTCGGGCAACTTCGGTTTGCGACAGGCCATGCTCTTTTCTGTAAAAGACCATGGCGGAGGTGTGAGTAGCAAAGTTCATTGCAGGTAAAATAAAAGAATATGCGATATTATAGCAAATGAGTCATATTCCTTCGGCGGTTCTTTGTTGCGGTTCGCTTAATCTCAGCCTGCCTCGCACCCATTGATTTGTCAGTCAATGAACTGACGGCTTCTTGTACAGCAGATTTGACGGGTGGAAGTTTCTCAAGGAGTTCCTTCGTAGCAAGGGTGAGCATCTTGTCCTGACTCGAACCAGCGTTTAGCTCGTTAATCACGTCGTTCAACAGATCGGTCAGCTCCTGACGTTTTGCCTTAGCTTTGAGGATGCCGGGATGGCCAGGGACGGGCTTGCCACTCCGAGCGGCGCGTTCGACGTCCTGCAGCCGGTTTTGCATGGTCTTGAGCAGCAGAGTCTTCTTTTTTCGTGCAATGGCGTGCATACGGGCGCGTTCCTTGTCGGTTTGCACCTTCCGCACGTTGTGAAACTCAGATTGTTCCAGTGAACGGCGTGTCATGCCGCGCTGCCAGCGCTGTGTTGCGTTGGCTTCGATTCCTTGTTCTCGCAGACACACAGCAAAATGTTCGCGCATTTCCTCGCGGCGAGCATTGTCGACGTGAAAGCGCCGTCCGTCATGGCTGATTGTTCGAAGCAAAATGTGGCAGTGCGGTTGTGTCGTCCTCTGATCATTTTCCGGCGTGTGAAATGCTATCAGGTAGTCGTGCCCCGTCAAAGTGTCTTGCGCCCATTTATGACATGCAGCTTTGAAGCCCTCTGTGGGCGTGCCGATCGGCATGGAGAGGATGATCCGACGGCCGTGCGAGCGACGATCGGCTATGGATTCTTCCTGAGGAATTTGCGATTGAAGACCCCATTGACGAACGACGGCTTCCACTTGTTCTTTGGAACCGTGGGCAAAGCTGTCTTGGTCTTCAATCTCGATCTTGCCGTTTCGCCTGATGTAATCAGCAGCGGCCTTCATGTGTTTGTGGCAGCGAATATTGGCTCGCCCGATTTTCAGCATGACTTCCGGTGCCCTTCTGACGATGCCCGTGAGTTTCTGCCTGGGAGTCAATCGTGCGAGTCGAGAGCGACCGCCCCCGGCTCTAACCTTGCGGTTGGGATCTGCGACATGTCCTTTGTGATACCGCATGGACTCTGGAAAGAGGCGATCAAGAGCTATGCTTTGAGTCATTTTCGGACTCGATTGAGTTCGTTGATCACAAGCTGTTCTTGCTTCTCGATGAAAACGTCCAACGGAACTTTTCCCGACTCTACTTCACGAAGGATCCTTTCGAAGAGCGCCGTGAGAACCGAGTTTTTCATGACGTCCGGAACCACCTGGAGCAGGTGATTGCCAAGCTCAGTTGCAACGATCTTTTTGCCCCTGGCTTCCAGGTACTTTTTCCGCTTGAGTTCGGCGATGATCGCAGCCCGCGTGGCGGGTGTGCCGATACCGTCTCCTTCCTTGAGGAACTTCTTGCTTTGAGGGTCGTCAACCGCCAGGTGAATGTTTTCCATGGCGCGAATCAACGTGCCTTCGGTGAAGGCAGCAGGCGGTTTTGTGCGCTCTTCTTTGCAATCGACTCCGGATACGGGCAGCTGCAGGCCGGCTTTCAGTTCTGGTAAGGCCTGACCTTCATCGTCTGTTTTCTCTTCGTGGCCTACGCCTGCGGCATCTTTCCAACCGAGCTTTGTGACAAGACGCCCTTTGGCAGAGAAGCGTTCATTTGCGATGCGCAATTCAATGGTGCAAGCCAGGTATTCATGCGACGGCAAGAAGTTCGCTATGTAGCGTTCGGCAATCAAACGATAGATTTTCCGTTCCTCTTCGCTGAACTTTGATCCGTCTGCAGCTTGCTGAGTCGGGATGATGCCGTGATGTGCCGTGATCTTTTTGTCATTCCATGTCGGAGATTTGATCGAGCTGTTGCACTTCGCGACGATGCCCGCCAGGGCCGGCATGGTCTTGGCAATCGAGGCAAGCACGTTCCTTGCGTCGGCGTGTTGAGACTCGGGGAGAAACGAACAATCCGTGCGCGGGTAGCTCGTAGCCTTGTGCGTTTCGTAAAGGGATTGGCACAGATCGAGTGTCTTCTCAGCGGAAAAACCGAATTGATTCGAGGCGGCCAGTTGAATGTCGGCAAGCGAGAAAACCTTCGGTTGCGCAATCTTCTTTGGCGTACGCGAGCAGCTGACGACGGTTGCCCGGCCGGCAGCTTTCAGCCGCTGCCGCAGCGCGGCTGCGATGCTGCGATTAACCAAACGTTTTTTGTTCGTCGATACCAGCTTGCGAATCCTCAGGTTCCCATACGGCAGCAAAGGGTTTGTCACCACCTAGACGGGCCTTGATGATGAAAAAAGGTACAGGCTTGAAATGACGAATCGCTGCATCACGTTCCGCGACTAACGCGAGCGTTGGCGTCTGCACGCGGCCGACGGCTATAAGCTCCTTCTTACCTTGTGCTTGTTGCACCAGTGTGTAGGCGCGCGACAAATTCATGCCGAGCAGCCAATCGGCGCGGGAACGTCCAAGCGCTGCCAACTTCATGCCGGTGAATTTTCCGTTGTCACGAAGGTTAGCAAGTCCTTTGCGTATCGACACACTGTCTTGTGCAGAAACCCAAAAGCGTTGCACACGGCCAGCGTATCGGAAGTGTTCCAGGACTTCATCAACAAGGAGTTGCCCCTCGCGGTCAGGGTCTCCGGCATGAACGACAAGGGAGGCCTTCTTGAGCAACTTCTCGATCGTTGCGAGCTGCTTTTTTACGCCTTTATCATTCCTCTGTAAGAGTTTCTAGGTCTGAGGAAAGATCGGGAGATCTTCGAAACGCCAGACCTTTGATCCTTTTTTTGTACGTGGGACGTCGTCCGGCAAATACGCGTCCGGTTCCGCTTGTTCGAGCAGATGCCCGAAGCACCAGGTGACGATCGAGCCGTCCTTGCATGTAATGAACCCGTCATTGCGCGAGGCGCAGCCAAGCTCGGCGACGATGGCCTTCGCAACGGATGGTTTTTCTGCAATGAAAAGTCGCATATGTGGCCTCTACGATCAGCGTTCCAGCGTTCGCTGCTTTGGCGGTTCAGTTACAGTGGTTTTTAGTCCGACCTCCGTGGTTTTTCCCTGCGTTGGTTGAATCGCCCAATTCGCTTGGAAGGCCGGTGACTTTTCGATCGTGGCGGCACGAACTTTTACGAGCCTTGCTGTAGCTTCTCCTTCGGCGAGGCGCACGCGCATTTCGACACGACGGGCAATGTCGGGGGACACCTTCGAGGCTGCTGCTAGGCTCTCAGCCGGGTCCTTGCTGAAAAAGAAACCGGGATGACCTCGGTCGATGCCAATCATCCAGTCTTTTGAATTGGGGCTCAATCGTTCGCGAAGAGCGATTGCTTATGGCCATTATCGACCGCATCGTGCACCACGGATATCTCATTAGATACACCGGAGACAGTTATCGATTGACTCACTCATTAATGGCTTAAAAACCAACCACTCACTGTGGACTTTGCCGTCAATAGTGGTTGGTTTTTACTTGACGGAACACAAGGTGTACGTCAGAGTACATGATGAAGTTAGAATCAATCTCAACTAGATCTAAGCATGCTCACAAGGAGGTGTGTTTGATCAAATAAATCCGGGAATGTCGGCAAAGATTATTACCTTGTTCGGCTGGTACACCTCGTACGGACATAGTCACATCTTCCTCTTTCTTTCCAAAAAAACACCCCATGTAAACCTTATTTGGAATTTCTTTATAATCTATATCTCTATTTGGAAATTTCAGATATGGCTACTTTCGGATATCGCCGTGTCAGTTTGGTTGATCAAAAGACTGCCCGCCAACTTGACTGCATGACTTTTGATCGGGAGTTTGAGGACAAAATCTCCTGCAAAGACACTGAGCTCCCTGCCCTCAAAGAAATGCTTACTTTGTTGCGCGAAGGAGATCACCTCTTCGTGCATTCTATGGATCGTCTTGGACGAAATTTGCAGGATTTGCTTCAGTTGATTGAGAAAGTCAATCAATGCGGGGTGTCCATTACATTCATCAAAGAAAATCTAACGTTTCCCGCTGACAAATCTCACTCCCCCATTTCTGTTTTGCTGTTACAGCTCCTTGGTGCAGTCGTACAGTTCGAACGTTCACTTATTAAAGAAAGGCAACGTGAAGGCATTGCTAAAGCTAAAACTAGAGGCGCCTACAGAGGGCGTGCACCACTGCCTAACGACAAACTCATAGAGGCCTTTGATCTTATCGACAAGGGCTATTCCGTCGTCAAGGCGGCCCAATTCATTGGCATCAGCAAATCCGCTCTTTATACCTACTTGGCTAAACGCCAAGCGTAACTCTCTCAACCCAAGAGACATCCCATGAATATTTTTCAATTCCGTGACGAGCTAATTGACACCTACAAAGCCTTTAGTCGTAGTTTCACCAAGATAGCCTCTAGCGACATTGAGTTAAAGGTTCGTGAACAGTGTGATGACCTCAAACGCTTCTGGCCTGAGCCTCTTTTGCAAATCAACCCAACCTACAAACAAACCCAGACTGTGAGCGACTATTGCCAAAGAGGTCGCTTGCACCCCCTTTGCAACACCATCTTTCGCAATCAGGAGGGTGAATCTTTACATCTTTTCTCGCATCAAGATCAGGCAATTGATCTTGCACAAAGCAAGAAATCCTATGTCGTGACGACGGGTACGGGTTCCGGTAAATCCTTGTCCTTTTTCATCCCGATCATCGACCAGATCCTCAAAGACAAAAAGCCCGATGAAAAACCACGCACCCGCGCCATCATCCTTTATCCGATGAATGCACTGGCAAACTCGCAAAAAGAGGAAATTGACAAATTTCTCAAAGGAAAGAACCTTTCGCCCCAAATCACTGTCGCTCGCTACACAGGACAAGAAACAGCTGCCGAGCGCAGTGAACTACACGCAAATCCACCGGATATTCTCCTTACGAACTATATGATGCTTGAGCTTGTGCTCATGCGTCATGATGATCGTGTACTTATCGACAACTGTAAAGACCTCCAGTTTCTCGTCCTTGACGAATTGCACACGTATCGAGGCCGTCAGGGATCGGACGTAGCAATGCTTGTTCGGCGTTTAAGAAGCCAGCTTGAATCCCGGGACAGCGACATGATCTGTATCGGCACTTCGGCCACCATGTCAAGCGTCGGTTCACGCGAAGCACAAAATACTGTTGTCGCCAAATTTGCAAGTGAAATTTTCGGCATCACCATCAAGCCCAATCAGGTGATTGCAGAAACATTAGTGCGTGTTACTAATCCAAAAAATCCTCCTTCGGCGCAAAAGGAAGACCTTCACACAATAGTGCTCGAGTCCGCAGAGGCTGCAAAGCCCATCACTGACTACTCCGAGTTTCGTAACAACGCTCTGGCGATTTGGCTTGAGGACAATTTGAGCATCACCAAGGAAATGAATCGTGCGATGCCGCTTTCTGTTCAAACTGTGATCTCTCGCTTGGCAACCGATGCCAACGTGTCAAGCGACATTGCTGAGAGGGCACTTAAAAACTTTCTCTCGCAATTTGGTACGGATCAAACCTTGAAGATGCCAAACGGGCGAAGCCCCTTTGCTTTCAAATTGCACCAATTCATTAGTGGCCCGGGCCGAGTGTACGTCACACTGCAAAAACCGGGAAATCGTGTCGTGACTTTGGACGGACAAACTTACATTGCTGACCAAGAAAAGAAGGGAAATAAGCTCCCTCTTTTTGAAGCCCACTTCTGCCGAGAATGCGGTCAAGAGTACATTCCTGTTTGGTTTGTCAAAAATGGGAAAACCATCACAAAAGTGGAGCCACGCAGTATCGACGATACCGGTGACAATAACGCGGACAATTTCGGCTATCTTTGCCCAATCACTTCGTCACAAGCCTACCAAGGACAAGTGGAAGACTTGCCTGACGATTGGCTTGATCCCAAAAAAAACTCCAAGGTTCGTCCAGCACGTAAAAAGGATGTTCCTCAGTTCATTACGCTTTCGACTCAAGGAACAGTCGCTGATACCGGCACGCAATTCTGGGCTTTTACCGGAAAATTCAAACTTTGCGTCAACTGCCTGCAAACGTATACAGCTCGAGGGAGGGATAAGCACCGCCTTATTGGCCTTTCGGGCGAAGGCAGAAGTTCTGCCACCACAGTTTTGAGCCTGCAAATTTTGCGTCAGCTCTATAACATGCCGCGCAACCCGGAAGACAAATATGATTTCAGGAAACTTCTAGGCTTTTCAGACAATCGTCAGGACACGGCGCTGCAAGCCGGCCACTTCAATGACTTTCTCAATCAGATCATTCTGAGGGGCGGCCTCGTTTGTGCGTTAAGAAAAGCGCAACAGCCTTTGCGACTGCCGGATCTTGTCGACAGCATTTGTCATGTTTTTCATTTTAATGACAACCATGACGCGGATGCCATGACTGAACTCTTGGTATCTCCTGAAACCACACAAGGACGACTTTTGAGCCAAGCTCTCTCTGCGCTGCGCTTTTCATTGAGTTATCGTCTTTTAAAAGACTTGCGCGATCAAAACCTCTATACCTGCCCAAGTCTGGAGAAGTTGGGGCTGATGTACATTACCTATGAGGGTCTGAAAGAACTCTGTAGCGACCATCAGGCATTTGCCCCCAACTCCGTTTTACGTGCTCTTGACTCAGATAAACGACAACAGCTCTTTGAAGCTTTCCTCAGCGAGGTTCGGCGTCGCCAATGCATTTCAACCCGATATTTCCTAGCCAAGGAGCAGGAAGTCGCTCGGGACATGGAGCACAAGTTACTTAATTATCGTTGGAGATTGGCCTCACTCGGAATCGCTTCTCGTCGCAAGACTCAAATTGAATCTGACTGCTCAGCTTTTGTGATCGACAATAACGACTTCAAAGCCTGGCCAGATGGGCAGTCTGTTCGATTTACAGAGCGATCAAGCCTCATTAAATATCTCAACAAGTTGCCTTTGTGGCAAGATGTCAAAGACACTCTGCCAGAATCCGTCACTATGGATCGTAAGGCTATGCAACGCGTTGTCTGCGACATGACAGCGCATCTTTGCAAGGCGGGCATTCTACGGCAGACCAAGACTAAGTACGGCTCCTATTACCAACTGGACCAAGCATCGATCCTTTGGAATTTCCCGAAACCAACTGAAGCGAATTCGCAAAACTACCACCATCGACTCTATCTGGATGTAGCCGACTCTTTGGACAATCAGGACATGTCGCTCTTTGAGTTTGAAGCTCAAGAGCATACGGCTCAAGTCAGCAGTCAAGAGCGCGAGCTACTTGAAATGCGGTTTCGAGCCAGCAAAGATGACGTAACTAAATGGGAAGAAACGGAACCGGGCAAGCCCTTTAGGCGACTTCCAGTGCTGTATTGTTCTCCAACAATGGAACTGGGCATTGATATTTCTGCGCTCAACTATGTGTACATGCGCAACATCCCGCCCACCGCCGCCAATTACACTCAACGCGCTGGTCGTGCTGGACGCTCAGGGCAACAGGCATTAAGTTTGAGTTACTGTGCAGCCATGAGCCCGCACGATCAGTGGTTTTTCCGGCACCCCGAAGATATGGTACAGGGGGTTGTCAAAGAGCCGACGCTTGACTTATCCAACGAGTCACTCATCAAGCGTCATTTACACTCGGTTTGGATGACGGCTGCCTGCCTGAATCTACCTAAAACTGTCCCTTTACTGCTTGATCTTAAACAGTCGGGTTACCCGGTTCGAGAGGACTTGTATGCACAGCTTACAGATCCTCGTCTGACACAAAAGGCCGTGCGTCTCGGTCGAAAAGTCTTATCTCAGGTAAAAATGGATCTGGCCGATCAGACATGGTTTACGGAAACCTATCTCGAACAAACCATGCAGCAAGCTGCCCACGAATTCTCTCGTAGTTTTGAGGGGTGGCGCAACTTGTATAAGGCCAGCCTTGAGCAAATAGAACTTGCCAATAAAACCATCGAACGGCCAGGTGTTCCTATCGAAGAATTAAGAATTGCAAAGCGGCGTCACGACGACTCGGTCATTCAAAAAACTCTTCTCGAAAAAAATGTCATCACCTCGACCAACAACGATTTTTACACCTACCGTTATCTGGCAAACCAAGGCTTTCTTCCTGGCTACAATTTCCCTGCAATGCCTCTGCTTGCGTGGGTTCCCGATAACGATAAAAAAGGGAACGATAACAAATCAACAATGCTTTCTCGCGCCCGCTTTCTGGGACTTTCTGAATTTGGTCCGCTTAACGTGATCTATCACCGAGGCCGAATCTACCGCATTGACAGACTCAAAATCAATGTACACGAAGATACCTCCACGGACAGCAACCAACTGCCGACAATGGCTGTTAACGTTTGCCCCCATTGCGGCTATGCGCATGTGATCGACACGGGCACCATTTTCAATCAGTGTGAAAACTGCGGTGCAGCACTTTCTCCCGATACCGTCATTCGGGGGCTCTATAAAGTCTCCATGGTGGAAACCTCTGAAGTCGAACGCATCTCCATTGAGGATGAAAACCGTCGCAGCCAGGGATTTGAAACGCAAACACTCTATCGCTTTGCCCGTTCTCATACCGGTCAATCCCTCAAGGAAAGTGCCACCATTGAAGGAAACGGCAGTTCACTGGCCACACTTACCTACGCTGCCGCAGCCACCGTATGGCGCGTGAATCTCGGCTGGAAGCGCCGTGTCAACCAAAGAACCAAAGGCTTTGTCATCAATCCCATCACGGGCTACTGGTTAAACGAAGGGCCAGACGCCGATGTAGCACCACAAAATGAAGATAAGGTGCAGGTCAATAGCGCTCAACAAACGATTGTTCCCTTTGTCACCGATACCCGCAACATCCTATTGTTTGAGCCAAAGCTCGGTGATATCCCCCCTGACGAGCGACTCATAACTATGGCAACTTTGCAGGCCGCTCTCAAGCGGGCGATTGAACAGACATACCAAATTGAATCGTCTGAAATCTTTGTTGAACCACTGCCCAATACAGCCGAACGACGGATGCTTCTGATTTATGAAGCCGGCGAAGGCGGCTCTGGCGTATTGCGCAACATCATTAAAAATCCAGATGCTATCAGCCGCATTGCGTTTACGGCGCTCGAATTGATGCACTACGATATTGGGCATGGGCAAGAGTTTACTGTGAATAATCTTGATAGTTACGACACAGAGACAGACTGCATCAACGGTTGCTACCGCTGCCTATTGACGTACTTCAATCAACCCGAACACGTTCTTATCAACCGTCACGATCGGCATGCCTTGGAATTTCTCGTCGCACTGGCGCACTCCAATTCCCTGAAACTGCACAACAAAAGACAAACCTATTGCGACTCTCCGATAGAGCATTTCAAGCAGTGGGCTGCAAAAAACGGTTATGCCATACCGGATTGCATTCCCAAAACCATCAAAAGCAACGGGATGACCTATGACGGAGCTTATTCGGCATTGCGTTGCTGTGTCAGTTTCAAGCCGGTTAAAGACGATGAAATAAAAACACTGGAAGATTCTGGCTGGCAAATCATTGACTTAAGCGATGAAACCCGCTGGTTTGACATAATGGACGCCCATCCAGAACTTACATAACGTCACGATAAAACCACAAGCACCTAAGAAGATGGACAGACCAATGGATCAAGTATTTTTACCCGGCAATCTTGTCACAGCCCGATCCCGCACGTGGGTTGTGCAAACAGGGTCAACTGCCGACTGGCTTAAGTTGCGTCCTATCGGAGGCGCCGATGATGAAATCACCGAGCTGATGCCTGAGCTTGAACGTCAACCTGTGAAGCTTGCAAACTTTGAATACCCCGATCCCGCTAAAGTTGGGCCTTTTAGCTCTGCAGAACTCTTGTACGACGCTCTGCGCTTTCAATTAAGAAGTGGCGCAGGCCCTTTCCGCTCTTTTGGTAGCATTGCAGTTGAACCTCGTACCTACCAGCTTGTACCGCTATTGATGGCCTTGCGTTTGAAGGTTGTCCGTCTCCTGATTGCTGACGACGTTGGTGTCGGTAAAACCATTGAAGCAGGACTGATTCTCCGCGAAATGCTTGATCGAGGTGAAATCGAGAAAATCGCTGTGCTCTGCCCTCCCCACTTGGTTGAGCAATGGGTTTCGGAGTTATCTGACCACTTCAATATCGAAGCGACAGCACTTACCGCTACCTCAGCAAACAAGCTCGAAAAGCAAATCCCTCACGGACACACACTTGCCGATGTGTTTCCTGTGCTGGTTGTAAGCCTGGATTACATCAAAACCGACAGGCACCGCGACTATTTCCTGATGATGAACCCTGACCTGGTCATTGTCGATGAGGCGCATACGTGCGTCAAAGATATGAGTAATAGTAAGCAGCTGCGTTTTGAACTTTTACAGCGACTCGCTGAGAATAAAGATCGCCACATGTTGCTTTTGACCGCAACACCCCACTCTGGCAAAGAAGAAAGTTTTTATAACCTTCTCTCTCTATTGGATCCTGTCTTTCTCGATCTTCTTGGCCGTATAGTAAAACCAAACGATCCATTGCGCGCCAAACTTGCCCAGCATTTTATTCAGCGTCGACGTAAAGACATCGAGGAGTGGAAAGTATCTGGCTCTGACCGCCTAACCGGTTTTCCCATTCGTAAAACAACCGAAATCAACTACACACTCACCGACAAATGGGATGCGTTTTTTGTCGCTGTGCAAGATTACTGCCGCAAGATGGTCGACAAAAACGAAGGAAATAGCCTCATTTGGTTTGCTATTTTGTCTTTGTTCCGTTGCGTTTCTTCGTCACCAGCTGCGGCCGTAAAAACACTCAAAAACCACCTTAATAACATCGAAGAAGCTCAATCTATAGAGCTTGTCTCAGATTTTGAAGATGTTGCTGAAAGCGCTGAAAGCGACCTTGAGCCAGCTGTTTATCTACAAGATTCCGAACAGCTCACTGCGCTTATCGCGCAAGCTCAAGAACTTGGAGGAAGCAATAATGACCCGAAACTAAGACTTCTCATTTCGCACGTTAAACAGCTCATTAAAGATGGTTTCTCGCCGGTCATCTTCTGCCGCTTTGTCGCAACGGCTAATTACGTTTACGATGCGCTTAAAAATGAATTACCAAAAGGGGTTGCTCTTGAGTGCGTTACAGGAGAACTTGTTCCCGACGAACGTAAAGATCGTGTCAAAGCCCTCTCGGAATCGAGCCCTCGCATTTTGGTTGCTACCGACTGCCTCTCTGAAGGCATCAATTTGCAACAGTACTTTACAGCCGTCATCCACTATGATCTTGCCTGGAACCCCACGCGTCATGAGCAGCGTGAAGGGCGCGTTGACCGCTTCGGACAAAAGGCCTCTGAAATCCGTTGCACAATGATTTACGGGGAAAACAATCCCGTCGATGGCTTTATTTTACAAGTCATTTTGCGAAAAAGTGCGATTATCCGAAAAGAGCTTGGAGTCATTGTTTCTATTCCTGAAGAGACTCAAGCCATCAATAAAGCGCTTATCCGTGCTGCACTCTTTAAAGATCGCAACAAATACACTTCTTTACTTCAATCGCAGCGGGAACTATTTACGACCGAAGATCTTGAAGAGCTAGGAGTCGTTTGGACAAATGCGATTGACAAAGAATCCAAACAACGCACGGTCTTTGCCCAGCGCTCCATTCACCCTGAAACCATCTATCCGCTTTGGCAAGCTCAGCAAAAAGCACTAGGTGCTCACACCGATATTGAACGTTTTAGCCGCAACGCCTGCGCAGTTCTAGGATGCCAACTAGAGCCCGCAAAGAATCTACGTAAGGGTTGTTTTTACTTCCCCTTGGAAACGATTCAAAGCTCAAGCCTCAAGGTGCGATTTAAGGACGAAAACTTCCAAAACAATGCAGTGCTTGATTTCGAAGAAATGCACCGCTCGTCGACCTTTATCAATGTTCTCTCCGAGGGTATTGTCCAAGAAGCTCTTGACGGAAAACCCGGCTCTTTGATTTCTCGCTGCGCCATAGCCGAAACTGCTCAAGTGCAAAGCGTCACGCGCATCTATTTATTGCGTATTCGCTACCAGATCCGGCTGACATACCGTAATAAGTTGCGTCGGCTCCTACTCTCCGAAGAGATTCTCCCTCTTATCGTTCGTGGCACCCGAACACCGCAATGGGATACCAGTGGCGACGCCTCCTGGCTATTCGATATCCATGCCGGAGGAAATTTCCCCGCCTCGGTTGCTCAAAAGCAAATCCAAGCAGCTGTGGACTATATTCGTAGTCAAGATGAATCACTTAAAAAGATTGCTATAGAGCGCGCTCAAATCCTTTTGGCTCAACACGCTTCCGTTAAGGACTTTACTGCCGATGGATCAGCCTCGGATGTCAAACCGTGTCTGCCCGTGGATGTGATGGGCGTGTTTGTTTTGTTGCCCGCTGACGAATAACGAGAGAATGCCCCATGAAAAAGAAGTATGGACTATCATCCGGTTGCTGTGAAATTGAGGGCAATCTCTTTTTAGTCAATCAAATCAACAAAGCATTTACCGGCAAGAATGTCCATCAGCAACAGACTGACTATCTTTTGCCCCCTGGCATTACCTTAAAGGAAGAAAGCTCGCGCGCTTTTCGTATCGCCAAGGCGTCTTGGGAGTTGTTTGCCCCTGCAATTGAGCGTGAGGATTTAAGCGAAGCTGACAAACTCAAAAGAACCAAGGAATTTGCTCTGCATTTACTAGCATCCGCGCTTGGCTATCGAATGGTTGCCGTAGATTCGGTTACTTGTAACGAGCGTACGTATCCTCTTTGCTTTGAAGCAAGCGCAAGCAATGATTTAAGCGCTACCGCCACCCTTCCCGTAGCTGTCGTCTCTGCTTCTATATCTCTTGATACAGCGGCTCCTGATTTAGCAATCACCGGTAGCGGATCCGCCAAAAAATCAGCCTTCACACTTGTGCAAGAACTATTAAATGCCTCAGAAGGCTATCGCTGGGGAATTGCCTTTAATGGTTACAGTATTCGACTTTTGCGCGACAGTATGTCGCTGACGCGTCCATGTTTTCTCGAATTTAACCTCAAAGAGATTTTTGCCAACGACGACTACGCCGAGTTTTTGCAGCTATGGATGGTTTTGCACGCCTCCCGCTGCGTCATCAAAGAAAACTGCACCGTCTGGGACTTTTGGATCAAAGAAGGTGAAGAACTCGGACAACCCGCTCGTGATGCACTAAGCACCTCCATCAGCCAAGCGCTTGATGTTCTCGCTAATGGTTTTTTGCAAGACCCCTCAAATGTTGTTTTGCGCGACGCACTCAAACGTGGTGAGCTCTCGGCAAAAGGCTATATGCATGAACTGCTGCGACTCATGTATCGGTTCTTGTTCGTTTTTTGCCTTGAAGAGCGCAACCTCATTCATGTGAGTGAGGATAGTTAGGAAAATCGCCTTGCTCGCGAGCGCTACAAAGTCGGCTACAGCTTGCGTCGTTTCCGCGATATAGCCTTAAAGCGCCGCTTTCAGTCGAGCTATGTCGACGCGTGGGACTCGGTTCGTATCGTTTTTGCCGGACTTGAAAAGGGCTTGCCCCAATTGGCTCTTCCAGCTCTAGGTGGATTATTTAAAACATCTCAATGTCATTACCTATCTCAATCGACACTTTCGAACAAGCCCTTCTTTGAAGCTATGCGCCAGATGCGCTGGGCTACCCTCAACGATACGTTCTCGGCGATTGACTACCGCAATATGGGTTCGGAAGAATTGGGCAGTCTCTATGAAAGTCTCCTTGAGAACGTACCTTTTGTTAACACTTCAAGTTGGTTTTTTGGCTTTCTGAGTGATGTGGGAACGTCAAGTGAGCGAAAGAAAACGGGGAGCTACTATACGCCCGACCCATTCGTACAGTTACTCGTGAAATCAGCCTTGGATCCCGTCATTGAAAAGCGCCTGAAGGCAAACCCCTCCACGCCGGAATCAACACTCCTTTCCTTGCGCGTGATTGATCCTGCGTGCGGCAGCGGCCATTTTCTCCTAGCTGCCGCAAGACGTATTGCCGAAAAGCTGGCTTTCGTGCGCGCACCCGACGGGATTGCGACACCGGCCAACTACCGCATTGCACTTCGCGATGTGATCGAGCAATGCATCTATGGGGTTGACCTCAATCCGCTTGCCGTGGAGTTGGCTCGCATGGCACTTTGGCTTGAAGGCTATGCCGAAGGAAGACCCCTGTCGTTTTTGGATCACCACTTAAAAGTCGGCAACTCTTTGGTGGGCGTCTTTGATCTCTCCGCACTCAAGCTCGGCATTCCGAAAGATGCCTACAAAATGGCAGGCCTTGATGACAAGGCAATCTGTTCTGCTCTTGCCAGTCAGAACCGACGCGAAACAAAGACCCTCCAAAACACGCTTGGACCAATGCAGTTCATGCAGGACTTGTTCCAATCAGATGAAAGCAGTGTGTTGCTAAAGCAAATTGAGACGTTTCACTCAAACTCTACGCTTGAGGACGAAGTTTATCGGGTAGAGAGCGGGTTTGCACCTCGCTCCCTCCCACACCA
>UMFW01010799.1_pt1 | contig 14917 bp, 19 predicted proteins | sample 1965111 | NCBI WGS metagenome assembly UMFW01 (sample SAMEA4836056, study PRJEB28245) | human gut metagenome | biome: gut microbiome; material: fecal sample | place: Denmark | collected 2008
CCGAAGGGACGCATAAACCTTCGTGAGTCGCTTACTCCGAAGCAAGGCTTCGGAGTGGGTAAGGGAATCTGGAATCAGATAAATCCCAGATTGGAAGCCGCAGGCAACTAGTCTAAGGACTCAGAATGATGTGAAAGACAAACTCGTTAAGAAAAACATTTTTATGCAGTTGTCAGGATACGAATCCTGAAACATAAATTCAGTGGCGATAGCTGCGGGGATCCACCTGTTCCCATGCCGAACACAGCAGTTAAGGCCGCAAACGCCGAAAGTACTTGGGGGGAGGCCCCCTGGGAGGATAGGAAGCCGCTGATTAAGCAAAAAGAAGTACTAGCAAATGCTAGTGCTTCTTTTTTTGTAGGGTGGGGGAGTCTAGTAGCAGATACTCTTGATGAGATGTCGAAGACGACCGGACTGCCGTTGTTGGAATAATGTACCGGCCTTTAAGACGGATGCTGCAAGCAACGAGTCTGCCGTTATCAGATTCCTGTGTCATCTTTCGAGACACTCCTACATCCGCCGTCAGAACTACCTGCTATTCCTTAAGATAAAATTACTTAGAATTACAGAATCATTAAGAAACACATTTTTATACAGCTGCTGATCTGAAATTTTTATTCTCAATCTATTCGTGCTGCCCGTAATCATCTCGATGTTTCCGTCTTTGACACGGCATCTAAACCTGAAAACGCTGAAAGTTTGCGATTCAGCTCTGCGGAAGATCTATCAGCGGTCGCTAAAATCAAAGAAGCACCGGCAAATGCCGATGCTCTTTTTTTATGCATATTTCCCTCTGTTTTAAACAATACTTCATCGGTATTGATTTTATAATAATAAAGATTCTCAAAAAGTACTATGCAAAATCATGACATCTATAGTATAATATAACCAAATTAAATAGCACTATAGAATTTACTTAATTTTTTATGTATATAGAGGAGGGCTTTGAATAATGAAGAACATTCGTATTGAAGCAGTTGTTGGTCGTGAAATTTTGGACTCTCGCGGTAACCCCACCGTACAGGCTGACGTTATTTTGTCTGACGGCACGGTAGGCCGCAGCGCAGCTCCCAGCGGCGCATCGACAGGCCAGTTTGAAGCTCTTGAACTTCGCGACGGCGATAAGAGCCGTTATGGCGGCAAAGGTGTCACCAAAGCCGTTGAAAACATCAACACGGTATTACAGGATGTATTGAAAGGGCAGGATCCTTTTGATACGTACGGCATTGACCGCCTGATGATCGATGCTGATGGCACGCCGGATAAATCCCGTCTGGGCGCCAATGCGATTTTGGCAGTATCCTTGGCTACGGCCAGAGCAGCTGCAGCTTCGCTGGATATCCCCTTGTACCGCTTCTTAGGCGGCGTCAACGGCAATTACCTGCCTGTACCGATGATGAACATCTTAAATGGCGGGGCTCATGCTGCCAACACGGTTGATGTTCAGGAATTTATGATCATGCCTGCCGGCGCTCCTTCCTTCCACGAAGGCCTTCGCTGGTGCGCAGAAGTATACCATGCACTGGCTGCCTTGCTGAAGAGCAAAGGCCTGGCTACTTCTGTTGGTGACGAAGGCGGCTTTGCTCCGAACCTCGCCAGCGATGAAGAAGCTATTCAGTACATCCTGAAAGCTATCGAGGAAGCCGGCTACAAACCGGGCACGGATTTCGTCTTGGCACTCGACGCAGCTGCCAGCGAATGGAAAGGTGAAAAACAGGGCCAGTACCATCTGCCCAAGAGCGGTCAGTCCTTTACGACGGATGAATTAATCGCTCATTGGAAGAAACTGTCCGATGCATATCCGATCTACTCCATCGAAGATGGTCTTGACGAAGAAGATTGGGAAGGCTGGGCTAAACTGACCGAGGCTTTGGGACAGCGCGTACAGCTCGTCGGTGACGACTTATTCGTTACCAATACGGAACGCTTGGCCAAAGGCATTGCTCAGGGCAGCGGCAACGCTATCCTCATTAAATTGAACCAGATCGGCTCCGTTTCGGAAACGCTGGAAGCCATTAAATTGGCTCACCGTTCCGGGTACCGGGCTATCGTATCCCACCGTTCCGGTGAAACGGAAGATACGTCCATTGCAGACCTGGCAGTCGCTTTAAATACGGCACAGATCAAAACGGGCGCACCGAACCGCAGTGAACGCGTCGCCAAATACAATCGCTTGCTGCAGATCGAAGGCGAACTCGGCGGAAAAGGGATTTATCCCGGTTTCCAGGCCTTCGGTATTCAGCGCTGATAGTGGTCTTGTCCCCACGTACAAACTTGCTGTAAAATAGGCATAAGAGATTTCCCCAGTGTTGTCAGCCCATATTCTACTTTGGGCGGCACCTGGGGATATTCTTTTCTATAAATGATGCCGTCGGCTTCCATTTCCTTAAGCTGCTGGGATAACATCTTGTGTGTTACCTTTCCCAAGGCTTTTTTTAGTTCGCCATAGCGCAGTACTTCTTTTTTCCACAGCCAAAAGAGAATGTGCATTTTCCATTTTCCGTTGAATAAGGAACAGGCGTAGGCAAAGGGTTCGACATTGACTGATGCTAATTTTTCGTCCATCGTTATGCACTCCTTTCTGTTAGAATGATACAAAAAGAAAGTAATGAAGTCAATACTTCCCTTTGGGATAGTACCTTACTTAATAGTGCCTTGTTGATTTTTTGACCTTCGGTCCATATAATAATGAGAGCATCGAGCACGTTGTTTTGTGCATTACATGGAATAGGAGGAATGAATGATGAAGGTATTAATGGTAAATGGAAGTCCCCATCTAAAAGGCTGTACCTACACGGCGCTGGAAGAAGTCGGAAAAACGCTGAAGGAAAATGGTGTCGACTATGAAATTTTCCAGTTAGGCCCCCGTCCCATGCGGGACTGTATCGGCTGTAATAAGTGTAATGGCCGGGGTTGTATCTTTAAAGATGACAATGACGATGCTGTCAATCGTTTCTTGGAAAAAGCCAAAGAAGCCGACGGTTTTATCTTTGGCTCTCCCGTCTACTATGCCCATCCGAGCGGTCAGATTTTGTCTTTCTTGAATCGTGTATTTTACTCGTCGGCTGTCGGTGAACTCTATCCGGTTTTTGCCGGTAAACCGGGAGCTGCCATCGTCTCGGCCCGCCGCGGTGGTACGACGGCTGCTGTCGATGTTTTGAACAAATACTTTGGCATTGCCAGCATGCCCGTTGTTCCCTCTACGTATTGGAACATGGTTCACGGCATGACGCCCGATGAAGTTCGCAAGGACTTGGAAGGCCTTCAGACCATGCGCAATATCGGCCGCAACATGGCCTGGATGCTGAAAGGCTTTGCGAAGCAAGATGCAGAAAGCGCTTTTGCTGACCATATTGAAACAGACTATCGGACCGATTTTAATCACTAAGGCTGACCTTAAGGCGCGATATAACTCCATAGGGGACAGCGTAAAATCTTTGCATAACAAAACGGTTGCTATCCTAAGGGACTGACCCTTGGATGGCAACCGTTTTGTTATAATACTGACTTAAATTAGACTATTTTTGTATCGCTTTACTAAATTAAAGAATAAGCGTAAAGCGATTGTACAAAAGTCTGATTTACCAGGGGGGAGCTAAACTTTATTTATTAAGAAGACTGTGGCTGCGGCTGTAGCCGTAGTAAATGATTAAGCCGAGAACGAGCCAGCCGATGAAGAGCATATGGGTCAGCGGCGACAGTTCATAAATCAGGTAGAAGCAGACGATAACGCCGATGGGAGCAATGATCGGAAGGATCGGGCAGCGGAATTTCCGCGGGATTTCCGGGTGGTTGCGGCGCATAGCGACGATACCGATGAAGTTGATTAAGAATACGGCCAGCGTACCGGTGTTGGATAATTCGACGATGTGCATCAAGGGGACGAAGCCGGAGATGATAGCGATAACGATCGAACCAACGATGGTAATCAGGTACGGTGTGTGGTACGTATCATGAATCTTGCAGAGATGCTGCGGCAGGAGACCGTCGCGGGAAACTGCAAAGAAGATACGGGACTGGCCGAAGAGGTAAACGATAAGGGTCGTAATGATACCGGCCAAAACGCCGACTGCGATGAGGTTGGCAAGATCAGGCCAGCCGAGGAGACGCAGGGCATAAGCAACCGGTTCCGGCGTATCGAGCTGAGTATAGTTAACGGCAGCTGTCAGAGCCAGGGATACGGCGATGTACAGAGCCATACAAATGGCGATGGAAGAGATAATCCCGATGGGGAGGTCACGAGACGGATTCTTACATTCTTCAGCAGACGTAGCAACGGCGTCAAAGCCCATGTACGAGAAGAATACGATAGATGCGCCGCTGAATACGCCGCGAATGCCGAAAGGCGTAAAGGGGGAAAGATTATCGGGATTAGCATGCGGTGCAGCCGTGACGACGAAGGCGACGATCGCTGCCAAAGCGACGAGGATGAGTGCAAAGTTTAATTTTGCACTTTGCTTGGTGCCGCGAATGAGTACTGCGCAGAGCAAAAGGATGATAATGATGGATGGCAGATTGACGATCCCGCCTTCAGCCGGTGTTTTGAGCAGATAATCGGGAATGACAAATCCCAAGGAGGCACTCATGCCGGATAGATAGCCGGAGAACCCGACGGCAACGGCACTGGCGGTAACGGTATATGCCAGAATTAGTGACCAGCCGCATAAGAAGGCCATCCCTTCACCCAAAGAAGCAAAGGTATAGGAATAAACACTGCCTGAAGCAGGGATGAAGGATGAAAATTCACTATACGTTAAGCCTACGAGAATACAGAGGAAACCAGCGATGACAAAGGATAAAGCAACGCCAGGCCCCGCATAGCGAGCTGCGGCAATACCTGTCAAGACAAAGACCCCGGCCCCGATGATGCCGCCAACACCTAAGAAGGTGAGGTCCATGACGCTAAGATTCTTACTTAGCTTTGAGCTACTTGCATCTTCTTGCAATTGGGATACGGACTTCGTTCGAAAAAATGACATACACTCACATCCTTTTTTAATAAAAATAACGAAAACATTTAATAAGATAAAGTTTTAGCTGATTTCATTTTACTATGATTTATAGGTATCGTCAATATAATTTTAACATATGGAAACGTGTATACAATATCCACCTTGTCAGTTAAGTGAGAACGGCTTATAATATTGATGATGAGAATTTATTTCTTTTTGAATAAAACATAGAGGGGGATATAGTAACTATGGGATTTTTTAGTCATTTATTCCACGGAGATAAGGTAGAGGGAACGAAAAAATATGTTGCAATTTCCGGTATGGTCTGCCAAAACTGCGTAAAACACGTGACCGAGGCCCTTAAGGACGTCGATGGAATTGAAAAGGTAAAAGTTGATTTGATGCGTGGTCAAGCTGAATTGATTGTTCGGGATGATGTCAGCGATGACACCATTTTGAAAACAATTGTTAACGCCGGGTACACGGCAACGGAAGTTTCTTTGATACCAAAATCGAATTAATCAGCAATATCTTATGCATAAGATTAAAAGTATATAGCGAAATGTAATTAAAATAAGGGTCCTTCAATCGGAGGCAATTCTTTTTCTATAAAGTTTGTCAATTTGTCTTTTTTGTTGGAAATGCAACCGCTCTTTTGCCGGTCGACGGGTATACTATAAGCACAGTAAGGATTAACTTACCCGTCCAAGTATTTCGAATCGTAACGATTCGGACAAAGGAGTGATTTGTTATGAAGTACAAAGTAAACGATACCTGTATTGCATGTGGTCTCTGCGCCGGAACTTGTCCTGAAGTTTTCCGCATGAACGATGAAACGGGTATGGCTGAAGCCTATGCCGAAGCCACCGAAGCAACGAATGAATCGGCTCAGGACGCGATGAATTCCTGCCCGGCCGGTGCCATTGAAGAAGCATAACCCGGTTTCAAGATCGATACTCTTTATATACTTCTTGTTTGATGAAAAGCACTGTCGGAGTTTCCGGCAGTGCTTTTTTTGTACCCCGAGAATAAGAGGCAGTGCATCTCTTTTCGCTTTTTTATAAAGTAGAATATGATATAATAATATATATATACTTATATATAAGAAATGACATTTTTATTTTTGGGCGTTTATAAGGAGGTTTATGATGACAGAGAGACAGGCTTTTTCAGCGCAGTTACAGTTGCTGCAGCAGGCTGAGCAGCAGGACTTGTCGAATCTTTTTATCCTCCACGGCATTGTCCACTTATATCAAGGTGTCTTTGATTTGGCGATGACGGTCTTTCGCGATGCCTTAAAGCGCGATGGCTTCGGTATGGCTGCTATGGGTTCGCCAAAGGAAATTATTGCCGAAGCTTATGAACAGTACCTCTTTGTCGATGAATCCTTGTGGCTGGCCATGATTCGCGAGCGTTTCGGCAGTGAAGATGCACTGGATGTCCGGGTACGGCGAATCTTGGATTCCTATGTACCGGCGTTGACGCAGCTGCAGGAAGAGCTGTAATCTTTATTTGCCTATTTCAGCAGAAATTTTATACGCAGGTATTGACGGGATTTGAAAAAGATGATATCATTACAAAAGTTAGGCGTCCACCAACGCCTGGCTTTTTTAAGTTACAGAAAAATTTCCTTGACTTAGACGTAGCTGTTGTGATACATTATAAAGGCAGTCTTACGTACAACTAGGCTTGTGACTATTTTTAAGAGAGGTGTAAGGAATGCGTACAGCTATCACTTTGGCATGCACAGAATGCAAACAGCGCAACTACCGGACGAACAAAAACAAGAAGAATAATCCGGATCGTTTGGAACTGAAAAAATACTGCCCGTTCTGCAAAAAAGAAACGTTACACAAAGAAACGAAATAATTGATTGAATAAGATTGTGCTAATCTTATTTGGATGTGAGAGGTTATATGGCACTTTCAGCTAAAAAAGCAGCACAAAAGAATAAGAAGAAGAACCCGGGCAAGTCATTTTTATCTGGCGTAAAGGTAGAAATGAAGAAGGTCATCTGGCCGACAAAGAGGGAACTGATTAACTACACGGTTATGGTCATTGTTGCTACCATCGTCGTAATGGTAATCATTGGTGTGGCTGACGGCGCGTTCTCGCAGCTGTTTAAGTTATTCCAGCTTGCTGTCGGATAGGAGGGCTGTGCTTAAATGGAAGCAGATATGAAATGGTATGTCATCCATACGTATTCCGGTTATGAAAATAAAGTACTACAAACGCTGGAACAGAAGGTCAAGTCCATGGGTTTGGAAAACGTCATCAACCGAATCCTCATCCCTATGGAAGACGAAATTGACGTAAAGGACGGGAAAAAGCGAACCGTTAAACGGAAAGTATTCCCCGGCTATGTCCTGATTGAAATGGAAGTCAATGACCGTTCCTGGTATGTCGTCCGCAATACTCCCGGTGTTACCGGTTTTGTCGGATCGGCTACGAAACCTATTCCCTTGGAACCTAAGGAAGTCGAAAGAATTCTGGGTAAACAGGAAGTAGAAAGCGAACCGAAAACGCACATTTCTGTCGAAGTTGGCGAAGAAGTGCGCATTACCGAAGGGCCTTTTGAAAATTGTATCGCCGTCGTTACGGAGGTCAATGAAGAAAAAGGTACCGTTAAAGGCCTCGTAAATATGTTTGGCCGTGAAACTCCAGTAGAAGTCGACTATTCTCAAATCGAGAAGGGTCTGGAATAAATACTTCTAATGCGGCTTTCTGCCGCGAGTGGGAGAATCGTTACGATTCGTTTGACCACATCTTGTAATGTAAGGAGGTGTAACTCACCATGGCAAAAAAAGTAGCAAGAATGGTAAAACTCCAGTGTGAAGCTGGTAAAGCAACTCCGGCGCCTCCGATTGGCCCTGCATTAGGCCAGGCTGGTGTCAACATCATGGCATTCGTAAAGGAATTTAATGAACGTACAGCTAAACAGGCTGGCTTCATCATCCCTGTCGAAATTACCGTCTATGAAGACCGTTCCTTCACTTTCATTACGAAAACCCCGCCTGCTGCCGTCTTATTGAAGAAAGCAGCTGGTCTGGACAAAGCTTCGGGTGAACCGAACAAGAAAAAAGTAGCTAAATTGAGCCGCGACAAAGTCCGCGAAATCGCAACGACTAAAATGCCGGACCTCAACGCTAACGACGTTGAAGCTGCTATGAAAATGATTGAAGGTTCCGCTCGCAGCATGGGTATCGACATCGTCGACTAATCGACGGTCTGCCCGTGGAAGGGGTAACCCGCTAAACCACATAAGGAGGAAGAAACATGGCAAAAGTAGGCAAGAAATATGCCGAAGCTGCAAAACTGTTCGATAAACAGAAACAGTATGATGTTGCAGAAGCAATTGACATCTTGAAAAAGATGGATACGGCTAAATTCGATGAAACCGTTGAATTGGCTGTAAACCTTAACGTAGATCCGAAATACGCCGATCAGCAGGTCCGCGGCGCCTTGGTACTGCCTCACGGCACTGGTAAATCCAAGACTGTCCTCGTATTTGCACAGGGCGATAAAGAAAAAGAAGCTTTAGCTGCCGGCGCTGACTTCGTCGGTGCTGATGATCTTGTAGAAAAGATCCAGGGTGGCTGGCTCGAATTCGATGTAGCAATCGCTACTCCGAATATGATGGGTAAAGTCGGTCGTCTCGGTAAAATCCTCGGTCCTAAAGGCCTCATGCCTAACCCGAAGGTTGGTACTGTTACGATGGACGTTGCAAAAGCTGTTAGCGAAAGCAAAGCTGGTAAAGTTGAATACCGCACGGATAAAGCCGGCAATATTCACTCCTCTATCGGCAAAAAGTCTTTCGATGCAGATAAATTGATTGATAACTTGACGGCTTTGGTTGATACGCTCATCAAAGTTAAACCGTCGGGCGCAAAAGGCCAGTACATCAAATCCATCACGGTTAGCTCCACGATGGGCCCTGGCGTTCACATCAATCAGTTCAGCATTAAAGGTGCTGCCAAGAAAGAAGAAAATTAATATCTCTCTTAGCTGTAGACTGAAGGTATGTATAATGGACACTATGTCCGCCATCTGAGGCTATGAAACTAGCAGATATCTGACTTTGACTAGTTCGGCCTCGTGGTTTGTCCATGAGGCCGTTTTTGATTGCTAAGACGATATAAATCCTAATTCAAGGAGGTGTATCAAACTCATGTCCACATTTGCAAATCATCCGGTTTCCCCGGCAAAAGCCGCTGTCGTCGAAGAAATGAAAGAAAAAATGCAGTCCGCTCAGGGCGCTGTTTTCGTTGGTTTCACCGGCCTCACCGTTGCTGATGTCACGAAACTTCGCCGTAAGTTCCGCGAAGGCGGTGTCGATTACAAAGTTATCAAAAATACTTTGACTCGCATTGCTGCAGACGAACTCGGCTACAATGCATTGGATGAAGTTCTCGAAGGCCCGACGGCTATCGCTTATTCTACGGAAGACGCCGTAGCTCCGGCTAAAATCCTGAAAGAATTCATCAAAGAAACAAAGACGGAAGCGCTGTCTGTAAAAGCAGGCATCGTCGACGGCCAGGTTATTGATGCTGCAGCTGTTGATGCTTTGGCAAGCTTGCCGAGCCGCGAAGAACTCCTCGCGAAATTGGTTGGCAGCATGCAGGCTCCGATCTCCGGTTTCGTCAACGTACTCCAGGGCAATATTCGCAACATGGTTTATGTGCTTGACGCTGTACGCGCTAAGAAAGCAGAACAAGAAACTGCTTAATTTAGCTTACTATAACTAATAAAAACAAACTTAAAAACTGATACTATGGAGGTATTTCAAAATGACTAAAGAAGAAATCATGCAGGCCATTGAAAACATGACCGTTCTCGAACTTTCCGAACTCGTAAAAGAAATGGAAGAAAAATTCGGCGTTTCCGCTGCTGCTCCGGTTGCCGTTGCTGCTGCTCCGGCTGCTGGCGGTGCTGCTGCTGAAGAAAAATCCGAATTCGACGTTATCCTCGCTTCTGCTGGCGACAAAAAAATCGGCGTTATCAAAGTTGTCCGTGAAGTTACGGGTCTCGGCTTGAAAGACGCTAAAGCTCTTGTTGACGGCGCTCCTGCACCGGTCAAAGAAGGCGTTGCTAAAGCTGACGCTGAAGCTCTCAAAGCTCAGCTCGAAGAAGCCGGCGCTACGGTCGAACTCAAATAATTTCACTTTTGAAATTACGATCCCTGCAACCTGTGGTTGCAGGGATTTTTTCGTTTACACCAGATGTGTTTGATACTACTTTGATACTAAAATTTCTAAAAGTTGGAATGGAGACGCTCTCATTTGGAAGTTATATCTCCGGGAGGTTTGATGCGCGGCGTAACACCTGAAAAATGAAAGAAGGCTTTTCAAAGGTTCGAAACTGCGCTTTGGCCAATGCACTTGCTTACATGAATCTAATCGAACAATGGGGCAGTGGCTTTCCGCGAATCTTTCGAGATTGCCGGGATTATGGGTTGAAGGAACCGGAAATCATTGATTTTGAGGGTGATTTACGTGTTAACTTGTATCGAAGAACTGACCAAACGACTGACCAAACTGGAAGAACTGACCAAACTGGAATAAATCTGCCTGTGAATCTAACTGATAAGGAAAACATTGTCTTAACATATCTTCAAAAGAGGCCTGACAGCACGCAACAGAAAATCGCTGCGGCAACATCCATGTCTCTTGGTACCATAAAGTATCATACGAAGAAGCTCCAGGAAAAAGGCTGTCTTCAACGCATAGGAACACATCGTAAGGGCTCTTGGGGTGTGATACTCAAATAGTTTGATTATTGAAGTCACGATCCCTGCAACCTGTGGTTGCAGGGATTTTTTGGCTTCTATAATAAGACCGTGGCTGCTTAGAAATCATCGATGCCGGGCAACATCCCAATTCAGATAAAAGTATACGGGAAAATAAAGGAGATCTAACCCTTGTTGGCGAAAGCTTACAGGGACAGAACGTTACCCTGACAGCGTCTCATGATATTGACCTGGGAGCCGCGGCCAACACGCAGACCATAGCAGAAAATTACCATAGCAAAGGATTTTCCCTTGGGATGACGATTACCGGCGGGTCCATCAGCGGTGTCGACGCCAGTTTCTCGAAGGAAAAAGACGAAGGTACGACGGCAACGATGACCCATGTAGGGACGACGGTGACGGCGTCGGATACGCTGACCATCCAGTCCGGGAACGATGTGAATATTATGGGTTCTCAGGTCGGCGGAAATACGGTAAAAGCAGGCATAGGTGGAAATCTGCACATCACTAGCTTGCAGGATACGAAGTCATATAACGGAGATAGTTCGTCCATCAGCGGTGGATTCAGCAAGAAAGAAATCGCGCCGAATATCATCGCATCCGGCCGTTCCGTATCTGCTGGTACTGAATCCATGGATAGTGACTACGCCAGTGTAACGCGGCAGGCAGGGATTTATGCCGGTGAAGGCGGTTTTTCGATTCATGTTGGAAATAACACGAATTTGAAAGGGGCCGTGATTGGAAGCCAGGCAGCCGCCAGTGAGAATACGCTGGATACGGGTTCGCTTATGACGGAAAATATTGAAAATAAAGCAGAATACACTGCCGATTCGAAAGGCATTACCCTAGCATCTGCTAATGCTAATAGGCGCAATCCGTTGGGGGCGTCAGCCTCAATGGGAATACCGATGCAGGGGAAATCTGCCAGTACGACCTATTCTGCGGTAGCAGACGGAATTATCAAGGTCGCCGGTAAAGAATCGTCGGAACAGATTAATCATGACACGGAACAGGCCCTAAATCAGTTAGGAGAAATCTTTAACCGAAAGGATGTAAAAGAACGGCAGGAATTAGCCGGTCTTATATTAAAAGAAGAATTTACCCTGATTGGCGATTTGGCCGTAAGTAAGCAAAAAGACCTTCTTTTTCTTTCAACCGGAGATAATCTTTGGGAAAATCATAAGAGATTTACCGATATAAATAATGAATTAGCAGCAGATTGGATGGATTTAACCGCATGGGGAAAAGGAGTTGCTGCAGGTGCTATTGGAAATAAAGCAATGGGACCAGCTGGTGGTGTAGTAATTGCGATTGTAGTTACAACAATTGAATCTCAAAAATCAGAAATTGCTAAACGTGAAATGGAAGCGAAAGAGAAAATGGAAAAAAAGAATAATAAAAATCAATAAAGTGATGGAGGCAAGTAATATGAACTTAAAATTCTTTATGACTTAATATATAATGTTTCCGCTAATAATTTTATGGCTTGTCAAATCATTTATATTAAAAAAAGCCTTAAATAAAAAAGAAATGATGATAAATATGTATGCACCATCTAAGCTTTTTTTAGTTACTAACATCTTTTTTATTTTTACGTTAATATATTCTATTTATGCAAATGTATATATATCTTCATTAGAAAGTATGAAAACTTCTTTAAATCTTTTATCGGGTGCTTTTATATTATGGGGTTTAGTTGTGGTCTATGCTAGGTGTAAATTTTTTAAAATCCATAATCAAAAAAGAGATGCTTATATTGAGGTTTTTCTTTTTCTTATATTAATATTGATAATATACACATAATTTATTGAAGCGCCCTCTTCAAGTTAGATTTTTAGGTCTAACTTGAAGGGGGTGGTTCATTAAATAATCTTGAACAATGACTATTACCGTTATAATCCGCCAAATAGAATAATTATTGGAAAAGATGTCAACGGGAATAAAATTTATTCAGGTGATCCTTATCGAAATGGAGAAGACTCTGATTATCAGTTACTTGCGAATAATTGTACGACAACTACGATGTTAGCTCTTTATGGACCTAGTGGGAAAGATAATTGGCTATTGAATGATTTGAGGGATAAAATATCTCCTTATATAGTTAATTGGAAATTGCAGCAATGGGGGTTTGCAAGTGGTTTGGTTTCAGCAATTTACAATCCAGAGGAAAATTAAATTTAAAGTAATGGTTTTTATCTTTATACTGGCAGGCCTTTTTACTGGGTGGCTTTTATTCAGCTGTGGCAAGGAAGGAGTAGAGTGGGGACCACTTACTGTTCTTGAGATTAATTCAGGTGATTCTTGTACTTTTGTTTATCCTCAGGAAAGGTATTATCATGTCACGTTGGATAGAAACAAGCTTGTATTTCCGGAAATAATCAATCATCAGGCTTGTGATTGTAAAATTGATGATGATAAAATTCTTGTTGCTTATATCAATACGAAATCTCCCAGTGAATTAATTTTTAAAGTGATTACCGAAGGTAATAGCCAGCGGCGGATTATATTGGAAACATTAAGCAATCAACGAATAGAAGAAGGTGCTTATCCTAAAATTTATATTACTGAGAGATCCTATTATGTTTTGTCTGGGCGTTTTCTGTATAAACTAAGTAAAGCGGATTTGAAAATAGAAAAAATACAATTGGAAAGTTATGAAACTCCATTGATTACGAGGGATGGAAGGTTATTTTTTAGACAGGGTGATTTCCTTGTTTTGGATGACGATTATGGTGATAAAAAGATGTTACCGTTATCCTCTAAGGAAAGAGTTCGTGGATGGGGAATTGAAGGAGAATCGGTTATTATCGAGAGGAAAGATATGGCGAAAATGGTATCGTTAAAAGATGAAACGCAAACCAAACTTAGAACTCCTAGCTATGGGAGCTTGAACGTTGTTGGAAATATGGGCCATATTGCTATTATTCTATTTTCTCACACAAGTGGTGAAGTTCCTCTATTCGATCCGGCGTTGGCAGCTTATTCGATAATTGACCATGTCGACTATTGGTATTATTCTCCGTATTTATATGATGCTGTTCAACATAAATTTTATGATATACCTGACGAAGTCCAACAATTATTTCCTAGCCATGATGCCTCACTAACGGGGTATTGCGCTCCTCTGAATCTAAAGTTAATTGAAGCAGAATTTCATCAATACATGGATAATTGAGGGAACAATAGTGTATATACCGTACATACCGTAAGAGGGTATCTGTTCTGTATAAGGAATCTGCGATGAAGAAAAAGAAATTAGGCAGATTTTAACGGAAGAATCTTCTTTCTCAAAAAATGATTTTGAGTTTAGCGTACGCGTTCTTGTTTCCTCAGATGGAACCTATCAACAGACGAATACATTTGAAACAGGAGGAGACATTTATACCATTGCAGGTATCGATCAGTATAATCGGATTTATGGTGTTGATGCAAACAGAAATACGGCGTATTTAGACAAACAATATAATATAGGAGACAATCGAACCGCTACTTCTACCGGAAAGCGTGATGAATTTGGACACCTTATTGGGACTGCCAATGATACGAGAGAAACGGTTAAACTAAATGATTGGGTATTGCCGTTGTAAAATGAAGCTGTATGTTTATGACGAGATAATAGATACAGAAGATGTGGCATGACTATTTTGTCATATAGAATTTAAGATATTTTAATAATAAGAAGGGATTTTTATTTATATGTTGAATTATTAAATATATAGTATATGTTTTTTTATAAATCGTATTTGAATAGAGGTGCGTTATGGGATCGAAGTTAAGAAAGGGAATTGTGGCTTATTTATGTATTACTAGTATTTTTTTACCTTGCGGAATCGGGTTAGCTGCAGCTAACGATACGATTAGTTCACAAAAGGTCGTTGAAACAACCGGAGAAGTTGGGACTTTTAAAAAATTTGTTCCTTTAACACAACGAATGGAAAAATTAAAAGTATCAACTATACCCAAGGGAGAAGCGTATATTCCCAAAGATACGACAATTAATGTAGAACTCACTTCTGCAATTTCTTCTAAAACGAGTCATAAAGGAGATATTGTTCCATTAAAGACTTCGTCAAATCTGGTTATCAATGACGTAGTGGTTATTCCTGCTGGAACGAAAGTGAATGGCGTGATTACGGTAGCTCGAAAAAATGGGATGTTTGGACGATCGGGAAAATTAGGGTTAATTGCAATACCAACTAGGACACTCGAGATAATTCAA
>UMFW01024977.1_pt1 | contig 14408 bp, 15 predicted proteins | sample 1965111 | NCBI WGS metagenome assembly UMFW01 (sample SAMEA4836056, study PRJEB28245) | human gut metagenome | biome: gut microbiome; material: fecal sample | place: Denmark | collected 2008
CGTCATCATAGAATCCTTTGGAGTGGGCGGCCTGCCGTCCTACCAGGACGGGGATTACCACGGCGCCATCGCCCGTTGGACAGGCCTTGGAAAGACCGTCATCATGACAACCCAGGTCACCAACGAGGGCAGCGACATGTCCGTCTATGAGGTGGGCCGGAGCATCAAACAGGAATTCGGCCTTCTGGAAGCCTATGACATGACCCTGGAGGCAGTAGTTACTAAAATTATGTGGATACTCGGTCAGACAAAGGACCCTGTCCGGATACGCAGGATGTTCTACGAGACCGTGAACCGGGACATACTCTGGAAATGGAGTGAAAACTAATACCCTGCCTCTGACCCGTTTTTAGAGAACTGTGCGGAGTTCTATTTTAAGCCCCTTTCCCTTGACTGTGATTTATCTTATTTTATCTACAATGCTTTTGCCCATGCGGGGGAATTATATCTTGAGCTAGAGAAATCCCACGACAGCTTCCCGGCCAGCAGACCTGCTCCCAGGGCCGCCGTCTGCCGCAGGGTTTCCGGTTGGCGTACACAAAAGGGAAATGGCAGGGGGGGCAGTTCGGAGAGACTAAGTCCCGCTGCGGAAACGGTCACCGCCGGGGCTGCGCTCCCGCCTCTCACGGACGCGATCCCCCATGCACGTCCGCGTCCCCTCCCCCCGCCTCATTCACAACCGTAAACCCAAGTATCATTCCCCCTCCCACTGCCTGAAACACAGTGATGGACTCATGCAGGATAGCCACCGATACCAGGATGGCCACAAGGGGGTCTATGTAGCTGAGAATAGAAGCTTCCTGGCCTTTCAGATAACGAAGGGATGAAAAATACATGCAATAACATATGCCGGTGTGGAACACTCCCACCACCAGAAGGTTTGCAACCCCAAGTACATCCATTTCCGAAAGATGGGATCCTCCTGTCAGGCACACATAGGGAGTGAGAACCAGAATGGCTGCCAGGAACTGGTAAAATGTCCGGTTAATGCCCGACACATGACGTATGCTTTTATTGAACAATACCACCGACGCATAAAACACAGCGGCCCCCAGGCCGAACAAAATCCCAATCAAATCACGGCTTCCTCCTCCTCTGCTGACACCTATCACCAGCACCAGTCCCAGTGTGGACATAACGAAACAGAACACCTGGCGGGCGGTAAGCTTCTCCTTAAACAGGAAGGGGCTCGCCACTGTCACGATGACAGGGGCAAAATAGTAGCTGAGAGTAGCCATTGCAACCGTGGTATAGCGGTATGCCTCAAAAAACAGTATCCAGTTGATTCCAATGGCCGCGCCTGACAGAATCAAAAGGTGCAGCTCCGCCTTTACATCCTTTATCCCCAGCCCCCGACCGGTACAAAGCTGCCAGAGGAAAATGGCTCCCGCGGCAATCAGGGCCCGGTACAGGGCCAGCTCCCCTGACGGCAGGGGAATATGTCTCACAAAGGCTCCTATGGTGCCAAAGGCCGCCATGGCCCCTATGATTTCCAGTTTTGCTTTCATTGGTTCACTCCTTCCGGGACTCGCCCCATTTTTATATCAGGCCCAGGGTACGGATGAGATCCAGCCACAGCGTCAGGGTAAAGGCACTGCCGCAGGTCGTGATTGCCACCGCACTGGAGCTCAGTACGCCTTCGTGTCCCATATTCCGCGCCATTACAAAGCAGCTGACGGTTGTGGCCGATCCCAGCATCACAAGAATCGCCACCAGCTGCTGCTGACGGAACCCCATGTACACCGCGGCCGGAAGGAAGATGGCGCTAAGAAGCACCAGCTTTATGGCGCTGGCGCCCAGCGCCGCCCTGACCCCCTGGGATGCCTGCCTGAGGTCAAAGGACGCACCCATGGCCATCAGGCCCAGAGGCGTGGCAACTCCTGCCAGGCTGGACACGGTCTTTTCCATGATTTGGGGCTGCTTCAGTCCCATAAGAGACCAGGCCATGCCGGACAGGATTCCCAGTATGATGGGATTCTTAAGTATACCCACCACTGTTCTCCCCAGCATCCGGCGGTCAAGGACCGCACCCCCGGGACTTGTAAAGGCCAGAATCACCACAGCCATCACATTGTACAGCGGGACACTGCCTATTATCATAAGAGGCGCCATTCCCGCATCCCCATATATGTTCTTAATGAAGGCAATTCCCAGAAGAGCCGCGCTGCTGCGGTAGGAAGCCTGTATGAATTCTCCTCTGAGCCTCCTGTCCTTAAGCCCCATGGACAAAAGAACCGCCAGCAGGATTCCTCCCAGGGTAGAGACAAAGCAGAACAGCACGAACCTGGTATCCCACACCTTCAAAAAATCCGAATTGGACAGGTCCTCAAACAGCAGTACGGGAAGGGCCACCTTAAACACAAACTGATTGACCCTGTCCACAAAGACTCCTTCCATAATTCCTGCTTTTCTGAAACACGCCCCCAATACCATAAGGAAAAAGATGGGCATGGTCGCATTGAGACTGAATATGAGATGTTCCATCGCAGTCTGCCTCCTGTCTTTTTTTGCACATTTTCCCTGTAACAATATACGCTGGCCGTTTCTTTGTCAAGTCTTTCAAGATTTTCTTATTGACATTTCCTCTGTCTCGTGATTAAATAGAATCAACTTATTAATATAATTTTAAAAAGTACGTTAATAATTGTATGAATTGTATGAAAGGAGGGGTATTCCCATGGCCCAGGAAGAACCGGTCACTGTAAAACAGCTGAATAAAGAGCGCATACGAGCTTACATGGGTAAACATGAGTCTGCTTCCAAAAGCCAGATTGCCAGGGAGCTGGGATTAAGTTTCCCTACGGTCGGACGCCTGATTGATGAACTGTGCTCCGATGGGGAACTGACTGAACAAGGGGCCGGCTCATCCACCGGAGGCAGGTGCGCCTGCCTTTATGAACTGAATCCCCTTTTCAGCCTGTATCTCCTGGTACAGGTTGAGTCGGACCGGGTATGCTGGAATCTGAAGGATATGAGAGAGAACACCGTGGAGCAGGGATGTCTGCCCTTTGAAATTCTGTCCCTGGAACAGCTGGATGCCCTGATTCTCGATATCCACAACCGGTATCCCCGCCTGAAAGCAGCCGCCGCGGGGATTGCCGCCCTGGTAAATCACGGTGTGGTGGAAGAGACCAATCAGTACAGCGGACTCAAGGGCATGAACCTGGAGGAACATTTCCGGCGTCTGGTTCCCATCCCCATGACAGTGGGAAATGATATGAATTTCCTGACCATGGGCTGCTGGGCCCAGAAGCACCCTGCTACAGGCTCCCTGGTCACGCTTTTCATGGGAGGAAACGGTATAGGAGGCGGAATGGTCATTGATGGTCATCTGTGGACCGGGGCCTCAGGCTATTGCAGCGAGGTCAGCTTCCTGCCTGTCTATAAACAGTTAAACAGCGGCGGCCCTGGTCTGCCTCCCGCGGAGAACATAAGCGAGCTATATGCACGCCTGATACAAATTTATGCCGTGACGGTAAATCCTCACATGATAGTGCTCTACCGCCACCCCCTGCTGGAGGGAAAAGCAGACGAGATCCGCCGTCTCTGCGTTTCCTATCTGCCGTCCAAGGCAATCCCGTCTATAGAGCTGTCCTATGATTACCAGCAGGATTATGAAAAGGGCCTGTTTGCCGTGGCAAAGTCCCTGGAACAGGCTGCCAGTGAAGGAGGTTCATAATGCGCTACACCCATGTTGTGTTTGATATTGACAACACGCTGATTAATACCACCGGGGCCGTGCTCCACGGACTGCAGAGAGCTCTCAGGGATATAACCGGGGAACACTGGGACATAAGCCGGCTTCTGCCGGTTCTGGGCATACCAGGGCTGGATGCATTTGAACGTCTGGGCATACATTCCCCCGACCAGATATTCCGGATTTATCCCCGGTGGGAACAGTATGAACAGGAGTATCAGTACACCGCCTATCTGTATGAGGGCATTGTACCCCTGTTGGATTTTCTGAAAAAAAAGGGCTGCAGCCTGGGCATCATCACTTCCAAGACAATGCCTCAGTACACCTGCAGCTTCCTTCCCTTTCAGATATCCGGATATTTTCAGACCGTCATAACGGCCGATGACACAGTCCGCCACAAACCGGATCCGGAACCCATGCTTGAATATATGAAACGCACTGATGCCTGTCCCCGGCAGATTCTCTACATCGGGGACAGCATCTACGACATGCAGTGCGCGTCCCGGGCCGGAGTTGACTCCTGTCTGGCTTTGTGGGGCTGCCACTGTCCGGACGACATCTCATCCACCCATCGTTTTGAGGATCCGGCTGCCATCATACGCTGGCTTGAATGATACGCCAGAATGATACGCTAAAATGATACGTCAAAATGAGACGCCAAAATGAGACGCCAAAATGAGACGCCAAAATGAGACACCGGCTTCCACGCTTCACCGCCCCGCGTCTGATTTCTCCCTCAGCAGCCAGCCCAGTCTGGACCGGTCAAATATTATCAAACTGGATATTTCGCTCAGTCCACTTTTCCGTTATAGTAGGTATCAGCATTTAAGTACTTCAATTTAAGGAGGTATCCCTATGACGGAACGTTTCTCTACTAAAAAACTGGTGTTGTCTGCCCTGTTCGCAGCTCTGGCCTGCGTGGCCACCATGTCCATCCGCATCCCCACCCCCGGTACAGGCGGTTACATCCACCCGGGCGACGCCATCGTGATTCTCTGCGGCGTGTTTTTGGACCCGGTATCCGCATTCCTGGCAGCCGGTATCGGCTCCTGCATGGCAGACCTGCTGGGAGGTTATTTCATCTATGTTCCCATCACCTTTGCCATCAAGGGCCTGGTGGCATTTTCGGCAAGCCATGTCTGCCGCAGTTTAAGGGCCAGAGGGATAAATCCATATGCCGCCGTAGCCGGCTGCGGTGTGATTGACATTGTTCTGGTGGCGGGAGGATACTGCATGTGCGAAGTCTTTCTATACGGATTAGGTGCTGCCCTGGCCAGTGTTCCCAGCAACATCATCCAGGGAATCAGCGGCCTGATTATCTCCAGCGCCCTGTATCCGGTCCTCCAAAAGCCTCTTTCTATGGCGTTAAAGGCTTAAAGGGTGTGAGAAAGCATTGTAAGACACTCCTAAAACGAATCCGGCATTTCAGCCACAGTCTCTCCATAAATGGGATGGCGCTTATAGGGCGCTATCTCAGCCAGAGGCTTCAGGACAAAATCACGCTTGCGCATCTGTGTGTGAGAGGTATGCTCAGCTGTTCCGATACATACACCAAATCGTAATAGAAAATAATGTCCGGGTCCAGCGTCCTGGGGCCCAGTGTATGATTCGCTTCCTTCCCGCTGCCGCCTCGATTTCATGTAGGCCGTCTAGCAGTTCCTCCGGTGTAAAGAGAGTCTTTATTTCCATACATCCGTTGAGGAAATCAGCCTGGTCCGTCACTCCGTAAGGAGGCTTCCTTATCTCCAATTCCACGGATTACAGGCTGTCGGGATACATGAGCAGCAGTTCCTCCGCCAGTTTTTCCGCACGGACAAATCCATGCCTGCCCCTCCTTATACCTGAACCAGCATGGTATGGTATACATGCGGGGTGCTGTTAATCCAGTCCGTAATTTCCAGCGGCAGACGTTCATCGGGCTCTGCGATGCAGTAAGCCTGTGCCCCTTTTTCCTCCCTGAAAAGCTTCATAAACGCAATGTGCACATTGCAGTCGCTGAGGCACTTGGAAATGCGGGCCAGGAGGGCTATGGCCACCGCCACCGCCGTGTGTGAGCCGGAAGGCCCTATTATATTGGGTCCTAATACGTCAAATGCACTGATGACTGCCCTAAATTTATTCCTCCTGACATTCTGTTCTCCGGATTACCGCTTGCCTCTGAGTTTGCCCGGTGCCTGTCTGGGAACCGTGTGGATGCTGCCGCCTTCCAGCTCCTCCAGCGCTTCTCCCACCGCCTCATTGTAGGTGGGATGGGCGCGCATCCCCAGAAGCAGCTGTGGTACGGTCAGCTTATTCGCCGCCGCGGTGGCCATCTCCCCGATCATGTCCGTGGCCCTGGCGCACATCATCTGGGCTCCCAGCACCACCTTGGTGTCGGCTTCTGCAATGATTTTGATGAAGCCCCTCTCCTCCCTGGATATCTGGGATTTCCCATTGGCGGACATCAGGAATTTCCCCACTGACACAGGTATCCCAGCCTGGGCCGCCTCGTCCTCCGTAAGTCCCACGGAGGCAATCTCAGGACTGGTGTACACGCAGCTGGGAACAATGGATAAATCAATGGAGTGGCCTGTTCCCGCCAGGTGTTCCGCCACCCATACTCCCTGGGCGCTGGCCACATGAGCCAGCTGGATTCCCTTAATCACGTCTCCGATGGCGTATACCCCCTCCATGGATGTCTCAAAGTTGGAATCCACCACAATTCTTCCCCGCTCCATGGCAAGCTCTGTCCCCGGTCCCAGCAGCTTTTCCGTTTCCGGCACCCTGCCGGCGGCCGACAGCACATAATCCGCTTCCTCCCGCTTCTCCTCTCCCTTTTCCTCGAAGACGCAGGCCAGACCATGTTTCGTCTCTTCAATCCTCTTTACCGTGGCTCCTGTATAGATTTTGATTCCACGCTTTTTGAGAATCATTTTCAGGTTCTGGGAAATGTCCTTATCCAGGTTTGCCAGGAGCCTTGGAAGGGCCTCCACTATGGTCACCCGGATGCCAAGGGATGAAAATACAGAGGCAAATTCAGCTCCGATCACGCCTCCACCGATAATCAGCAGGCTTTCCGGCGCACGCTTCAGTTCAAACAGCCTGTCGCTGGTAAGCACCCCGGGCAGGTCCAGTCCCTGGATGGGCAGGTTCATTGGCTTTGAGCCTGAGGCCAGCAGCACATGCTTTCCTTTTAACACCCGGCTTTCCTCTTCTCCTTCACACCCTGTCACCAGCACGGTTTTGTCCGCCTGCAGAGCGCCGGTTCCCTTAACCAGCGTCACGCCGTTTGCCTTAAAGAGCTGCTCCACTCCCTGTCTTAAGCTTCCTGACGTTCCCTCCTTGTATTCCAGAATCTTATCATACTCATACCGGACATTCTCCGCAAAAATGCCGAACTGTCCGCCCTCCTTCATCTCCCTGTAAAGCTGGGACGCATGAATCATGGCCTTGGCCGGAATACAGCCACGGTTCAGGCAGGTTCCCCCTACCTCCCTGTTTTCCACCACTGCCACCGTAAGCCCCAGCTTGGCGCCCTTGATTGCCGCCACATAACCGCCGGGACCCGCTCCTATGATAACCAAGTCAAATCTATCTGCCATTTTTCCTCCTATTGCCGCCAAAGCGCCGGAATTCCTTCCAACACGCTCCTGAGCACTGCCTGTATTGTTCCGCAAATCAATTGCCTGCTCTTACTCCCCCATATAGCGCAGCACCGGCCTTCTGGCCGCGGTCACCTCGTCCAGCCGGCGGACCGCAGTCTTGACCGGAGCCTGGTGAAGGCTCTCCGGGTCTGCCTTTGCCGCCTCATAAATGTTCCGGAATACCTCAATGGCTTGGTCCAGCGTCTCCCTTGACTCTGTCTCGGTGGGCTCCACCATCAGGGCCTCATGGACAATCAGCGGGAAGTACATGGTGGGCGGATGGATACCGTAATCCAGAAGCGCCTTGGCAATATCCATGGCCGACACATTGATATCGTGCTTCAAATCCTCCAGCGTCATGACAAATTCATGCATACAAGTCTCATTGTAAGCCATCTTATACAAGTCTGACAGCTTATTCATCATATAGTTGGCATTCAGCACTGCATTGGAGGATGCCTCGGGAATCCCTTCCCTGCCCAGGGTCATGATGTAGGACAGCGCCTTTACCACCACCCCGAAGTTTCCATAGAACATCTTTACCCTTCCAATGGATTCCGGCTCCTTCACAAAGCTTAAAGCCCCGCATCCTTCCTCTTCTCCCGGCGCCTTAACCATAAATCCCGGAAGGAAGGGCCGCAGGAATTTCTTGCAGCCCACAGGGCCGCTTCCCGGACCGCCTCCGCCGTGAGGCGTGGAAAATGTCTTGTGAAGGTTCAGGTGGATTACGTCAAATCCCATATCTCCCGGTCTCACGATGCCCATGACCGCGTTGAGGTTGGCTCCGTCGTAATAGCACAGCCCTCCCGCCTCATGGACAATGCGGGTAATCTCCAGGATGTTTTTGTCAAAGAGCCCTACTGTGTTGGGATTGGTCAGCATCAGACCTGCCGTGTCCTCCCCCACTGCCTCCTTAAGCTTATCCAGATCCACGCATCCGTCCTCCCTGGAGGGAATGCTGACAACGCTGTAGCCGGCCATGGCGGCGCTGGCGGGATTGGTGCCATGGGCAGAGTCAGGGACAATGATTTTCGTCCTCTTTTCGTCCCCTCTGAAATGGTGGTAAGCCTTCATCAGCAGCAGACCCGTAAACTCCCCATGGGCGCCTGCCGCGGGCTGGAAGGTCATGGCCTCCATGCCTGTTATTTCACACAGATACTTCTCCGCCAGGCCAAACACCCTGAGGGCGCCCTGTACCGTATGTTCAGGCTGCAGCGGATGGATACCCGCAAAACCCTCCAGGGACGCCGCCTCCTCGTTTACCTTGGGGTTGTATTTCATGGTGCAGGATCCCAGGGGATAGAAGCCGTCGTTGACGCCGTGGGCCCGCCCCGCAAGACCGGTATAATGTCTGCTGATTTCATTTTCAGAAAGCTCGGGCAGGTTCAGTTTCCTCTCCCTGCCAATTCCTATCTCGTGGACCGGCACGTCGCAGTCCGGAAGCAGGTGGCAGTGTCTGCCAGGAGTTCCTTTTTCAAATATTAATTTCATCCCCCGCATACCTCCTTCACGATTTGGGCCGCCTGGTCTATGTCTTCCTTCCGGTTCTGCTCAGTAGCGCACCAGAGAATCTCCCTGTCATTTAAGGGCAGTCCCCCCAGGATTCCCTTTTCCTCCAGAGCCTTTAAGATAAGGCCGCTGTCCGTATCTCCCTCGGTGACGAACTCGTGGAAGAATTCCCTGTCATACCTGGCCGTGAGGCCGGCCTGTTCCAGCTGTTCCTTCAGATAATGGGCCTTGGAGGTGCAGAGAACGGCTGTCTTTCTTAACCCTTCTCCTCCCATGGCCGCCATATATACGCTGGCAGTCAGGGCGCAGAGGGCCTGGTTGGAGCACACGTTGGAGCTTGCCTTTTCACGTCTTATATGCTGTTCCCTGGCCTGGAGGGTCAGCACATACGCTCTCTTGCCGTCCACATCCCTTGTCTCTCCCACGATTCTGCCCGGAAGCTTTCTTCCCATGGCTGATGTGGCTGTCATAAAGCCCAAGTACGGGCCTCCGAAGCAGAGAGGCATGCCCAGGGGCTGGCCGTCACCAACCGCGATGTCCGCACCGCATTCCGCCGGTGTGGGCAGAAGCGCCAGGGAGATGGGGTTGCAGCCCATGATATATTTGGCTCCCTTTTCATGGGTGATTTCTCCCAACAGGCCGCATTCCTCCAGATTACCATAGTAGTTAGGCTGCTGCACATAGAAGCAGGATGCCGTGTCGTCTAACAGTTCCCTTAAGGCGTCCGCGTCCGTGACCCCGTCCTTTTCGGGAACCATCACCACCTGGGCTCCGCTTCCGAAGCAGTAAGTTTTCACCACCTCTATGACCTGCGGGTGTGTGGTTGCGGACAGATACACCCTGCTTCTCTTCCTGTCCCTGCACATGGCCGCTGCCTCGGCCGCCGCCGTGGCCCCGTCATAGACAGATGCGTTGGACACATCCATGCCGGTAAGCTCGCAGAGCATGGTCTGATATTCAAATATGGACTGAAGAATGCCCTGGCTGATTTCAGCCTGGTAAGGGGTGTAGGATGTAAGGAATTCCTCCTTGGATACCACACTCTTTACGATGGCAGGTATGTAATGGCTGTAAGCTCCCGCTCCTCTGAATATATGTTTAAATACCACATTCTGTTGTGCGATTTCCTTCATCTTACCGATGACTTCCATCTCGCCAAGCCCCTCGGGAAGCTTTAAACCGCCTTTTACACGGACATCCTGGGGTATATGGGAAAACAGCGCCTCAAAACTGTCAAAGCCGATTTCCCTGAGCATTTCCCGCTGCTCTTCACTCGTATTGGGTACATAAGAACCCATGGGTCCACCTCCTTCTCAAGATGTCTACAGCGTTTCCAGATATGCCTCGTAGGCCTCCCCGTCCATCAGTTCCTCTTTGCCGCTTACATCTTTTATTTTGACAAACCACGCGTCATAGGGGCTCTGGTTTACAGACTCCGGACTATCCAACAGCTCCTCATTAATTTCCTCTACCTGGCCGGTAACAGGTGAAAGTACATCTGATACCGCCTTCACGGACTCCACATCTCCAAATGCTTCTCCTGCCGTCACATCATCTCCCGGCTCCGGAAGGTTTACAAACACCAGGTCTCCCAGGGCGTCCTGGGCATAATCCGTAAGCCCCACCACCACGGTTGTTTCATCCACTGTTTTCACCCACTCGTGGGATTTTGTATACATTAATTCCTTTGGTACGTTCATTTTCATTTCCTCCTTAATTATTTCTCTCTCTTATAAAACGGAAGCTTCACCACTTCCGCCCCAACCCTGCGGCCTCTCACGTCCACCTCTACCTGGGTGCCCGGCTCCTTGTAGGCGATATCCACCAATGCCATGGCCGCCGGATATCCCAGATACGGGCAATGGGTGCCGGATGTGGTTGTTCCAATCTGCCGTTCCCCGGCAAATACCGGCTCATGCTCGCGGATGATGCCACGGCCTGTGACCTTAAGCCCCACCCGCTTCCTGGTAAGAGGTCCCTTTTCCTGCAGCGCCTTCTTGCCGATAAAGTCTTCTTTATCCATCTTTACAAAGATGCCAAGTCCTGCTTCCTTTGGCGTGATGGTATCATCCATCTCATGGCCGTAAAGAGGCATGGATGCCTCCAGGCGGAGGGTATCCCTGGCTCCCAGGCCGCAGGGTATCAGTCCTTCCTCCCTGCCCGCTTCCAACAGCAGCTCCCACAGACTGGGAGCGTCTTTCCCGGCCATGTAGATTTCCACTCCATCCTCACCCGTATATCCTGTTTTGGAGATAATGCAGGGAATTCCGTCGATGCGGCAGTCCTTCTTAAAGGTATAATACTTATCCGGAATGCCATCAGGCTCTGTCACCTTCTTAAGCACATCCAGGGCCTTGGGTCCCTGAAGGGCCAGCTGTCCCACCTGGTCGGATATGTCCTCAAGCTCCACATCACCGGACACATGGTCCTTCATCCACTGGTAATCCTTATCTTTGTTGGACGCGTTGACAACGATAAAATAACTGTTGTCCTTAATTTTATAGACAATCAGGTCATCCACCACGCCTCCTGCCTCGTTGCACATGGGGCTGTATCTGGCTGTACCGTCCTCCATGACCGTGTAATCATTGGTCAGCAGCATATTCACATTCTTCAGGGCATCCGGCCCGCTTAAAAGAATCTCGCCCATATGGGACACATCAAAGAGGCCGCACTGCTCACGCACTGCCATGTGCTCCGCAATCACTCCCTTTTCGTACTGGACCGGAAGGAGGTAGCCCGCAAACGGCACAATCTTTCCCTTATACTTTACATGCATGTCATACAGCGGTGTCTTTAATTCCATATTCTCTGCTCCTTTTTCTCCATATTTTATATTGCCTGCTTACTGGTACAGCGGACATTTTCCGCAGATTTTGTCAACCTCGCCTCTGATATAATCAGTCTTAGCCTCAAAATCAGTGGCTGCCAGCCAGATGCACTGGGCAATCTTTTCCATATCCTCCTCCTTCAGTCCCCTGGAGGTGACCGCCGGTGTTCCGATGCGCACGCCGGAGGTGACGAAGGGGCTTCTGGGGTCGTTTGGAACCGTGTTTTTATTCAGGGTGATGTATACCTGGTCGCAGCGGTTTTGAAGTTCCTTGCCGGATACATCCATTCCCCTCAGGTCCACAAGCATCAGGTGGTTATCCGTCCCTCCTGTGAGAATGCTGAAGCCCTGCTTTTTAAGAGCTGCTGCCAGGGCTGCCGCGTTCTTAACCACCTGCTCCTGGTATGCCTTGAATTCCGGTTTCAGCGCCTCGCCGAAGCAGATTGCCTTGGCTGCGATGACATGCTCTAACGGTCCGCCCTGGATTCCCGGGAAAATGGCCTTATTGAAATTAAATTTATCTGCCGCTGCCTGGTTTGCCAGAATCATGCCGCCCCTTGGACCTCTCAGGGTCTTGTGGGTTGTTGTGGTAACCACGTCCGCATAGGGAATGGGACTCGGATGAAGGCCTGCCGCCACCAGTCCGGCAATGTGGGCCATATCCACCATCAGATAAGCTCCCACCTTGTCGGCCACTTCCCTGAACCGCTTGAAATCAATGGTCCGGCAGTAGGCGCTGGCGCCTGCGATAATAAGCTTTGGCTTGGAGGCAACTGCTGTCTCCTCCAGTTTGTCATAATCAATGTATCCCTCCTCATTGACTCCGTAAGGCACAATGTTGAAATACAGGCCCGAAAAGTTCACAGGGCTTCCGTGTGTCAGATGGCCGCCGTGGTCCAGGTTCATGCCCATGACCGTGTCGCCGGGCTTTAACATGGCAACGAACACAGCCATGTTGGCCTGGGCTCCGGAATGGGGCTGTACATTTACGTAGTCGCATCCGAACAGCTTCTTTGCCCTCTCAATGGCAATGGTCTCCACCACGTCCACAAACTCGCATCCGCCGTAATAGCGTTTTCCCGCGTATCCTTCCGCGTATTTGTTGGTGAGCACCGTGCCCATGGCAGCCATCACCGGCTCCGATACAATGTTCTCGGAAGCAATCAGCTCCAGATTCCTTCTCTGGCGTCCGCACTCCGCCTTGATTGCCTCCCCTATCTCTTTGTCATATCCCTCAATAAAATCCATTACCTGTTCAACCATTGGTTATACCCTCCTTTTTATTTTTCATCACGGTCTTATCAATCTGCCCTGCTTCTGCCTCCGAAACCATACCACCTCCCCATTTGTACCGTGCGCTTTTTTAAAGACCGGACCGGATATATACATGACCTGTGTCCATGGCCCGGATATCAAAAAAAGCGCACGAACAAAAAATGTTCATGCGCTCTGTCTTTGTACCTGAAAGATTTGGCTTCGTCGGTGCTATCGCTTTCCAGAGTTTCGTCCAGTATCCGGTTCTTTTGCCTGAGAGTTCTTCGCTTCCCCTTCGGCGCTGCCTGTGCAGTCTCTCCCGAATCCATCATCCGATTATATAAATTTATCAACAAAAGCATTTCTATTAGCCATGCTTTGTGCTAATGTCATAGTATCACACTTAACATTTTCAGTCAACAGGTAAAATGTGTTTAATTTTTAACGCATTTTCCCGTTATTATACTGTATTTTTGCCGTATTTCCTGTTTCCTCCTGTCCCTTTATGCATATGCGGCTGCCCCTGTAGGAGTACAAAAGGAATGCTGTCATGACAATGGAGAGGGCTGCCGCAATGATCCAGGCAATGTTGTATGAGCCCGTCATATCATAGGCCGGCGCAATCAGAGGACCGCCCAGGGCATATCCCACGCCGGGGAAAAGACTGAGGAATCCATAGATTTCCGCGTAATGCTTTGTAACGAAGATTCCGCTGGTGATAACCGGAGCGCTTACGGTTCCTATACAGGCACTGAACCCAGGCAAAATTGCCATCAGGTACAGGAAGGGCTGATGTTTAATAAATATCAAACAAATAACGGAGAGGAAGAACATGGGCCTTCCTTTTACCTTCTTCAGTGACACATACCCTCTCTTTCCATATGCGCGGTTTACTGGTTCCCATGACGTTCCAGCCGCCTCATGGCTGTTCCGGCAGAAATAGCAGCGCCTTTGGCAAGGGCCGGCTCATGAAAACGCACCTTGGGATTATGTTCCCTCCGTCCCCCACATGTGTAATCACTCCGTCCTCGTAGAGGATGCCTCCATCCTCGTATATACGGTCCGGCCCATCCACGGTTACCATGGGCAGGTTGCTATATCCTTCTCTCACTGCAGTGCCGCCTCCCTTACCATTTTATTGGTATAACCTCTGAAAAATCTGGAGAAATTACCGATTGTAAACGCCGCAATCAATGTGCCCTCACTGACGCCGTAAATGGTGTTCAGGAAAATCAGGGATACGATGACTGCCAGCACCACCAGCGAAGCATCCACCGCGGTCTTTACATTGCCGTATTCCTTCTGGTGCTTTACGGAAATAATCTTAATCAGGGCCTCTCCCGGCATCAGGATGACATCAGCCGAAACCATAAACGCAATGCTCAGTCCAGAGAACATGTTGAAATCCACAGTAAATTCCCCGATAGGAAAAATAATAGCAATCCGCGCATTCACCCCGTCCGCTTTCCCCTCCCAATTTTATTTTAGGACAAAA
>UMFW01001079.1_pt1 | contig 14377 bp, 9 predicted proteins | sample 1965111 | NCBI WGS metagenome assembly UMFW01 (sample SAMEA4836056, study PRJEB28245) | human gut metagenome | biome: gut microbiome; material: fecal sample | place: Denmark | collected 2008
AGTGCGAGGCTCTGGGTAAGGCGATGGCAGAGAAGCTGCTGGCAGAATAAAAGATTTCTTGTTAGAGATTATTATAAAAGAGCGGAATGGCAACTGGGGTTAACAGAGTTAACAGTTAACAGTTGTTTTTCCGCTCTTTCTTTTGTTTTTTAAGGAACTAATCGAAAACTATTCATTCTAAATGAAAGGTTTTAGGTAAAAGTGTTCATTCAAAATGAAAGATTTCTGAAAAAATTATTCATTCAGAATGAAAGATTTTTGTTTTTCTCTTGCTACTTTCAGATATTTTTCTTATTTTTGCCCACGAATCATAAAATAGTAAAGCAATGAAAGAACTGTTGAAACAAATAATATTTGAGCAGCAGGACAACTGCAGGCATCTTATGCAGGATGCCATCCCTCGACACATAGAAGAGGAATGGCTTACCACCTCGGAAATCCTTATCATAACTGGTGTAAGACGATGTGGAAAGTCGGTGTTGCTGCAGCAACTGCGTGATAAGTTGGAGGAGAAAGATTTCTTCTTCAATTTTGACGATGAGCGTCTCGTAAACTTTAAGCTTGAAGATTTTGCAACCTTGCAGGAATGCTTCTTTGAGCTTTTCGGCGAGCAGCACACCTATTACTTTGATGAGATTCAAAACATTGCGGGTTGGGAAACCTTTGTCAGACGTCTTTACAATGAAGGCAATAAGGTGGTGGTGACAGGATCCAATGCCCGGATGCTGAGCAAGGAGATGGGCACTCATCTCACAGGGCGTTATATCTCTGTGGAGGTTTATCCTTTCTCTTTTGCCGAATACCTGCAGCTGGAGCATATTGAGCCTTCGCAGAAAGATTTCTATCTGATGGCGAGCCGTTCCAAACTGCTGGGTCATTTCCGTGATTTCTTGGAGAGGGGTGGTTTCCCGAAATATCTTCAGACGGGTTCCGTCAGTTACCTGTCCTCACTTTATGAGAGCATTATCTTCCGGGATGTGATGGCTCGCAATGGTCTTACAAACGACAAGGAAATTAAAGAACTTGCATTTTATCTTGCCAGCAATGCCACCCAGCGTGTTACCTATAACTCGCTGGGAAAGATAGTGGGCATTCGCCATCCCGAAACCATCAAGAACTATCTGGAATATATTCAGCAAACCTACATGATATTCCAGTTATTGAAGTATGCTCCATCGGTAAAGACCCAGATGTTGAGCCCGAAGAAGGTGTATTTTATAGATAATGCCATCATCAGCAGGATGGGTTTCAATGTCACGGATAACAATGGTGTAAAACTGGAGAATGCCGTTTTCATCGAATTGCTGCGAAGGGGTTACGACTTGTTCTACCATGCCGACAAGAAAGAGTGCGACTTTGTGGTGAGAGAAGGTGTAAGGATTACCCAGGCTTACCAGGTTACGGTGAAGATGGATGATGAGAAGACTCGCAAGCGTGAGATAGAGGGCCTGCAAGAGGCGATGGAAATCTATGATTTATCAGAGGGTTACATCATTACGCTAAATGAGAAAGAGGAGCTTACCGTGGATGGGAAGACGGTGCATATAATTCCTGCTTGGGAATGGATGCTGAAGTAAACCGTGTTTTTACTCCCCAAAATTGTGTCTGACACAAAAAAACGTCATAAAATGATGTATTATGAAGTAAAGCTACCTTCTACCGAGAAGTCATTCGGCAGAAGGTAGCTTTACTTTTCTATAGAGGGTTCTATCCCTTGCAGAGCTTAGCCAGCTCTTCCAGGTTATCCGCCACTTCTATCACATCTCGCCAATCGCCACGAATCATCCTTTTCTCTGCCATGTCATCCAACAGGGCGATGGTGGAGTTCCAGAAGCCTTTCATGTTGTAGAGAATCACCATTTTGTGATGGTAGCCGATGGTGTGGGCGGCAGCGATGGTGAAGATTTCATCCAGGGTGCCGATGCCGCCAGGAAGGGCTACGAAGATGTCGCTCTGGGCAAGCATCAGGTCCTTGCGGTCGCTGAGATTATCACACGGAATCTCAATGTCGAGGTCTGGGAAGGTTCTTCCTCCTCGCTCTACAAGCGTAGGAACCACACCGATGGTTCTGCCGCCATTTGCCTTCACTGCCTTGCCGATGCAATCCATCAGACCGGAGTTGCAGCCGCCGAAAACCAGGTCGTGGCCGTTCTCTGCCATCCACTTTCCCATCTCTTCTGTCAATGTGAAGAAGTCGGGGTCGATATTCTTATTTGCTGAACAAAAAACTGCTATTTTCATGTCTTATTTTTCTATTTGATGATGTTTTATCTGTTGTTTATGAATGTTTTATCCGTTATTTATAAATGTTTTAGGCAAAGGTACGCAAAAATATCGAGATTATTGGGCTCTTTTTGCGGATAATTTCTTAATTTTGCAAACAATAACTAATCTTATAAACAGGAAGAAAGATTTCTAACAAAACAAGACAAGAGAATGAAAAGGATTATCACATATAGTATCATCGCATTGTTGCAGGCGTCTGTGGCGCTTGCTCAGACCTCAGTATCGCTTGCGCAAACCTCTGTGTCGCATGCGCAAACCCCTTCGAAGCCGAAGCTTCAGAAGCGGGAGAAGTATGAATGGCAGGGAGAGATTCCTACCTATGTAGAAACGCTGAAGAAGGAACTGACCTATCCGATGGCTTGGGGAAACAGTCCGATTAAGAACTTCAAGAAGTGGAAAAAGACGGCAAGGGCGAAGGTGTTCGAATGCATGATGACGCCTCCGAAAGCGGCTGCGGCTTGGGATATGGAAGTTTTGGGCGAGGAACAGAGAGACGGATATAAGGCGCAGAAAATCGCCTTCAATATCAACGCCTATTCCCGTATTACGGCTTATCTCCTGATTCCAGATGGCAAGGGACCATTCCCAACAGTCAATGCGCTTCATGATCATGGCGCTCATCTCTTTATCGGAAAGGAGAAGATGATTCGTCCTTTCTTTACTCCGGAAGAAAAAGATTCCCCTACGAAGCAGGCGCTCTGTCAGGAGATCTTGGATGATGCGGATGCGTGGGCAAGGCAGCTTTATGATAATCAGTACGTGGGCGATTATCTGGCGAAACATGGCTACGTGGTCTTTTCTGCAGATGCGCCGATGTGGGGAGAACGAGGCCGCAAGGAGGGTGTGGATAGAAACAAATACGACCTGATAGCCGGCAACATGATGATGCTGGGTAGAGACCTCTCTGCCTTCATGACTTACGATGATATTTCCAGTACCGAGTTCCTGGCTTCGCTGCCGATGGTGGATGCGAAACGTATAGGATGTGTGGGCTGTTCGATGGGAGCCTATCGTTCGTGGATGCTCTCTGCTTTATCGGATAGGATCAAGGCGGGTGCTTCCATCTGCTGGATGATTACTACGGACGCTCAGCTTACCCGGAGATTCGGAAGGAAGGAGAATGGCGGTTTTGCGAATTGCATTCCGGGTCTTCGCCAATATCTCGATTATCCTCACATCGCCTCTCTCGCCTGTCCGAAGCCGATGCTCTTCATCAATGGCACAAAAGATAAGCTCTTCCCTGTGCCTGGTGTAAAAGATGCTTTCGCCGAAATGCACAAGGTTTGGAAGAGTCAGGGAGCAGATAATCTGCTGGATACGGAGCTTTGGGACATCCCTCATTCCTGCGGATTGAAGGCGCAGGAGAAAATGCTGGAGTTTCTGGACAAGAATCTGAAATAGGGGTTAACAGAGTTAACAGTTAACAGCTGTTTTTCTGTACCTTCTTCTCTTAAATATTAAAAGTCTACTACGCTAACGCCATTTTTTAAGGGGTTAGCGTAGTAGACTTTTGTGTTTTTACTACAACCAAGTTTTAAATCATTACCTTACGGAACATAATTTAGGTTAGCTCAATGATGCAGCAAACTTGCCACTTCTTCTGGCAATATCACCTTGCAAGGCTGAGGACCAGGTAGGGGCTTTTCTCTTAGGAAAAGGAGGTATATTACATTCTTTCCCTGGGCAAATGGGGCGAGAGACACCTTTCTCTTCAGCTTTTCCAAAAGTCGGTCGGCATAATCAGGGGCTGTCCATTTACATTCTCCTACAAGTATTGTGTTCTTGTCAAAGAGGTCTTCTGCAACAACATCAAATTCAAGTTCCTCGTTGCCGACAGGGGTTTTCTTGCCTTCTTCAAAGATGGGAACCTTGCCCCACCAGCGTGAGGCTTCACCCCATGTGTGACCTTCTATGTCGCTACCACAGACAGCCAACTGGCACAGTCTTTCCCAAACCTCGGCAACATGACCGTTGAAACCGTCATTGATGAATTTCTTTGCAATGTTGCCACGTCCCAAGGCAATCATAGACTTGTTTGGCTCGATGAATCTGTAATAGAACGCCATGAATGGGTCATCTATCCGATAAAGAACCTTCTTTGTCTTCAGCGGATTTTCGCCAAATGGTACTTCCTTTCTGAGGAAAGCCATTTCTGTAAGGATTTTCATCGGTTTGGCAAGCTCTGCCGTAGTCTTGCCAAGAGCATCAGAAATGCTGGAATACTTCTGCTTTCCACTACCCACCGCAAGCATGATTGACGAATAGGGTGCGATATCTGATACCTCATCCATAAACAGACGTGCAGGCTCGTCATAGAGATTTCCCATATCGTCTAATATCAGTTCTTGAATGGCTTCATCCAAAGATCCGAATCTTTCTCGTTGACTCCAGTACTGGGGCACTCCACCCCATATAGAGTACTCTTCTACAAGTTCTTTGGCTGAGGTGTTGATGATTTCTTGCCACCAAGGCAGCTTGACAGGACGCAGGATGAAAATACGGTCGGCTCTGCCATAAAGAGGTTCTGAACCTTGTAAGAGTCCGTGCATCATTCTCTGTGAAGAGCCGCAGATGATGATGTTGCAGCGCAATTCATTTACTCCGGTAATACGCCTATCGAGGATTCGTTGTAGAGTAGAAGGTAAGGCAGAATCTTTCTGAACTAGATATGGGAACTCGTCCAAGACAAGTGTTGCGTTTTCCTTGCAACGGTAGTTGAAAGCCATGATGATGTCTTCCCAGGAAGAATACACAGGGCTGTCGAAGCCCGGATATTCCGTGCCTATGGTGCGTGCCAACAGACTTAGCTGGGTAGTTTTCTCGCTTAGGTTGGCTTCAAAGTAAATGTCTCCATCTTTCAACACTCTTCTGATGAGAGTTGATTTTCCAAGTCTCCTTCGTCCGTATATCACAATGAAGCTTGAAGCTTTAGACTCCAAAGCTGTCTGTAAAACAGCTTGTTCCCTGATTCTATCTACGAATTTCATAATTAGTGATTTTAGAATTACTAACTGCGAAATTACTAAAAAATAATGATGGATATGTACTTTATTACATATTTATATGGAAAATTACGTATATTTAATAATTGCTGCAAGCTGATAGCTCTTTAATATTGTTTGAAGACAGCAAAAGAATGTCTGTCAACATTTATAATAAAAAGAGCGGAAGAACAGCTTGGGGTTAACAGAGTTAACAGTTAACAGCTGATTTTCCGCTCTTTCTTCTATAAATCTGTAAAAGTCTACTACGCTAACCCCCTAAAAGATGGAGTTAGCGTAGTGAACTTTTTGAGTATGCTGAATGCATCTTTACCACAACTCCTTAGGCGACAGGTCTTTATCCTTTCTACCCATCAAGTAGTAATCGGCAAGGAACTGGAGGTTTGCCTGCGTAATCTTCAAGCCTTCTTCCTTTACATACTGGCTCGTAAAGATGTTTGCGTCAGGAATCAGGTTGTTTTCTATCAGTTTGCAGACAATTTCGTAAGGGAATGGGAGACCATTGCCGCTGATAATGCCAAAGCTGTCGGTCTCTGCACGCTCCTGTACATAGTATGGGTTCTCAGGCGATGCGATGCAATGAGCCAGACCGAAACTGATGTTGATGCCTGTGTATGGACTTCCGCTTAAGATGATGCCTTTCTCGTATTTCTGAGGGAATCGGATGTCCTTTGGCAACTCGAATTCAATCTCCTTGAGGAATTCCTTCAGCGTCTTCACATCTTCCAGGAAGATGAACTTGTCTTCATATCCCTTCGCCTTGAGCAGATTGTAGTCGTGAATCGCCTTCTCATGATCTGCCTTTTCATGTAGCTCTATAGCCTTCTTTCTGAACTCCTCATCCTCCCAGAGCTTGTGGGTAGGCATGTTCCTGCAAATCTTGCGGAGCCATTCGTAAGAAGTGAGCGCCAGGAGATTGTTTCTGCCGGCGATGGTCATTTCCATCTGCACAGAATAAGCGAGCGGTTCGGTGAGACCCTGAGGCGAGTTTGCCATCTGCTGGAGGGTAAACTGCAGGCGCTTCTGGTTGCCCACGTTGAAATAGCAGCCATAATGGAACCACGCCAGAGTGTCGCGACGGTGAATCTCATCCAACTCCTTGTTCTTCTCGATGTCCTCTTCGGTCGTTTCAGCGTTGCCCTCTATCTCAGGCATTTCGCTGAGATAAGTCAGAAGACGCTCGTTTTCCGGAGCCGTTTCATACTCTCTGTCGAGAATGTTGTAGGCAAGTTTGGCAGCCAGTTCCAGGGTTCCGAAGAGGAAAGGAACGGCTTCCTGTACGAAACTGCTCTGCTGGTAATGGTGCCAGAGCAGGAACTTGACATCAGCGATGTTGATTTCCTCAGGGTCGTAAGCCGGGTCATCTTCGTTGAGCGTACTCTTGATGAATTCGCTTTCTTTCTCATAGAAAGGAATGTAGGTGCCGTAGCGCTTCTTGCATTCTTCCGTGAAAGTCTTCCAGATGCCTGTGCCCGAAATCACATCTTCGAAATAACCGGCAATGCTGAGTGCTAGCTGCTTGGCGTCATCCATATTCTTGAAGTTATGGGTGTAGCACGCCTCGTCAAGAGCGTGGTATATTTCGTTGGCGAGTTCTGTATAATACAGATCTGTTTCGTCTGCTTTTTCGTATGGATGCAAAGCAATCCATTCTTGGGTGAAAATAACTTTTTTCATATATTTCAAGTTTTCTTGGTTATCTGTTTGTTGTAACTTTCATGCAAAGGTAATAAAATATTGCAGAAATCTGCAAGAAACTCACATTTTTTTCGTATCTTTGCACCCGAATTTAGGCAATCTTAATAAATGCGTGGGATTGCCGCAAGCGTTTCGGAAGGATTTTGCACCCTAATTCATGGCTGGGAGGGTGAATTCGGCCTCCATTTAGATTATAATGAATTAAGGTTAAAAAGATTTGAAGACATTTGAAGAATTGGGCGTGAGCGAGGAGATTCGCCGTGCCATCGAAGAGCTTGGATTTGAGAATCCAATGCCAGTTCAGGAAGAAGTTATCCCATATTTGCTTGGTAATAAGAACGACGTGATTGCGTTGGCGCAGACCGGTACGGGTAAGACTGCATCTTACGGTATTCCGGTTATCCAGAAAACTGATGCCAGCAGCAAGCAGACACAGGCTGTCATCCTCAGTCCTACACGTGAGCTCTGCCTCCAGATAGCAGACGATTTGAACAGTTTTGCCAAGTACATCGACGGTTTGCATATTGCCGCAGTTTATGGCGGTACCGACATCGGAAGCCAGATTCGCACCCTGAAGCATGGTGTGCAGATTATCGTGGCTACCCCTGGCCGTCTGCTCGATTTGATTAATCGTGGCGTGGCTCAGTTAGAGAACGTAAACAATGTGGTGCTTGATGAGGCTGACGAGATGCTGAACATGGGCTTCTCTGAGAGCATCAATGCCATCTTCGAGAACGTTCCGGAAGATAGAAACACTCTGCTCTTCTCGGCTACCATGAGCAAGGACATCGAGAAGATTGCCCTCAACTATCTGCACGATTACAAGGAAATCGTAGTGGGTTCGCGCAACGAGGGTGCTGAGCATGTAAACCACATCTACTATCTGGTAAATGCCAAGGACAAGTATCTCGCCCTGAAGCGCGTGGTGGATTTCTATCCACGCATCTTTGCAATTATCTTCTGCCGCACCAAGCTGGAGACTCAGGATATTGCAGATAAGCTGATTAAGGATGGTTATAATGCAGAGGCGCTGCACGGCGACTTGAGTCAGCAGCAGCGTGACCTCACCATGCAGAAGTTCCGCAACCATACCGTTCAGTTCCTGGTGGCTACCGATGTGGCTGCCCGTGGTCTGGACGTAGAGGATCTGACTCACGTTATCAACTATGGTTTGCCTGATGATGTGGCAAGTTACACCCACCGAAGCGGTCGTACGGGTCGTGCCGGAAAGAAGGGAACATCCATCTCCATCATCCATACCAGAGAGAAGTTCAAGGTTCGCCAGATTGAGAAGCAGATTGGCAAGGAGTTCGTGGACGGCGTTTTGCCGACCCCAGAGGAAATCTGCAAGAAGCAGCTCTTCAAGACGATGGACGACATTATGAAGACCGATGTGGACGAGGATCAGATTGAACCATACATGGCAGAAATCAACCGCCAGTTTGAGTACATCGACAAGGAGGACATCATCAAGAAGATGGTAACCATCACCTTCGGTAAGTTCCTCGATTACTATAAGAATGCTCCTGAGATTGTCAAGCCTGAGACCGGCAAGGGTTCCCGTGGCGGCGAAGGCCGTGGAAGCCGTGGCGAGGGCCGTGGCAAGGTTTCCAATGGTCGCAGAAAGCATGAGACTGAGGCTGGTTTCAAGAGACTGTTCATCAACCTGGGTAAGGCGGATGGTTTCTATCCGGGCGAAATCATGCAGTATCTGAACAAGCACGTGAAGGGTCGCCAGGAGGTGGGTCACATCGACCTGCTGAGTAAGTTTGCCTACATCGAGGTGCCTGAGGAGGATGCGAAGCGCGTGATGAAGGCTTTGAACGGTACTGAGTACAAGGGCAGAACCGTGAGATGTAACGATGCTGATGAGGAAGGTCATGGCAGAGCAGCCCGTGGTAGCCGCAGTTCTGAGGGCAGAGGCGGCCGTTCTTCAGAAAGAGGAGGTCGTAGCCGAAGAGGTTCTTCTGATGATGCAAGAGATTCTCGTGATTCTCGTGGAAAGGGAGGACGTGGAAGTCGTGGCGGCAGAAAGTCTCGCCCTCAGGAGGATACAGGCGATTGGCGCCAGTTCTTCCAGAACAACGACAACGTGAAGTTCAAGGGTGAGGAGCCAAACTTCGAGGAAGAAGGTTGGGCTCGTCGCAGACCTAAGAAGAAGTAGTTTAGGCAGCGATTTATAAGAAGATGAAAGCCTGCATCAAAGGGATGTTTTGATGCAATATCCATATTTTGCGGTAAAAATACAGCAATTTCTTTGGTAAATTGCGGTGTTTTTACCGCAATTTTTGTATATTTGCAGCCGTAAACATCATATTTATTGTATCTTTATACGCAATTTTAACCCTAAAAGATATTCTGTAATAAGTTAATGAAGAAAACTATTCTTATCGCTTGTCTGGGACTGGTAAGTCTGGGCTTGCAAGCACAGAGCATTTCGCTCGCTGGTGAATGGAATGTGGAGTTGGGAAAGAGAGGTAGTGCTTTCGCCAAAAGTAAGCGTGCCTCGCAAGGTGAGGTGAAGCGTGCCATCCTCCCAGGCACCATCGACACGAACCATCTGGGATTCGCTCCGAAAGATACGATGGAAACAACGCATCTTACGAGACTCTATGCATATAAAGGAGCTGCAAGATATTCCAGAACCATAAATATCCCGAAGGACTGGAAAAAGAAGCCAGTAGAACTCTTCCTGGAACGTACCCGACCGACATGGGTGTATGTGGATGGAGAACTGGTGGATTCCTGCAACTTCATCTCTACTCCCCAGCGCTATCTTCTGCCAAAGAAGGTGAAGCCGGGCAAACATCTCCTGGAAATCATGGTGGATAATGGAAGAGGTGTGCCTGAGCAGGTTTACGGCTCCAGCCATGCTTACACGGAAGATACGCAGACCAACTGGAATGGAATTATCGGCGAGATACGCCTGGAAGTGAAGAGTGAAGAACGAGGAGTGAAGAAACAACGTTCGACGTCCGAAGGGAAAGCCAATTCAAAAGTATTGCCTGATTTCGCCAAGGATTTCCATATCGAAGGCGCTCACTTCTACGCCAATGGTCATAGGATATTCCTTCGTGGCAAGCACGATGCGGCTGTATGGCCGCTGACGGGACATGTGGAGATGAGCGTGGAAGGCTGGATGAAGTATCTCGGAACCTGCAAGGAGTATGGAATCAATCATGTGCGCTTTCATTCCTGGTGCCCACCGGAGGCGGCTTTCGTGGCAGCGGACAGTCTGGGAATCTATCTCCAGCCGGAACTTCCTTTCTGGGGTTCTTTTGATAAGAAGGATGAAAGGCTGATGGCGTTCCTGCATCAGGAAGGCGAGAACATCCTCAGAGAATATGGTCATCATCCATCTTTCAGAATGATGGCGCTAGGTAATGAACTCTGGGGCGACATCGACAAGATGAAGGAGTTTGTGGATGATTTCCGCAAGATTGCGCCAGATAAATACTATACCTTCGGAAGCAATTACTATCTCGGTTATCAGGGAATAAAAGAAGGAATGGATTACTTCACCACTTGCCGCATCGGAGGCGAGGGATGGGGCAAATACAATACCCATACCCGTGGTTCTTTCTCGTTTGCCGACGCCTACGATGGAGGAATGATCAATCATTTTCATCCGAATTCTACGATGAATTTTGATGAGGCTTGCGATAAGGCTGGAATCCCAATCATCTCTCACGAAACAGGCCAGTTTCAGACCTATCCTGACTATCGGGAAATAAAGAAATACACCGGAGTGCTTCATCCTTATAACTTCGAAGTCTTCCGCCGTCGTCTGGCTGCAGCCGGAATGCTCTCGCAGGCAGATGATTTCCACAAGGCTTCGGGCTTATGGAGCGTGAAACTCTATAAAGCCGATATAGAGATGGATTTGAGAACCCGGAATATGGCGGGCTTCCAACTGCTCGATATTCAGGATTATCCCGGTCAGGGAAGTGCTTTCGTAGGCATCCTGGATGCGTTTATGGAGAGTAAGGGAATCACAACGCCTGAGGAATGGCGCCAGTGGTGCTCGCCTGTGGTTCCTCTGCTGGAAATGAAGAAGTTCTGCTTCGTGGATGGCGAGAATATTCAGGCTAAGGTAAAGGTAGCCAATTATGGCGGTTCTTCGCTGAAGGGCAAGAAACTGAAATGGCATCTGGCTGCCGAGAACGGATTGTTCAGTATGGATGATGGAACTTTCAGCACCAAGGATGGTGAAGTGAGAAAGAATGTGGGCGACTTGATGGCTGAGGATGAGGGAGTATTGAACATCTTTTTATACGATGAAGGTTTGGTGGATGTGGGTGAACTGAATGGTGTTTTCCACGTGCAGAAACCTACCAAGCTGCTTCTTACATTAAACATTGAAGGAACAGAGGCGAGAAACTCCTACGAACTTTGGGTTTATCCTAAGAAGGCTTTGGAAAAGAAGGGCGTTATCATAGCCAAGGATTTGAATGAGAAAGTGGTGAAAGTCTTGGAAAAGGGCGGAAAGGTGCTTTGGATGCCTACGGCTTCCAGCCATTTCGTGGCTGCCGATGATACGCTTTCGCAGGCAGATAATGCTACTCCTTATACTGTTGGCGGACTCTTCCAGACCGATTACTGGAACTATCGCATGTTCAAGACCATCTGCGAGAACAACAAGAAGAAAGTTTCTCCAGGAACCCTGGGCATTCTGACGAATCCGGAACATCCGATATTCAAGGGATTCCCTACGGAAATGCACACCAACTGGCAATGGTTCCCGGTTATCAAGGAATCGCATCCGCTGGTGCTTGACAACTTCGCCAAGGATTATCGCCCGATTGTTCAGGTGATAGATAATATCGAGCGGAATCATAAGTTGGGTTTGGTGATGGAATGGAAGGTGGGAGCCGGAAAGCTCCTCGTCTGCATGAGCGATTTGGAGAAGGCTGCCAAATATCCAGAGGGTAGGGCTTTCTACGAGAGCGTGTTGGGTTATATGCAATCAGATGAGTTCAATCCAGCTGCAGAAATAACGATGGATGAATTGAAGAAGAAACTCGCCGAGAAGCCTCGTCAGGTTTCATTGAAGGAGCTGAATAATATCTCGCAATATTAGTTGAGAACCTATAAGAAAAAATAAGAGCGGAAAGCCAGGAGTTAACAGGTTAACAGTTAACAGCTGATTTTCCGCTCTTTTTATATTATCCTGATACTAATCTTTATTCCAGGATAAACCATTCTATCATCTCTGTTGATTCAGAGATAGGATTTACTTTGCATTAATCTCCTTTAAGAGGCGGTCTGCGTGTCCCCACTTATCCATCAGGTAGAGCACGTAGCGAATATCTACACCGATGCAGCGAGCCAGGCGCTTGTCGAAGTTGATGTCAGAGCTGAGGCTGTCCCAGTTGCCATCGAAGGCAAGACCAATCAACTCACCCTTACCATTGAACATAGGGCTACCAGAGTTACCACCGGTAATATCGTTGTTGGTGAGGAAGCAGAGCTGCATCTTGCCAGTCGTCTTATCCTGATACTTGCCGAAATCCTTCTCAGAGAGAAGCTCGTGCATGATAGGCTCAGCGTAGTAATCGATGAACTTATCGCCCTGCTTCATCTTCTCAACGAGGCTCTCGGCTGTGGTATAATAGCCAGATGGCTTGCCACCGAGGTCGAAACCGCCTACCTGACCGTAGCTCAATCGCATGGTGAAGTTGGCGTCGCTGTAGTGAGGCATGTCCTCCTCCATACGGAGTTTGGCAGCGCAGAGATACTTCTCCTGCTCGGCGATGCTATCGTTGATGCTGCCCATCTGAGCAGCGAAATCTGCAAATACATCGTTCAGATCCATACCGAAACTTACGCCTGGATCCTTCTCATATCCCTTCTTGTTGAAATAGAGCTTGGCACCCTTCTTCATGATGAGCGACTTCTCCCAGAGATAATCCACATACTTGGTGTAGTTGCCGCCAAACTCAGCGTCGATGGTCTTGTAGAACTTAGGCAACCACTTGGCATCTACGTGCTCCTTGTAGTTCTTCAAGAGGGTAGCGAGCACCTCCTTATCGAGTGCCATATCCCATTCTGCAGAGTTATCTTCAAACTCATGATACTGCTTCTTCTTGTTTTTCTCAGGACCCTTCACCTCCATGTTGGTCTGGAGCTTGATGGCACGGGTAGAGAACTCGATGTTGCTTCTTCTGGTGAAAGATTCTGCGAAGTTGGTCCAGGCGTACTTCACGTCTGCGCTCTCCTTGTAAAGCTTGGCGAGCTTGTCGAAATCTACCTTGTGGGCAAGATCGTTGGCTGCCTTGGCTGTATCCTGCCAAGCACGGAGACGGGTTTCGTACTCACGCTTCAGATTCACGATGCCGATAGAATCGATACACTTGTTCATACCGATGGCATTCTTCCAATAGTTGGAGCTCTGGGCGTACTTGCTGTCATACTTGATGCGGACAGCCTCGTCGGCACGCATGTGCTTCTGCATCACCTCCTGCTTTACGCCACGAACCTGGGCACGAGGAGCATTCTCAGCATCGCGCATGGTCTGGATTCCGTAGCTTGAAAGATAACGCTCTGTGCTGCCTGGGTAACCCATGGTCATCGCATAGTCGCCATCCTTGTAACCCTGGAGAGAAACCTGAGCCCAACGCTTAGGCTTGTAAGGCACATTATCCTTGCTGTAGGCAGCAGGACCGTTGGTCTTAGGGTCGGCATAGATGCGGAATACAGAGAAGTCGCAGGTCTGGCGAGGCCACATCCAGTTGTCTGTATCGCCACCAAACTTACCCATAGACTTTGGTACGGTGAAAACCAGACGCAGGTCGGTGAAGTCGCGGTAAGTAGTAGCGTACCATTTGTTGCCCTCGTAGAAAGGCTGAACGGTGATATGGAGGGTAGAATCGTTCTTCTTCGCCTCTTTAGTCATCTCGTTCTCCAGAGAATCGATGAGTTCATCGCGCTTCTTGTTGTCGAGTTTCTCGTATCCGAGGTTCATCACCTTATCGGTTACATCCTTCTGTTCAACCATAAAGCTGACGAACATATTTTCGTTAGGCAATTCTTCTGCGTATGATTTAGCAAAGAAACCGTTGAGCATATAGTCGTGCTCCACGGTAGAGTGGCTTCTGATAGCCTCGAAACCGCAATGGTGGTTGGTAAATACCAAACCGTCTGGAGAAACGACTACGCCTGAGCAATAGCCGGAGAAGTTAACCACAGCATTCTTCAAGGCGTTCTCGCCGTTGTAGAGCTGGTCGTAAGTCATACTGAAGCCTTCGCGCTGCATCATCTCATATACAGCGTTAGGCAAGTTGTAAATCGTCCACATTCCCTCGTCAGCGTGAGCGGTATTGATTCCGCAGAACGCCATGATAGAGGCGATAAGGACCGTTGCTTTTTTCTTCATTACTTGTTTTTGTTTT
>UMFW01006261.1_pt1 | contig 14070 bp, 6 predicted proteins | sample 1965111 | NCBI WGS metagenome assembly UMFW01 (sample SAMEA4836056, study PRJEB28245) | human gut metagenome | biome: gut microbiome; material: fecal sample | place: Denmark | collected 2008
ACCACATGCTCGATGCGCTCGCGCATTACGTCTTCGCGACCGTTAATGACCTGGATCACATACCACACGAGCACCACCCCCTTGCTGTCTTACGTGTGGCTCACGGGGTTTGGGTATGGCTTCGCCAGGGCGCTTGTGCGCGAAGGCGCTCCATATTCAAACCCTGAGCCCAGTTAGACAAGCACGTGGCTCTGCCCCACCGTGAACGGTATGTATGAGTGTAGTTGCTAGAGACGCGGACGTGTATCGCAAAATGACCGCGACCCCAGCTGGCTGCGTGCGAACCAGTCAAGCGGGAACAAAACTGGACCGCACGCAAACAGCTGTAGGACTGCTACGATTTGTCATACGAACTTCTAGAATTTGCATCTCATAAATAAATCAACGCAAATTAAAAGAGCCGCATGACCTTCTTATTGGAGCTCGTGGTGTTTCTAGCACCGCCGTTACGGCCGGATGCTGATCGACCCTGCGCTTTGTGGCTTGCTAAAGCCGTGAGCGCAGTTGAACTCATGTAACGTTAGGTATCTTAGCACAAGCTGGTCGCAAAACTGATTTGGCTAATGACGGACAACATATCGTTCATTTAGCGTGTTCAACGGTGTTGTTTTGGGATGTTGTTCACATTGATGCAGCTTATTGAGGTAATGGCGGTGATTAGGGGCGTTCCTGAAGCCCAGACGGAGCAGAGAGATGCACTGTTAATCGCGTTTGTCTAACAAACTATGTACAGACATGTGAAATAAATTGTGCAACTTCTTGTTGGCATAGGAAGGGATTGCGGCGCAAGGTATTTTGGCATGAAAAAAGGCCTTCGGAATACCGAAGGCCTTTGCATTCACGATGGTGGAGACGAGGGGGATCGAACCCCTGACCTCTTGACTGCCAGTCAAGCGCTCTCCCAGCTGAGCTACGCCCCCGTGACGAAGTAATACTATAAGGGAAGACTTTCTTTGATGCAAGGACTTTTTTTGGGTTGAATCTCTTACTTACGGGTTTTCCTGGGACGGGGCAGAAATAATCACTCTTCGAGCGCTTATTTCTATCCACCGTCTCGATAAAACCCTGATGCGATAGACCTTACATGTAGAGGTAAGCTATGGCGGAGCCGGTGCGGACTTTGATCGTGGCTGTTGACCTGACGACGTTGCTGATGCCCGTGTCGGCTAGCAGGCCCAGCGGGGCGTGATCTAGTTCCCACTCTAGGCCGTGTTCGCTTACCGCCGTCCCAGGGGCTATGGCGATGATGGAGAAGGTGCTGCCCTCGTGGCCTTCGATGGTCCACGACTCGCCTGCGCGAAGGATGCGGGCGACCACCTTGTCTTCGGCAATCCAGACAGGGGCATCCTCGTAGCCTGTGAGCAGCCCCAGTACGGATAGCGCCATATCAGGACGGCCGCCGGTGGCGCAGGTCGCAACCACTTCGGCACCCGGCCAGCGACGGCGGACGGAATCGAGCGCCAGCGCCAGATCGGTATAGTCCTTGTACGGGTCGTGGCGCTCAACTTCAAAGTCGGTGGCGGCATCGACCAACTCTCGGCCCGCATCGCTTACCGTGTCGGCATCCCCCACATATACGTCGCAGCCCAGGCCAGCGCCCAGCAGTGCGTCGAGCCCGCGGTCCACGGCGACAACGTGGTCGCACTCCCCTGCTAGCCTTCGCAACAGATCTGTGCTCGCCACCACGGGCGAGCCGCAGACAACTAATACCTTGCAAGCCACAGCCATCGCCTATCCCTCAAACGAAAGCACGCGGGCCAGATCCAGCTCCTCATAGCTGTCGATAAAGATATCGCAGTTGTCGCGAACCTCGTCGCGCTTCATGCGGCCGTGCGGGTCATAGATGCCCACGCGCTTAAAGCCAGCGGTGCCAGAGCTCTTAAGGCCAAAGACAGCGTCCTCAAACACCCATGCGCGCTCAAACTTGCACCCGTGGCGCTCTTCCAGGCGACGCAGCGCCAGCTCGTACACATCGGGGAACTGTTTGGAGCGTCCTGCCTCGCCCGTCGTGGTAACAAACTCCATGTAAGCGTCAAGCCCGGCACCAGCGAGCGCGGACTGTACCAGCTCGGCCGGCGTGGACGTGGCAACGCACATGGCAATGCCCGCCGCCTTTGCCTGCTCCAAAAATGCCAGGAGCCCCTCACGCGGCGGCACCTTGGAGTACCCATCAATCAAAATCTCGCGCAGCTCGCGATACAGCTCTTCGCCATTCGCGCCAATGCCCCACGTGTCGTGGTAGGCCTGGCACTCGTCCTCCAGCGACAGGTGCTCAAATTGGGCAAAGTCATCCACGGTCACGTCAACTCCGTGGCGGTGCAATAACTCGGGCTGGGCATAGGCCCAAACGGGGGTGCTATTAACCAGCGTGCCGTCGCAATCGAAAATAAAAGCGACATTGTGGGCGGCGGTCTGGGACATAAACGAACCTTTCGATATCAAATGGTAAACATCCTGCTAAAAACGTTTTACCAAACGTCAGCCAAACAATTTTGAAACCCAAATTGGTAAAACTGTCAAGAGTTTTACCACGGCAATTCTGCCAGTGGTATAAACATGTCGCTTACCGATTAAACGCTCCAGCAAATCCGCTTTCGTCCATAAAACTAACGCACAGGTGTTATCGTAGTTTCTGCCGAAAGTTCCACCGAGCACGCGAGGTGGAACGAATCACAGAAACTTCGCCGTCCCTTCGATTCGTGCAGCCTTGGACCTTTCGCATCTAGTCACCAAGGCAACACGCTGCCGCGTCATGATGGGATCAAACGTGAGCGATACAAAGCTAAAGCCAGCAACCAAAAAGCCCGCTACCCGTAAAGCCGCCCCGCACGCACCGGAGCTCACCAAAGACGATGTCTATTTGTTTGGCATTGGCACGTGGGAGCGCAGCTGGGAAAAGATGGGCGCGCATCCCGACACGCAGAACCGTACGCGTGGCTGGCGCTTTTGCGTTTGGGCGCCCGATGTAAAAAGCGTCCATGTCATTGGTGAATTTAACGACTGGGATGAGCAAGCCAACCCGCTGGTGCCCGTGCATACGAGCGCTATTTGGGAAGGCTTTATTCCTGGCGCCGAGCAGGGCCAGCTCTATAAATATCTCATCGAGACCAACGAGGGCGAGAAGCTCTACAAAGCCGATCCGTATGCCTTTAAGGCCGAGTGCCCTCCGGGTACTGCCAGCGTGCTGTGGACCCTCGATGGCTACAAGTGGAACGACGCCGCGTGGCTCAAGCGCCGCGCCGACCACAACCACATGTCGCAGCCGCTCAACATCTACGAGGTGCATATTGGCTCGTGGAAGCGCCACGGCGACGCACCGCAGGGCGAGCCGGACGAGTACGGCAACTACCCCGGCCCCATGGACCCCTTCCCCGCGCAGCGCGGCGAGTTCTACACCTACGACGACCTATCGGTCGAGCTCGTGGACTACGTACGCGACATGGGCTACACTCATATCGAGGTCATGCCGCTTATGGAGCATCCCTTCGATGGCTCCTGGGGCTACCAGACGACCGGCTACTTTGCCGCCACGTCGCGCTACGGCAACCCGCAGCAGCTCATGCACTTTATCGATGCGTGCCACGAGGCGGGCATTGGCGTGATCATGGACTGGGTGCCCGGCGGTTTTTGCGCCGACGCCCACGGCCTTGCCACCTTTAACGGCCACATGCTGTTTGAGCACGAGATTCACCCCAACTGGGGCACGCACAAGTTTGACTTCGCCCGCGGCGAGGTCCGCTCCTTCCTGGTCTCCAACGTGCTGTATTGGATCGAAAACTTCCACGTGGACGGCATTCGCATGGACGGCGTGTCTAGCATGCTGTACCTAAACTTTGGCATCGACGATCCCGGCCAAAAGAAGTTCAACAAGTACGGTACTGAGGAGGACCTGGACGCCAGCGCGTTTATCCGCCAGGTCAACTGCGCCGTGGAGGCGCACTGCCCCGACGTGATGATGATGGCCGAGGAGTCCACCGCGTGGCCGCTCGTGACCTATCCGCCGCAGGACGGCGGCCTGGGCTTCCACTACAAGTGGGACATGGGCTGGATGAACGACACCCTGCACTACATGCAGACCGATTTTCCGTGGCGCCCCGGCAACCACGGTCTGCTGACGTTCTCCATCATGTACGCCTTTACCGAGAACTTTATTTGCCCGCTGAGCCACGACGAGGTCGTGCACGGCAAGTGTTCGCTCATTGGCCGCATGCCGGGCGACTGGTGGCGCCAGTTTGCCGGTCTGCGCACGCTGGCTTTCTACCAGATGACGCACCCCGGTGCCAAGCTCAACTTTATGGGCAACGAGATCGGCCAGTTTATTGAGTGGCGCTACTACGAGTCCATTCAGTGGTTCCTGACCGAGGAGTACGAGACTCACCGTCATCATCAGGCCTTTATCAAGGCGCTCAACCACCTGTACACCGCCGAGCCCGCTCTATACGAGCGCGGCTACACCGACGACGGCTTTACCTGGATCGACGCGGATAACTCCAAGCAGTCCATCGTGAGCTTTGTGCGTCAGGGCGAGGACATCGATGACGACCTTGTGATCCTGATCAACTTTGATCCGGCGAGCTATGAGAGCTTCCGCGTGGGCGTGCCGCGCGAGGGTGACTGGGAGGTCATCTTCGATTCCGACCGTCCAGAGTTTGGCGGTAGCGGCTATGCCGGCGAGGAGCCCTACACCTGCTCGAGCGAGCCCTATCCCTGGAACGGGCAGATGGACTCCATTGAGATTAAGGTGCCCGGCCTGGCAGGCGTGGTGCTTAAGCGCCGCGGCCCCAGCAGCTATAAGCCGCCCGTGGTCGAGGAGCCCAAGAAGGCGACGCGCAAGCGCACGTCCTCGGTAAAGCCCAAGTCCGCGGCTGCTAAAAAGGCTCCGGCTAAGGCGAAGGCTGCCAAGTCTGCTGCCAAGGCTCCGGCCAAGTCCACCACGGCCAAGAAGGCAGCCACCAAAAAGGCTGCTTCCAAGACCAAGGCAGCTGCTGTTAAGGCTCAGGCCAAGAAAGCGTAACAAAGGCGTTACCACTGTAATTACCCGCCCCACAAGGGCGTAGGATACAAGTCATAACCGTTCCGGGAGAAACATCCCCGGGGGAAAGGAACGTATGAATAAGATCTTCGACAACAAGCAGGAGTTTACCGAGCTCTATCGCGATGCCGTCATGAGCATTAGCGGCAAGAGCGTCGAGGCCGCCAGCGACCTCGATCGCTTTAACGCCCTGGCCAAGCTCGTAGCCGAGAAGGCCCGCACCGTTGCCACCAAGAGTGACGCCCGTGCCACCGCCGAGGGCAAGAAGCGCGTGTACTACTTCTCGATCGAGTTTTTGATCGGCCGCCTGCTCGACAACTACCTGCTCAACTTTGGCGTGCGCGACATGGTCGCCGAGGCGCTCGACGACATGGGCTTTGACCTGTCCGTCATCGAGAACCAGGAGCCCGATCCGGCTCTGGGCAACGGTGGCCTGGGCCGTCTGGCAGCGTGCTTCCTGGATTCCATGGCAGCCGAGGGCATTGCCGGCTACGGCAACGGCATGCGCTACCGCTACGGCCTGTTTAAGCAGGAAATCGTCAACGGCAGCCAGGTCGAGGCCACCGACGAGTGGCTCACCCACGGCTATCCCTGGGAGGTCCGCCGTCAGGACAAGGCCGTGACCATTAAGTTTGGTGGCCATGTGGAGGGCTTTGAGGAGAACGGCCGCACGTTCTACCGCACGGTGGACACGCAGGACATTCTGGCCGTCCCATATGACATCCCCGTTGTGGGCTATGCCGGCGAGACCGTCAACAAGCTGCGCGTCTGGGCCGCCGAGCCGGTCGAGGAGCACTTCGATCTGGAGGCCTTCAACCGCGGCGACTACGCCCTGGCCGATGCCGAGCGCGCCGAGGCCGAGGCCATCAGCGCCATCCTCTACCCCAACGACGCCGGCGAGCACGGCCGTCTGCTGCGCTTAAAGCAGGAGTACCTGTTTGTCTCGGCCGGCATCTACAGCCTGCTCGACACCTTTGAGAAGGAGCACGGCGCGAACTGGGAGCTGCTGCCGCAGTTTGTGGCCATCCACACCAACGATACCCACCCCGCCATGTGCGGCCCCGAGCTCATGCGTATCCTCATCGACGAGAAAAAGCTCGAGTGGGACGACGCCTGGAACATCGTGACGCAGGTCGTGAGCTACACCAACCACACCATCCTGCCCGAGGCTCTGGAGAAGTGGCCCATCGGCACGTTCTCCAAGCTGCTCCCCCGCGTGTACCAGATCATCGACGAGATCAGCCGTCGTTGGCACGAGTCGTTCGACACCACGCAGGAGGGCTGGCAGGAGCGTCTGCGCCAGACCGCCATCCTGTGGGACGGCGAGATTCGCATGGCCAACTTGTCCGTGATCTGCAGCCACAGCGTCAACGGCGTGGCCAAGATCCACTCTGACATCATCAAGAACATCGTGCTCAAGGACTTCTATGCCCTGACGCCCGAGAAGTTCAACAACAAGACCAACGGCATCTCGCACCGTCGCTTCTTTGCCGAGGCCAACCCCACCTATGCCAAGCTCGTGACCGAGGCCATTGGCGATGGCTGGCTGAAGGACGCCTTTGAGCTTGAGAAGCTCAAGGAGTTCCAGAACGACACCGAGTTCCTGAAGGCCGTGGGTGCCTCCAAGCGCGCCAACAAGGAGCGCCTGGCCGCCTACGTTAAGGCCGAGACCGGTCTGGTCATCGATCCCAACACCGTCTTCGATGTTCAGGTTAAGCGCTTCCACGCCTACAAGCGCCAGCTCATGAACATCATGAAGGTGATGGACATCTATAACCGTCGCATCGCCGATCCCAACTTCCACGTGACGCCGACGACCTTCATCTTTAGCGGCAAGGCCGCCTCGAGCTACACCTTTGCCAAGGAGACCATCCGCCTCATTAACTCCGTTGCTGACGTCATCAACAACGACCCCCGCGTGAACGAGGTCATGAAGGTCTGCTTTATCCCCAACTTCCGCGTGAGCAACGCCCAGCTCATCTACCCCGCCGCCGAGATCTCGGAGCAGATCTCCACGGCCGGCAAGGAGGCCTCGGGCACGTCCAACATGAAGCTCATGATGAACGGCGCCATTACGCTGGGCACCCTCGACGGCGCCAACATCGAGATCGCCGACCTGGCCGGCCGCGAGAACGAGGCCATCTTTGGCCTGACCGCTCCCGAGGTCGAGCAGCTTTGGGCATCCAACAGCTACTTTGCGTGGGATACCCTCAACGGCGACCGCGAGCGTCTGGGCCGCGTGATGGACGAGCTCAAGGACAACACGTTTGCCGGCCTTTCGGGCAACTTCGAGAGCATCTACAACGAGCTCATGAACAACAACGACCCCGACCTGGTTATGGCCGACTTCCGCAGCTACGTCGACGCCTGGGAGAAGCTCACGAACAGCTACGGCGACCAGGAGACCTGGAACCGCAAGGCCCTGCTCAACACCGCCTCGAGCGGCTGGTTCTCGAGCGACCGCACCATTCGCGAGTACCGCGACGAGATCTGGCACGCTTAAAGGCCGCGAGCTCCCCTATGCCAGCACGGCATTACTCGACGGGCGCGACCGAGCGTCGCGTCCGTCGCTAATGGGTTTAGGAACATCGATGACAGAAGGAGAAATCGATGAGTAAGAAAGAATGCATCGCGATGCTCCTCGCAGGAGGACAGGGCAGCCGATTGGGGGCACTCACCCAAAAGATCGCTAAGCCGGCGGTTAGCTTTGGTGGCAAGTTCCGCATTATCGACTTTTCGCTCTCCAACTGCTCCAACTCGGGCATCGACACGGTGGGTGTTCTGACGCAGTATCGCCCCTACCTGCTGCATGCCTATGTGGGTTCCGGCGAGGCGTGGGATCTTGACAGCCGCGACGGCGGCGTGTCGATCCTGCCGCCGTACGAGACGCAGACCGGCGGCGCCTGGTATGCGGGCACGGCCGACGCCATTACGCAGAACCTCGACTACATCAAGGCCAACGACCCCAAGTACGTCCTGATTCTTTCGGGCGATCACCTGTATCGCATGGACTACCGCAAGATGCTCAAGACGCACATTGAGAACAACGCCGACCTCACGGTAAGCGTTATGCCCGTGCCGTGGGAGGAGGCCAGCCGCTTTGGCATCCTGACCACCGACCCCGAGGACGGCCGCATCACCAAGTTCACCGAGAAGCCCGATAAGCCCGATTCGAACCTCGCATCCATGGGCATCTACATCTTCTCGGCCGACGTGCTGATCGAGGCGCTCGAGGAGGACGCTCTGGACCAGCGCTCGAGTCACGACTTTGGCAAGGACATCATCCCCAAGCTGCTCGGCGAGGGCAAGCGCTTGTACAGCTACGAGTTCCACGGCTTTTGGAAGGACGTCGGCACCATCGCCAGCTTCCACGAGACCTCGATGGACCTGCTGGGCAACAACCCCGAGTTCGATCTGTTCGACAAGCACTTCCCCATCATGTCCAACATCACCACGCGACCGCCGCACTACATTGGCCCGGACGGCCGCCTGGACGACTGCCTGGTCTCCAACGGCTGCAAGATCTACGGCACTGCTCGCCACTCGATTCTTTCGACCGATGTCATCATCGAGGAGCGCGCCGTGGTCGAGGACTCCGTGCTACTGCCGGGTGCGCACGTTAAGAGCGGCGCGCACATCTGCCGCGCTATTTTGGGCGAGAACTCCACGGTCGAAGAGGGCGTGAAGCTCGGCTCTGTCGATACCACCAAGGATACGGCCGTCGTTGGAAATGACGTCGTTATCGGGAAGGGGGAATGATCCGATGATCAATCGCAAGGCCATCGGTTATATCACCGCTAACTACTCTTCGACCTACGGCAGCGTTCTGCTCAAGGACCGCCCCATCGCGTCCGTTCCGTTTTTGGGCCGCTACCGCCTGATCGATTTCCCGCTGTCCAACATGATGAATGCCGGCATTAAGACCGTCGGCGTCGTCATGCCGGGTAACTACCGTTCGCTGATCGACCACGTGGGCTCGGGCAAGGACTGGGGCCTGGACCGCAAGAAGGGCGGCCTGTTCATGGTGCCCGGCAACGCGTATGGCACCACCAAGGGCGGCATGCGCTTCCTACTGCGCGACATCATCTCCAACAAGACGCTGTTCCAGCGCTCGGACAAGCCCTATGTTGTGATGATGGGCACCAACATCATCTTTAATATGGACCTCAACACCATCATCGACGCGCACGAGAACTCCGGCGCCCAGATGACCGTGGTGTACTGCAAGGCCACGCACAACGTCGATGACGAGACCAAACTCGAAATTAACGAGAACGGCCGCCTGACGGGCGTGAGCGCCGGCGTCGTGTACGGCGACAACGCCTCCATGGACTGCTGCATCGTCAACCGCGAGACGCTGCTCGAGATCATCGACCACTACCAGGCCGCCGACTATCTGGACCTGCTCGAGGCACTCCAGGGCGACTTTGGCAACATCGATGTGTGCAGCTACGAGTACAAGGGCGAGGTCGTGGGCGTGTTTAGCGAGAAGTCGCTGTACCGTCGCAGTATGGACCTGCTCGACCAGACCGTGGCCGACCAGCTCTTCGATCCCGAGCGCCCGATCCTGACCAAGGCTCACGACGTGCCGCCTTCGCGCTATGCGACCGGCAGCCACGCGTGCAACTCGATCATCTCGGCCGGCTGCATCATCAAGGGCACCGTGCGCAACTCGATCCTGTCGCGCGGCGTCGTGGTCGAGGAAGGCGCCTCGGTGACCAACTCGATCATCAACCAGAGCTGCATCATCAAGAGCGGCGCACGCGTCGAGAATGCCATTCTGGATAAGAACAACGTGGTTCCCACCAACACCGAGCTTCGCGGCACGCCCGAGAACATTCTGGTGCTGGGCAAGGCTCCGTTAACTTCCGACACCACCATCGTACGTTAACGTTGGCACCGCAACATCGCTCGTAACATGTAGAATAGCCGCCCGGTTTGCGCCAGGCGGCTATTCTCGAATTGCAACAGGGAGACAATATGGCTGATTCCAGCAAAAAGATGCAGATCGTGTTTGCCTCGGCCGAGTGCGCACCGTTTGTGAAGACCGGTGGCCTGGGCGACGTGGCGGGCTCGCTGCCTGCGGCGCTTGTGCGCGCCGGCGCCGAAGTAATCGTGATGGTGCCCAAGTACGCCACCATCAAGGACGAGTACAAGGCGCAGATGGAGCACTTCTCCGACTTTTACGTGAGCCTGGGCTGGCGCAACGAGTACTGCGGGCTCGAGAAGCTCGAGCACGACGGCGTCACCTATATGTTCATCGACAACGAGCGCTACTTTGCGCGCGACTATCCGTACGGCTTCTTTGATGACGGCGAGCGCTTCGCGTTCTTCTCCAAGGCCATCACCGAGAGCCTGCAGCACCTACCGGCCGGCTTTGAGTGCGACATCCTGCACTGCAACGACTGGCAGACCGCGCTGGCGCCCGTGTTCCTGCGCGAGTTCTACCAGGGCCTGCCGCTGTACGACCGCGTCAAGACCGTGTTTTCGATCCACAACGTGGCGTTCCAGGGCCAGTTTAGCGACACCGTGATGGAGGACATCCTTGGTGTGGCGCATATTCCCGCGGCCGCGTCGCAGCTGCGTTGCGACGCCTGCAGCATCAACTACATGCTAGGCGCCCTGCGCTATGCCGACGCCATCACTACGGTGAGCCCCACCTATGCCAACGAGATCCAGACGCCCGAATTTGGCGAGGGCTTGGATGGCGTTCTGCGCGAGCGTTCGTACGCGCTGCAGGGCATTTTGAATGGCATCGACGTCGTGGGCTTTGACCCGGCGACCGACAAGCGCATCGCTGCCAACTACACCGTCGAGGACCGTTCCGGCAAGGCCGTGTGCAAGGCCAAGCTGCAGGAAGAGCTGGGGCTCGAGGTTCGCGACGACCGTCCGCTCATGGTGATGGTCACGCGCCTGACGCGCCAGAAGGGCATGGACCTGGTCATGTACGCGCTCGACCGCATCCTGGCCGGCGGCGTGCAGGTGGCGGTGCTGGGCACCGGCGACCGCGACTACGAGGACGGTCTACGCTACTTCCAGGATAAGTACCCCGGCACCATGGCCGCACGCATCGAGTTTGACCCGGCGCTGTCGCAGCGCATGTATGCCGCCGCCGACATGTTCCTGATGCCTTCGAAGTTTGAGCCCTGCGGCCTGTCGCAGATCATCGCCATGCGTTATGGCACCCTGCCCATCGTGCGCGAGACCGGTGGCCTGAAGGACACCGTGATCCCGTACAACGAGTTTACCGGCGAGGGCACGGGCTTCTCGTTTAGCAACTTTAACGGCGACGAGATGGGCGATGCGGTATTCCGCGCGGCGCGTCTGTTCTGGGATAACCGTGACGCCTGGAACCAGCTGGTCACGCAGGCCATGAGCCAGGACTTTAGCTGGACGCGCTCGGCCGACAAGTATCTGGACCTGTATTTCTTTATGCATCCGGAGATTGAGAGGCCGGCGGGTGTGACTGATGTTGCAGCTGTCGATGAGCCCGCTGCCGCTGAGGAGCCCAAGGCCGAGGAGAAGCCGGCGGCCAAGGCCGAAGTTAAGCCCGACGCGAAGCCTGCCGCCAAGAAGACGACGGTCCGCAAGACGACGGCTAAGAAGGCCACGACCACGAAGGCCGCTGCTAGCAAGACTAGCGCCGCTAAGGCAACTACTGCCAAGGCATCGACTACGCGCAAGCGTACGACCGCCGCTGCCAAAAAGGCCGCCGAGGCCGAGGTCGCTCCCGAGGTAAAGGCCGAGCCCGCGGCAAAGGCTCCGGCCAAGACCGCTGCCAAGAAGACGACCGCGACCAAGACCACGACCGCTAAGAAGGCCACGGCTGCGAAGTCGACGACGACCAAGGCTGCTACGACGAAAGCCGCCGCGAAGACGACCCCGAAGGCCGCTGCAAAGCCCGCCGTCAAGGTCGAGGAGGCGCCCTCCGAGCCCAAGGCCAAGGTAGCTGTCGAGGCAAAGCCGGCCGCCAAAACCACCACGCGCAAGCGCGCTACGACGACGGTCAAAAAGGCCACGACCAAGGCTGCTGCTTCCAAGGCAGAGGCTAAGGACGAGGACAAGCCCGCAGTAAAGGCCGAGCCGGCGCCGAAGGCCGCTGAGGCCAAGACCGCTCCCAAGACTAAGGCAAAGACCGAGCCCACCAAGAAGGCCCCGGTCTCCCCCGCCGCTCCAGCCGAGGAAAAGGCTCCGACCAAGAAGACCTCCGTCCGCAAGGCAACGGCCACCCGCAAGCGTCACTAGTCTGGACGATTAAAACTTAATCCAACGCAAAAGAGGGCGCCCCAACCAGGCGCCCTCTTCTTGGTTGAACTTCTCTATTAAAAAGAGGGCCGGTTTACTACGACAAAATAGCTCTGGCCGACCACGGAGAGTATTCTATGAAATTGGCAACGCTTCTACCTGCGGATTTAATATCACCAAATTGACCGTGGTTGAGATCATTCAATTCGTCGTAGTAAACCGATGTACTTTTGTTTGACTACAAATAGTATCCGCCTGGGCGTTTTCGAATATCGCGATAATTTGGGTGGTAAAACGATTTTCTAGGACAACCGTTCGCCGATGGTAAACGAATGTTGTTTATACAGCCTGTGTACAACAGATATACTTATATCCTGTGCGTAAAGCCCATGGCCCGCAGGCCGTGATTCTATTGAACTGGACCGTATTATGAGATTGATTCACAACAGCCGTCTGCCGCAGTTTCGTACTCCGTTTGGCGCTGTGACCACTGGAACTTCCGTTTCGCTATCGGTGATTTTGGAGGATGCCGACCCCAACCAGGCAACGCTCACCCTGCGTACCTGGGTCGATGAAGTCGGTGAGTCTCTGTACCCCATGACGCACGAGGGCGACGGCATATTTACCGTAGAGCTTGAGTGCACTGAGCCCTGTCTTATCTGGTACAGCTTTATCTGCAATATCGAGGGCCAGCCCGAGGTCCGCTTGGGTGCACCGCAGGGCCGCACCGGCGGCGAGGGTGTGACCTACGACTACGCCGAGGTCCCGTCGTTCCAGATTACCGTCTACAAGCACCGCGAGAACCGTCCCACCTGGTACGAGCGGGGCATGGTCTACCAGATCTTCCCCGACCGCTATGCCCGCGACGAGCATTGGCGCGAGCGTACGCTGGCCGAGATCGAAAAACCGCGCAACGGAATCCAGCGCCGCATGGTCGAGGACTGGAACGAGCCGCCCGAGTACGAGCGTGCCGAAGACGGCTCCATCAAGACCTGGGATTTTTACGGCGGCTCGCTCAAGGGTATCCAAAATGACCTGCCCCGCATTGCCGAGCTAGGCTTTACGGCCATCTACCTCAACCCCATCTTTGAGGCCGCGAGCAACCACCGCTACGACACGGCCGATTACACCAAGATCGACCCGATTCTGGGCACCGAGCAGGACTTTACGGAGCTGTGCAAGGCGGCCGAGAAGCTCGGCATTTCTATCATCCTGGACGGCGTCTTCAACCACACGGGCGACGATTCGATCTACTTTAACCGCTACGGCAATTATCCCGGCGTCGGTGCTTGGCAGAGCGAGGACTCGCCGTGGCGCGATGCGTTTTACTTCCATGAAGACGGTTCGTATGACTGCTGGTGGGGCGTGGGCAACATGCCCGCCATCAATGAGAGCTCCGAGCTGGTGCGCGAGAAGCTCCTGGGCAAGGACGGCGTGATTCGCAAATGGCTGCGCGCCGGTGCCCACGGCTGGCGATTGGACGTGGCCGACGAGCTTTCCGACGACTTCCTGGCCGAGATCAAAAAGGCCGTGCTCGCCGAAAAGCCCGATGCGCTGCTGCTCGGCGAAGTCTGGGAAGACGCCTCCAACAAGATCAGCTATGGCCATCTACGCCGCTATCTGCAGGGTTCTGAGCTCGACTCTGCCATGGACTACCCCTTCCGCGACATGGTCATCGGCTTTTTGATGGGCTACAAGAACGCATATCAGGCTGCCGAGGACATCGAGACCCTGCGCGAGAACTACCCGCGCGAGGCACTGGCCTGCGCACTCAATCTGCTTTCGAGCCACGA
>UMFW01015885.1_pt1 | contig 13857 bp, 9 predicted proteins | sample 1965111 | NCBI WGS metagenome assembly UMFW01 (sample SAMEA4836056, study PRJEB28245) | human gut metagenome | biome: gut microbiome; material: fecal sample | place: Denmark | collected 2008
CATTAAGCTTGATCGCAAGCGCAACAACGTTGTCGTCTCCCGCCGCGCCGTCGTCGAAGCCAACATGGGCGAAGAACGCGCCAAGCTCCTCGAGACGCTCCAGGAAGGCGCCATCGTCAAGGGCATCGTCAAGAACATCACCGACTACGGTGCGTTCGTTGATCTGGGCGGCATTGACGGCCTGCTCCACATCACCGACCTCGCCTGGCGCCGCGTCCGCCACCCGAGCGAAGTCGTTCAGGTTGGTCAGGAAATCACCGCCAAGGTTCTCAAGTTCGACAAGGAAAAGTGCCGCGTTTCCCTCGGCCTCAAGCAGCTCGGCGAAGATCCGTGGATCGGCATCGCCCGCCGCTACCCGAAGGGCACCCGCCTCTTCGGCAAGGTCACGAACATCACCGATTACGGTGCCTTCGTTGAAGTCGAAGCCGGTATCGAAGGTCTCGTGCACGTTTCCGAAATGGATTGGACGAACAAGAACGTCGATCCGCGCAAGGTTGTGCAGCTCGGTGAAGAAGTCGAAGTCATGGTTCTTGACATCGACGAAGATCGCCGCCGCATCAGCCTCGGCATGAAGCAGTGCAAGGCCAATCCTTGGGAAGAATTCGCCCAGTCGCACAAGAAGGGCGACAAGGTCTCCGGCCAGATCAAGTCGATCACCGACTTCGGTGTGTTCATTGGTCTGCCTGGCGGCATTGACGGCCTCGTTCACCTCTCCGACCTCTCCTGGAACGAATCTGGTGAAGACGCCGTCCGCAACTTCAAGAAGGGCGACGAAGTCGAAGCCGTTGTGCTCGCGATCGATACCGAACGTGAACGCATCAGCCTCGGCATCAAGCAGCTTGCCGGCGATCCGTTCGGCACGTTCGCTTCCACGCACGAAAAGGGCTCCGTCATCAAGGGCACCGTCAAGACCGTTGACGCCAAGGGCGCCGTGATCGACCTCGGCAACGACGTCGAAGGCTACCTCCGTGCTTCCGAAATCGCTGCTGACCGCGTTGAAGACGCCACGACCGTCCTGAAGGAAGGCCAGGAAGTCGAAGCCGCCGTTATCAGCCTCGATCGCAAGAACCGCAGCATCCAGCTCTCCATCAAGGCGAAGGATGCCGCTGAGGCCCGCGACGCTCTCGATCGCCTCAACGCCTCTGACGTTGGTTCTGCCACTGGCACGACGAACCTCGGCGCCCTGCTCAAGGCCAAGCTCGAACAGAAGTAATTCGCTTCAGAGGAGGCAACCATGGGTAATTCCATGACCAAATCCGAACTGCTTGCTGAACTCTACGGACGTCTTCCGACGTTTCGCGAGCGCGACTGCATGGATGCGGCGGGTGTGATCATCGATACGATGAGCCAGACCCTCGTGGAAGGCGGACGCATTGAGATCCGCGGCTTCGGCTCCTTCGGTTTGAAATATCGACCGGAGCGTGTCGGCCGCAATCCTCAGGACGGTTCGGCTGTTGCTGTGCGCGCCCGCTACACCGTCTTCTTCAAGGCCGGTAAGGACTTGAGGCAGCGTGTGGACGCGAGCCGCGACTCGAAGCTTTAATAGCTTCCGCTTGATCTGAAAGATTCTCCGTACGGGGAATCAAGGCAGATAGAAAGCCGCTTTCTCTTTCGAGAGAAGGCGGCTTTTGCTATGAGGGCGTTTTTGAAAAGAAAAGAGGTGATGAGTGAACGAACGCGAGGGGGACTGGGCTTCCCATCAGTCGGAACTCGCGGTTTGTTCAATCTGGGATATGCGTATACCGACATCAAAGGCTGAGTGAATTGAATAGGAGAGGCGCTCAGTTTGAGAAAATGAAGGGCGTATTCGCAGGAGGGAATGGAAAAAAGCAGATGCATCAACATCATGCTGAGTTTACGGGATATGAAAGATTTATTGCGCAAATGAAACAAGATGAAGTTGCCAGAGAGCTTTGATAAATAAGAAGAATTCTCAATGGGGCTTAAAAGGATTGTTTGCAAGCTTCAGAAACTTTGTAGAATTATCCGGACTTCAGAGGACTGCGCATGGATTGCATTTGTGCTGACAGCCCGAAGGCGGAAGCTCATGCTGGAGCTTCTTAATCAATTCACTTGATTGACCAAAGTTTGCGGATTTTGTTCAGTCAGGTTGCTTTTTGAATGGATTTCAAAATGAAAAAGACTCTTGCTGCGCTCGCCGTTCTCGGCGCTTTTGCCGGCTCTGCAATGGCTGCTGACGTGACGCTTTACGGCGCTCTCGATACCGGCTTCGAATACATCCACACGAAGAATCCGGGCGAAAAGGCTGTCGATACGTTCGATATGCAGACCGGTTGGGATACGGGCAACCGCTGGGGCCTGAAGGGCTCTGAAGACCTTGGCAACGGCTATAAGGTGAGCTTCAAGCTCGAAAGCGGCTTCAATGGTGACGACGGCACGATGGGTCAGGGCAGCCGCCTCTTCGGCCGTGAAGCCGGTCTGACGCTCTCCGGTCCGTTCGGCTCGATCGCTTTTGGCCGTTTCGGCGGCATTGCCTCGTCCTGCGGTACGTATGACATGCTCGGCTACGTCGAATCCTTCGACGGCGGCGACGGCAATGTTTGGGGCTTTGCTGCCTCCGACCGTTATGACAACATGGTTGTCTATCAGACCCCGCGTTTTGCCGGTCTGCAGCTGACTGCTCAGTATTCGTTCAAGACGGACAGCAAGGCTACAAATGAAGATGATGCTAAAGGCGCCCCTCAGTATAACGGTGCTGAAGGAACGTCCGATGCTCAGCGCTATGCTTCCATCGGTTTGTCTGGCGAATACGGTCCGGCTTCATTTGCTGTTGGCTATGAGCTGACTAAATACGGTGCTAGCGCTACAGGTGCTGGCCGTGAACTCGACAAGGACGGCCAGTTGGTCTTCGTGGGCGGCAACTATGATTTCGAAGTTGTTCAGCTCTTTGTTGAAGGTCAGTATTTCAAGCATCAGACCGCTATTGCTGGTTTCGGCGATGCCTTTGAAGACAATATTGGCGATGTGAAGGGCTATGGCCTGCATCTCGGTGCTGCTGCTCCGCTGGGTGCTGGTACGTTGACGGCCGGTCTTTACTACACGGATGCAACTGACGAGAAGATTAAAGACAAGGATGTGGACTTCAAGTACTACGGTGCTTCTGCTCGCTACAACTATCCGCTCTCTGAACGTACGGGTGTTTATGCTGGCGCCGGTTATGGTCAGGTCAAGAATGACGACTCCGGCGATAAGACTAAGGTTACCCAGGTTTACTGCGGTCTCGTCCACACGTTCTAATTCATCAAGCCTTGCGTGATACTTGATCTCTGCTCGAGAGGAGATCTGGAACTCACAACAAGTTGATGGGGACATTGAGTCCCAAGAACAAAACGGCGCGAAGTTCAATATCGAACTCCGCGCCGTTTGTATATCAGAGGCAAAAGTTCTTGTACGGTGGGTGAAGCAGTTCTATTCAGAAAAATTCAAACAAAACAAGCAATCCGGCGTAAAATCCCTCCCTTAGTCCTTTTTTCCCGTCCCGCGTTCAATCATGGAATTTGACCTTTGGTATCTGGTATTCGTACCCGTCCTCTTCTTTGCTGGTTGGTGGTGCAGGGGGTTCGATCAGAAGCAGCGGGGCGAATCCGAGAAGGTGCCGGAGATCACCACGAAGGGGCTTGCCCTTCTTCTGGACGGTGAATCCGACAAGGCGATCGACGCCTTCATTGAAGTTGTGCGCGTGGATCCGGAACTCACGGAACTTGAACGCGTTCTCGGGAACCTGCTTCGCAGTCGGGGGGAATTTGAACGAGCGGTTCGTCTGCATCGGCATCTTTACAATCGCGCGGACCTTTCGGATGAAGAACGTGCCTTAGCATTGAAGGAGCTCGCTCAGGACTTCCTGGCGGCCGGCTTCTTTGACCGCGCTGAAGCGGCTTACCGCAAACTCTCTTCGGTGCCGAGCGAACATCTTTATGCGCTTCGCCAGCTGCTCTCCATCTATGTCATTGAGCATGAATGGGCGGCGGCAACGGAAACGGCTCGATTGCTCGAAACACAGGCCGGAGAAACGCATTCGCTTGAAATTGCGCATTTCTACTGCGAACGCATTGATCAGGCACTTCGTGCCAAGCGTTCGGAAGATGCTCGTCTTTTGGTCGAGCAGCTTATGAAGTATGCGGACGCTACGCCGCGCGCCCAGATGACGATTGCCAAGGTGGCAGAGGCCGCAGGCGCCACGACTGAAGCTGTTCGCTGGTGGCGTCGGGTCATTGAGAAGAACCCGGATTATGCGCCGTTGGTCATCGGCAAGCTCGCCGATGCGATGAATGAACAGGGCGACCGTGCGGGCGCATTAAAGCTCTTGCTCGACACCACGGAACGGCTCAGTACGGCTGATGTGATGGAAGCGACGCTTTCGCGTATTGCCGCTTGGCAGGGCATCGGGGCGGCTGAAACACTCGCCCAGAGTCTTCTTGAAAAGCATCCGACGCTCTCGGCCTACAACGCGCTTTTGCAGATTCGCCTTAAAGGCAATCCCGATGATCCCATGACAAAGCTCGTGGCGGGATTGATGGAAAAGAATGGCCGCAAGTGGAGCCGCTTCCAGTGCCGTAAGTGCGGGTTCTTAGCGTCGAGCTTCTCGTGGCACTGCTTAGGGTGCGGTGCATGGGAAAGCTTCTCGCCCAAGCGCGTTGCTGATCGTTGAAATCGCCGCCTGTTTGTTACAAATAGGTGCTGATGAAGCAATCAGCCTCTCGGGTCTCAACCGTAAAATAAACTCCAAATTCCCCTAAGACTGGGCGGATTGTCTGAAGCGGATACCCCACCCTCTCAGAGAACTTCAGACATTCGCGGGGCATCGCGCTGTTGCGGCCATGAGAATAAAGACGAAGCGGCAGCTGCAATTTTTAATGCGTCCGGATGGACGCCTAGAAGGAAGAAGATAGCCATGTTTAAGCGCATCGGCCTCCTCATTTTGGCCAATCTCGCCATCTTCATCATGCTTTCCGTGATTCTCACGGTCGTGCAGATGGTGTTCGGCATCAATTTCGGCACCATGGCCGGTTCGAACCTCAACCTTGGAACACTTTTCATCTTCGCGATGGTGGTGGGCTTCTCGGGTTCGATCATCTCGCTCCTCGCCTCCAAGATGATGGCGAAGATGACGATGGGCCTCACGATGATTGACGTGAATAATCCCCGCAACCGTGTGGAACAGTACGTCGTTGAAACCGTGCGCAAGCTCGCCAATGAAGCGGGTCTTCCGATGCCGGAAGTCGCTATCTATGAAGGCGAACCCAACGCTTTCGCTACGGGCCCCTCTCGCTCCAATTCTCTCGTCGCAGTGTCGACGGGACTCTTGAGCTCGATGAATGCTCAGGAAGTTGAAGCCGTTCTTGCCCATGAAATGAGCCATGTGAAGAATGGCGATATGGTGACGATGACGCTGCTGCAGGGTGTGATGAACACTTTCGTGTTCTTCATCTCCCGCATCATCGGTTGGGTGGTTGACCGCCAGATTCTGCGTAACGAAGAAGAAGGTCCGGGCGTTGGCTACTATGTGACCTCGCTTGTTCTCGATATCTGCCTGGGCTTCCTTGCCTCGATGGTTGTTGCTTACTTCAGCCGCTGGCGTGAATACCATGCCGACGCTGGCGCAGCAGATCTCATGCACGACACCACGCCGATGATCAATGCGCTGCAGCGCTTGGGCGGCATGGAACCCAATGAACTTCCTGGCGCCGTAAAGGGCTTCGGTATTTCGGGCGGTATCGGCAGCCTCTTTGCCTCGCACCCTTCCATTGAAGACCGTGTTCAGGCGCTCCGCGACCACCGCTATACGGCTAACTGATCTTTATGCGCTCTGCTCCCCAAGGCGGAGCGCAGAGAGCCCCAGATAAACAAAACCTCCTGAAGGATTTTCCGACAGGAAGTTTTGCTTTATTGGGTGACACAAGTTAAGCGGTTAGTTCCCTGTTTGTTAGCGGCCTTCGCTTGTTCTCGCAGCCCAGCACGAAGGTGTTTTTCATGCTGGGTACTCGCAGAAATAGGAGGATTGAAACGAAGGAAAGAAGATTAATACTCGTTGAAAATGCGCTGAATCTCTTTGGGATCGTCTGTCTTGGTGAGTGCAAGCATCAGGAGGATGCGGGCTTTCTGCGGATTGTGGAGCATTGCACTGACAAAGCCTTCGCGGGTGAATTTGCCAATTGGCGTGATGAGTCCCGAACCGACGCGAGAGTCCACAACAACGGCGGCACCAGCTTTCTTAGCGGCAATTAGGCTGTTCATGACTTCATTAGGAACGTTGGCGTGACCTAACCCGGCGTTCACAATGCCTTTGGCACCAAGTTTGACCATAGCGTCAATGATGCGGCCGTCTTCCCCAAGTGTTGTGTAGTGCACATCAACACGCGGAAGCGTTTTTAGGCCGTCAATGGAAAACTCACTCTGGGTAGTGTGACGCTTTTGAATGGCGTTGAAAAAGAAGGGCTTGTTGTTTTGCATAAAGCCCAGATAGCCCGTATCAGGACATTTGAAGGTTCCGACATTGGTGGAATTGGTTTTAGTAACGCCGAAAGCTGAAGAGATTTGGTCATTCATAACGACCATTACGCCCTGGCCGTAAGCTTCTTTACTGGCGGCAAGCGCTACGGCATTAACAAGGTTGAGCGGGCCGTCAGCCGAAAGTCCAGTCGCTGGCCGCATACTGCCGACGAGAACGACGGGCTTTTCAGATTTCACAACGAGGTTGAGAAAGTACGCGGTTTCCTCAAGCGTATCGGTACCGTGTGTGATGACGATGCCATCCGTGTGCTCGTCTGCAAGGAGCGTATTGACTCGGCGAGCGAGCGTAAGCCAATTGTCGATAGAGAGTTTTGAGCTTCCGACATTAAAAACCTGCTCGCCTGAGATCTCTGCAAACTGCTTGATTTCAGGTACTGCATTGACCAGAACTTCAATGCCGACGGGTTTGTGGCCGGAACCGACACCATAATCTGTGAGTGAGAGTGCATTGCTTCCACGGCTCGCAATGGTACCGCCTGTTGCGAGAATAGCTACGCGCGGGAGCTGCTTCATGGCGGCGGCAGACGGCGGCGTGGTTGCTGTTGTCGGAGCGGACAGCGCAGGTCCGGAGATGAAGAAAAGAGCAGAAGCAGCTAGGGCAGCGAAACCAAGACGAAACATCAGTGAGTCCTCTGAATAAATGGGGAGGTCTTTGCGGCTGCGGACGACGGATGATGGTCAGCAGTTTTAGAAGACGATGGAAAAAATCCCATTAGCGCTGATGCAAAATTCGTTCCAATGGCATGAGCGATGCCTCAATCAGCGAATATCTTTCTGAGAAAACTTTGGAAAATTATTCGAAATGAACTGCTCGATTGATGCCCTATAGAGGATCTGGACGGCAAGACATAGTGTCCCGGCCGCTGAAGGCCGCAATCGTGGTCCGTTACGAGCCTCATTGATGTGTATTCGTGAGAAGCTGCGTCATCTCAACTAAAAAAGTCACTGAAATAGCGCGAGAAAATAAAGTATTTGGGCAGAAATGCTCGATTTCATTAATTCAAAGTACATTTACTTCACAAAGCGTTGAATGCATTCCCAGCACTCAAGAGAGTCCCAAGCCAAACAACGACAAAGAATAGGCACGGCACTCATACAGATCGCCTGAGGAGCTGCAGGAGGATTGGATAGGCCACAAGGGATGCGACTTGGTGCGGTGTTGGAAGGCCGCGAATCTAATGCGCGGTTTCACGCACATCGTCCGCACATTGTCTTTAGGCAGCCCAATTTCGCGTTGCATTTCTGCTCTAGCAGGGCAGCTCGAATAGCGGCGTCAGCCTTGAAGACAGTTCGCTTGCGGCAGGGGCGTTCAGCAGAGGCTGACGATCTTTTGGAATGTTTGGCTGCGGCCCGGTGAAATGTTTTTCAGCCTGCTGCAGCCAATACTGATAGCGAATAGCTCGAGCCGACGGTGAGGGCAATCGTTCTTCGGATCAATAACTCACCGTGCACTTTAGTCCGGCGGCATGAATAAGGTCCGCAATGCGGTCAAGTTCTTCATGCGTAGCCTTGAGAAGCGATTTGCTGGGCGTTTCGCGGTCAAGGGTGTAGATCGTGACGAGTTCGGGATGAATGGATTTCACGACTTCCAGCCAAGGCAATACGTATTCGTCCCCCGTATTATCGACGGATACGCCCTGCCAATCTCCCTTCATGAACATTGTTTGGATCATGCATTTACCGTTGAAGGCCTGCATTTGCTTGATGAGTGCGGGGAGATCATAGCGGCTGTTGGGACGGTCTACCCGGTGAATGTAGTCGGGGTCGACCGTATCGAGCTTCAGCAGCGGATTGTCAACCTTAAGAAGGGCTTCGAAAATGGCGGGTTTAAGAATGTGACTGGCATTCGTGAGAACGCTGATTTTGGCCGACGGAGCAAAACGGTTTCGCAGGGCGATAACGTCGTCGACAATTTCCGGGAATTCCGGGTGCGACGTGGGCTCGCCGTTTCCGGCAAAAGTAAGGTTGTCGGGCTTGACGCCGTCTGCAGCCATTTCAACGAGTTTTTCCTCTAGGCTCGAGACAACGAGCGCACGGCTTGGGCAGCGCAGGTGCGGCCGATGCGAGCCGTTGAGTCCGCATTCGCAATAGATGCAGTCAAAGGAGCAGATCTTTCCGTCGGCGGGAAGCAGATTGATGCCGAGCGAAACGCCAAGACGGCGCGAGTGTACGGGTCCGAAAATCGGACTGGGGAAAAGCATGGTAGACATAGTCGTACGGCCTGTAGTGCGGCTTGGTTGGGGTCGGCCGGAAGCGACAGGTAAGGTTTTTGGAGTTGAAAGAACGCTTTCAACACACTAGCACGTCCGAGATCTCCGGGATATGCCTTAAATTTGCTGATGTTGCGGATTGTGCATCGTGCCTCATGATGGCTCGCTTCTCGGGGAGGTCCGGATAACAAAGCGGCTTTTGCTAGTGAGCAAAAGCCGCTGTTGTAAAAAGCAGTGTGTGACAAATCCTCGTGTCGATTAGGCCGGCATGACCTGCTTGCCGCGAGCGGCTTCGATGGCTGCGGCGACTTCCGCGCTGCTGTGTTTTTCGTCTTTAGAGAAGGAGCGGGCTACCCAGAAGGCCATCACGAAGAGTGCGATGCCGGTGAGGAACAGACCGGCAGCGGTAGCTCCCCAGAAGCCGTAGGCACCGTAAGGTCCGCCGGCCCATTCGCCGCCGAAGGCGAAGCAGTACCCGAGACCAAGTCCCACGCCCCAGAGGAGTACGCCGTAAATAAGCATTGGAGCGAAAGTGACGCGGTAGCCTCGCAGTGCAAAACTGCTCACAGACTGCATGGCGTCAAAGACGTGGTAGAAGCACCCGAAAAGCAGGAGCGACGCAGCAAGATCATGAACTGGCGGCTCGCTGGTATAGAGCCAGATAATCGCTCCGCGGAAGAGATAAAGCACGAGCGAGGCGAGGACAGCAATAGAAAGGGTGAGGCGCAGCGTACGCTTCATGGCGATTTCTGCCACTGCTGGCCAGCCAGCGCCCAAACTCTGCGCAATCAGCACGCTCGAGGCAATGCCGGCCGAGAGCGGCACCATGTAGCATAGTGACGTCAGATTCGCCACGATCTGGTGGGCGGAAATCACAGCGGGCCCCAGACGCGAAACAAAAATAGCCATGAGCGTGAAGCTCGAAACTTCAAAGAACGTACAGATGCCCATCGGCACGCCGACCTTGAGGAGTTCCTTCAGGCGCTGATACTGCGGACGCACAAAGCCGTTCGAGTGCATAGGCTGGAAGTAAGCGCTTTTCCGCCAGATGATCCAATAAGCAAAAAGCGAAACATAAGTGAGCACAAAGAACGACACGCCCGCGCCGCCTCCGCCCATCGCAGGGAAGCCGAGCAGTCCGTACATGAAGATAGCGTTGAGCGGCACTTTGAGGACGAGCATGCCAAGCGATACCCACATCGTAATTTTGGGACGCGAGACCGCAGCGTTCACGGCAATGAAGACGCGTGCAGCCATTGAGCCTGGAAGCGCCATGGCGGTCCAGAAGAGATAGTCAGCCGCCATGCGCTTCACTTCACCCGTCACGCCGCCCAAATCTGTCCAAAAATCAGTAGCAGCAAGAAGCGGTACGCCAATCATGGAGAGAAAAATGACGAGCCAGAAGGCTTGGGCCACATCGATGCCGATTTCCCTCGGCCGCCGAGCGCCGAAGTGATGACCGGCGATGGGTGAAAGCCCCTGCAGAATGCCAACGAGTCCCATCAGCACGGAAATCGTGGCGGATATGCCCAGCGCAATGGCGGCAAGATGCTCCTTACCCAGCTGCCCGCCCATAATCGTGTCGATCGTGCCGCTACCGATGATGGCTACGTTGGCGACGAAGATGGGGCCGGCGAGCTTGAGGAGCGCCTTGAGGGAGATGTCTGGAGGTAAAAGCGTCGTCATAAAGCGGGGTCGCAATTAACGTGTTTAGGTATGCTCAAAGACCACGGGATCTGGTGTTTGGCTGCTGCGGGATGGCGTCGGCAGGATTCACCGAATCGTGCCCGCAACAAGGTAGAACGTTTCGTCGGTATGGGGCCGAGAGATCGCTTCGGTCAAAGCCTTTGCCGGTGCGTAGTCGCTGCGCACGCGTACGAGCTTCAAGGGTGCCTTTTCGCCCGGACGAGCGAAGTCGATGCCGCCGTAGTAGTGGAGTGCGGCGCGGATGCCGCCCGGCAGATCGGCCCCGTCGATTTTGGTGCCGGTGCCTGCAAGACTCTCAATGGCTTCGGCCGTGGCATGAGCGACGCCTTGGTAAGAACGGTTGACGTCAATGCCTTCGTGCCAGAGGCCGAGCAGCGTCACGGCTACAGCGGTCATGCCGGCCGCAGAGAGCCACGGGCCTCGCCAAACGACGATTGGGCGGTGCGTGAGGCGCCAGATGACGCAAACGAACCAGATGACAGTGACCGTAAGCGGTGCGAGGATAGACCAGTCGAGCGTGACGTCAAGCCCCGGCGCGAGCATGTAGACGGACTTGGCCATCTTGGGAGCCATGCCTGTGAGAGCGGCAAGCCAGTAAAGCCAGACCGTGAGCAATGCGACGGTAAAGACCGAAAGCGCAAACCAATCCAAAAGATTTTCACGTGAGCGGCGCAGACTCGCGAGCCCGAAAGCGGCCAGCACGCAGGTGGGCGCAATCGAGATCAGCAGGAGGTTCCCGGCAGCATCCTGACGGATGAAGAAGCCGGCAAAGACGATGGCCGCGAGGAAGAGGCTCGGCAGCAGGATCTGCGTACGGTCAAGCTGACGCCGCCAGCTGTAGAGCGCCCAGAGCGCAATCGGCCACATGGGAAGGAGAAACCAGATAGCCGTGCGTGAAAGCCAGAAAATAGCGGCAGCAGAAGCGGGTTCCAGATGCTGAGCTTGGTTTGAGAACCAGAGCGGGAACCAAACTTCGGCAGCGTCAGGCACTGTAAGACTGGCGGTGCCTATCCAGAAAATGAGCGGCGCAGCAAACCCCAATGCCGTTAACGCAATCCGCAGCAGACGGCTGCCGCCCAAAGCGCGGAGCACTGCCTGTGCGGCGAGGGCGCTCAGAAAGAGCCAAAAACCGCAGGCAAATGAAGTAGTGAGTGCGGCGCCCCCGGCAGCAAGACCGGAGACGAATGCGCCGACAAAGGGGCGGCGAAGCGACATGGCCGCGCCGCAGAGCGCCCAGGCCGCAGCAGCGACCAGCGCTGTATCGGCAATCGGTTCATATTGGCGAGTGGCGATGCCAAATGACGCAACAAAGAAGAGTACTGCACAGCTCGCTGTAGTACGGGCAAAACTGACCGGGGCAGCCTGACCGCCGAAGGCGAAGGCTACCGGCTGGGCTTCGGCGCGTCGCGCCAGACGCCAGGCGGTTGACCAAACCGCGACGGATGTGAAAAGGAACCAGAAAACACTCGTCAGTCGATAGGCGCCGATTTCACCCAAAAGCTCAGAGAAGAGCTTCATGAAAAGCGCTGCTGCCCATCCTGCCAAAGGACCGATCTCAGCTTCCGGCGTCCCCTGAATCTGCGGCAGAAGCCAAGCTTGCAGTCCGCCGTTTGTCATGGATTGCGCTACGCCGAATCCCGCAGCATCGCGCAGCGTCCAGAGGCCGTCAGCCCAGAAGCTGCTCAGAATAAAGACCGCAAGGAGCAGCGCCAATGAAAAGCGCGGCAGCCGGCGGGCGGCTTCCTGAGACATGAAGGCGGGAGTAGGACGTTGTGTGAGCATGACGAATGCAGCAGAAAATGAACTGGGCGCAAGTGGGCGGTGCTCTCGGCGGAGCGAGCGGCGATGGTGTTTGCGGAAAGTTCAAACAAAGAAAAGGAGAGTCCTCAAGTCTTGAGGGGCTCTCCTTTTTTGCTCTCGGGCGAATGCGTCGGGGCTCTTTTGTAATGAGGCGGCCTCGTAGCAGCCGAGCGAGAGATTGCACGCCGGCGCCTAAAGGAAGGATCCGGCGGCGAAAGCTGACGAATTACTTCGTGGACTTCGCAGCTTCGGCGGCCGTGTTGAGGGCCTGCTTCTTGGCGGCGAACTTCGCACGGAACTTCTCGACGCGGCCGGCTTCAACGATGCGGGTCTGGGCGCCCGTGTAGAAGGGGTGGCTGGCCGAGGAGGTATCGAGCTTGAAGAGCGGGTACGTCACGCCGTCGATTTCAACCGTTTCGCGCGTCTGAACGGCGGACGGGATGATGAAGGTCTTGTTGATCGAAAGGTCAACGAAGGCAACGGGACGGTACTCGGGGTGAATATTCGGCTTCATTTTGAAAGATGTTCCTAGTTTTTTGTGTCGGTCGCCCTGGCGGCCTTGCGCGTCAGCCCTCATAAAGCGGAAGGTCTTACGACGGGCATGCCGGCCCACGTGCCAACTGGGAAGACCGGCCATTATGCTCAAATGAAGGACGACATGCAAGTCCGATGAGCTTAAATCCTGCTGTCGGACAAGGCAGAGACGATGGCCGGCAGATGACCTGCAGCGCGAATCACAGTATGTTTTGCCGGTCTGAGGTTCGAAGAACGGGTGTAATCAGCGGCACTTCAAGCACTGAGACCCAATCCAAACTCGAAACTTAAGGGAGGCGCTAAAGAGCAGGCCTTAGAATAAGAAGACCGCCGGAAGCCATCCCCCCGCGTCGTTGCGCACTTGCGGATCTGCAGATGCAGTCCGCTTAGGAAGGCTTTTGGAACAACCCTCAAAACAATAAAAGGAAGTCATACTCACCATGCCCCACTTTGATCGATGCGTCATCGCTACCCGCGAAAGCCCGCTTGCCATGTGGCAGGCTCTGCACGTTCAGGCGCTTTTGCGCGACCGTTATCCCGGGGCGGAGGTTGAACTCCTTGGCATGACGACGCGCGGCGACCAGATCCTCGACCGCACCCTTTCCAAGGTAGGCGGCAAGGGACTCTTTGTGAAGGAGCTCGAAGCGGCGATGCTCGAAGGTCGAGCTGATCTCGCCGTGCATTCCCTCAAAGACGTTCCGATGGCGCTTCCCGAAGGGTTTGAACTGGTTGCAGTGAGTGAACGCGAAGATCCGCGCGACGCGTTTGTGTCGCCCAAGTACGCGTCCCTCGACGATATGCCTGCCGGCGCGCGTGTCGGCACCGCCAGCCTGCGTCGTGAGCTGATGCTGCGCATGCGCTATCCGCATTTGGAAGTGCTGCCGGTGCGCGGCAATGTCGGCACACGTCTGCGTAAGCTCGACGAAGGTCAGTTTGACGCTTTGGTGATGGCTTCTGCTGGTCTTAAGCGGCTGGGGCTCGGTGACCGTATTCGCCAGATCATTCCCGCGGAAGTGAGCCTTCCGGCTCCGGGACAAGGTGCGCTCGGCATTGAGATCCGCAAGGGCGACGAGAA
>UMFW01012053.1_pt1 | contig 13850 bp, 12 predicted proteins | sample 1965111 | NCBI WGS metagenome assembly UMFW01 (sample SAMEA4836056, study PRJEB28245) | human gut metagenome | biome: gut microbiome; material: fecal sample | place: Denmark | collected 2008
ATTAGTACTGATATATATAAATAATTTAGATCACTTACTTATGTTTAGGGTTTCACTATATTTTGGGGCGTTTTTTTTAATTAAATTATTTTACTTTCTTTTTTCGCTCTCAGGATTTAGGGTTGCATTTTAAGTCTTTACATTTGGGTCAATTGTAGGTTATAAATCATTCGTACCTTATTAACAGCACATCATTTTCGTGCTAAAAACATCTTGGTAGCAATAAAAAAGGTACGAAAGAGAAAGAGTCTCTGCAGGTACATAAGCACCTGCAGAGTGCTATAGTTATAAAAAATTAAAAGTAATGCAGGGTAATGTGAGCCAGCTGTCACTTTTCAGTTACTTTGCCACGTAGCTGGCCTTTACAAAAGGCTGTTGTAAAAGATAACGGGCGCTCACGGCCACGCTCTCTTCAACGGGCATTGTACATTGCTCAATCTCGGCTACGATATATTGCAGACCCGCTGTCTTGGCATTGCGGAAGATGGCATCCCAGCCCACCATGCCGCTCTGACCGATCTCGCGGTGGTCTTTGCAATGAAACATATGGAAGCGGCCTGGGTAGCGTTTGAAATACTCGACAGGGCTGCATCCGCCGCGCACCGTCCAGTACATATCCATCTGGAAGAACACGTTCTCCGGATTGGTATGTGTGAGCATATAGTCGTACATCACCTGGCCTTCTACCTTAGCAAACTCGTAGTCGTGGTTGTGATAGCCAAAGCTGATGCCCTCTTTGCGGCACATCTCGCCTACAGCGTTCAGATAGCGGCAGTAAACGTCGAGGTCGTGCAACGACTTCTGCTTGCCTATCCAGGGGTCAACGATGAAGGGTATGCCAGCGGCCTTGTGGTCGGCAATAGTCTTCTTCCACCATTTCAATGCTTCAGAGTAGTCGCCCGAAGCCAGCTCAGCGTCGCTCAGGTTGTGCGATACGTGCGACGACAGCATCTTCATGCCAGCGCCCTCAATGTCGGCCTTAAAGTCCTTGGGCTTGCGGTTATAGAAGGTGCCCTTGCCATTATCATAGTTGGCAGCCTCTACGCTGGTATAACCCATGTTGTGCAGACGCTTAAGCAAGGCGGTCCAGTCGGCTGAAGCTTTGCCATCGGCATTAACACCATTCAACAGGCTGCGCACCGAGTAAAGCTGCAAGCACAGCTCCTTCTTCATCTTCACAGGCTGTTTTCTGATGTTGCGCTGAGGCGACACTGCCTGTGCCACTGCTGGCAGCAGCAGAGCCACTGCCAGTAGGGTATAGATAAGTGATTTTTTCATATCTGATGCTGCTTAATCCATAATCTTGATGCGGATGTTGCGATACTGCACGCTGTCGCCATGGTCTTGCAGACCGATGTAACCTTCGTGCTTGTCGCCACCCATGTTGTTCAGCAACTGGAAGGCGTAGGGGAAGTCGCCGCCCTCTTTAAACTTGCTGGCCTGCAGCATCTCAGTCCATTTCGGAGTCCAGAGGTGATACTCTACCACGTTCTTGCCGTTCTGTGCGTGAATAACGGTGCCCTTGAAGCACATAATCTTGGCGGTGTTCCACTCGCCATAGGGCTTAGCGTTCTGAGGCTTAGCAGGAATCATATCATAGAGTGATGCCGACTGGCGGTTGCCATCTTGGCCCAGCTGTGCGTCGGGATGATTAGCGTTGTCGAGCACCTGATACTCAGAAGCCGACTGCCAGATGGGCAGATACTCATACTTGCCATCAACCTTACCCATCACCTCTTGTGCGAGGTAGAAGATACCAGAGTTGGCACCCTTGGTCACACGATATTCCAGTTCGAGGGTGAAGTTTTGGAACTTATGAGCGAAGATGAGGTCGCCACCATCGGCAGCGTGAGCCTCGCCTGTGCCCGAGCCTGTCAGGGTGATAGCGCCATCCTTCACGGTCCAGCTCTTCGGAGCCTTATCCATGCCGTAGCCACGCCATCCGTTCAGCGTCTTGCCGTCGAACAGAACAATGTAGCCATCCTTATCCTTGGGGAACTGTGCCAGGTCTACATTCTCTTTGTCGGCCACCTTCATATCAAGGTCGGCAGCAGCCTGTGCAGTATCTTTTTGGCATTGGCAGCCAGCACACTTGCAGTTGCACTTACATTCTTTATTAGTGTTGTTGCAGCCTGTCAACATCAGAGCAGAAGCAGCAACTAAGAATAAAAGCTTTTTCATAATTCTGAATTCTTTAAAGTTTGGATATGTCAAACCCCAAGACCCTAAACACTATAGAACCAAAGAACAACAAGAACAACATTTCAATGTTCTTAGAAAGGGAACAACGTTGTTGATGTTGTTCTTTGGTCATTGATAATGTTATGGGTTACAGGGTTCTCTTTTAAACAATCCTCTCTACTTTATTTCAACTCTTTTACCTTGATGTTCTTGAACCAAACGGTGTCGCCATGATCTTGCATGCCGATGAAGCCCTCGTGGTTCTCACCACCACAGTTGTTCAGCAGCTGGAAGGCTACAGGCCATTTTGCCTCGCTAAACTTACTGTTCTGCAGCATCTGGGTCCACTCGGGAGTCCAGAGCTTGTAGGTAACCACCTTAGCGCCATTCATAAAGTGGGTAACGGTGCCGTTGTTTACAACGATAGCCACCTGGTTCCACTCACCATAAGGCTTAGCGTTCTGGGGCTTAGCAGGAATCATGTCGTACAGAGAAGAAGCCTTGCGGTTGCCATCAACGCCCAACTTAGCGTCGGGGTGGTTTTCGTTGTCCAGCACCTGACATTCGGGTGCCGAGATAAAGATGGGTTCCATACCGCCCTTGTCGTTCTTCACCTCTTGTGCCAGGTAGAAGATGCCCGAGTTGGCACCTTTCGATACCTTCCACTCCATTTCAAGGATAAAGTTTTTAAACTTGTGTGCGAAGATGATGTCGCCACCTTCGCCCTGTCCAGCGTTAAACTTCAGGCAGCCTTCTTCTACGGTCCAGCGGGCGGGCACATGGTCTTTGCCGTAGCCACGCCATCCGTCAAGGTTTTTGCCATCAAACAGGGTGATGTATCCTTTCTTATCTTTTGTTACATTAACGGTCTTTGATTCAGCGCCTTGTGCCACGGTAGAAACTTTCAGTGCCACCTTTTTCTGAGCGCTAACTGTCATGATGCCAGCTGTGCAAGCCAGCAAAGCCATTGTAAGAAATATCTTTTTCATATTGTTTAAGCTTTAATGTTTTGTTTTTAATAGGTTGAAAGCAGTTTTAGAAAACCTATCTCTTTATAGATAAGCTATCAACTTAGCCCTTCTATCAAAGTTAGAACCAATAGAGCCTCACGGCTCTATGGCCCCCAATAGATTTTCTAAAACCACAAATATAATAATAAATAGAACCAAATTTTCTTTATTTCGGCATATCAGGCAACTTCCATCCCTCGCGGTAGGTGTGCTTGATAAGCTCCTGCGACAGCTGAATAGCGTTAACAGGCTCTGTCCACGTTTTGTTGAATGAGGGGTGACCATTATGAATGGTGAAGCCGTCTTTGATGCAAGTCTTGATGGTTTCGTGCTCGCCAATATTGGTGAAGCGCATGTTTTCGCCATCCCATTCCAGCACCTTATTCAGAGCCTGCAGACGTACTGCCAATACACCCATTACAACCATTTCGTTGAAGGGGCCAGCCTCTGAGAAGTCAGAGTTACACTTCGTGCGGTTCTTCGGATTCTCTTTACAAGCGCGTACCCAGTCCATCTCGTGGCTACATTTCACGCGGCGAGCCACCTGAGGAGCGTTAGGCTTGCGACCAGACAGCAACCAGGGATCGTTGCCGTAGCAACCGCAGATAAGGGTATCTTTTGTACCGTGGAAGATGGTAAGACCACCACCGCTCTGCATGAGCTGCTTGCCTTGTGGGAAGCCCTCGGGACGGTCGGGCATCAAGCCACCATCATACCAGTGAATTTCTACCTCAGGCATAGCCACCTTAGGCATATTTTCGCGAGCAGGGAAGGTCATCTTCACGTGCTGAGCCTGCGGAGCGCAAGCGTTCAGCAGCAGGGTAGAAGAACCCTCAACCTTTGTAGGATAGAGCAGGTTCAGTGCCTTAAACGGCTGGTGCATGATGTGGCAAGCCATATCACCCAGAGCGCCTGTACCATAATCCCACCATCCGCGCCAGTTCCAGGGCTGGTAAACGTTGCTGTAGGGGTTCAGCTTAGCGGGGCCAGTGAAGAGATCCCAGTTCAGGTTTGCGGGGATGGGGTCTACCGTTTCGGGGCTGTTCAAGCCTTGTGGCCAGATGGGGCGGTCGGTAGCGCAGTCAACGCGTGTTACCTCACCAATCTCACCATTCCAAATCCAGTCGCATACGGTCTGTGTGCCGTCGCCAGAAGCACCCTGGTTACCCATCTGAGTAACAACGCCTGTTGAGGCTGCCAGCTTGGTGAGCAATCGTGATTCGTAAACAGAGTGTGTAAGAGGTTTCTGACAGTAAACGTGTTTGCCGTGCAGCATGGCCTCGGCTGTTATAATTGCGTGTGTGTGGTCGGCTGTGGCGATAATAACGCCATCGATGCTCTTCATCAGTTTGGCGTCGTCAAACATTTTACGATAATCCCAGAAGCGGGCAGCTTTTGGGAACTCGTCAAACACTCCTTTCGCATAATCCCAGTTAACGTCACACAGCGCAACAAGATTTTCTGTAGCCTTTACGTTATTGATATTGGCATGTCCAATGCCTCCAATACCGATAGCTGCAATGTTCATCTTGTCGGATGGAGAGATGTGTCCAAAACTCTTGCCCAAGATAGAGCTGGGGGCAATGGTGAAGCCTGCTACGGCAGCGGCTCCCGACTTTAAAAAAGTACGTCTCGAAATGTTTGCCATAATAATAGTGGTTTTGTTATTGTTAATAATAGGTGTTTGTTTTCTTTATTGTTGTTGTGATAAGCCTTCCTAAGCCTTCCTAAGCAGTGTGGAGTGGAGGAGACCAAAGGGGGCTGTAGGGTAAAAATAAACGAGAGCAGCAAAGCTATAGGATTTTTCACTTTTCCCTTTTCCCTTAGATTCTTATCTCTGCGTCAGCAGCCCATAGCCGTTTTTCATGTGCTTGCGGCGCTCACGTATCTGTTCCAGTGTGCGCAGGTTGCCAATGGCGGGTAGGGCGTGTGTTTTTGCGTTCTCAAGGAAGTGGCTGGCATATTCAGATGCGATGGCCGAGTCGCGCATAGAGGGCAGTCGTGGGTCGAGGTGTCCGTTTTCAATGCTGTCAGCAAAGCGGTCAACCAGCACATCGATGTTTTTGCCGCCGAAGGGTCGCTCAATGCGTAAGGTGCGTGTCACGCCATGCAGTTCTACCACTGCCGTTTTAAAGTCGTGTGTCATGCGTACAATGCCTTTGGTGCCAATAAGCTCCACATACGAGTTGTGGGTTTGGTCTTTCGACAGCTGCCCATATACAAAGCCCTGTGTGATGTCGAACACGATACCGTTTTCAAACGTGCCATGACATTGCAGCCACCACGGCTCCTTGTAGCTCCACATACGCATGCCCTGAGCGTGCCATGTAGCATATTCGCTGCGGGCATACCAGCGGGCAATATCAACATAGTGCATACCGCAGTCGTGAAAGCAGGGACCCTCATATTCATGACCTTCGCCTGGCGCCAGTCCTGGTGTCATGTGGCACACACGAATGATGGCCAGTTCGCCCAGTTCGCCCTCGTCGATAAAACGCCGCATGGCCTCGTGATACCACGAGTTGCGCAGATACAGGTTCACGGTAGACAGCACATGAGCTTTTTCGGTGGTGTCAACCACCTGCCATTCGCGCTCTACGGTGTCGGCGATGGGTTTCTCTGATATAATATGTTTGCCTTGTTTTACAGCCTTTTCAATTTGTTCTTTGCGTAGATTTGCCAGTGTGCAGAGCGCCACCACCTGAACATTGGGATCGTTAAAGACGATATCTTCGTCGGCTACAATGGTAGCCTGTGGCACTTGTTTAGCCGCATATTGGCGAGCCTCTTCGCACACATCGCATATATAGGTAACGTCATAGCGTCCGTTTTTCAGCAGCTGGGTAAGATATTTGTTTCCCATTCTACCGAAACCAATGATGCCAACCTTTATTTTTTTTGTGTTCACCATACGTAGTTGTTTTTAGTTATCGACACTTTTCTTGAGGCGTTTCACCATCGAGATACATGCCATCAAAATAATTTTCAAAAAGTAGCTCCTCATCGGGAACTGTCAATGCGGTTTTCGATGTTGCAAAATTATGAAATATCATACAACATTTTACACATTTCGCTAAATGTATTACTTGTATTAGCCTTATATTTTTATAACTACTTATAAATGAACGCCTTACCAAAAGGCCATGTATAATAATGTATTAACCAAAAAAGATGATACAAAAGCCCTTTATGACCTATGAAAAGTCGATAATGAGGGCTTCAAAGTCGTCGTTGCTCACCGAAGAGCGGTTTTTAGCTCTTGTTTTGTAAGTGTTGACGGTGTGTACCGAATAGCCCAGATAGCGGGCTATACGTTCGCTCTCTCTTATGCCCATGCGTATGAGAGCGAAGATGCGCATCTCGCTGGTGAGCGTTCCTTGCTCGTGTGGGTAGCGACGGTCGGCCTCGTCAAACAGCGTGTTATACTGTTCAACAAAGTTGGGGAAGAGGGCGAGGAAGGTGCTATCGAAATTGCGGAACATGGTTTTGCGTTCTGCGTCAAGCACCTCAACACTGGTTATTTTGCTAATGTCGCTATAGCTGTGCATCAGCACCGCCTTGTTCACCTTATTAAAGATATGTTCCAGCGTGTCGATATGTTCAGAGGCATCGTACAGCGTACGACCAATATATTTGTTCTTTACCTTGTTGGCCTCCCTCAGGCGCTCATTGGCCTCATTCAAATTCTCCAGGTGCTGAGCGTTCAGCCGTTGTGCCTCCTTTAGCTTGCGGTTTATCTTGCGCGAATAGATATACACGGCCGCCAAGGCCACAATAATAAGGGCGAGGCAAGCCAATAAGAAGATGTAGAGGTTGCGCTGACGTTTCACCATGTTCAGGTGCGTATCTTCTACCGAAGGCAGAATGGTAGAGAGCGTGATTAGTCGGCGTGGCGCATTGTAAGCGTTGATAAATTCAAGGGCCTTACGCACATACTGGCTGGCCTTAGCATCGTCGTAATGCTGTATGGCCTGCGATACGTTGTAGAGCGATGTTATCTCCATTGTGGCCGACTCGTTGTCCAAGATGGCCGACTTGATAAAGCATATGATCGACATCTCCTCGTTGCCCTTTCTATGGTAGGCCCAGGCTTGCGAAAAATAATAGCCAGCCCTTATATGTTTATCTTTTTCAAAAGCCAAGGCTTTGTTAGCGAAGGCTATCAAGCGGTCGTCGTCGCCCTTTGTCTCTAATAGAGAAACATGATACCGATACCAGTCGGTGGTATTAGGCTTTACGTTAGCTACCAACGAGTCGATATACTGGTTCGACATTTGCGAATATTTGTTTTTACGCGATTTGCATTTAAAAAAGGTGTAGCTACGTTCTGACCATAGCCTGTGCATAGTTTTAAAATACTCTATCTTAAGCCATTGCGGCATATAGTTGCTGTCTAAATTGGCAACCTCCTGGAAGGCTTGAACGTTGTCGCCCACCATAGCGAAGATAAAGGCAAGGTTACACTTGGCCAAAGCCATGAATTGGCTGTTGTTCATTTGCTGGGCCACCTCATAGCTTTTAGTGGCATAGACGTAGGCCGAGTCGGCATTATAATATTCGTAAGCCTGAAATATGCGGTGGTACACCTCAAAGCGAGTGCCCAAGGTTTCGCGTCCTGTCACCAGCTTTTTAAGGTCGTTTATTTGTTGTTCATGTTTGGCTTTATACATAGGAGCCATCTCCAAGCTACGATCAAGCTTGGTGAGCCATTCGTTTATATTTTTACTAAGAGCGTTAGCTTGTAACGTAAAGCCAAGTAATAATAAAACTGTTATAATATGTTTATAGCGTAGCATGTGAATAAGGTTTGCATTTAGATAAATGCAAAGATAAACATTTTTTTGCTTTGAGCAATATCTATATTCGATAAATAATTATCAAAATAAAAACGCAATAACAACAAAAAGACAAAAGAAACCTTTCTTTGTTGTTATTGCGTTTATAGATAAGCTCTATAAGACCTATAAGTCCCATAAGACCTATATGACCTATAAGACCCATAGGCCCCATAAAATATTGTTATCGCGCTTGCTTTTCTTACTATGCCTCCTTCTTGTCGAGCACCTCGTAGCGCGAGTGTTTCGACACATATTCGGGCACAATATCTTTCATTTTCTTCACCGTGGCCATATCGTCATATTGGGCGGCTATCTGGCACAAGTCTTCAATATCGCGCTCGGCGTCTTCATATTCATAGTTGCGCACCATGGCAATGCGTATCTTCTTGTGGAACGAGGGCTTCGTGTTTTCGTTCTCGTTCAGCACCTCTTCATACAGCTTCTCACCCTCGCGTAAGCCCGTATATTTTATCTCTACATTGGTGGCACCACTGAGCTGTATCATGCGGCGTGCCAGGTCGGCAATGCGCACAGGCTCGCCCATGTCAAAGACAAAGATCTCGCCACCCTTACCGTGTGTGCCAGCTTCGAGCACCAACTTACAGGCCTCGGGTATAAGCATGAAGAAGCGAATAATTTTAGGATGGGTAACGGTGAGCGGACCTCCAGCGGCCAACTGCTTGCGGAAGAGGGGAATGACGCTACCATTCGATCCTAACACGTTGCCAAAGCGGGTGGTAACAAACTGTGTTACGCCTTGCTTCTTGCCGTCTTTGATGGCCTTGTCGAGGCTCTGCACATATATCTCGCAGATACGTTTCGAGCAGCCCATCACGTTGGTGGGGTTCACGGCCTTATCGGTAGAGATCATCACAAACTTCTTTACGCCATACTTCACGCTGAGGTCGGCAATAACCTTTGTTCCCCACACGTTGTTCTGTATGCTCTCGCTGGGGTTGTCCTCCATCATGGGCACATGCTTGTAGGCAGCGGCGTGGAACACATAGTCGGGGCGGAAGGAAGAGAAGATGTTCTCCATACGGTCTTGCTTGCAGATGCTGGTCACCACGGTCTCGGCCTTGATGTCGGGATATTGGTTCTTCATCATCAAGCGTATGTCGTGCTGGGGCGTCTCGGCCTGGTCGATAAGCATCATCTCGGCGGGCTTATAGTGGGCTATCTGTCGCACCATCTCTGAGCCGATAGAACCTGCCGAACCCGTGATCAGCACCCTCTTGCCTGAGAGCAGTGCGCCCACCTTCTCCATATCAACCTGTATCTCGTCGCGGGGCAGCAGGTCTTCAATCTTTACCTCGCGCATCTGTATACTCTTGTTCTCATTGGCGTGCTGCGACCACTCTTCAACATCTTGTGCGATAAAAATCTTTACGCCTGCATTGATAAAGAGATCTTGCAGCTGGCGGTTCTTCACAAACAGGTCGTGCTTCAAGGGGCTTACCATCACACACTTAATGTCGTTATCGCGAATGATAGCGGCCAAATCTTCCTGGGTAGAGTAGATGCGTTTGCCCAAAAGGCGCTCATTATAGTGGGGCTTGCTATCGCCAATGTATCCGTCGATGATGTATCGCACGGGCTTGGTGTTGCGGCAGTTGTTGGTAATAGCAATGGCACCAGCGTGTGTGCCGTAAATCAGGGTGTGCTTAGCCGTTTTGCCTACCAGCGCACTCTCGTACAGCAACTTAATAAAGATGCGCGTCAAGCACATCAGCAGCGCGGTACCAAAATACATGATAAACAGCATGCGGAAGGTGAACGAGTAGAAGTGGGTAGCCAAGAAGCTATCAGGGGCGCTATGTCGCACAATGCTGTTGGCAAGAACCGCCATCACTAAGCCAAACATATTGGCGTAGCACACACGTAGGAGGTCGACAAACTGCGAGTAGCGCAAGATGCCGCTATAGGTATGAAAGAGGCGGAAGCCTATCACATTGAAGAAAGTGAATACGATAAACGAGTGTAGGATAAGTGGCCATACGCTCAACATCTCGGTTAGCGGATGTCGAAGCCACATGATAAACAGCCCGCCAAAGAAACAGGTTAATGCATCAAAAATTACGATGCTCCAGTAAGGCAGAGCATTACGTCCAAAATACCAGTTAAAGAAATTTCTCATCAACTTCATAAGTGATAGCGCTTTTTCGTTCAGTACTATAATTAAAGATGGTTGCTTTTTTTAGAACGTTTTCGTTGAGCCAGATGAGCAGAACCAAGCTTGCTTGAGCTTTGCCATGGCGAGAAAACGTGCCATGAAATGGAACCTTCTTCTTTTTTATTCTCTTGCTTGCAAGGCTACCCTACACTTAGCATATAACCATTTTTTGCTTTTTTTTGTCATAGTCTATCTTTGTATTGTTGTGTGTTGTGGGTATGTAGGGTGCACAGCCATTTTAACAAGGCATTGGCACAAAGTTAATAATAATGTTTGTAAAAAAGGGGGGGATGAACCAACTTTTTTTACCCCCCGTGCTTTTTTTGATTTTTAACAATAAAGTTGACAAGTAGACGAGATACGAGCAGACAAAGCAGACAAAGAGAATAGCTCTTAAAAAGCGCTGCAAACGCTTGCCACCTTTCGTCACCACAAAACAAGAAAGGGCTGTTCACACATTGGTGAGCAGCCCTTCAAAGGGTTTATCTTGTGGCATCACACGAGGGCGATGCCGTCAAGCTATCAAACTATTAGAGCTGAGGACCAGCAGCAACGAGAGCCTTACCAGCCTCGTTGTTGGTGTACTTAGCAAAGTTCTTGATGAAGCGAGCAGCGAGGTCCTTAGCCTTCTCCTCCCACTGAGAAGCCTCAGCGTAGGTGTCGCGGGGATCAAGAATCTCTGTAGCAACTCCGGGGAGCTCTGTGGGCACCTTGAAGTCGAATGTTGGGATCTGCTTTGTAGGAGCCTTGTCGATGTCGCCGCTCAGGATAGCGTCGATAATACCACGGGTGTCGCGGATAGAGATACGCTTGCCAGTGCCGTTCCAGCCAGTGTTTACGAGGTAAGCCTTAGCGTTGTTCTTCTTCATCTTCTTAACCAGCTCCTGTGCATACTTGGTAGGATGCAGCTCGAGGAATGCCTGGCCGAAGCAAGCTGAGAAGGTAGGAGTGGGCTCTGTGATGCCACGCTCTGTACCAGCGAGCTTAGCGGTGAAGCCTGAAAGGAAGTAGTACTGAGTCTGCTCGGGAGTCAGGATAGAAACGGGAGGCAGCACGCCGAAAGCGTCGGCTGACAGGAAGATAACCTGCTTAGCAGCGGGTGCTGAAGAACCGGGCTTGATGTTGTTGATGTGGTAGATAGGATAAGAAACACGAGTGTTCTCGGTAACGCTCTTATCAGCGAAGTCGATCTTGCCGTTAGCATCAACAGTTACGTTCTCGAGGAGAGCGTCGCGACGGATAGCGTTGTAGATATCGGGCTCTGACTCCTTGTCGAGGTTGATAACCTTAGCGTAGCAGCCACCCTCGAAGTTGAAGACGCCGTTGTCGTCCCATCCGTGCTCGTCGTCACCGATGAGGAGACGCTTAGGATCGGTAGACAGAGTGGTCTTACCAGTACCTGACAGACCGAAGAAGATAGCGGTGTTCTCGCCGTTCTTGTCGCAGTTTGCTGAGCAGTGCATAGAAGCGATGCCCTTCAAGGGGAGGAAGTAGTTCATCATAGAGAACATACCCTTCTTCATCTCACCACCGTACCATGTGTTGATGATAACCTGCTCCTTAGAAGTTACGTTGAAAGCAACGCAAGTTTCTGAGTGCAGACCCAGCTCCTGGTAGTTTTCTACCTTTGCCTTAGAAGCGTTGTAAACAACGAAGTCGGGCTCGAAAGCCTCCAGCTCTTCAGCTGTAGGACGGATGAACATGTTTGTTACGAAGTGAGCCTGCCATGCAACCTCAACGATGAAGCGAACAGCCATACGAGTGTCCTTGTTGGCACCGCAGAAACCGTCTACTACATAGAGGTTCTTGTTGCAAAGTTCTTTCTTGGCGATATCCTTAACCGTAGCCCATACATCCTCAGACATGGGGTGGTTATCGTTCTTATATTCCTCTGAAGTCCACCATACAGTGTCCTTAGAGTTTTCATCCATCACGATGTACTTGTCCTTAGGTGAACGGCCGGTATAGATACCAGTCATTACGTCCACAGCGCCGAGCTCGGTTTCTTTACCTACCTCGAAGCCCTCAAGACCAGCCTTGGTCTCTTCTTCGAACAATTTCTCATAAGACGGATTGTGTGCGATTACTGTAGAACCAGTAATACCGTACTTTGTCAAATCTAACTTTGCCATTTTACTAAATATTTTTAGAAGTGAATGAAATATCTAATTAATAATGTATATCTTGTGTATCCTAATCATGGCACCCGCTGAGTGCCATGACTTTTTGCAATCTTTATACCAGTTCTCTCTAATTGTCCGCAAAGTTAGAAAAAAGTTATTGAACGACAAACCGTTTTTCAAACAAAAATGCAGAATGAAAAAATATTTTTGGTTAAAGTTTTTGAAAAGCGCCTTTTGTCATGGCTTTTTGGCATTTATAGGTTACAAATTTTTATAGAAACGGATGCACCCTCCAAGTAGGACGGTGGCCTCCGTGCCCCGTCCTCCAGCACCCAGCACTTCTAAATAGCGTCGGCCTCATTAAAGAAGCGGTCGGCGTGGCGCGCCACCATGTCGGGCATGAAGCCTCGTTGTAGGGCAAAGCGCATCAGCTTGCACCTACACTCATAGGCCGACGCCCCTTTTATGGTGCGTGCCTTAGCTTTGAGCAGTGGCAGCAGCGTGTCTTCAAAGGCTTGGGCCGATACGGTGGCCAGCGCCTCGTCAATGATGTGCCTGTCAACGCCTTTCAGTGCAAGTGCTTGTGCTATCTTGCGTGGACCCCAGTGGTCGAAGCGCAGCTTGTCGTCAACAAACATTCGGGCGTAGCGCGTGTCGTCAACGAAGCGTGCGTCGACGAGGGCGTCAACCACCTGTTGTTGCGTGTCGGCGTCAAGGCCCCAGCGCATCATGCGTTGTCGCATCTCGCCCGTGCTGTGTTCGCCCTTGGCGCACAGGGTGCTCAGGCGTGCAAAGGCCTCATCGCCAGTCATCTCACCTTTATTACGAGTAAATGCCATTATTTATACATTTTATTGTTTATTCGCGCTTCGCGGAATTACTTTCTTCCGAAATCAGCTGGCACCTCGCCCCACAGACGCGTTTCCCACTTCACCACCATGTTATCGAGCACGGGATGACTGCGCAGCCATGCCTCGGCACGTGCAATGATGTTGTAGAGCGGAGCCGTTTGCGGTGTGCGTTCCAGTTTTGTCTTACACTGTCGTTTCTTCACCCACAAGATAGCGTTATGCGAGTCGCTGTAGATAGTTTTTCCTTTCACCCCCATCTTGTCGAGCAGCGCCAGAGCATGCACAATGGCAAGAAACTCGCCTATATTGTTGGTGCCGTGCATAGGGCCAAAATGAAACACCTGAGCCCCCGTAGCCAGGTCTATGGCTTGATATTCCATGGGTCCAGGGTTGCCCGAACAGGCAGCATCCACAGCAAGAGCGTTAGCCGTCACCTGTGGCGGCAAGGGCAGCACCGTGTCGTGGCGGTCGGTGGGAGGGTTGGTTAAGTTGGTCATAACAATTATATCTGTACTATCTGTGTTCGTTTTCTCAGGGAGGACGGGGCACGGAGGCCCTCGTCCTACTATAGTTTGCGATACAGTTATTAATTCATTGTTAGCAATGCCATTCACGAGGGTGTGTCAAAATAGAAGTTAACAGAAGTTAGCGGACATATGTATAAATTGCTGAAA
>UMFW01005988.1_pt1 | contig 12581 bp, 20 predicted proteins | sample 1965111 | NCBI WGS metagenome assembly UMFW01 (sample SAMEA4836056, study PRJEB28245) | human gut metagenome | biome: gut microbiome; material: fecal sample | place: Denmark | collected 2008
TCCGTGCCTCTTTCGAGTAAGTCTGCGCAGCGGGCAAGCTGCTCTCGCTCAGACTTGCAGGTACCGGCACCGGCTGCGGACAATCGACGGCGAGCGTCGGCTGCTTGCTTGCGCACCCGCCCAACATCACCAGCAAGAACACCAATGCGAGCAAGAGCGGCATCACGCTCCTGCCAAGCCGCCACAAGGGCTTGAGTCTGCTTTTGTTCGTGAGCACGATATTCCTCCTCCATGATTCGAGACCGCTCGGCATAATCTCGGCGCATTTCCTCGATGTCTTTTGTGTACAGAGCCGCCGCGTACTGGTAGCCAGTAACAAAAAAGGCGGCACTCGCTACAAGTACCGCCACATATTTCAGGACAAGGCTATTCATTGCCCCTCCATCCCTTGATCGACTCAATCCAAGAGGCAAGAACTTCTCGAAGCTTTCCAAGCCCCCAAGACAAAACCCAGATTGCTACTCCGTATCCAATTCCGTAGAGAGGCAACCCCGCCCAAAACGATAACTCTTCAGCCATCTTCAACGCCTGTACTAGATCTGATAAACTGTACATCGATGGTTCCTACACACAATCATCAAGTCTCTATCTGTGCCAACAGAAGACACCCAAAGCCGCTCAGCCCCACAACTGAGCGGCTTTTCCTTTATTACGCTCATTTCAGCGCGTCCACGATTTGAACGATGTAGTAGATCAGGGTTACCAACCCTGCAAAAAAACACCGCAGATCCGATTACGCCCCTCACTACGCCTTGCCAAAACGCCTGCTTTTCTCTCACTTCCATAACCTGCTCTTCAATCGTCATATAATTTCCTTTGTTCCATAGTTCTCTGTATGCAACCCAGAAAACGCTCGAAGCCGATCAGTCGCCACAACTGACCGGCTTTTCCTTTTTCTCTACTAGTACACCTTATATCGCCAGGGCACCCTCGCCTAAGAAAAGCCTGGCTTCGGACTGGCGACGACGGGTCAAGCCGGGAAGCCGAACGCCGTTCGCCTTGTCGATGTCAAGGAACTCGTGAGCCGCGGTCTCGACATCCCCTGCGTTTAGTGCTCTCATCAACTTCGGACACTGGTGAACGACGTAGCTCACGCCCACGTTAAAAGCCAGACTCACCAATGCCACGAACTGCCCTTCAGTCACGTGAACATTGACGAAAGGCGCAAGCCCTCGCTTGACCTCCTCGATGTCCTCACGAAGCATCTTCCTCGACTGCTCATACGTGATCTCGTCGTGCTCCGTCACGTCCTTCGTGTGTCCACAGCCGATCGTCCAAATTCCAGCGGGGCACTTGTACGCCGTCAGCTTGCACCCCTCCCAAGCCTCGATAAAATCCATTGCGGACTCAGCCGAATACTCGCCAAAAGTCTTCATTTCAAATCCTCCTTATCCAGACCAAGGCGCTTCTGCAGAACGACCTCAAGAAGACGGATCACCCGCGTGCCGCCCCACCCTGCAAGGCCAGATAGCGCCCCGCATAGCTGAGGCGGGAAGCCTTCGTACGCAAGAATCTCGTATGAGATCAACCCGCACACGGCGCTAATCGCACCATGTAGGAAGAACTCTCTCCAAAGAAAAGCCTTACCTTCCTGGACCTTGAGCAAATATGAAAGCCAGCCGCAGATCGTCGCAAAACCACCTGCGGCGGCCAGAATCTGCCCGTCACTTAAATCTCTGTATGTCATATAACCTCCCGCATGCTCTGAGTCTCTTACGCTTTGCAAAGCACACGCGCACAAAAAAACTCCCCCGAGGGATATTCTTGAGGGAGTTGACGTTGGTTTAGGGACGCGAAGCTCAAAGAAAGGGGACCCCGCAGTTCTCAGAAAAAGGCCGCGCAGACATAGCCGGCGACCGCGCCAACCAAAAAACCAACCGGTCCCCAGAAGAGCCGAGTCTTGCGTCGCGTCTCCGCATCGAGCAGAGCCTTCTGGGCTTCCACCTTGGCGATTAGCTCGTCCGTCACTTCCTCGACCTTGACGCCGAGTTTGTCGAGCCATTTCTGCACTTCTTTTTTCGTCATTTCAGTCACCTTTTCCTTCAGCGCCTCTTTCAGCGCCTTGACAATCAAATCCCACATATGAAAAAACCGCCAGAAGGCGGTGTGATAAACTTATGTGTACGTACCCTGCTCTGCTCATGGTTGATCCAACAACCTTGAGCCATTTTTGCATCCATATCAAATATGTTTCAAAATATCGCCAACCTCCATACTAGAATCCCACATCTGAACGCCACCCTAGCATCCACCTATTCGAAATACCGAAAGTTTTTCCCAAAAATCGTCCGTCCACTGGTGGAACAGTACATCTACAAGATCAGTATCGATGCATTCGATAGTTGTTTCTCTCTCGGTAGTAACTGTTTGGCCGCCACGATCCTTAGGGAGATCAACCTTCGAAAATGCAGCGGTCCATTCGACTGGATTGCCGGCCTTCCGTACCTGACAAAGTTGGAACTCATTGAGAAACGTTTCTCAGGAATGTTGAACCGCGAAGATCTGGAATACACGGAACAAAAAGCACCGGAAGGCACCATTCATGTTTTCAATCGCAAAAATAACGCTCTATTCATCCACGACTTCAAAGACGACTCAGAAGAAGATTATCAGCGCGTAACGGAAAAGTACGCCAGAAGACAGAAGCGTTTCTTTTCATTGACAACCAACGCCAAGGTTATGTTGCTGTATATCGAAGGCGGCAACGACAACTACGATTACGTCGAAAATATTGACGACGTAATCGAGGCCACTTGCCGCGTTAAACGCAACTTGAATGCAAGACGACTATCCGTCATTTTGTGCATAAAATCTGACCAGAATTACAACTTCACCGATGTTTATGAACGAGACGGTTGTGAAATTTACATTCAGCGCTTTGACTCCAAAGCTCTGAAAGCCGGCGAATGGACGCCGTATTCTACGGTGAACGACCTAACCAAGCGAACGATCGGGATTGCAGTCAATAGAAATTGACAGCCTTAATCTCTATGTGGTTCGCTCAAAATCACCTATCCGTAAGCACAATCGGTGCATCTTCGCGCGGGAAGCCTTCCTATGTCGGCACACCTCCCTATAGACTTTTGAGGAGTTGATAGAACACGATGCCCCATCAAAACCTCATTTGCGAGAACGTAAACTCAATGGCATCAAGCTCATCAACGTTTTCTGCTGCCTCTACCTGAGTACGATACGCCCATTTTTGAGCGTAGAGCGCTTGGGCATTCTGAATAATCTCGACCTGAAGTGTTTCTACCTGAGCCTTGTTCAGCTCGTGAAACTCGTTATTGTAGTCACAAAACATCGTAGTGCCATCGCCGATTGTTCTAAGGATGCCTTCAACGTCGCGATTCGCTCTGTCGTTCGCATCAATCTCAAATCCCAACGAGGAGAAAACGTGAGCGTCCGATTCTGCTGTTTCATGCGCCGCGTTGAGTCCATCGAGTTTTCTGGCTTTGACATTCGGAAAACTGTTGTATTCCGCCTCAGCCTCTTGACGCTCTTTCTCGAGTTTGTCTTTTTCGGCTTGCCACAAATCAACGTAAGGCTTCACATAGTCATCATAGTGTTCTTCGCCGAAATGATTTGCGGTAGATTCCCCTTTAATCTGATACGAACATTGCCCACTAACATTCCACCAAATTTCAATAATTTCATTGGCATCTACATCAGTCGGCAATTTTTTCATTTGTTCGCGCGTAAAAGAAAAACTAAGCCCGTATTTATTGACATAAATAGTTTGCCGATCAAATTGAACTAATGCCTCTAAATCTTTCATGTCTTTTACTCCCATTAAAAATTAAGCCGTGCGTTTCCAAATATTAACGACTTCATACGGCGGCATGTTGTTATGAGCATTACCACTACCAGATTCTGCTACAGAGCCACCACTAGTCGTGTAAAAACTGTACTTATACGTTGCACCATTAGCTGCACCGCCACCAGCACCATTACCTTTAGCGGTTTGAGAAAACGCCCCGTTCGTAGCATCGCCGTTCCAACAATGCGTTGCGGTAAACTGACCAGTCGAACTAACGCTACCAATACCGTGTTTGTGCCGCGGCATTTCGCTTTCAGTAAGCGTATGCATCTCTTCGCCACCCGTCGCTCCGACTCCCCGACTACCCGCACCAAGCAAGAAGCGATTTTCAACCTTTACCCAAGTACCGCCCCATGAGACGTTAGGGTCGAAAGCTACATCGGCAGAGAGATAGGTCGTACCAACAGGGAAATATGCATCCAAAACAATCTTTTTGACGGCTACCGCAAGCGACACATCGCCATTTCCATCTGCAAAATAGCCATTGATCGAACGCACATGCGTCCGAACGGTCCATTCAACCGTCCCGTCTGCAATGACCTGACCATGCGTGACACTACGCGTATCGAGCAGGTCCGCACTCGTAGTCCCCGCTTTCGTGCATTCGAGGAAGCGCTCGTACTGGAAGGCACAGTCCACCTTATCGCCGACGTTGTAGGCCGTAGACTTACGTCGGAACTCGTTGATTTCGTAGATCAGCTGAGTGCAGACCACTGTCTGGGGAGCTTCGTTCAAAACGTCCTCTTCGGCAGCAAGGCGCACAAGACCAAATTTACTCGTCGTCGCGTTCGGCAACGTCACTTCGCCAGAAGCATCAGGCGCGACGCTGTTCACCGTCTTCACGGCCCCGGACTCGCTCCACTTCCCGAAGGTCACCCCATTATTGCAGTTGCGCCAAAAGGTGCGGACTGTGTTGTCGGTTTGGTTCGGAACGTAGCAGACTTGCACGATGTTCCCGCTGATGGGCGCCCCCGTGTCGTAGGCCTGCACAATGCAGAACGTGCAAGCAATCGGAGTATTCTTCAGCGTCCCACTACAGGCCCATGTTTTGTCATCAAGCAGCGTGTTCAGGTCCGCGTTGGCGATCTGGATCGTGTGATCTCGCTTATTCGCCAAGCCCTTCGTCAGCTCATCTTTTGTCGCCAGATGACTCATGTCGACATCGATCTGAATGTCGCCATTGCTGTCAGGCTTCTTCTTGTTCACAGTACGCACGGCGTCTTCAACATTTTCGACGCGCGTAATCGGAAACTGAATGACGGTGTTACCCGCCTCATCCGTCGTCGTAAAGACGATATCCTGTTCTTTCAGAGCCATTATTCAGCTCCCTCCTTTGTTTTTGATAAGCCGTAGTCCGGCTCTTTGTCGGTGCTCGGTCTCGGATCTCGCTGCATGTCTTGAGCCTTGCGAAGGCCGAGGCCTCCTCCTTGGTGACGACCTCGGCTTTCTTCGCATACTCATCGCTAAGGCTCTTCTCAAGCTTCGCTTTGAAATTGGCGAGCCCGTTTAAGTCGAGAAAACTGTTAGCCATGAGCACACCCCCTTACGCGAAGAGGGCGTCGATCTCTTCGTTCGTAATGCCAGTCATCGTGATCATCGGGGCCATCGGGTCCCAACTTTCGCCGTTCCAGACGACATTCATTCCTGCGTCAATCTGATGAGAAGGATCGGCACTCTCGACGTTGTACATATCGCCTGCCTTCACATCCTTGGTCGGCAGAGCCTCATAGTTTTCGACAGAGCCCTTGTAATTCACGGCACTCGCAATATCCGTTTTTAGAGCGTACGGCGTGAGATCGATATTGACGCCCTTCGAACTGACCGGCAGAGCACCGCCGTTGACGCTCACTTTTTCGAGTACGTTGACCTGAGCTCCCACAGCGACTCCTTGCAATTTTGTGAAGTCGGCAGCAGACATCAGCCCCGCAGCATCAGCCGTGGCCGGGCCATACGTCGTGTCCTGCGCCGGAATACCGAGTGCCGTGATGTCGCCCTTGACAACCTTCGTGCCGAGGGTAACGTGTCCATTGCCGTCGGTCGTGATTTTGTAGAGCCCAGACACAAGAGCGCCTGCCGTCACGGTCGGATGGACATAAACGGGCGTCTCCACGTCATTGATCTGGATGTTCCCGTTCGTTTCAGAGTTTTCGACCTTCGTCGCCTGAGCCGCGATACCTTGCAACTTGGCGAAGTCTCCCTTGCTCATCAGACCGTTTTTCTGATCCGTTGCAAGCTCATAGATCGTCTGCGGCATCGTTACCGTTGCGAGCGTTGCACCAGAGACGCTCTTCAACGTGATCGTGCGCCCCTCGATCGTCATCTGCCCGGCAACGACCGTCTTCAATTTGCTGTCGTAATGAGTCAAACCTTGCTTGTCTAAAAAAGCATTCAAAGCACTCATTTTTCTCACTCCCTTTACGATTAAAAAAGATTGTCAATGAAAGAGTTGTCGATGCGTTCGACGAAAGAGGTGCCATCCTGACCGTCCTCTCCGTCCTTACCAGGCGCACCGTCCTTTCCCGGCGGCCCCTGAATGCCAGGAACCTCAACGGTCACGACCTTGGGAACGATGTCCTGACATTGAGCATCTACTTGAATTTCTTCTTCTGACGTGATTTGCGCAGTAATTGCGAGCTCACGCCTTGCGCGCGCATTTAACACGAGTCACCTCCGGGGAGACCTTGATTTTTCCCTCAACGACCCGCGTGATTTCGCCGTCCGGAGACTGAAGCTCCAGGTCGTACAGCACCGTGTCACCCGGGTACCCTTCTGTGTTTTCATGTTTGAATTTCGCTGTGACCTTTCCCGCCGATTCATCGAGCAGAAGACGACCATTACACGTCGTCAGCGTGTCAATTGCTTCCTCGCTGAATGCGTACCTGCGCAACTGCATAGCGGCTGAATATCCTGTCAGGTCAAGCGGACCGTTCTTGTCGCTCAGGATGAAGGACACCGTCTTATCGGAGCCTTGATCGAGCGTAAAATTTTTGACCGCTGCCATGTTTCCACCTCCTTCAACTCAGGCCGTAATCGGGCTTTTCAGGAGCGCGGTCCCTTCGATCGCCTATGTCCTTCGAGAGATTGACAGAGATTGTTCCGTCAACATCAACGTCGACGTTCTTGCCGATCTTGATGTGACCCAGCTTGTCAGCAGTTGCAGCCGTCAGCTCGTGGACGATGCCAGTTGCGACAGCGCCCGTCTGGTCGACGGCTTCAGGAGCTCCGCCCGCACCTGGACGGATCAACTTCCCCGCATTCTGGGCGGCCATGAGGCTCTTGTATGCCTCGTCCGCGACTGCCACCTTGTCTGCGGGCATAACGTCCACAGACACGATCTCTGTGCAGTAAAACGCGCGTTGAGACGCGCTGTAGTAGTAAGCCATCCCGTCCTCTCCTTTCAGAATCCGAGCGCCATCCAGAGCGCCTGGACCTTTCCGTTTGCGTTGTGCTTGAAGGTCGTGTTCCCCTTCGTCAAACCAGTGGCAACGAAGTCCGCAGCAACCTCACCAGTAGGCGTCGCGTTCGCGAAAACGGCGCTCGTCGGGAAAGCAACTGGGAAGGCAACAACGGTCGAGCCATCGGATGCAATCGAGGCTTTTCCCCACTGCACGATCAAACCGTTCGGCAACTTCTGAAAGCCGCTGTCGCCGTGATTCTTCAAGAAGGCAGAAAGCAAGCCAAACGGCGTCACTGCCTTTGTGTTTTCCTTGCCAGCAAGCACTTCCGCAGGCACCGCGATGCGGATCAAACCGGTGCGGCTTTCCGTCGATGTCCGTGCGCTGAGGCTCTTCGGAGTGACAGCACGCGTCCCATCTGTTCCTGCAATCGTTTCTTCATTCGTCGCAAGTTCAACGACACCGAGAGTCGTGGTCGTCGCCGGCGGGTTCAGGAAGTTCGTATCTCCGAACGCGATCGAATCTGCAGAGAAGTCCGTCACAGCAAGGTCAATCGCGAGCAGAGCCTGCGACTGCGAGGCCTTCTGGATGATCGGAACCGTCTGCGAACAAACTGCGAAAAGGGTTCCACTCGCCGTATAGAGACCGACCTCGTAGACCGTGTAGGCCTCTGCCGAATCATCACGGGCCGCAAGGTGGATGACGTTGTCTCCAACCGCACCGCCTGCGATGGTCGTTAGACGCTTGAACTCTTCCTTCAAGGTCGTCTGGTCGTTCGTCGGCGTGTATTGCCCCGTGCCGTAGCCCACCTCCGTGATGACAACGGGGGCGAATCCTCCCTGTTCTGCCTCAACAACTTCGGCCAGACCGGCGTCAGTAATCAAAATTGTGTTGGCCATTATTCGGCACCTCCTTGTTTCGCAAGAGCCGCCGCCACAGCTGCATCCACGACGGCTTTTAGCGTTGCAGGCGTGATGAGCTTCGTCGCCGACGTGCCAACTTTCGCTTCCTCAACTGTCGCAATTCGCGCATCGAGCGCAGCCTTTCCAGTTGCGGGCGTCATTGCCTTCAAAGCATCTGTTCCGGCTGTAGCATCAACCGTAGAGGCGATCTGAATCATCCCCTTGGCGGCTTCGCTTGCGTCCGGGGTCGCCTCATCGACGACGGCCTTTAAGCTCGCAGGGGTAACGGCGCGTTCTTTGTCCGTCCCCGCTTTTGCCTCTGCCTCGGTCGCCAGTTCGACTAGCCCGTTTCGTCCTGTCGTAGCTTTCAAGCCTCGAAGGCCGAGAGGCGTCACATAGAGCGTCCCGGACTTCCCTTCAATCGTTTCCGCTTCGGAAGCAGCTGCGCCTTTCATGGTCGCAGGCGTGAGAGCAGCCGCGCCTTCCGTTCCCGCCTTCGCTTCGGCTTCCGTTGCTGTTCGGATGAGACCCGCACGTTCTGCAGTGGAAGTCAAGCTCTTCAGACCGGCGGGCGTCACAGCTCGCTGCGTATCGGTCCCTGCCTGCGTTTCTTCGTCAGTAGCAAGCTCAACGATCCCCGCATTCACGGCCGTTGCAGCAGCGAAAGAGAAAGACACATCGCCGAAAGTGATGTTCCCAGCGTTGACGCCTTCGAGCTTCATGTCGATAGCAAGGAGCAGATTGCTTGACTCCTGCTTTGCAATGATCGGCGTGCTCTGCGAATAGACCGCAAAAAGCGTCCCATCAGAAAGGAAAAGCCCGAACTCGCACACTTCATACGAGCCCGGGCCGTCATCCTTGCACGCGACGTGAATCGCGTTGTCACCCGCTTGCCCACCTTCTAGGATCGGCATGCGCTTGACTTGAGCTTGTAGCTGTGTCTGTTCCTTGTTTGCTGTGTATTTGCCGGTTCCGACGCCGATCTCAGAAATGGTGACGGCGTTCGTACCGGTCTCTTGTGCATTGATGACGGCCTGAATACCGGCTGTCGTCAAAACGATGTCCATGAGAAACCCTCCTTATTTTGCAAGCCCAACAAGGGACCGCATAGCAATAGGTCGCGCTCCGACGAAAATGCCGACAGCCGTATCAATATCACGGCTGACAATCTCTTCAGAGCGAATACGCGCGTAAGCTACCGGGCGCAGATAACCGTCAACACCCATGCCGCCCTGGAGCTGTCTCACAAGCACGAAGGTGTAGTGCGATCGGACCGGCTTCGCGTCGTCGATGAGCGCGAAAAGGTCCTCCTGCATTTCTGCATCAAGCGTGCCGTCGATGTTTCCAAGCGTCGCCCGAATCTCGAAAGTGTGGGGCGTTCCCTTCGGCTCCTGCTGCCACCACTCTTTGATGGTCGCAGCCGAACCGATCGAAGAAACGGCATCCTTGACAGCACGAAGCGTGCCTTTCTTGCGCTTTTCGCGCACAACGTTTTTCAAGACGCTGCGCTTCAAAGCAACGGGCCACGAATCGCGCCAGACGCTCGCATCCCACCCGTAGGCGACATGGTCGAGCTGCGTGCTCGTGAGTTTGTCAATGCTGACGTAGATCGACGGAAGATCAACCGCCGCCGTCATATCGAGCAACTGCTTGTCAAGCGCCGTCGCGCTGTGCTTGACGTTGTCGTCTTGAGCAATTGAGTCCGGAAGTAAGTCGCTCAGCCTTACGTCCGCGAGCCCCTTACTCATCCTTGTAGCCCTCGTAAACGATCTTCACGCCAGTGCATTGGGCGACCTGGTCGCTTTCGAGCTTCTGGAAGTCAACTGGCTTCATCGTCGGGTTGTCGATGCGCGAAGCTCCCGCCTGCATGACGTACTGAATGAGCCTTGCAGGGAGAATGTCGCGACCGATTTTTCCTTGCTGCCACACGCGGTATTTTTCGACCGCCCTTTCGACATCAGATTTGATCTGCTCGGCGCGCGAACTGTCCTCGCGACTGATCCAGTAGTGAATCTCGAGCTCGTAATTCACGGCCTTCGGCGCAAGCACCTGAACGAAGTCCGTGAGAGGTCGACGCGTTTCATCACTCAAGTACGCATCGATCTGCTCAAGCGTTTCTTTGGAAGGCAATTCGCCGCCCGCAAGAAGCACATAGACATCGACCTCGCCCGGTGTCGGGGAGGTAACGGAAACGTCAAGCACGGAGCTCGACACGCTCTTCGCGTGATAAACGTACGCCTTCTCAGGCCCCGCAACAGAGAAGCCGTTCGGTGCGAGTCGAATGCGCTCGGCAAGGGACTCGTCACTTTCCGCTTCAGAGCCGCCTGTCGTGATGGTTGTGTTCTCGGCTTTCGCTACGAACGTCATTGGCTTGACGATGGTGTTGACCTGACCGGCAAGGTAGTCGTTGCCGACCGTCCCTGCAACGGTGCAGGATGCCGTGACGCTCCCTTCGAGCTTACCTTTCTCAATATTGAGTTCATGGTCCGTCGCGAATGTCACAACACCGTTCGTCACCTCAGTTCCTGCAGGGATCGTGTAGACCGTCGCCAGAGCCTGCGAAAGCGTGAATTTGATCGTCGTGACGGCCTTGCTTTCAGAAAGACGCGTAACGCTCAAAAGCGTGCCGAGTGCATCGAGGTAGCCGTCCTGAGCATATGAAAGCAGGTTCTGCTGCGCCGCCAGATTCACAGCCGTGCGCTGTTGAATGATGACGGCAGCAAGGCTCAAAAGGTAGAGTCGTACGGGGTCGCCCGCCGCGAGGGTTCGCCCACTTGCTTGTTCGTACCCAGTGATAATCTCGGCCTTGATGGTCTCGGCGTCCGTTTCAAGGAATTCAACCGCCGGCAAGTGCCAACGGGGAATTGTTTCAGCCATGTCTTATTCCTCCTCTCCGATTTGCACAACAACGCGCGGTTTCAAAATACCGTCCATTGCGCTCGCAGTGTCCTCGTCAAAGTCGACAGACACGACCGTTGCTCTTGGCTCGTACTCCTCAATCGCGTCAATCACCTCAGACCGCATCAGCATCTTTGCTACCGGCATTGGTTTGTCGATATGCGCCCACGTCAGCCCGAAGTCTCGGTCCAGAGGAACGGAGCCCTTACGCGTGCTGAGGATCGTCCGCACGTTCTGCAGAATCTCTCGCACCTCGTCAGACGGCGCGAAGTCGACTTGACTTGATAGCGTCACTGTGTACTGAGCCATTACGCCGCCTCCTTCAAGGTGATGCTGACCTCTGCAGAGACGCAGATGCCAAGGTTGTTGTGATACTTGCGCTCTTCACCGATTGATTCGATTACGAACTTTCCGAGATAATCTGGACCGATGAGCAAACGCTCAGCCTGTTTCTTCTCGAGCATTTTCTTGAGCTGAATGAGCGCTGCCAAAGGCGGGGTCCCGAGCATCGAGTTCAGCTGAATGTTGAAGCTGACCTCTGTGAGTCCTGGACCGATGTATTCAAGAACGGGTTTCTTGCCTATCACTTCGTGCGTCGCCCATCGAACCGAGCGTGAAACTGACAGGTCCTTGAAGGTGAATGTCACTGCACTACTGCAGAGAAAAGGCAGTTTGCCGAAAAGACCAACTGCCGAAAATCCCAGGCCCATTTTCTCCTCGCCTCCTTACAGCGGCGGACTCGTCGGAGCGCCGTCGCCTTGTTCTTGATGTTTGTGCTTCATGAGGCTGATGCCGCCCGCCGTCACGTCGCTCGAAGCTTCGATCTGGCCCTGCAGCTTCATGTTCCCTGTGACCGTCACCGCAGCACCTCCACCTCCGCTGACGGCGAGTCCGCCCTTTCCGGTGATGAGACCGGCGACATTCAGAACACCGGTAACGTCCGTCTTCGGCGTGTCAAGCGTTATGCCCGACGAGGCGTTGACCGTCGCGGTCGTGCAATTGATCGTCACCGCATTCGGCACCGTGATAGAGCCATCCTGTCTATTGAACACAACCTCCGTGCCTTCAATCGTGACGGTGAGCTTGTGCTCCGCTCGGTCGTAGCAAACGCGCGTGTCGTCGTCGAAAACTACCGTGCGGCGGTTTTCCGTCGATTCCGGAGGCGTCACCTCTCCCGCGTAGATCGAACCGAGAATGACGCCGTCTTCCTGCCCCTCGCCGAAGAAGAGCACGATGGCGTCCTCGCCGACGTCGGGCATGGCGTAGTCGTGATTCTTGAGCGAGTTGCGCTGAAGAACGGGGAGGTCGAAGCTCACGATGCTATCCTCGTCGTCGAAGACCACGCGGGCTGTGCATTTCGCAGGGTCGATGCTCGAGATTTCACCAATCTTGATGAGGCTCGGCACCCCCTCTGGCATGTCAAATAGGTTCATGCCGCACCTCCTCAGTAGTTGTTGTTGACGCGGCGAACCGAAAGGCTCGTCACGTAGCCGCTAGTGCTGACGCTGTGCGAAGCGCTCTCGATTATGAAACCGCCGTCGAAACTTCCGAATCCCTTGAGCTTGA
>UMFW01014932.1_pt1 | contig 12448 bp, 9 predicted proteins | sample 1965111 | NCBI WGS metagenome assembly UMFW01 (sample SAMEA4836056, study PRJEB28245) | human gut metagenome | biome: gut microbiome; material: fecal sample | place: Denmark | collected 2008
CTAAGATGAATGAATTTATATTTGTGTATTGGCTTTGGTTGGCTGCCATAGACAAGTAACACATCATTTTTCTTTCCGCCAGTAAAAATGGTTCTTGAAGTAAAAGTAACGGGGAAAATGGTTGTTGAGTAGCAAAATTTGTTGCACAAGATTTGTTTTTCATTTTGTTGGTTCTTTCTTGTCACCCAATAAAATGATGCTTACGTTTGAGTTTTCCTGTACCTGCTGATAATCAAGTAGGTAACAAATAAGAAATATCGTCTTTCAATGTACAACGCAGAAGCCCACGCCGATAGTATATAACAATCCCTGCATCCTATCAAAAAATAGGATGTTAAGGTGTACAATCTACCCACTTGGACATCTACTGTTGCTTTCGTTTTTGACTTGACTTTGAAAGTTGCGAAGTTTCGAAGAGCCAAAACAAAGCGTAAGTAAACGCCTTTCCCTTATGTCTTGATCCTTTAGTCCCCAAACCAATCGTCATCGTTACGACAGATAATCTTGTCCTTTACAATCGGCGCGAACTTCAACTCTCTTTTACAAGAGTATTTAAGAATCGCTGCAAAGGTAGATAAAAAATGTGTAATCGCCAAACGTTTTAGTTAAAAACTTCGAAAAACATTAAAAATATTTAGTTTCCCCATTTGTGTATCCTAATAAAAATGTATGTGTGGTCTGGAAAAAGTCTCTCATAAAAATGTAATAGGATTCTACTATCTCACCATTTTTTCGTACTATTCCTTTGCTTGTATCATTATTTTTTGTAACTTTGCCGAAAGATTTTAAAACGGCAGCAATATGAAATATCCTATAGGAATACAAGAGTAGAACGTATCTATGGACGTGAGGAGTTGGCCGAGACTTTAGGTAGTCGTTTTAAGGCAGTGTTGGGGAAAGCTTATCAGAAGACGGAAATGAGGGCTGTCGTATTGATTGATGAATACGATAAGCAACTATTTTTCTCCAATTTTCTGCATATTCTTGCAGAAAAGTAAGCAAAAATGATAAATTTGCAGCAAAAAGCAATAATTTTTGGGAATTTATGCTTGATATTGTAGAAAAAGTCTTAACTTTGCAGCGGATTTGAGAAAATAAGCAGTTTCCGGCTATCAGAAGATGAGGAATCATGAAGCTGTCAGAAAATGAGGAATCATGAAGATGATAAGGAGGCTGGCTTTCTCTTCCACAGTTTACACTTATAACAACTTTATAAATTAAAAGATTCGATTATGAAAGTAGCAATTGTTGGTGCAAGTGGCGCAGTAGGACAGGAATTCCTGCGTATCCTTGCTGAGAGAAATTTCCCTATGGATGATTTGGTGTTGTTTGGTTCTGAGCGTTCTGCCGGACGAAAATACAACTTCAAGGGAAAGGACTATGAGGTCAAACTTTTGCAGCATAACGATGACTTTAAAGATGTCGATATTGCTTTCACATCTGCTGGTGGCGGCACTTCAGAAGAGTTTGCCGAGACTATCACCAAGTATGGTGCCGTGATGATTGATAACTCTAGCGCATTCCGTATGTGCGACGACGTGCCTCTGGTTGTGCCTGAGGTAAATGCTGAGGATGCCCTGAACCGCCCTCGCAACATCATCGCCAACCCTAACTGTACCACCATCATGATGGTAGTAGTGTTGAAGCCTATCGATAACTTGAGCCATATCAAGAAGATTCATATCTCTTCTTACCAGAGTGCTTCGGGTGCCGGTGCTGCTGCCATGGCTGAACTTGAGCAGCAGTATAAGGATATCATCGAGACCGGTAAGACTGAGCATATCAATAAGTTCCCTCATCAGTTGGCATACAATGTCATTCCACAGATTGACAAGATGACTCCTAACGATTACACCAAGGAGGAGATGAAGATGTATAACGAGACCCGCAAGATTATGCACTCTGATGTTCGCACCAGTGCTACCTGCGTTCGCGTTTCTTCACTCCGTTCTCACTCAGAGAGTGTTTGGTTCGAGACAGAGAAGCCATTGGCAGTAGAGGACATCCGCAAGGCTTTGGAGGCTGCTCCAGGCGTAACCGTAAAGGATGATGCCCAGAACTACGTTTATCCAATGCCATTGGAGAGCGCCGGTAAGGACGATGTATATGTAGGTCGTATCCGCAAGGATCTGGCTGATGACAATGGTAACACATTGTGGTTGACTGGCGACCAGATTCGTAAGGGTGCTGCCCTGAACGCTGTTCAGATTGCTGAGTACTTGATTAAGGTGGGCAACGTAAAGTAAGCCATACCTTATTTATATAAAAGAATATGAGGAAGTTAAGGGATAATGAATTTTATCTCTTAACTTCTTTTCGTCTTTATACGATTCTGAATAGAAAAGTAAGAATATGCTTGAAAGATTCAAACAATTACTCGGTGAGATGAACCGGGGCATTTATGAGAAGGAGACGGAGATATCGCTCTCGCTCCTGGCTGCTCTGGCAGGTGAGAGTATCATCCTGCTGGGACCTCCGGGTGTGGCAAAGAGTATGGTAGCCAGACAGTTGAAGACGGCGTTCAGGGATGCTCAGAGCTTTGAGTATCTGATGTCGCGATTCTCTACACCCGATGAAATCTTCGGTCCGGTGAGCATTCAGAAACTGAAGACTTCGGATACTTACGAGCGTGCGGTGGAGGGGTATCTGCCTACTGCCGATGTGGTTTTCCTGGATGAAATCTGGAAGGCGGGACCTGCTATCCAGAACACGCTCCTCACGGTGATTAACGAGAAAATCTTCAGAAACGGCAATCGGGAAATGCATCTTCCTCTGAAACTTCTCGTGGCGGCAAGCAATGAGTTGCCGGCTAAGGGAGAAGGACTGGAGGCGCTTTGGGACCGATTCGTTTTCAGAATAGAAAGCCGACCGATTAAGCTGGAGAAGAATTTCCGGGCGATGCTGCTGGAGGCTCCCACGGATTTCTTAGGTCCCACAGATTTCACAGATTCCACAGATTCTTCTGGTTCTATGGGGAAATCTGATTCCGCAGATTTTTCTGATTTGAAGATTACTGCTGAGGAGTATGCTGAATGGGCGGAGAAAATCAGTAAGATTGGCGTGAAGGAGGAGGTGCTTGATGCGATTTCTGCCATCCGTAAATCTCTGAGAGCCGTGAATGTGGATGAGGCTGCCGAGCGCAGAAACATCTATGTGAGTGACCGCCGATGGAAGAATATCGTCCGCCTGCTTCGCACTTCAGCCTTTATGCAGGATAGGGAAGAGGTGGATATCTGCGATTTGCTGCCTATCTACCATTGTCTGTGGCAGGAACCGGAAGAGCGGGATGCTATCCGAAACATCGTGATCCGTGCCCTCTTTTCTCCTTTTGCAGATAAACTCGTGGAGATGAAGAATGCGCTTGCTGAGGACATCAAATATCATCGTGTACGCAGGAATCCGGAGGATGGCAGGGATTACGAGGGGGAGATAGAAACTCTTTCGGATGGCTTGAGCTCGCTGGAAAGGCAGTTGGGCGAGAATCTCTTCGCATCTGCTGATGATAAGGCGGAAATATCGGTTTATCTCCGCGATTTCTATAAGGAGCTGGCGTTTACCCGTCAGGATACGATGAAACTTTATGAGGTTTAATCGCCTCCTATTACATTATTATATATAGAAGAATCTAAACATGATGAATGAACAGAAAATATTGACTCCTGAGTTGGAGGCGCATGTTCACCAGGCGGTGGATAACTTTATGCAGGGCTATGGCTGCTGCCAGTCGGTAGTGGCTGCCTTTGCCGATTTATATGGTCTTGATGATGAGATGGCGAAGCGCATTGGTGCCGGCTTCGGTGGTGGAGTAGGCAGAATGAGAATGATGTGTGGTGCTGTTTCGGGCATCGTGGTGCTCGTTGGCTTGGATTGCGGACAGACCGAGGGGGATGACCGCGAGGGCAAGTCGGCATGCTATAAGGTGGTGCAGGATTTGCTCGCCAAATCGAAGGAGCAGAACGGCAGTATCATCTGTGCCGAAATCCTCGGCTTGAAGGGCCACGAGAAAGCGCAGTCCAGCTATGTGGCTTCGGCAAGAACGGCAGAATATTACAAGTCTCGTCCTTGTGCAGCCAAAGTAGAGAGTGCTGCAAGAATCTTCGCAGAATATCTGATGGAGAAAAAATAAGGATTTACTCCTATGAAATACCAGAATAACAAGGACTTGGCGGAGGCACAGTATTACTTGAAGATGCTGGATGACTTCTGCAAGTCGGGACAGGTGAAGATTCCTGATCCGACAGGCACCGCCATGCCTTGGAATTTGAAGGAAGACCCGCTGAAGGATTATCTCATTCATCTCTTTACCCTGAAAGTAACCATAGAAGAAACTGGCGAAGAGGTGCAGAAATTCGTGCGACAGGTGGTGAACAGCAAGATTAAGAGCAAGGTGTTCTATGATAGCGTGGGAAAATTCATCGTGGAATGCGTCCATCACATGCGGTTCCAGCGCCAGCGTGCCTGGACCGAGAGTCATCGGGCTGATGATGTGCTCGATTGGGCTCCCTTCAAGCGGATGGATGAACAGGTGTGGCTCCCCTTGCTCGACCAGCTGGAACAGGAACATGCTGAAGATGGGTTCGATAAGCCTTTCTTCCTCAAGCTGATGACTGGAGACGGGGCTTCGAAACCCGAAAACTGGGAAAGGCTGGTAAGAGACTGGAAGGTCTGCATTGACCATCAGGTATTGAACAAGCTGAAGGACTTCATCTCGCTCCGTCAGAACAACTTCGAAACAGGACTGGTGCGCATGATGGACCAGATAACCCGCAACATGAAGACGAAGGGCGTTTCGGAGCAGCGAGCCGTACAAGCCTGGGAACTGATGACGAACGGATGGACGGAAACGGAGTTTGAACGCCGCTTGAACCAGGTGAAGATTCAGGATAAATACCCCGAAATCAAGGAAATTGTGGCAAAGATGGGACGAGTAGCCGATGCCAACGGCAAAGACCGGCTCACCATCGCATCGGGCGTAGAGATGAAGATGGAGCATTCTGCGGGTAGCGATATCGAGGGCATTACCGTGGGCGATGATCTCAACTCCCTTCTCCCGCTCGAACTGGCACAGTACAGCGATGAAGATATGGAGGGACTCTTTATCTATAAGTATCGCACGCGAAGACTCCAGACCTTCCGTTATAAGAGCGAAATGTCGAAACCATCCCGCAAACTGGGCTTTACCCATGCTTCCCGCAAGGGTCCGATGATCGTCTGTTTGGACACCTCAGCCAGTATGTATGGCACGCCCGAAAGGATATCCTCAACACTCATCTCTCTGCTGGAAGAAACGGCAGAAGATCTGGAGCGAGACTGCTTCCTGATAGATTTCTCCGTCAGTACCCGTGCCATCGACCTGATGGCGAAGCGCAAGGCAGAGCGCCTGAAGAGAATCGGAATCACTATGATGGAATCAGCCGAAGCAGATGCAGCTCCGTCCGACGGAGATGGACAGGCGCATACCGGGCGAGGCATCCGGCGGCAGCCTACCACAACCCACCTTCCATTTATCGGAGGCGGAACATCGGCAAAGAAGATGATGACCCAGATGTTCGACCTTCTCGACAACGACGGACTCCATTACGTGAATGCCGATGTGCTTTGGATTACCGACTTCCTGATTCCAGATCCGCCACAGCAGCTGTTGTCGAGATTCCGGGAATACAAGGAGACGGGTACCCGATTCTATGGCATCCGCATCGTGCGTGATGATGACAAGGAGCCGAACGTCTGGAAGGAGTACTTCAATCAGATTTACACCATCCGGTACCGCCCGCTGCGAAGATATTAAAGAGGATGTTAAGGCAGAAAAAGGGTATCAGATGATAATAGAGACATGTATGAAATGTATCAAGAACTTTATCATATGTTACATTTGGCGCAGAATTTCGGTTTTGCGCCATTTTTTTGAATTAAAAATTCCTTAAAACGCTTGGTGATACAAAATATATTTGTACCTTTGTGCTCGGAACAATGAATAATTGTCAGCCAAACAAATTTAGAAAAGAATTAATAAATATAAGCAATTTATACAAAAACTTAAGTAATAAACTAAAATTATGGTAAGCAACAACATTCCACAAGTAAAGCTCGGTATTATTGCCGTTAGCCGTGACTGTTTTCCAATCGCGCTTTCTACTCAGCGCCGTGAGAACATCGTAAAAGAGTACAAGGGTGAAATCTTCAACTGCCAGACTACAGTTGAGAACGAGAAAGATATGCTCAAGGCTTTGGGCGAAGTGAAAGAGCAGGGCTGCAACGCTTTGGTTGTATTCCTCGGTAACTTCGGTCCTGAGACTCCTGAGACTTTGATTGCAAAGAACTTCGATGGTCCTTGTATGTTTGTTGCAGCTGCAGAGGGTGACGGCGACATGATCAATGGTCGTGGCGACGCTTACTGCGGTATGCTCAACTGCTCTTACAACCTCGGCATGCGCCACCTGAAGGGTTACATCCCTGAGTATCCTGTAGGTACAGCAGAGGACGTAGCTAAGATGATTCAGGACTTCGTACCAGTAGCTCGCGTTATCATCGGTTTGAAGGGCTTGAAGATTATCACCTTCGGTCCACGTCCACAGGACTTCTTCGCTTGCAACGCTCCTATCAAGGGCTTGTACGAACTCGGTGTTGAGATTGAGGAAAACTCAGAGCTCGACCTTCTCGTAGCTTACAAGGAGCACGAGAACGACCCACGTATCGACGAGGTTTGCGCTGATATGGCCAAGGAGATGGGTGAAGGCTGCTACTATCCTGACCTCAGCCGCAGAATGGCACAGTTTGAGTTGACATTGCTCGACTGGGCAGAGGCTCACAAGGGTTCTCGCCAGTATGTAGCATTCGCTGACAAGTGCTGGCCTGCATTCCCAAGCCAGTTCGGTTTCGAGCCTTGCTATGTAAACAGCCGTCTCGTTAGCCGCGGCATTCCTGTAGCTTGCGAGGTTGATGTCTATGGTGCGCTCTCAGAGTACATCGGTATGTGTGCTTCTGACGATACCGTTACATTGCTCGATATCAACAACTCAGTTCCTCAGTATATCTATGATGAGGACATCAAGGGCAAGTACGATTATAAGTTGACTGATACCTTCATGGGCTTCCACTGCGGTAACACTCCACAGTGCAAGATGTGCTCTAGCCGTAAGATTAAGTATCAGCTCATCCAGAACCGTTTGTTGGAGAATGGTGGTAAACCAGACTTCACCCGTGGTACTTTGGAGGGTGATATCGCAGCTTCTGACATCACATTCTACCGTCTGCAGTGCGATTCAGAGGGCAACCTCCGCAGCTACATCGCAGAGGGTGAGGTTCTCGATGTTCCTACCCGTTCATTCGGTGGTATCGGTATCTTCGCCATCAACGAGATGGGCCGCTTCTATCGTCACGTACTGATTCAGAAGGGTTATCCACACCACGGAGCCGTAGCATTCTCTCACGTAGGTAAGACCTTGTTCGAGGTATTCAAGTATCTCGGCATCAAGGATATCGCTTACAACCAGCCAGCTAGCCTGCCTTACCCAACAGAGAATCCTTGGAAGTAAATTGAGTGAAGAGAGAAGAGTGAAGAAACAAAGTTCGGCGGCCGAAGGGAAAGCCAATTCATTTGCTCTTCTTTCTGAACTGAATTCATAAAAGATAAGGGCGATTGCTTATCCCTTGCGTAGGGAATAGCAATCGCCCTTTTTATGTTTTCCTGAAAGGAGATTACCTGATGATAATCTCCTTTACGAATGGTTTGCTTATTTCGTATTTTCCAACGCTTCCTGTTTCTGCGGAATCACCACCGAAGCCCCGATGCTGACGAGCAGTACGAGGATGATGAATACCAGCGAACTGACAGCATCAATCTCGAAGAAATCGTGGATGAGCATCTTCACACCGATGAACACCAGCAGCACACTCACACCCACCTTCAGATAGCGGAACTTGTCTGCTATCGCTGCCAGCAGGAAGAAGAGGGCACGCAAGCCCAGGATGGCGAAGATATTCGAGAAGAACACCACGAACGGGTCGAGCGATACCGAGAATACGGCTGGGATGCTGTCGAAGGCGAAAATCAGATCACAGAACTCGATGAACACCACCGTCATCACCAGCGGACCCAGATGCAGGCGCTTCTGCATAAACTTCACTACCGGATGCTCCAGGGCATTGATTTCCTCCTTCTTGTTCCTGTTGAGGAACATCTTGGCACCGCTGTAAACCAGGAATCCTCCGAATACGAGTAATATCCAGGCGAACCGGCTGATGAGCGCAGCACCCGCGAAGATGAAGACGAAGCGCAGTACGATGGCTCCCAGAATACCCCAGTTCAGTACGTGCTGGTAATCTTTCTTGTTTACTCCGAACGAGGTGAAAATCATCATCATCACGAAGAGATTATCTACCGAGAGCGTTTTCTCTATCAGATAACCCGAAATGTAGGAGATGGTCATATAGTGCCGGTATTGCTGCAGACTCCCCTCATAGTCGTTCGGGTCCAGTTTGAGATGCGAAGCATAGCGCGAGGCTATCAGCTTCAGGTCGTCGAAGTTCTCTATGCCGTGCACCATGTCTCCATGGAAATAGATGAATACGGCGAAGGCGAGCGCGAGAATAATCCATACAGCCGTCCATGAACCGGCTTCCTTGATAGACACCACATGTGCCTTTCGGTCGATGACCAGCATGTCTAATACGAGTATGGCGGCGATGAAAATCACGAATCCCACCAAAAACATCGATTCAGTAAAAACATGTTCCATTTTTCTTTATCCTTAATCTATTTAGTATATACCATTGAATCTTAAAATCATTTCATCTGTTAGAAACGTGGGCGCAAAATTAGGAAAAATATCTGGAATAGCGAAGGTTCCGGTGCAAAACTTAATTGATTTTAACTTGAAAGGCAGGAATGTAACAGGTTTGTAATAATAGCGCTGTGAGAACCGGCAAAAAAGGCGTTTTAAGGGTAAAAAGGTAAAAAAGTAAAAAGGTAAAAAGAGCCTAGCGGAATGTTAAGCTAGGGGGCTCTTTTTACCCTTTTACCTTTTAAAGGCTCTTTTACCTTTTCTTAGTCAGCACATAGTGCTTAGCCATGGCGCCTTCAGGCTCATTGCCCAGCGAATCGGTCATGATGAGGCTGTTGGCATCCTTTACCTTGTAGTAAGATGTCTCGCCGCTCGATGGACGGGTGATTTCTACCACGTTGTTAGCCAATATCTTGAAGATACCGCTTGCTTCGTCGTGACCATCCTTGCGCTCCAGATAGTCGGCTGAGTACTGGTAGGTGCTGTCGGCGTTGAGCGTCAAAACGGTCTTGATGCCCGGACAGTCGGCAGCAGGGAGAGTTCCCTCGTAGGTGCCGGCGATGGAATCGAGAATGACATCGTTGGAATTGAGCGAATCATTTTCTGCATAACTGAGGCTATCCTGGTTAGCCCCCTGGCTATTTGTCTTCTTGCCATTGCAGGAGACAACTGATAATGCAGCGATGACGGCTGCTGTCAAAACTAATTTCTTTTTCATACTATACTGCTTTTTAATTGTTACTTATTTACGGAATGAATCTCTTCTCTTAGGGAGCACTTTCCCCGAGAAGGATTTCTCTTCGCAAAAATAGTGTTTTATTCTGTTATCCGCAAGTTTTACACAGAAAATTATAGAATATTATACTATTTTCTTAATTGATGATGACTGGCACAATCTCTTCTTCGCTAGGCCAATGAGGCAGATAGAAGAGCGGGCGAGGGGTGCCGCCCAAGCCCGTCCAGTCTATCTGTTTCACAAAGTCGAAATCGGGAGGGCCGAAGTCGAAACTTCTGCCGTAGAGTACAATGGCGCCTCTGCCTTCATCTATCTTCCACAAACCGCCCCCGTAGGAGCATTGCTCGCCGGGTGACAGCATGTCACGGTGCAGGTAGACACGCCCGAACTTCAGTACTCCGTCTCTGTTGATAATGAATTTCTGAAACATCTCTATTTCTGGTTTATTCAATGAAATCTGTATTCCGATTGATTCAATGTAATGAGAGAATTATTTCTTCTTCCAAAACAGTTTGTCTATGAAATCATAGCGCTTCTCCATTTGGGCATCAGTTTTTACGACGGTATTCACGTCTATCTGAAGCACAGGGGCTACTGCCTTGCCGTTGGTGGATGGCCACTCAGGCAGACCCAGACCATTCGGATTGCCGGTCTTTACGAAATTGACGTAATACTGGCTGAAGATGTCGCTGATCATATAATCCTCCGGCTGCCATTTGAACACGCGGTTGGTTGGCAATGTACCCATTGCATACTCGATGTCGGCAGAATGAACGGCTCCCTTGTCTTGTGGCGCAGGAGCCGCATCTTCCTTGGCATCTACCACGCCGCCAGCCAATGCAGCCACCTTGCCCTTGATTGCCATAGCAGGACGAGGATGGCAATAGCGGTAGCGGTAAACAGGCTGTCCGCCGGTCAGCTTGTGCATGTTGCCCCACTTCCATGTAGAATAATCGAGGAAGATATCCGAAGCCAGATTCACGCCCGGCTGCTCCAATACATCCTTATCGCTGTTGATGCCGTAGAGGCGGAAGAGTTCATCGATGTTCTCTTCTCCGAAAGTAGCCTTGGCGCCAGCTTTCAGATTCTCAACGGTTGGCTGCTTGCCCATCAATACCGCCAATGGAGTCATCTCCTGGTTGTTGCCGCCGATAAGCAGAGGCACCTTGGTCTGCTCGCCTTTGGCAAAGACCTCTGCAGGCTGTTCTTTCATGAAATATCCGTCGATGTTATAGACCGGAACCGCTCTTACGCTCGCCAGTTTCATCAATTTCTCGGCAGGAAGGGCACGAAGGTCGTCGAGATTCTTCATTCCTGCGTTCTTTTTCACCTTCTTTCCGGTTTCCTTACCCATCTTCTCGGCTATTTTCTGGGCAAGCTGCACTCCTTTCTCCTCGGCTTCCTTCTGTGTAGCCACCTTCTTGAATCCCATCACCGAACCACTGGAACCCATTGCCTGCGCAAAGAGTCCCTGACAGAGAGGGGAAGCCATCAGGGCGCTGACCGACATGGAACCTGCCGATTCGCCTACGATGGTGATGCGGTTAGGGTCGCCGCCGAAAGCCTCGATGTTATCCTTTACCCACTGGATGGCAGCCACCTGGTCCATGAATCCATAGTTGCCGGAACCCTTGTAGGATGTTTCCTTAGAGAGCTGTGGGTGGGCGAAGAATCCGAAGATGCCCTCACGATAGTTGGCTGTGATGGAGATGATGCCCTTGCGTGCCATTGCATCGCCCGCATATCTAGGTTCGCTTCCGCTACCTGCCATCAGTCCTCCGCCGTTGAAATAAATGAGTACCGGCAGATGCTCCTTCATGGTCTTTGCCGGTGTCCATATATTAAGGTAGAGGCAATCCTCGCTGTTGGTCTTCGTTCCGAAGTTCATATCGCCGAAGAGAGGTTCCTGCATCGGGTTCGGTCCGAACTCCTTGGCCTCGCGAACGCCCTGCCATTTCTGTACAGGCTGCGGAGCCTTCCAGCGGAGATTTCCTACCGGAGGGGCAGCGAACGGAATACCCTTGAATACTGTGATGCCTGAGAGGTCTTTTCCTTCGAGGATACCTTCGGCAGTCGTAACCTGAGTCTGCGCCATCATTCCCATACCAGGGAGCAGAAAGGCGATGGATAAGAGTAGTTTTTTCATATCTTAAATCTGTTTGTTTGCAATGATACTGCAAAAATAAACAAAATATCATTACCTTGTCTTGTTCATGCTTATTTTTTAAATCTTTTTGCAAAAAAAAAATAAGGGCAGGCCCCTCATGATGAGAAACTTACCCTTTTTTCTGATTGTTGTATTATAAATTCTTGGCTTTTTCCGGTTCATTGGTTGTCACGTAATCGATGCCTTGCTTAAAGAAATATTTGATGGCTTTTAGATTGTTGACTGTCCAGACATTGGTAATCAGGCCGAGTTTCCTGGCTTCCTTGATCCATAACGGATGTTCGTAGAAAACGCTATCTTCGTAATCGATGCCTGCATAGCCTGCATCCTTGGCATCGAGAGGGGAGAGGTCGCCGTTGAGATAGGAAACCTTGGCTCCTGGAGCGTGGCGAACGAGATAATCGCAGGCATGCTTACTGAAGGATATATATTCTGTTCTTGCTTCCAGTCCAGCCTCTCTTACCATCTTCAGGGTGGCATCGATACAGCGGTCTTCATCACTCTTTTGGATATGCTCCTTTACTTCGAGGATGAGCTTCATATCGCCCAATGACTTGGCAGCATTGAGATAGTCCTTCAAGGTAGGAATCTTCTCGCCATTCTTGAGTCGCTTGTCTTTGATGTCGGCATAGTTGGCATTCTCTATCTTGATGCCGTCAACGTCATCATCATGAAAAACTACCACCTCGCCGTCGCGTGTGATGTGAACATCAAATTCAGAGCCGTAAACCCCTATCTTATAAGAGTTCTGAAGAGAAGAGA
>UMFW01035912.1_pt1 | contig 12385 bp, 6 predicted proteins | sample 1965111 | NCBI WGS metagenome assembly UMFW01 (sample SAMEA4836056, study PRJEB28245) | human gut metagenome | biome: gut microbiome; material: fecal sample | place: Denmark | collected 2008
TTCATCGCTTTTTGTATATTTCTTGTGTAAAGCGGTGAATAAAGGATATATTCCTGTGGAGTATAAAGCGGCCGCAGAGCGTGGTTTTAATGGCCTGATCAAACAGTTCATTAAAGAAGAGCCTGATGGTTCATACACTATTACCAACTGTTGTGCTGTTGCAGGATTAGGCGGTAAAGGAAACCGGGATGGAAGTTTTGCTTATTACATAGGTGAGCCGGTGATAGAGAACGATCCGAAATCAGTAGGTTCCTTTATTTTGGCAGCTATTGAATATGAGAAAATGAAGCAGTAGGAATAATCTGAAAAAGATGAGGACATTTGTCAAAAAGGTCTTCATCTTTTCCGTAAACATCAGGACCTTTTTTAAACACCTTGTTGTTTTGATAAAAGCTCTTGTTTGGAGATTATCAATTAATTAATAAACGAATTTGAAAATACAATGATGAACAGACACGCATTACTTTCCTTATTGGCTTTATTGCTATGTTGCTCTACTTCGTTGCCGGCGCAGAAAGCGAAAACGTATATTCCCTGGAAGAACGGCAAACTGGTGGTGTCCGAGGAGGGACGCTACCTGAAGCATGAAAATGGAGTACCTTTCTTCTGGTTGGGTGAAACCGGATGGCTGATGCCGCAACGCTTGAATCGTGACGAGGTTTCTTACTATCTGAATAAGTGCAAGGATGCTGGATATAACATGGTGCAGGTGCAGGTATTGAACGGTGTGCCTTCCATGAATATTTACGGCCAGTATTCCATGACAGACGGTTTTAATTTCAAAGATATCAACCGCAAAGGGATTTATGGATATTGGGACCACATGGACTATATTATTAAAAGTGCCGCTTCACGGGGCATCTATATAGGGATGGTATGTATTTGGGGAACTCCCGTGGAACAAGGGCTGATGAATGAAAAAGAAGCCGTGGCATACGGTAAGTTTCTTGCAGAACGTTACAAGGATGAGCCGAATATTATTTGGATGATAGGAGGGGATATCCGCGGTGATAATAAGACGGAGGTATGGGATGCGTTGGCAAACAGTATCCGCAGCATAGACAAAGGTCATCTGATGACTTTCCATCCGCGTGGACGTACCACGTCGGCTACTTGGTTTAATGACCGCGAATGGCTGGATTTCAATATGTTCCAAAGCGGACACCGTCGTTACGGGCAGCGTAACGGTGATGGTGATTATCCTATCGAAGAGAATACGGAAGAAGATAACTGGCGTTTTGTGGAAGCCAGTCAGGCAAAGACTCCGTTGAAACCGGTGATTGATGACGAACCTATTTATGAAGACATTCCACAGGGGCTGCATGATCCCAATGAAACCCGTTGGAATCAGCACGATGTGCGTCGTTATGCCTATTGGTCGGTATTTGCCGGATCATTCGGGCACTCATACGGTCATAATGATATCATGCAATTTATCCGTCCCGGATATGGAGCCTCTTTCGGTGCCGACGGACGTAAGAAAGCATGGTGGGATGCTTTGGAAGACCCCGGTTTCAATCAGATGAAATATCTGAAGAACTTGATGCTGACTTTTCCTTTCTTTGAACGTGTGCCTGATCAGAGTGTCATTGCAGGAACTAACGGCGAACGCTATGACCGTGCCATCGCTACCCGTGGAAATGACTATTTGCTGGTTTACAATTACTCAGGACGTCCTATGCAGATCGATTTGAGCAAAATCAGCGGTGCGAAAAAGAATGCATGGTGGTATAGCGCGAAGGACGGTAAGTTGGAATATATCGGTGAGTTTGACAGTAAAGTCACTTCTTTCCAGCATGATAGCGGTTATCTGAGCGGCAATGATCAGGTTCTGATTGTTGTGGATTCTGCGAAGGATTATGTGCAGAAAGCTTGGACAGCCTTGCCGGATGCCATACAGAAATGGAATAAGTAAGAAATATGCATATCATGAAAAAACAAGTATTATTAATCATTCTTCTGGCACTTCCGTTGTGGTTGAAGGCAGCGGATGTTTCGGTTACCGGCCTGCGTACCGAGCAGATGGTAGATCCCATGGGGTTGGATACTGCTGCTCCCCGTATGAGCTGGCGGTTGGAATCTTCTCAAAGAAATGTGATGCAGACCGCCTACCGGATCTTGGTTGCCTCTTCTCCTGAACTTTTAGCACAGGATAAAGGGGATTTGTGGGATTCCGGAAAAGTGGAATCCGATGCGTCCGTATGGATTCCCTATCAAGGGAAGCGTTTGAAAAGCAATCAGCGTGTTTACTGGAAAGTGAGAAGCTATACCAATCGCGGTGAGACAGAATGGAGCGAGCCTGCCCGATGGGGGATGGGACCTTTAGGTGAGATTCATTGGAAAGGACGATGGATAGGTTGGGACGCTGCGTTTGCATGGGACCGGGAAGATTCACACAGCCGTTTGAGCTCTCGTTATTTACGCACGGAATTTAAAACGCAAGCCAAGGAGATAAAGTATGCTACCCTTCATTTGTGCGGTTTGGGTATGTACGAACTGTTCATTAACGGCCAGCGGATAGGTGATCAGGTATTGGCGCCGGCTCCAAGTGATTATCGTCGTACTGTGCTTTACAATTCTTTTGATGTCACCAAACAGGTTGCCGGAGGAAATGCCGACAATGCCATCGGAGTGACCCTGGGCAACGGACGTTTCTACACTATGCGTCAAAATTACAAACCTTATAAGATTCCTACTTTTGGTTACCCCAAGTTGCGTCTGAATCTGATTATAGAATATACCGACGGCAGTATCCAGCGCATCAACAGTGATGAGAAATGGCGTTTGACGGCTCAAGGGCCTATACGTAGCAATAATGAATACGATGGTGAGATTTACGATGCCCGTATGGAATTGGGAAACTGGACACAGCCCGGTTATGATGATTCCAAATGGCTGAAGGCGCAACGTGTTTCATTGCCGTACGGTACACTCCGCGGCAATACCGCTCCCAACATGAAAGTGATGAAAACGCTGAAGCCGGCTGTCTTCAAGCAATATGGTGACCGTTATATGATTGATTTCGGTCAGAATATGGCAGGATGGGTGCGTATTAACATAGCGAAAGCCGCTGCGGGAGATACGATTTGCATACGTTATGCCGAACGGGTAAAGAACGACGGTACGGAACTGGATGTGGAAAATCTCCGCCATAGCCAGAGTACGGATTATTATATCTGCAACGGTAAAGAAAACAACACCTCCTGGAGTTCTCGTTTTTCTTATCATGGATTCCAATATGTAGAAGTGACAGGTTATAAAAATCTGAAAGCGGAAGATTTGGTTGCTGAAGTAGTATATGATGACTTGGAAGATAACGGTACTTTCGAGTGTTCCAATGATATCATGAACCGGGTTTATCGGAATGCCTGGTGGGGAATTTCCAGTAATTATAAAGGAGTGCCTTTGGATTGTCCGCAGCGTGACGAGCGCCAGCCCTGGCTTGGCGACCATGCTATGGGAACGTGGGGGGAAAGTTTCATGTTCAATAATGGAAACACCTATGCCAAATGGGCGGATGATATCCGTGAAGCGCAGCGTGAAGACGGTTGTATTCCTGATATTTGTCCGGCTTATTACAATTATTATACATCGGAAATGACATGGTCGTCCACATTCCCGGTAATCTGTGATATGGTTTATGAACAGTTCGGCAACATCGAACCTATTCGTAAGAATTATGCCGCTATCAAGAAATGGATGCACCATATACGCAGTGAGTTCACCACAGAGGATGGAGTGATTAACGCCGATAAATACGGTGACTGGTGTATGCCTCCCGAATCACCGGAATTGATTCACAGTCAGGACCCTGCCCGCAAGACGGATGGAGCACTGATTGCTACAGCCTACTATTACAAGGTATCGCAAATGCTGGCCAAGTTCGCCCGTTTGCAAGGTCTGGAAGATGAGGCGAAAGGATTCGAGAAGGATGCAGCAAAAATCAAAGACTGCTTCAACGCCCGTTTCCTTACGGTTAAGAAGGGAACTTCTCCGGTACAAACGCCGCATGTTCTTTATCCCGACAGCATATTCTATGGTAACAATACGGTGACGGCCAATATCCTGCCGCTGGCTTTCGATATGGTTCCTGAGGCCTATAGGGAAGAAGTGGAGAAAAATGTAATAACAGGCATTATCACCCGGAATAAAGGTCATATCAGCAGTGGGGTGATAGGTATGAACTGGATGATGCGTGAGCTTACCCGTATGGGGCGTGGCGATGTTGCTTTCCTGTTGGCAAGCAACAAGACTTATCCCAGTTATGGCTATATGATAGAAAAGGGAGCTACTGCCATTTGGGAATTGTGGAACGGTGATACCGCCAATCGTTGGATGAACAGTTGTAACCATGTGATGATATTGGGTGATCTATTGACTTGGTATTTCCGTGATTTAGCCGGATTTAATCCGGCACAGCCCGCTTACAAACAAATCATCCTTAAACCTGATTTTTCCATCCAGGAGTTGAGTCATGTCAAGGCTTCGCACAACACTTTATATGGCAAGATGATTAGTAACTGGAAGAAGACCCTTACGCATTTGGAATGGGATATCACGGTTCCCTGCAATACCACTGCATTGGTTTATCTTCCAACGTTGGACGAGAAGGCGGTAAAAGACAAGGACGTTACCTTTGTACGTCGGGAAGGCAACTCTACCGTATGGAGTGTTCCTTCGGGGAACTATCATTTTTCGGTTAGCATGGACCCTTCTTCAGGTAAAAACCGTGCAGGTATCGTGGAAGATCAGTTCCTATACGAACAAGCTTCTTTTCCCGAATGCCACGGCGCTACTATTGTGGAATTGAAGAACGGAGACCTGGTAGCCTCTTTCTTTGGAGGCACTAAAGAGCGTAATCCGGATTGTTGTATCTGGGTATGTCGCAAGCCGAAGGGCGCGACGGAATGGAGCGCACCTTATCTGGCTGCCGACGGGGTGTTTAGTCTGGATGATCCGCAGGCTGTCTTGGCAGGCATTACGGCAGAATCCACTCCGGCGGATGCCGGCCCCGTGGTTTCTACGTTTAAAGGGGACAAGTCCCGGGCACGCCGCAAGGCTTGTTGGAATCCTGTGCTTTTCCAGATCCCCGGCGGAGATCTGATCCTGTTCTATAAAATAGGATTGAAAGTAGCCGATTGGAGTGGTTGGCTGGTACGTTCTAAAGATGGTGGAAAAACTTGGAGCCAACGTGAACCGTTGCCAAAAGGTTTCTTAGGTCCTATTAAAAATAAGCCGGAGTATGTGGATGGCCGTATCATTTGTCCTTCCAGTACGGAAGGCGATGGAGGATGGCGTATCCATTTTGAAATTTCGGATGATAAAGGAAAGACTTGGAAGATGGTAGGTCCTGTAGAGGCGGAAATGAGTGTGCCTACAGCTTTGCGTAAGGCAAATGCGGCCAATGTAGACGATCAGGAAGGCGGTGAAGCCATAAAAGGAGAAGGCGAGAAGCCTATTTATGCTATCCAGCCCAGCATTTTGCGTCATAAGGATGGGCGTTTGCAGGTACTTTGCCGTACACGTAACGCACAGATTGCCACTTCATGGAGCAGTGACAACGGTGAAACATGGAGCAAAGTCACTTTGCTTGATGTTCCCAATAATAATTCGGGCACGGATGCCGTAACCATGAAAGATGGCCGCCATGTATTGATTTATAATGATTTCAGCACATTGCCGGGTACTCCGAAAGGGCCGCGTACACCGTTGTGTGTGGCGGTTTCGGATGATGGCATTCACTGGAAGAATGTAATGACATTGGAAGACAGCCCCATCAGCCAGTATTCTTATCCGTCCATCATTCAGGGCAAGGATGGCAAACTGCATGCCGTATATACCTGGCGCCGTCAGCGTGTGGCTTATAAAGAGTTGGATTTGAGCAAACTGAAATAATACAATTGTGGATAAAGGAATTCTTTGATAGAGAGTATTGGAGAATTTGAAAAAAACGGGTGTCTGAAATGAAAATCAGATACCCGTTTTTTTGAAAACAGACTCCCATTATCCGCCAATGAAAGCTCTTTCTAAAGATACAGAATATGAAATAATTATAAATAGAGTACAAACGTTTCTTATTATCGTCCTCCCTTTATAAAGAAAAGAATAAGTGACAGATTATTATGAAAAGCATTAGACTACTACTTTTACTGGCTTCCGGAGTAACTACGGGAGCATTTGCCCAGTCGGGCGGGCTGACGGATATGAGCCAAAGTCGTTTTGCCAAGATGGCCAATACGGAATTAGGTGCCGTGCATTGGACAGATGGCTTTTGGGGCGACCGTTTCAATGTATATAGCCATACCTCCTTGCAAAGTATGTGGGACACATGGAACAATCCCGATGTTTCGCATGGCTTCCGTAACTTTGAAATAGCTGCCGGTGTTTGCGAGGGCGAACATTGGGGACCTCCCTTTCATGACGGTGATATGTATAAATGGATGGAAGGGGTGGCTTCCGTGTATGCCGTCACGAAAGATCCCGAATTGGATAAACTGATGGATCACTTCATTGAACATGTGGTGAAAGCCCAGCGTGCGGACGGTTACATCCATACCCCTGTCATCATCGAGGAAAAGAATAAGGGGATTGACACTCATTCGGACAAACAGCAACAGACGGTAATTGGCACCAAAGTAGGCGGTGAGGACGAGAAAGGTGCATTTGCCAATCGTCTGAATTTTGAAACCTACAATTTGGGGCATCTGATGATGGCAGGTATCATTCATCGCCGTGCCACCGGAAAGACTACTTTATTCGATGCTGCCGTAAAAGCGACGGACTTCCTCTGTCATTTCTATGAAACCGCTTCTGCGGAACTGGCAAGAAATGCCATTTGTCCCTCCCATTATATGGGCGTGGTGGAAATGTACCGTGCTACAGGGAATCCCCGTTATCTGGAACTTTCCAAGAATCTGATTGATATCCGTGGTATGGTGGAAAACGGCACCGATGATAATCAGGACCGTATTCCGTTCCGTCAGCAATACAATGCGATGGGACATGCCGTGCGTTCCAATTACCTGTATGCCGGTGTGACCGATGTGTATGCCGAAACAGGAGAAGACCAACTGATGAAAAACCTGACCAGCATCTGGAAAGACATTGTGACCCGCAAGATGTATGTTACAGGAGCGTGCGGTGCGCTGTATGACGGCACTTCGCCGGATGGAACCTGCTATGAGCCGGACAGCATTCAGAAAGTACACCAAAGCTATGGCCGTCCTTATCAGTTGCCTAATAGTACGGCGCATAACGAGACCTGTGCCAATATCGGCAATATGCTTTTCAACTGGCGTATGCTGGAAGTGACGGGCGATGCCAAATATGCGGATATTGTGGAAACCGCCCTTTACAACAGTGTGTTGAGTGGTGTCAGTCTGGATGGAAAGAAATATTTCTATACCAACCCGTTGCGCATCAGTGCGGATTTGCCATACACACTTCGCTGGCCTAAAGAACGTACCGAGTATATCAGCTGTTTCTGTTGTCCGCCTAATACGCTGCGCACCGTTTGTCAAGCCCAGAACTATGCTTATACGGTGACTCCGAATGCGGTATATTGCAATTTGTATGGAGCGAATACACTGGCTACAACTTTGAAGGAAACGGGAAAGATCGGGCTGGTGCAAGAAACGGAGTATCCGTGGGAAGGCGCTGTGAAGCTGACTGTTACCGAAGCTCCGAAACCGTCAAAGAAGAAAGCGTTTTCTTTGTTCCTCCGTGTTCCTGACTGGTGCGAGAAGGCAACTTTGAAGGTAAATGGCGAACCGGTGCAAGGAACCTGGAAAGCGAATACATACGCCGAGGTAAACCGCATCTGGAAGAAAGGGGATTGTGTGGAATGGGTGATGGATATGCCTGTAAAATTGCTGGAAGCAAATCCGTTGGCCGAAGAAATCCGTAACCAGGTAGTGGTGAAACGTGGCCCGTTGGTCTACTGTCTGGAAAGTATGGATATAGAAGGCGGGCATAAGATAGACAATGTGCTGATACCTGCCGATATCCGGTTGACTCCGAAAAAAATAACCATCGAAGGCAGTCCGATTGTCGCATTGGATGGTACTGCCCGTCTGGTCGATGAAGTATCATGGAAAGATACCTTGTACCGCGAGGTAGGAAAGGCCGACAAACCGGTCCATATCCGTCTGATTCCTTATTATGCATGGGGAAACCGCGGAAAGGCTGAAATGACGGTATGGATGCCTTTGGCACGGACTAATCACTAACCACTTACCCCTAATGATTTACAAATGAAAAAAATATTCATAACCACTGCCGCGCTGCTGATAGCTTGTACACTGTCAGCAGCCGATTTGTTCGTATCTCCGGAAGGCAATGACCGGAATCCGGGTACCAAAGACTCTCCGAAAGCCACCCTTACAGCCGCATTGCGTCAGGCAAGGGAACTTCGTCGTCTTAATGATGAAAGTGTAAAAGGTGGCATCACCATCCATCTGGAGGCAGGTGAGACTACCATCTGTACGAACCCGTCTTTATCCGTCCGGAGGACAGCGGGACGGAAGCTTCACCTACCGTCATCACTTCGGATGGAAATGCCGTTCTGAATGGTGGGGTGGAAATCAGGAACTGGAAGAAGCAAGGAAAGTTGTGGGTAGCCGATGTCCCTATGTTTAACGGACGTCCGCTGGATTTCCGGCAACTGTGGATCAATGGACAAAAGGCTGTTCGTGCAAGGGATGTGGCAGACTTTGAAAAGATGTATCGCATCATCAACAACGATCCCCAAAACGAAATACTGTGGGTACCTGCCGCTGCTGTAAAGAAAATACAGAAGGCCCGATATGCCGAAATGGTCCTTCATGAAATGTGGTGTGTGGCAAATCTCCGTATCAAGTCGGTCGAAATACAGGGAGACAGTGCCGCCGTGCGTTTCCATCATCCTGAAAGCCGCATCCAGTTCGAACACCCGTGGCCGCGTCCTATGGTGACCAAGGATGGTCACAACTCGGCTTTCTATCTGACCAATGCCATGGAATTGCTGGATGAACCCGGCGAGTGGTATCACGACATTGAAAGCCGTAAAATATATTATTATCCTCGGAAAGGAGAGAAGATAAGCAAAGCCGTAGTTCCCGGCATCGAAACGTTGGTATGGGTGGAAGGAACGATAGACCGTCCGGTAAAGCACATCCGTTTTGACAATATTGCTTTCCAATATACCACCTGGATGCGTCCCTCTTTGCAAGGTCATGTTCCTCTTCAGGCAGGTATGTATATGACAGACGGATATAAAATCCGTCCTTCCATGATTCGTAAGAACAATCATAAACTGGATAATCAAGGTTGGTTGGGCCGTCCGGCATCGGCAGTCGTAGTCAAGGCTGCCTGGGATATTGATTTCGAGAAGTGCCGTTTCCAGCATTTGGGCTCTACAGGCATTGATTATGAATGGGCCACCGATGGAGGACATATAAACGGCTGTCTGTTCCGTGATATTGCCGGGAACGGTATTGTAGCGGGCAGTTTCAGCCCTGCCGCTCACGAAACACATCTTCCATACGATCCTGCCGACCGTCGTGAGGTCTGTACCGGACTGACCATTTCCAACAACTACATCAACGATGTGACCAATGAAGACTGGGGCACTTTGGGCATTTGCGCCGGTTATGTCAGTGATATCAATATCGAGCACAATGAAATCAGTGATGTATCCTATTCAGGCATCAGTCTGGGATGGGGATGGACACGTACAGTAAACTGTATGCGCAATAACCGCGTGCACGCCAACCTGATTCATCACTATGCCAAGCACATGTATGATGTAGCCGGTATTTATACATTAGGTTCACAACCCCATAGCTGGATTACGGAAAATTGCGTTTCTAACATTTTTTCACCCGGTTATGCACATGATCCCAATCATTGGTTCTATCTTTACACCGACGAAGGATCTTCATTTATCACCGTCAAGGACAACTGGACGGAAGGAGAGAAGTTCCTGAAGAACGCCAACGGTCCGGGCAATACATGGGAAAACAATGGTCCGATGGTGAACGACAGCATCAAGGCAAATGCCGGACTGCCCAAAGAATATAGCTATTTGAAGGAAAAATAAAACGTGATACCATTATGAAAAACAAACTTGCCACTTTAGTCGGAGCACTTGCATTGAGTGCTGCCGCCTCCGCCCAGACCTGGATCTGGTATCCGGGTGATTATGAGATATGGCTGGGCAACCGGATGAACAACCGCCGTACGGAACGCGGTGCTTTTTTCCCTCCCTTCTGGAAAACGGACAGCCATTATGTGGTAGTGGAATTCAGCAAGAAATTGGACCTGGCGGAACCGGAAGAGATCTTCATTGCCGCCGAAGGAAAATACAATGTGAAATTGGACGGCAAACTGCAATTCGGTATGCCCTCCACCTTGAAACTCCCCGCAGGAAAACACAGTCTGAACATCAAAGTGTGGAATCAGTCCACTCCCCCCACTATTTATGTGAAAGGAAAAACCGTAAATACGGACAAGACCTGGAAAGTAACCTACGAAGACAAGGAATGGATAGACGAAAGCGGAAAAGCCAGTGATACTTCTGCCACCGTTTATATGGATGCAGGGTGTTGGAACTTTGACGGAGCCACCCAACTGCCTTCCAAGTTTTCATTGGCCAGAAAACCGATGAAAGCAGTTTCCTCCACTCCCCGGAAAGAAGGGGTATTGTACGACTTCGGAAAAGAAACCTTTGGTTATATCACTCTGAAAGAGGTAAAGGGAAAAGGAACGATCCATATCTATTACGGTGAAAGTCCTGAAGAAGCCTTGGATACGGAATATTGCGAAACATTGGACAAATTGCTGGCAGAGCCGGGGCAGATAACCGATCTGGCCATCCGGAATACACGGAAACTATACGATGAATACACGTTGGACAACAGCAAGGCCTTCCGTTATGTCTATGTCACTTGCGATCCGGGAGTAACGATACAGGACGTTTCCATGCAATACGAATACCTGCCCGAAGAGTACCGGGGGTCATTCAAATGCAATGACGAAGAGCTGAACCGCATTTGGGAAGTAGGAGCATACACCATGCACCTTACTACCCGTGAATTCTTTATCGACGGCATCAAGCGCGACCGTTGGGTATGGAGTGGCGATGCCATCCAGAGTTACCTGATGAACTACTATCTGTTCTTCGATAATGAAACCGTGAAGCGTACCATCTGGCTGCTTCGCGGAAAAGACCCTGTGACCAGCCACAGCAATACCATTATGGACTACACCTTCTATTGGTTCCTCAGTATTTACGATTACTATATGTACTCCGGTGACAAAGACTTTGTAACCCAACTCTATCCGCGTATGCAAAGCATGATGGACTATGTATTGGGACGCACCAATGCCAACGGTATGGTGGAAGGTATGACCGGTGACTGGGTATTCGTAGACTGGGCAGACGGTTATCTGGACAAGAAAGGCGAACTATCCTTTGAGCAAGTCTTGTTCTGCAAAAGTTTGGAAACCATGGCGCTTTGTGCCGGTCTGGCCGGCAATACGGCAGACAAAACCAAGTATGAGAAACTGGCTTCCGCTTTACGTTCCAAGCTGGAACCCGCTTTCTGGAATGAGCAGAAACAGGCGATGGTACACAACCGCGTTCAGGGAAAGCAGAGTGAGTCCGTTACCCGCTACGCCAATATGTTCTCTGTCTTCTTCAATTATCTGAATGCCGATAAACAGCAGACCATCAAACACACCGTATTGCAGAATGACAGTATTTTGAAAATCACCACTCCTTATATGCGTTTCTATGAACTGGAAGCACTGTGCGCCTTGGGCGAACAAGAATCGGTGATGAAAGAAATGAAAGCCTATTGGGGCGGTATGTTGAAAGAAGGAGCTACCAGTTTCTGGGAGAAATACAATCCCGAAGAAACAGGTACCCGGCATCTGGCCATGTACGGACGTCCATACGGCAAAAGCCTCTGCCATGCATGGGGAGCCAGCCCCATCTATTTGCTGGGCAAATACTATCTGGGAGTAAAACCCACCAAACCCGGTTACGAGGAATACTCCGTCACCCCTTGTCTGGGCGGCTTGAAATGGATGGAAGGAACCGTGCCCACTCCATACGGCAATATCCATATTTATATGGATAAGAAAGAGATCCGTATCAAGTCCGACGGCGGAAAGGGAGTGCTGAACATTCCAACCCGGAAAGGAATGAAAGCCATGACCATAGAACCCGGAGAAGAACAAGTCTTCAAATACTAATGGAATAGATCAAAAAAAAGGTGATACCTACCTTCCCAGGCGGGTATCACCAACACTGTTTCGTAAGTTCCCGTTATCCGCTGATAACAGTACTTACCTCTGATCTAACATTAGTTTTCTTATGGGCTTCCGCCTGTATCACTACATT
>UMFW01000910.1_pt1 | contig 12015 bp, 7 predicted proteins | sample 1965111 | NCBI WGS metagenome assembly UMFW01 (sample SAMEA4836056, study PRJEB28245) | human gut metagenome | biome: gut microbiome; material: fecal sample | place: Denmark | collected 2008
ATGGATTCCCCACCTCCAGGGAACATCTGTGATAGCCGCCAGGGATATTATCGATCGTTGCCTGAGACAGCATATTTTGCTCTTCCAGTTTCTTATGCCGTTCCACGAAAGATGTCATATCATAGCAGGCACTGATGATAGCCAGTTTCCCCTCCGCTGTCTGTATAACTTTTCCTTTATCAACCGTCCAGAACCAGGAGCCATCTTTTCGCGGCATACGATATGTGGTCTCATAGGTTAATCCCTCATAATACTCACCCCCGATATCCTTTATGACCTGTTCTCTGTCATCGGGATGGATCGTATTAATAACTTTTCCGTTAATTGCTTCAACCAGCTCTTCCACTGCACCGTAACCAAGCATCCGTGCCATTTCTTCATTGGCATAGTAAACCGGAAACTCATCCTCACAATATCCACCGATCAGTCCCCTGGTTTCCCCCATGATCATAAAATCTGTAAGCATCTCTTTTTGTACTTTGTCTGATATTATTAACTGTTTCATATTCCTCACCCAGTATCCTTCAGCCTGATTTTTTTCAGATATTTTCTTCCTTTTCTGGAAATCGAAAAATTGTTCATTCAAGTTATATATCTTTTCATCAACTACCTGATCACAGAATTAAACGGCCATGTGATATGATCTGTGTGGGTTTATATCCTTCCAAACACCTGGTCAAAAACAGAAAGTATTGTTTTTATATCAATTGGTTTTGCAACATGAGCATTCATACCTGCTTTAAATGCCTTCTTTTTATCTTCTTCAAATGCATTGGCGGTCATGGCAACGATTGGGATATTGGCTTTTTTATTATTCTTCAGGGTGCGGATTTCCCTGGTTGTCATATAACCATTCATTTTAGGCATCTGGATATCCATAAAGATCAGATCATACCTATCATCTTCTACTTCATTCATCCGTTCAACAGCATCTGTTCCGTCCTCCACAGAATCTACTATTATTCCGATCTCTTCCAACAGAGCAGTGGCGATTTCACGGTTCAGTTCATTATCCTCCACAAGAAGAACCTTTTTGCCAGAATAACGGTTTTCTCTTTCTGTTTGCTGTGATGTTTCTTCTTTTATCTCCATAGGCTTCGTCAGAACTCTCCTTAATTCTGACATGAAGATTGGCTTCTCCACAAATGCAGTAACACCAGCTTCTTTTGCTTCCTGTTCGATATCTGACCAGTCATATGCTGTCAGAATAATGATTGGTGTTTCATCCCCAATTACAGCTCTGATCCGTCTTACAGTCTCAATTCCATTCATGTCTGGCATCAGCCAGTCGATAATATAGGCTTTGAATGCATCGTTCTCTTCAAAAGCCTCTTGCGCCCTGATGACAGCTTCTTTTCCAGAAGTTGACCAGTCTGCCCGCATTTCAATTTCACGCAGCATCTTGCTGACACTCATGCAGGTATGGACGTCATCATCTACAACCAGTGCCCTTGCACCCACTAACTCAGGGATAGGCCCATACACAGTAGCTTTATCCAGTGTTTTAAAATTAAGGCTGACAACGAATTCTGTTCCTGTTACGATAAACATACCGAAGAATCTTATGTTTTTCAAACCGTTCACTGATCGTATCAAGATCTGTAAACTCAAGATAGCCCTTCTGACATTCCGGCAGCATATAATTATCATGGATCAGTTTTCTTGTCTCACAGACATTCTGGCATCGCTTCAGGACATTTTCCTTATCTGCCTGGATTTTTAACCATTCTACTTTCTGATCCTCCACATGAACTAAGAATATATTGGTAAATACCGTTCCAAGTACCTCCAATGCTTTTGTAAGCTCTTCATTCTTCTGCAATGCACTGACATCCTGATAGGTCACATAGATATATTTTTTCTTTCCGACGATGAAATAGGAAAAGTCCGACTGCATATAAAACCATTTTCCCTGCGGGTTTCTTTTTCTGTATAATATGTTCGTATGTGGATGCTCTATATTAAGGCTTCTAACAGATTTCTCTACATATTGCTGATCGTCCGGATGTACTGTTTCGCAAAATGGCTTCTTTTGCAATATCATCATCTGCTGCTGCGTAGTCTCCATCATATCTGCAAAGCCCCGGGTGATAAAAACAGGCTCATAACATAGCTTTATTTTAGCATCATCCTCTTCAGAAAGAACACAAAACAGGACAGCGCTGTTTTTAATAGAACGCAGCGTAGTCATAAATGCCTGCTGCTGTGGATCTGTATAGTCCTCCACAAACAGGAAAACATTTTTTGTATCTTCACTTTCCCTTGTAAAATCAGACTGCATGAAACGCATCTCGCCATTCAGCATAAAATTGACCATAACATGATGTATGATGTGTTCTTCTGTTCCCTGTGTGATCGCTTCCATCGTCATCTGCTGTTTTACCCGGTTAAGATCCTCTAATCGCCAGATGCATAACGCATAATTTTCTCACAGATATAATCATCAAACATCTGCTCATCGAACTCTGGAAAAATATTTTCACTATTTAACAGCTTTGTATCCTGATGGAGCGTTATGCATTTTCCTGTATCCTCAAAGTCAATATACAGAATTTCTATATAATGGTTTTTAAGGGCTTTTTCATATATTGCAGCCTGAACCGCTTTCTATAACAACTGAATTCCTCCTTGTTTTCTCATGTGCTATTAGTAATTCAAGTTGTTTCAAAATAAAAAACACTGCCAAACAGACAGTGCCTACTTTTTTCTGCAACTGGCTGCCATTTCACTTATTACTGGTTTTATTATTTGAAAACTTCAATTATCATCTCATATACTTCTGTTACTTTTCCATTTTCACCAATTTATGAATTACTTTTACCAGTAATTCCACATCAACAGGCTTAGCAATATGTTCATCCATTCCTGATTCTTTTGCTCTTATTCTGTCCTCCGTAAACGCATTTGCTGTCATTGCAATGATTGGTATTGTCTTTGCATCCTCTCTTTCCAGAGACCTGATCATCTTTGTAGCTTCATAACCATTCATGACCGGCATCATAATGTCCATAAGAATAACATCAAATTCACCAGGTTCACTATTTCCAAACAGTTCAACAGCTTCCTGACCATTCCATGCCTTTGTCACCTCAGCACCTTCATTCTGAAGCACAAATTCAGCGATTTCCATATTCAGCTCATTATCTTCTGCCAGAAGAATATGCAATCCCTTTATAGATTTTTCTGATGCGTCCTTCTGTTCTTCCCGTTTATCCGCATCCAAATCTATTTTGAACGGAACCCGGATCACAAATGTTGTCCCAACACCTTCTTTACTTTCAAAAGTAATGGTTCCACCCATTTTTTCAACCAATTTTTTTGTAATCGGCATTCCCAGACCTGTTCCGGCAAATTTTGTGCGGCTTCCTGCATGTTCCTGTGCAAATGGTTCAAAAATATATTTCTGGAACTCCTCAGTCATTCCGATTCCTGTATCCCGGCAGACAAATTCCATCATCGTCATTTCTGGCTGTTCGGATGGAATTTCCATGCAGCTGATATAGATATTACCATTTTTTCTGTTATATTTCACCGCATTGGACAAGATATTCATCATCACCCGTTTCACATACCCTGGACTTCCAATAAGATCCCGGTGTGTGATTTCTTTTTTCTCCCATCCGATCCGGATATTCTGTTCTACCGCAATCTGTCCGATCACAACAAGCACTTCCTCAAAGATTTTGCTCAGATTAAATGAAATCTCTTCCAGAACAACTTCACCTGAATCAAGCTTACTCATATCCAGAACATCATTTACCAGTTCCAGCAACATATTAGATGCCTCTTTAACCTTTGTCCTGTATTCCGTCTGCTTCTCCATATCACCTGCATAATGGTCTGCCATATTGACCAGGCCGCAGATTCCATTGATCGGAGTCCGGATATCATGGCTCATCCGCTGGAGAAACTCTGTTTTTGCCTCATTAGCGGCTTCTGCTTTTTTTGCTGCTATCAGAAGTTCTGCCTTATATTTTTCATCTTTTTCCTGTTCCATTTTCTGATGCGCCAGATTAGTTCTGTATGCCCAGAACCAGAATATACTGAACATCAGAAAATAAAGAAAAATAACGCTTATCACACTTAATGGAAGGTTATGGAACACTTCCGTATCCGGAAGATATGCATAAATATAATAATCCCTTTGCTTCAGCATAATTCCATAACATCCAATTCCTTCATTCTTCAAATGATAAATATGCTGGCTGTCTGTATGCTTTTTCATTGCCTGGACGATCTCGTTGTCAACTGTATTCTGCCCCAACAAGCTCTCATCATTGCTGGCAACAACGATTCCCTCGTCTGCAACAATAATCGTTCCATCTTTCTGGGTACTATAGCCATTTAAAAGACTCTGTATCGTCAAAGTATACTTCCTGACAAATTCAGGAGATGTATGATAGTAGATTGCCACGATGCCAGGTGCATCTTTTCTGGCACAGGCTGCAATGTCGATATGTGACCCGTCTCCCCTGGTAAACCGTTCCGAATAGCTTCTTTCTTCATATCCGGAAAAATCCATGATAATCTCTTTTTGCAGATACTCCGTAATCTCACCTGTCAGAGACTCATCCATGCTGTATTCGCAGTCCGTCCTTCCCTCTGCATCCAGTACAAGGATACCATCCACCCAGAGAGTCTGCAGATTGTCTTTCAGGAACTCCTGACTTAGCTGACCACCGTTTTCTGTTTCCATGTTAATATTTGTACTCATCTGTCTGGCACTTTCAATGGCACGGAGGAGGCTTTTGGATTCCGAAGATTCATTATAATGGGTGTAGGTGGAGCACTGCACTTTCACATAGTTTACAATCTCCACCATTCTTTTCTCTGCTCCCTCTTTTTCTGCGTGGAAGAAATAAAACAGAGAGACTACAGCCACGCAAATTCCGATCAGACCGCCCAGCAGCTGGATTCGTTTTTCTTTTTTCTTTCTCTTAATATCCAAGATCATCCACCTCCAGATACTTCTGGGGATCATCCAGGTATTTTTCGATGATTTTCAGGGATGTGCCATCCTGACGCATTTCTTCCAGCGTCTGGCTCATCTGCTCACAGATTCCTCTGTCATCCTCTTTTGCAAAAGCAACACCTATTCCGGTGATCATCAGAGGCTCTTCCAGAATACGGAAGCTTGCATCATAATCCTTCATATACTGGACAATCGATTCCTCATGTGCGGCAACTGCATCTACATATCCTTTCCCCAGAAACGTATAGATCAGCTCCCTGTGTCCAAGACTGATCAGATTTCCCAGTTTTGGTATCCTTTCATCTGTCCGGTTCAGAAAGATGCCTTCCGGTTTGGTTGTGGACTGGACAGCCAGGTTCTTTCCCTCCAGGTCACTCAGTTTATAGATATCACTGTTCTCATTTACAGCGACCACCTGACGGCTTGCTATGTATGGCCCTGCCCAGCGGTAATCGTCAAGACGTCCTTCCATAGAAAAACAGCCCATGATACAGTCAATCTCTCCGTTCTCCACCAGTTCTTTTTTCTTTTCCCAGTTAATCTGGACAACATCCACCTGATATCCCATTCTTTTGAATGCTTCCGTAGCCAGTTCAACATCTATGCCCGTCGGTACACCATCCTCATTCAGATAATTGTATGGTGGATAGCTGTCGCTGCCGAGGGTAATAACAGGATTTTCTGTTTCTTCTTTAGTGCTATCTGTGTTTTTACACCCTGCCAGGGTGACTGCTAAAATTCCCGCAAGCAGAATGCCTGCAATCACTCTTTTTCCTTCCATTTTTCGTCTATTTCTAACTATCCTTTTCGTTTTTTTCATATCCGATACCCTTCCATTTGTTACTGTTCAATGACCTGCGGTTCGGTGCCCCCACCGGATCTTATGCTTCTTATCGTCTTTTCCAGTATCTTCATCTCAACCGGTTTTGAAACATGCGCATTCATACCGGCTGCCAGAGAATGCTGAATATCCTCTGAGAATGCATTGGCGGTCATGGCAATGATCGGAATCTTCTTTGCCAGTTCATGGGAGCTACTGCGGATTGCCTTCGTTGCCTCATAGCCATTCATAACAGGCATCTGTACGTCCATCAGGATCATGTCATATTCCCCTGGTACAGATCTTTCAAATGTCTCAAGAACTCTTTCACCATTTTCACAGATGGTGCACTCCGCACCCTCAATCTTTAACAGTTCCATCAGGATTTCTGCATTTATCTCATTATCCTCTGCACACAGGAATTTCATTCCCTGCAGGATATTACCATCCTGCTTATCTGTATCTGCCTGTAACGCCGGAGAAACAAATCTTTCTTCTGCAATTTTCAGATCCATAAAAATCTCAAAACAGCTGCCCTGTCCAGGTTCACTTTCTACATCGATCGTTCCACCCATAGAAACAACCAGATTTTTGGTGATCGCCATCCCAAGACCGGTTCCCTGTATCTTATTCGTCATGGGATTTTCTGCACGGGTAAACGCATCAAAAATCGTATCTTTGAAATCTGCTGACATTCCCATACCGTTATCACTGACTAAAAAGCGGTACTTTGCATAAACAGATGAATGTGATTTACATTCTTCTGACAGAAGCTGAATTTCTCCACCTTCTTGTGTATATTTTATTGCATTAGACAGCAGGTTACTGAAAATCTGCATCAAATGGATTCGATCCCCATTCACCCACTCATGCCGGATATTTTCTTTTGTAATCGTAAACGTCTGATTCTTTTCATATATTTGAGAATGAAATATCGTGTCAAGTTCCTGTATAAACTCCACTATAGAGAAGTCAGAATATTTGAAAACAGTTTTTCCAGCTTCAATCTTACTCATGTCCAGAACATCATTAATGATCCCTAACAGATGCTGTGATGAAATGTCTATTTTATCCGCATACTCTATTACCCTGGCTTTATCACCGGCATTATATCTGATCAATGACGTCATACCAATGATTGCATTCATAGGAGTACGTATATCGTGGGACATATTGGCAAGAAAACTGCTTTTGGATCTGCTCGCTTCCTGTGCTACCTGAAAAGCTTCCTCCGCCGCTTTTTTTGCCTGCCGCAGCTCCGCATTGACATTTTCCCGCTCCACACGGATCGCTTCCTGCTGGTTTCTACGCATAACAAGAGAAATTCCCAGCATAACGCAGACAGCTGCGATAACCGTAAAAATAACGATAAATACCATGACAAAATTGACAAGTCTTAATGTATTCGTAGCAACATACTCTGCCGGAACCAGAAAGATGAGTATCCATTCGGCATTTTCCATTCTTTTTAACCCGTAAAAATATTCTGTTCCATCCAACACCGCATTAGAATAACTACAGCCTTTTTCTTCCAGTTCCGCCTTTGTTTTGTCAAAAGAAGAATTATGAAGATATTTTATCTTCTGCAAAACAGAAAATACATTATGCCCCTTGATCAGTTCCACCTGATTACTGTTGAACAGTTTAAAACCATTATCATCCAGAACATACACACTATTGTTCCCATTATATGCATCACAGTTAAAATAAGGATTCAGCTGTTCCATATTCTGGGCAATTCCAAAATAAGAGATTGTAGTTTTCTCTTTTCCATTTTGAAGTTCTATTGGTTCTGACAGACGTTTCAAAAACACCATCTCTGACAGGTTATTCGTCATGGAATCAAAAACAAAACTGATCAGTTCGGGATTGTCTTCAAAATAATCCAGCTCACGGAAAAGTCCTCTGCTTCCGGATTCTGTATAATATCTACCTTCTGAATCCATGGCCATTATCGTAATCTTATGATCTGCATATGCTGATAAGTCATACTTCTTTTTCATATGTTTACAGAGTTCATCTGTAGTCTGTATATTTGCATCTTTCAGATAATTGCACTCTTCCGTCACCCGGTCCCAGTGGGAATCGATCACATCTTCCAGATTTTGGAACATCTGACGGGTAATCTCTTCCATCTGGTTTAACCGTTCCTCATAGATAATATCCTGGATATAAGTATGATACAGGAAAAAGAATGCAAGAAGCATCGCTATACCAGTCATACAGCATCCCAATATTAAATTCCGGTAACTCTTTGCCTTCTGCATTCTTTCCCTCCGCTCATTTCCATTCAGCGTCTGCTTCACTTAAAGTCTTAAATTGTCCAAAAAACTCTTTTGCTGCATCCATACCCACAATACCACTGTCTGTCACTTCTGTTTCTGATGCCAGTTTTTCACTGATTCCGGAAATTGCGACCTGGTAAGTCTTATCATCTTCCAGTTCCACCGGACTTACCAACACATAAGGATAATTGTTTCCTGTACCCACTGCATCATATCCTTCTTTATATAAATCTTTGATCTGTTTTCCAGTTAAACTGACCGTCTGAATTGTCCGCGTCCAGCCTGTGGGAATGAGCGCACTAAGATCATCAACTGTAATATCTTTTGCATACATCTTTGAGCTTACGCAGTCATTGTTCTGATTCAATCCGTTGCCACTGATCCACGTTCCCAGGGAAACAAGTGCCAGATCACTGTCGGTTGCCTGTGCAAAACATCTTCCTACCAGCTTTGCACAATTTTCCTGAGATATATCTTCCGTTGTTGTAGTAAAGACTTTCGGTTTATTATTTACCACGCTTTCCTGATCATCTTCCAGCTGCTTTACTACATCTTCTATGGTTGCTTTATCCTGCATATACTCCAACATTTTTGTTCCAGTCGTAACAAGTGTATTTTCCCAGCCAGAGTAAATAAGCGGCGCCGTATTTCCTGCATTGATTGCATCTGCAATATCACCATAATAGGTATCATCTGCCTTTGCATCCTTAAATGGAAGGAGACTGGCTTTTAGTGATGCCTCCGAATAAAGGGAAGCGGTTCCTTCCACCGTAGACAGCACCTCCATTACCTTTAATGTATCTTCAAGCTTCTGCGAATCGTCTTTTAACTTTTTATTCAGCCCATAATAACGTCCCACTGACAATATATAGACATTCTTACTTCCATCTTCTGACAGATACGGCATTAAACCGAATTCATCTGTTGTAGCATCTGAGTCTGTAATGCCATTCTGGGCGCCAAGCATAAACAGAGTATTTCCTTTAATAAAATCTTCTCTCGTTTTTGCATCATCAATCGGATTACTCTTGCTGCCGTCAAGCATGCCAAGATTTTTCCATTTCCGGATATATTCCATACTGTCCATCATACCTTTTGTATCACTGATCTTTGCTTTTCCTGCCAGATAATCCTTCTGCCACTGTCTTCCATCCAGAGAGCTTAAAAATCCGGTATCTGCGATATTACATAGATACTGAAAACCATATCCCGGATACTGGATCTCCGGAAGACATAACTGAACCCCAGCTTCCTCTGCTTCCTTCGCAAGCTGCTCAAGTTCCTGGAAAGACTGTGGAAGTGTCCAGCCATGTTTTTCTAATAACGTCTTATTATAGGTAATACCAAAACAATTATACGCAGACGGTAGCATATAGATTGCCCCATCATCTGATACCTCTTTCAGACGGGATTCTACATAATTATCTGTGAAAGCATAACCCGAAAGATCCAGCATCCTGTCACTGAGGTCCAGCAGTTCAGGATCATAAAGGGAAAGAGTACAGATATCCGGCAGATCATTTTCCTCCAGAATCGTATTCAGATAGACAGTTGTGTTTGCTCCACTGTACGGGACTACTTCAAGCTCGATCTCCGGATATGTTTTATGCACTTCTTCTATAAAGCTGTCCACATCCAGATAAGGAGCCATAAAGGTAATTGCTTCGTGTTTCTTTGATGTTTCATCTGTTTTCCCACATCCTATGAGTCCTGTTGCTGCTACACATGCCAAAAAAAGACATACACTTTGTACTTTTTTGATTTTCATGTTTTTCTCTCTCCCTAATAAAATCATTATAGTTGCATCTATGAAATAAAATCATAAAAAAACACCGTCTCACAGACAGTGCACCTCATTTCATGCAACTGGCTGCCATTTTAAAGGCCCTGTAGCTTTGCGTCCCAGATTTTCATCTGGTTTGCCGATCTCCTTATTATAATTTTTAAACGTATGCAAAAAAACTGGTTTTATTATACTATAGCGCTCTACTGTACACAAGAAAAACATTACTGTTTCCTGCTCATTTGTACTCAGATCGTTCCCTATCTTTAAAACTTCTTTCTGCACTTCTGTCAGATTCTCTGAATTACCTTCCTGAAAAAACTGTGATAATGTTACGCCCAATGCTGAAACTGCAGTTGCTGTAAAAACAGCACCGCTGTCCATATCTGTAGCGCCTAAGATACCCGGATTAACAGCCAGGATATAGGCCATGGTCATGAAGGTGGTGATTCCTGCTAACACCTCTGTTTTGACGTCTGTATGGTTTTCCTTCAGGTGAAACAATTTTTCCAGACTCATATAAGATCCTCCTTCTGATCCATTCAACGCTCATTGAATAATCAGTTTTTGTGTTTTTCCATGGCAGGTAGATAATCATGTAATCCCCATAATTTGTTTTCAGATCTCCCAGATCTTCCAGAAGTTTAATATACCGTCTTTTATCCGGATCATTCAATAAGAGGACAGACCAGATTGCCTGTATTTTTCCAGTATTCGTCAATCTTATTCACCGCCTCGCTCCAATCGAATGTACGTTCTATTATGATGCCATATTCCTTACCGCACTTCAAGCCACTTCAAGCAATATCCCAGTCAAAAAGGCATCCGGAAATATTCTTTGCATAAGAAAAAACCTGCCCAGTAATCATCTTTTCAGATAAAACCAGGTAGGCTACTTCTGCTAAACATATTTTTCTACTTTTTATATCCATTTATTACGGTTCAATGACCTGCGGTTCGGTGCCCCCCACCGGATTTTATGCTTTTGATTGTTTTTTCCAGTACCTTCATCTCAACCGGTTTTGAAATATGTGCATTCATACCGGCAGCCAGCGAATGCTGAATATCCTCTGAAAACGCATTGGCGGTCATGGCAATAATAGAGATTGTTTTTGCCAGTTCATGTGAACTCCTGCGGATTGCTTTCGTTGCCTCATAGCCATTCATAACCGGCATCTGCACATCCATCAGTATCATGTCGTAATCCCCCGGAGCAGACTGCTCAAATGCCTCTAGGACCCTTTTACCATTTTCACAGATTGTACACTCTGCACCCTCAATCTTTAACAATTCCATCAGGATTTCTGCATTCAGCTCATTGTCCTCTGCACACAGAAACCTCATTCCTTTCAGGACATTGCCAGCCGGTTCATCCTTTTCTGCCTGTTCTGCTGAAGAAACAGATCTATCTTCTGCTATTCTCAGATCTATAAGAACCTCAAAACAGCTTCCCTGGCTCAGTTCACTCTCCACATCAATGGTGCCTCCCATTGCTTCAACCAAGTTTTTGGTAATAGCCATTCCAAGACCGGTTCCTTGTATCTTATTCGTCACAGAACTTTCAGCGCGGGTAAACGGATCAAAGATTGTCTTTTTGAAATCTGCCGACATTCCCATGCCATTATCGCTGACTAAGAAACGGTACTTTGCGTAGACAGATGACTTTGTCTCACATTCTTCTACCAGAAAATGAATTTTTCCACCTTCCTGCGTGTACTTCACTGCATTAGAAACCAAGTTGCTGAAAATCTGCATCAGATGAACCTGATCTCCGTTCACCCACTCGTGCCGGATGTTTTCTTTTATGATTGTAAGAGTCTGATTTTTTTCGTCTATCTGTGAATGGAATATGGTATTGAGTTTTGTAATAAAATCCAAGATGGAAAAATCAGTGTACTTAAAAACTGTTTTTCCTGCCTCAATCTTACTCATATCCAGAACATCATTAATGATTCCTAGCAGATGCTGTGATGAAATGTCTATTTTATCTGCATACTCTATTACTTTATCTTTATTTCCAGCATCATGTCTGATCAATGATGTCATTCCGATAATTGCATTCATTGGTGTACGAATATCATGTGACATATTGGACAGGAAATCCGTTTTCGCCTTATTTGCATTTTCAGCTGTCTGTAGTGCTTCTGTTGCGATG
>UMFW01003082.1_pt1 | contig 11850 bp, 10 predicted proteins | sample 1965111 | NCBI WGS metagenome assembly UMFW01 (sample SAMEA4836056, study PRJEB28245) | human gut metagenome | biome: gut microbiome; material: fecal sample | place: Denmark | collected 2008
AGTAAGACGATTACTCATGCCCATAGGGGTGCTGAGTAGTTACCGGGCGATAAACGACTGAAAAAAGTTATAAAAAACTCCGTTTCTGAGTTTTCAAGACATCAGGAACGGAGTTCAAACATTAATCCTCGAACAATTTATGAAATTCAACGGCATCCATAAATTGATAATTTGGATTATTTCCTACATTTCTTCTAAGCCTATTTAAATTGGAAGGAGTTGCAGCTTTCTTTGTCAGCAAAACATAGAAACTGTTATCAAAAGAATAGTTAGAAGTAACCATTGCCTTTGATTCACTAACCTTTTTTGCTATCTCCTTTGAATCCAAATTCCTGGTATTGCTTAGTCGAAATTTTGCATCGGCCAAAAGTAATCTCTTATCATTCACATGCAATAGCATATCTGCAGAAGATTTCTTATCAGCATGATGTTTTTGAGAAATTCGTCTCTGAACATCATCAAGTTCTATTGCCTTATCTGTGTCAGAGAAAAGATTTTCTGAATTTGGGCTTCCCTCCTGCTTCATCAAATGATGCAAGCCGACTAAATCTTTTGCTGTCCAACAATCAATCTTGATTCCCTGATAATTGCCAATCTTAAATTTCGCCATAGTTCTCTACGTATTTCTGAAGAGTATCAAAAGACTTGTTGAATGATTCAAATACAGGTTCGATGTCACAGCCCAAATTCTTATAATTGAACGAATCTGTACCTTCACTTTGCTCTGCCAGATAAAAACGAGTAGTATTCAACAAGCCCTCTTTTTCAGAGATATACCTGATAGCCGATACCATATCGGGATTGTGACTCGTGATGAGTATCTTGGTTCCAAATGTTTTGTTGATGCGAACAAGAAGATGCGCCAACTCAACCACCCATTGTGGATGAAGATTTGTTTCAGGCTCATCAATCTCTAACAAAGTGTTTTCTGTCAGCCACCCGTTTTCTATCAGACGAAGCATATAAACCAGCGGTTTGAAGCCCGATGCTATATCTTCAATTCTAATATCCTTACCATTGTTGCTGTGATAAACTAAATCAACAGCATCGAAATTTTCCTTTTCTACAATAGAACCATCTATCATTTTATTAATAGAATGAAGTAATTCCTGTTTGCCAGTAATCTCACTTCCTTTTTCATTTACATGAACCACTTTATGTGCCAAGGAAGTCATCAGAACCCTATCTGATTGACGAAGAGAAATAGCTGCAGGTGTTCCTATATATATGGCATTATTTAAACTATATATCTTTCCAAGTCTACCAACAAGCAATTCCACTTCATCTTCCTTAAAGCTTATGCTGGCAGGAAAGCCATCCTTTTCCCGATATACAGAAGCGATTTTCTCTTTCAAGTAACTGATGGGACGATTTTTTTTGTTGTTTTCATATCTCTGAAGACATTCAGAAAACAACTGAATGGAATTTCGTTCTATATCCTCATGAACATGATTTTGTTCAGTAATCCCAAAAAGATTAAGCACTCGTCGCACCTGCTGAGGATTCTGCTCTTTCTGAAGAAAGTTAACCAGCATGTCATCAAGTGACCCAATCGCTCTTTTATAATAAAAATCGAGCTTCTCCACACCACCATTACTCAATGTTACCATTGTCATTAATGATAAGGTATGGTCAAAAAATCGTTTTTTATCATCATCCAGATAATTTGAGATATCATCCAGCGCATTAGAATATTTCTCTAATGATTTGATAATCACATCTCTGAAATCAGAGAAAAAGAAACTGTCTAACACAGACAATGTATTGACGATATAATACAACCAACGGGACATAGTGCTTTTTCCACAGCCATTGCTACCCACGATAACTGTGATACCCTCTATTTCGATATCAGCATGCCCTATAGCATGATGATTGTCTATATTAAAATTATACTTGCTCATTATTCAAACTATTTTAATGCAAAAATACGATGTTTTTGTGTAACCTCCAAATTTTCATAGCACTTTTTACTGCCAAGGGTTCATAAAAGCCAGATTCCTATCACGAATATAAGTATAAAAGACTTAAAATGAGAGAATTTATTTTGGAAATCTAGATTTTATCCCTAATTTTGCACATCAAAAAAGAAAAAAAAGAAAAAGTATGAATATCAAGGAGAATTATCAACAATATGTAAACCGATACGCTTCTGAGGTGGCTGCCCTGAAGCGTAAGAATACGGGATTTATAACGGGCGAGCTGCTGGCTTTTGGCGGCATCCTCGCCTTCCTGATCTGCTATTTCGCAATGGATGGAGATACGCAGAACTATCTGATGGGGGCGGCGCTGTGCCTGATTGCCTATCTGGGAATCAGACGACTTGACGACAAGAACAAGGAGAAGATAGAGCATCTTTCGGCTTTGCTCAAGGTTTATCAGGATGAAATCAAGGCTTGGGAGGGCGATTTCTCACCTTTCGAGACTGGCGATTCCTATCAGAATCCGCAGCATCCTTATTCCTTCGACCTCGATGTCTTCGGCAAGAGTTCGCTGTTCAACCGCATCTGCCGAACCATCACATCGGGCGGTTCGGAGGCACTCGCCAGGAATCTTACCCGGGAAACGCCTCTGAACATGGAGGATATCAAAAGAAGAAGAGATTTGCAGAAGGAATTGGCTGGAGAAGGCGAAAACTGGCGAATGGAATTCCTGGCACTTGGCGAAAAGAACAGAAGCCAAACTGCGGATGGCAAAATGGTGAATGGCAAGATGAAGAAGATTGATTCTGCTGCGGTGGTGGATGCGATGCAGAAGGTTTCGAAGATGGAGGTGCCGGCATGGTTTGGTTCACTGGTTTCGTTCGTTATCGGATGGCTGCTGATTATCGGAGTCATCGGTTCCGTGATTTTATCGATATGCGATATGGTTTCGGTGAATTTCGCCCTGTGGTGGGTGTTGGTTCAATACATGGTGGTGTTCTTCGTCTGCAAGCAGACACTTGATAAGATAGACAGCAATGGCGGCAAGCTTCGACATCAGCTCATCGCCTATGCCCAGATACTTCAGCTTATCAACAGGCGCAATTTCCATAGCGAATCAGGCAAGGAGATGCAGAATTCCCTGGCAGATGCCCTGCCTTCCTTTGCCCAACTGGAAAAGATATTGAAAGGGTATGACAGAAGAGGCAACTTCCTGGGCCTTTTCTTCACCGATGCCTTCATACTGAGCGATTTCTTCCTGGTTCGCAGTTTCCTGAAATGGAAGAATACCTATATGATGAAGATGGAGGAATGGATGCATATCATCAGCGAGATGGATGCGATGGTTTCGATGGCGAATTTCAGATATAATCATCCGGAGGCGGAAGAGGCGGAATTTGTTTCGGGAAGTCCGGAAGCAGATACAGAAAGCGATGTTTCTGAAAATGCAGGAATCGGAAGTCCGGAAATCGTGTTCGAGGGAAAGAATCTCTATCATCCTTTCCTGGGTGCCAAGGCGGTGAAGAACGATTTCACCATCAAGGACGACAACTATTATATCATCACCGGAGCCAACATGGCGGGAAAGAGTACCTTCCTCCGTTCGCTGGGCGTGAACTATATCCTGGCAATGGCGGGTATGCCGGTGTTTGCGGATCAGCTGAAGATTTCCCGTTTCAGATTGTTCTCGAGCATGAGAACCACCGATGATTTGACACATGGCATCTCTTACTTTAATGCTGAGCTGATAAGACTGGAGGAGCTGCTGAAGTTCTGCAGGGAAAGTGCTGAGGGAAAGTGCTGCAAGGAAAGTGGAGAAGACAATAAGGAGCCACTCCGAACGCTGATTATTCTGGATGAGATTCTGAAGGGAACGAATTCATTGGATAAGCTGAATGGTTCGAAAAAGTTCCTCGAAGCTATTGCCAAGCAGCCGGTGAGCGGCATCATCGCTACCCACGATCTGGAGCTCTCCAAGATGGAGAATGATGCATCAGGAAAATTCCACAACTATTGTTTCGAGATAGATTTAGGCACGGATGTTACCTATACTTATAAGATACAGAAGGGTGTGGCAAGAAACCAGAATGCCACCTTCTTACTGAATAAGATTCTGGAGAAATATTAGAATAAAAAGAGAAACTCCCGATAGTTTGATCAGTTTCAAATTATCGGGAGTTTTCCTTTCAAAGAATACATTATAACTCCACGCTATCCAGGCGGAATTTGAGCAAGCCGGCTGGTACCTTTACCATCACCTCTTCACCTGCCTTCTTACCCAGAAGGGCCTTGGCGATAGGCGACTTGATGGAAATCTTGCCACTATGGAGATCTGCCTCGTGAGGATTCACTATGGTATAATTCATGCTGCACTTGTTGGCGAGATTGGTAATCTTAATCTTGCTCAACAAGCCAACGGTATCGCTCTTCAATCGAGACTTGTCGATGACACGGGCATTCTCCAAAACCTTCTGTTTGAAACTGATGCGGCTCAAAAGCTTGCCCTGCTCACGCTTGGCTGCATGATACTCGAAATTCTCACTGAGGTCGCCCTTATCGCGGGCCTCAGCTATCGCATCGCGAACGGCTGGCAACTCTACGTTAACCATGTGTTGAAGTTCGGCCACGAGTTCATCGTAACCTTCCTGAGACATATATTCCATTTTCTCTGATAATCTTAATGAATGATGTTTTTAATTTTCGGGGTGCAAAGTTACTAGTAATTCATGAAAACACCAAACATTTTTGATAAAAAGTAAATAAAAAAAGAGAAGATGTGCTGCCATGACAGACAACACATCTTCTCCTTGAATATATCATTATCCCCAAACTTCCTCGGAAATCTCTCTCACCAGATCTATCTTTGCCCACTGCTCAGCATCGGTCAGTTTATTACCAATCTCGCAAGAGGCGAAACCGCATTGAGGACTGAGACAGAGCCGATCGAGGGGGATATATCTGGCTGCTTCTCGGATGCGGGCGATGACCGTAGCCTTATCTTCCAGCACCGGAGATTTGGAGGTTACCAGACCCAGAACCACCTTCTTGCCATCTGCCACATACTTCAAAGGCTCGAAACCACCCGAACGCTCATCGTCATACTCCAGATAGAAGGTATCTACATCTTCATGAGCGAAGAGATAAGGAGCCACGGCATCGTAGGCACCCTTGGTGGCATAGCAGGAATGATAATTGCCACGGCATACGTGGGTGTTGATGGTCAACCCCTCAGGTTTTCCCTCAATGGCAAGATTGTTCACCTTCAGATATTGCAGGGCTTCCTGCTCAAGGGTGAAACCTGTGCCCACCTTTGCCTTCCAGTAATCGCTATCCACAATCATTCCCCAGGTGCAATCATCCAGCTGGATGGTACGGCAACCAGCTGCATAAATCTCCTGGAAGAAGGTGCGATAAGCCTGGGCAATATCCTCTATCAGTTGGGTGGTGTTAGGATAGAACTTGCGGGTATTCTCGGCATTCTTGCCACGGAACAGTTCGGCAAGGAACTGAGCCGGAGCAGGAACCGTCTGCTTTGCCTCGAAGATATATTCGCCATTGGCATCCAACTCCTCAAACTGCTTCACAAACAGGAAATCCTTGATAAAAGGATGATTCTCGCCGGTAATCTTGCCGGTCAGTTGGATAGAACCCTTGGTTGTCTCCTCGCCATGAAACTGGTAGCCATGCTCCAGTTCGATATGCTCCACACCATTGAATCCCCACATAAAGTCGAGATGCCAATAGCTGCGGCGGAACTCGCCATCGGTGATATAAGGCAGGCGATGCGCCTTCTGCTGACTGATGACCTCAGTAATCAGACGGTCTTCTACGGCGCGAAGATCGGTGGCAGCAATCTTGCCATCAGCAAACTTCGCTCTAGCTTCCTTCAACTCTGCAGGGCGCAAATAGCTGCCCACTGCCTCAAAATGTATATTTCTTACGTTACTCATTATTTTTATCTCCTATATTTTTTTAAATGATGAATGACTCTTATTTTTCCATTATCTGATGATAAACGGCTCTCTGCATCCGGAATTGCGAGTGCAAAGGTAAGAAGAAGAATTTTATTTGCCAAATATTCTCCGTAATTCAGAAAAATATACTATCTTTGCAGCGAATTAAGCAAATCAGCAGAATATTATTCTGCAAGAATCAGTAAAAACAGAAACAAAGAAACTATGGCAACAGAAGAAAAACTTGATGAAACAGACATCAGAATACTGAAGTTACTGCAGCAGAACTCCCGACTCACCGTGAAGGAACTTGCCGCAAGAGTCCACCTCTCCCCTTCCCCCACCTTCGAGCGGCAGAAGCGGCTGGAACGCGAGGGATACATCCAGCGATATGGAGCCATCGTAGACCATCACAAGTTGGGGCACAACGTAATCGTGCTCTGCAATATCCGGCTCAAGCAGCATACCCATGACCTGATTCAGCAATTCATGGATACCGTGCAGGCCATCGACCAGATAACGGAGTGCTACAACACCACCGGCGATTATGACTTCCAGATCAAGGTATATGCCCGGGATATGAAAGCCTATCAGGACTTTATGCTCAACACCCTGGGAAACATCGACTGCATAGGAAGTCTTCACAGCATCATCGTGATAGGTGAAATCAAGGATTCGCATTATATACCCGTAGCAAAATAAGGAGAAACGTGATGAAAGCAAAAAAGATATTGATGATATGCCTGTTTATTTCCGGACTTTTCTGCCTCCCATCCAAGGCACAGCAGCCTGGAGAAACCGTCAGTTCTCAAACCATCAGGAAACTGGGCGAGAAGCATTTCTTCTCCATCTCCACTATTCCTGATGATATCTTCCGCCTGATGCAGGGCAAGACATACAAGAAGAACTGTACCGTGGCAAGAAGCGAACTGAGATACATAAGATGCCTGCACGTAGACAAGGACGGCAGAAACATCGTAGGAGAGATGGTGGTGAACAGGGCGATAGCCACAGATGTGCTCGACATTCTGAAAAAGCTATACGAGGCAAAATATCCGATAGAACGGATGAGACTTATTGACTACTGGGATGCCGACGATGAAAGGGCGATGAGAGCCAACAACTCCTCCAGCTTCAACTTCCGCTTTATCTCGCATACCCATACGGTATCGAAGCACGGAAGGGGACTGGCCGTAGACATCAACACCCTCTACAATCCTTACCACAAACGGCTGAAGAACGGCAAGGAAGTGGTAGAACCTGCCACCGCCCGCCCCTATCTGGACCGCAGCAAGAACCACGCTTATATGATAAAGAAAGGCGACCTCTGCTACCGGCTTTTCAAGGCAAAAGGATTCCGATGGGGAGGTGACTGGAAACACAGCAAGGATTACCAGCACTTCGAAAAATAGAAATGCAGGAAAGAACAGCCAGCAAGGAAAGGACATAAAAAAAGACTATGCCTATGTTACATCATTTCTTTAGTAACTATGGCATAGTCTTTTATTATCCTAACGATCTTTTTTATATGTAACACTAATTTAATTCACCTGTTACAGCCTTTTTATAATACATTGTAACTAGCTGTACCAGACTGAATTATATTCTCTACGTTCATCGTCCTCATTATAGAGGTTCTCATATTCAAGGTTCATAGCCTCGAATGATTCCAATGTCTGTTTCATAATAACTCCTCCTCTATTTATTAAGTTCAACTTTTAATATGGCAAATTTACTAAAAAAAACAGATTTCTGATGTCAATATTTCAGAAAACTTTTGTATTTTTGCACCATCTCTGCACATCAGGGGCAAAAAGTGCAAAAAACAGCTCTGTTCAAGAGCCATGCAAGATAAAAAACAAGAAACAAGATGAAGATATTACATACTTTACGACTCGACAGAATGAAGTGGCGCCACTGGGTACTGCTGCTGTTGCTCATCCTCGTCACCCTTACCAAGATGATTCCTCTCTGGGGAGTTATCTACACCTACCGTGTTTATCCCGTTATCGGCACCCTTCTCTCGCCCATCTCGGGCATTTTTCCCTTTGCCGTGGGCGATATTTTCATAGCTCTCAGCATCGCCTGGGTCATCCTCTATCCTATCTACGAGATGGGATTACGGAAGAAACTCGCCCGTCGGTTTATCTTTCTTACTGCCAAGAGCGGCGGCTATCCGAAGAAAAAGGCGGTTTTCGGAAGGGTAATTGAATATCTGCTGTGGGTATATGTATGGTTTTATGCAGCTTGGGGACTGAACTATTCGCAGCCTGTTATCTATTATAGAGTTGGCATGCAGCCTGCTGAGGTTTCGGAAGAGAAGTTCCGGAAATTTGCCTACCAGTATGCCGACAGCCTCAACCTTTTGAGTGAAGAACGGAGAGGAAAGAGTGAAAAATTCAATTGTATTGTGGATGAAAAACTGAAGAATCGGGTGCGGGATGCGGTTCTGAAGGAATATAACAAGATAGGCTATCGGGAGGGCATCAATCCGCCTTTCAACCAGCATCCGCATGCCAAGACGATGTTGTTTTCGCCCATCAGTTCAATGTCGGGTGTAACCGGCAGCATGGGACCATTCTTCTGCGAATTTACGCTGAACGGCGATATTCTTGCACACGATTATCCGGCTACCTATGCCCATGAGTTTGCTCATTTTCTGGGCATTGCCAACGAAGGAGAGGCGAATTTCTACAGTTATCTCGTCTGTACGGCATCACAGGATAAGGCGGTGAAATTCAGCGGATATTACCACATTCTGCCCCATGTATTATATAATGTATTCGACATTCTCGGCGAAAAGGAAGGTGAGAAATATCTGAAATATATCCGTCCTGAGATAATCAGGCTGCTGAAAAGCGACCGCCAATACTGGCAGGGCAAAAGATGCAAGGCACTGGATGCCGCCCAGGATTTCTTCTTCGAACTCTATCTGAGAGGCAACCATGTAGAAGGCGGCAGAAAGAGCTATGCCGGCGTCATCGGTCTGATTCTGGCTTGGGAGAACAAGCAGGAAAAATCTCTTATGAAAAGATGATAGAAATAATTACATGAGAAAGAAAAGACGATTGGCGCGCGCTCTTGCACCAATCGTCGTTCGCATATATTTAAATATAGAAAGTAATCTTTTCCCTTGTTTAAGAGGACTAATATATTATTACGCTAAACCTATTCTGTTTTTTACTTCTGCTGTACAGGTCTTTGCATTCTTGGTCCTGGTCTTCCATTCTTACCCATTCCCTTGCGAGAACCTCTCTGGGCAAAGCGCTTCATCATCTGTCGCTCCAGTTCGTAAACACGCTGAATCTGCTGCTGGCTCAGGAACTGCGAATACTTCTTGTAGTATTTCTGACGGATGTTGAGAATCTTCTCGCTCATCTCAAAACGCTGCTTGATTTCCTGTTCGGTTTGAGCATCCGTTTTCATTTCGCCCTTCTTATGACGAGGACGAGGACCCAAAGCCCATACCTCTTTCTGATAACCAATATAGGTCTCGATAAACTTAACGTTGGTTTTTTCATCAAGCCCCAAATTACGAGAGATGTACTGAGCCTGCTTTTCTGCCAACTGTTCACGACTGATGCGCTGCTTCTGGTTAGGCGCCTGTGCACAAACACTTGTAGTAACCGTCATCATGGCGATGACCATCATTAAAATACCAAAAAATCGTTTCATAACTCTATCATTTTAAAATATTATTGAATCGGTTTAATTGTTGAGGAACACATCCTCCTGATATAGATCGAGGAGATAATCCTGATCGGCAGAAGACAGCTGTGCGAAAGCCTTATCAACCTCCTGTATCCCGTTATTCACCTGTGAAGGCTGGGAAGAAGAGGCTGAGAAATCGATGTTGAGTACCAGGAGTACTGCCACCGATGCAGCCACAGCTATTGCAGCCGTCCAAATCACCTTCCTCAGAGATCGTTTCTTCGGCTGTATCCTGACAGGTGCCGGTTTGTCGTTCTTCACCTGCTCCAGGATATTGGCTTCCATCTCCTTGAAGAATCCTTCTGGCGTAGAATAAGGCATTCGCTTACCCACCTTACCGAAGTCAAACTTCCCGGTTTTGTTGAAATCAAAATTTGTATCCATATTCTTTTCCATTTTGAATAACCATTAAAAAACTCACAGAACTCTCACTTAATCGTTCGAATTCATGTACTTGATAATTTTCTCCTTGGCAACATGATAGCTTGCCTTGATACTGGCTGGCGTGGAATCAGCGACCTTCGCTATTTCGTCGAACCCGAGTTCATCGTAATATCTCATATTGAATGCCAGCTGCTGCTTAGGCGGAAGCGAGAGAATCGCTTTCTGCAGTTTTACCGCCACCTTATCATCGAAGTCGATATAATTATCTGCTGGGATGAGACTGACGCCCATTGAATCTGATTCCAGAGAAACTTCTTCCTGTTTCCGTTTGCTGATGAGCCGCAGGGCCTCGTTGGTAGCGATGCGGTAAATCCAACTTCTCAGCGAGCAGTCGCCCCGATATTGATTGAACGAGCGATAGATTCTCACAAAAGTTTCCTGCGAAGCATCCTGTGCATCATCATGCGAAACCACCAATCGGCGTATGTGCCAGTAAACCGGTTCCTGATACTTCATCATCAGCATTCTGAATCCGTTCTCCGGGCATTCCTTCAGCGTATCCACTATGCCTTTGTCATTTACACTCATATTCGTTTATTTTCATGAACGTTACGATTATATGACCTTCAGAAAAGGGAAAAGTAAAAAGCGGGATGCTTTTTTTTTCGATACCTGCTTAATTTTTCCTCCTTTTTTCTCTTTTAATATCATAGAGAAGAGAAAAAAGGGAGCTATTTCTCCGCTTTCTCAAAGAAAAAGTATATATTTGCAAACGGATTTAGAATATCGAATCGATATGAAGAAAGAAAAGAATTTTTCAGAAACTGATTTTCAGAAGAAGGCATTGGAAAGCTTATCGGACGATGAGATTCTGCAGGGCTTCAAGGATGCCGATGCCAGAATCGTGAGGGAGTATTACTACGGATACTGCCGGGTGGCTTATTGCATCTACGATAAGCGATATGACCTGCTGCACAAGCCGGGCATGGACTTCTTCTCGCTGGCTCACGAATATTATCTCTATCTCTGCGAACACGACTTCAAGCCGCTGGAAGACCGGAAGCCGAGCATGTCGCTCAAAACCTGGATGGTGAATGGTTTCCGATTCCTGCTGCTGGATAAACTGAAGGAAGTGGTAAAAGAGCATCACTTCGAGAGTTTCGAAGCAAGGCAGGAAAGCCGCAAGATGCAGTTTGACGTGACCGACAACCAGTTTGAGCACGATCTTTATCAGACGATAGAAGACATCGGCAATTTCTATTATGGCAGAGACAGCAAGAACAGCATCATCCTGAAGATGCTCTACATAGAGGGATTCAGGGGCAAGGACGTAGCCGCCCAATTGGGCATATCCCATTCAGCCGTCACCCAGCGTTGTCAGAAGATGATGCACGATGTGGTGATTCCTTATTTCAAGAGATACTTCGATGCATCTGAATACGGAAGCTATCTGTCGTTCGGCGACAAAGACGCATGTATCGAAAGTGCTCCGAAGATGTCGATGCCGAGAATGATGTCCGAATGCATGTGCTGCGAGGAATCGGCAGATAAAGGCAACAACATATTTAATAATAAGAATAATATGGAAGAAATGAAGAAGGGAAGAATCACTCCTAGCTGGATTGATTCATTAAAGGAGAACGAGATTTTTGTGTTTGGCAGCAATCTGGCTGGCATGCATGGTGGTGGTGCAGCCCGTATAGCCCGCCTGCATTTCGGTGCCGTCATGGGCAAGGGCGTAGGCTTGCAGGGTCAGAGTTATGCCATCCCTACGATGCAGGGTGGCGTGGAAACCATTCGTCCATACGTGGAGGAATTCCTTGATTTTGCCAATCATCATCCCGAGCTACATTTTCTGGTAACCCCAATAGGTTGCGGCA
>UMFW01035366.1_pt1 | contig 11400 bp, 9 predicted proteins | sample 1965111 | NCBI WGS metagenome assembly UMFW01 (sample SAMEA4836056, study PRJEB28245) | human gut metagenome | biome: gut microbiome; material: fecal sample | place: Denmark | collected 2008
CTTTCCCTTATACGTATCCTTTCCCAGCGCAGCCAGCGAGATATCCACCTCCTGGTCCAGCTTTACCCGGGGAAGCTTCATTTCATCCACATCACATGTGATATAAGGGGTATATATATCCGCAACCACCACGGAGGGAAGTCCGGAGGAGACCACATCACCGGCCTTGACATTTACCGTTGTCACCAGGCCGTCCACAGGGGAGGTGAGGACACATTTATCCAGGGTGGTGTCAATCTGTTTCAGGGCAGCCTTGGCCTGGTCCACCCCGGCCTGGGCCTGGGCAATCTGTTCCGGCGTGGCTCCGTTTTGGGCTTCGGAAAGCTTGCTCCGGGAAATCTCCAGATTGGAGCGTGAGCTGTCCAGGGCAGCCTTGGCAGAAGCCAGGGCAGCCTTCTGCCCATCCACAGAGGACTGGGATACGGCCCCTGCCGGAACCAGCGCCAAGGTCCTCTCATAATCCGCCTCCATCCTGGTATAGGATGCCTGGGCATTTTCCAGGTTCGCCTGGGCAATCTGGACAGCCAGCTGCAGCTGCTTCATCTGTTCCTCTGTGGCGCCGTTTAACAGGCTTTGGCAGGATGCCTGGGCCTGGGCCAGAGCTGCCTGGGCCTGTTCCCTCTGGGCCATCAGGGTATCACTGTCCAGACGGACCAGTTCCTGGCCTTTTATCACCAGATCCCCTTCCTCCACCAGGACATCCTTAATCTGTCCTCCTGTCAGAGCGTTGATGTTGCTCTCGTCCATGGTCACATAGGACTGCACCACCAGATTTTTCTTATTCTTAAATAACAGGTCATCCCCTGTCACATGGCCGAAGATGAGCACCAGGACAATGGCGCATAAAATAACAGCCGCCGCTGCCACTATGATTTTTTTCTTGGATTTTGCCAGTTTCATTGTTATTACAGTTTCTCCCTTCCAATATTTCTTTCATACTCCCTTACATTTCCAACGATTTTGCACATAATCCGTTCCAGGGCCCGTTCCTCCTGGGCCGTGATTCCGGCAAAGATGATTTTCTCCCACTGGTCCATGATGTCCTTCAGTGAATTAGCTGCCTCTTTTCCCTTTTCCGACAGGCAGACCAGCTTTTCACGCTTGTTCTCAGGGTTAATCTCCCTCCTGATATATCCCCGCTCCTCCATGGCCGCCAATACCTTGGCTGTCTGGTATTTATCGATTCCGGACAGGCTGGAAATGGTATCCTGATTGCTGTATTTGCTGTAGCCTATAACCAGAAGCACGATTCCCTCGGAAAAGGAAAGGCCGCAGGCCCTGAATTTAATGCACAGAAACCTTCGTTTGCTCTTTTCTATCATGGTGGCTATTTCCTGTATGGTACTCACCTCCTTGCGGGTACTGCCGCGGACACTGGTAAGGAATGCTTTGTGCGGCTGTTATATGTAATTAACAACTGTTGTGTTTGACAAATATTATATGCATTTTGCAAATGAAAATCAACCCGTTTTTTTTTCACAAAATTACGGCTCAACTTTTATTATTTCTCCGTTTATTTGACGGGATGGTTCTTCTGACAGGGCGCGGAGGAAGAAAAATGCCGTGAAGAAGCTGGTTTCCTGTTTTGGAATCCGGCTGATTCACGGCATTATCACGGCGTTTTCGCAGCGTTTTCATATAATGTTTTTATACTTCCTTTGATGACATTCAACAATCTCATTCCATCATTTTCATAATCAGGTCCGCGCAGCCCTCATATCCCAATACAGAGGTATTCAGACAGGCATCATAATTTTCCATATCCCCCCAGTTTTTTCCGGTAAAATAGTGATAATAGTCACTTCTCTGGCTGTCCCTCTTCTGTAATTCTTCCTCCGCCTTCTCAAAGGCTATGTCATCCACCTCGCATATACGGCGTTTGCGCTTCTCCATGGATGAAGCGTAGATAAACAGTTTAAGTACGTCGCATTCTCCGTCCAGGGCAAAATCAGCGCATCTTCCGATAAAGATACATGGTCCCTTCCGGGCCAGCCTGCGGATAGTGTCAGATACCTCCTTATTGATATCAAAGGGCTCCTGCATCCTGTTGTAATTCTGAAACCGGAAGGCATACAGCACCAAATCATGAAGCAGGCTTCCCGTCCGCTTTTCATCCAGCTTTTTCAGTTCCTCAATGCTGATTCCATTGTCCTTCGCCGTCACTGCCAGAAGCTCCCGCCCATAACAGGGAATCCCCAGGCGCTCCGACAGGATGCGGGCCACCTCCCTTCCCCCGCTTCCGTACTGGCGCTCAATGGTAATACAACAGTTCCTGCCCATACTCATTCCTTCTTTCTTATATATCTTTCCTATATGTCTTTCTTATATGTCTGCAAATGTCCTCAAATTACGCAGGACATCCATCTGCCTTACGATACCTCAATTGCGTACTTTATCACATGGTTTCTCTTATTCTCAAACACATCATAGGCTTCCATAATGTTTTCAAGCTTTGCCCTGTGGGTAATCAGACAGCTGGTATCCAGTTTTCCGGCCTTTATCAGTTTCATGATTTCCTCACAGCAGGAAGCGTCCACTCCGCCGGTCTTGAAAACCAGGTTCTTCCCGTACATATCCGGAAGCGGAAGCATCTGCGGTTCTTCATACAGGGCCACTACGCAGACCACTGCATTGGGCCTGGCAATCTTCCATGCCATCTGGAAGGTATCTCTGCCTCCCGCCACCTCCAGTACGGCATCCGCGCCGCGTCCAAGGGTCAGATTCCTTATCTCCTGTTCCACATCCTGCTCAAACGGGTTGAGGATGACATCCGCCAGTCCCTGTTCCTTAGCCAGCTCCAGCCGCTCATTGGATGTATCAATGGCAATGACCGTGCCGGGACCGTAGAGCCTTGCGCACATCAGGGTACACAGCCCGGTAGGACCTGCGCCAATCACAGCTACCGTATCCGCCGGTTTGATTTCCGCCAGGGACGCTCCCCAGTAACCGGTGGAAAGGATATCCCCTGTAAACAGCGCCGCCTCGTCCGTCACCTCACCGGGTATCCTTGTTAGTCCGTTGTCAGCAAATGGAACCCTGACATACCCGGCCTGACCGCCGTCAATCCTGCACCCCAGCGCCCACCCTCCGTGCTCATGGGTACAGTTGTTGACATAGCCCCGCTTGCAGAAATAGCACTCCCCGCAAAATGTCTCCACATTCACAGCCACCCTGTCTCCGGGCTTAAACCTTCTTACCGCCTCCCCGGTCTGCTCCACTATGCCCACAAACTCGTGTCCCAGTATGGTTCCCGGCACAGCCCTTGGGACAGCGCCGTGTTTAATATGGATATCGCTGGAACAGATGGTGGTAAGGGTCACCTTTATAATGGCATCCTGCGGATCTTTCAGCCTGGGGACAGGCCGGTCTTCCAGGGTTATGATACCATTTTCTTGATAGACGGCGGCTTTCATTGTCTTGGGCTGGGGAGTCCGGGACTGGGGAGCCGGGGACTGAGGAACCGGGGATTGGGTCGCCTGAGACTGGGCCGCCTGGGATTGGGACACCTGAGTTTGCATATCGCTTTGCATCTTTACTATACCTCCGATTTGCTGCTGTTTTCTCCAATATCATCTTATCATATATATATAAATATAAGGATATTATAGCATATATCAGGCATTCCTAAAAGGACGTCCATCCTCCGTCTGTCTGTACCGTGGCCCCTGTCATGTGGGTGGCGTCATCTGATACCAAAAACAGGATGGATGCCGCCTGCTCCTCTGCCGTGGCCTCCCGTTCCAGCATGGAGGTGAGCTTCTGTCCGGCCATGGACTGGGCCTTTGCAGGGTCCATACCGGCTTTGATGGCTGCCTCTCTATGGTTCTTCACATATTCATATGCCTCGGCTACCATGGGCGTGGTGGTGCCTGCGGGATTGACTGAGTTTATGCGGATTCCGTATCTGGCGTAATCAAGGGCCAGGTTCTTAGTCAGTCCGTTGACCGCATGTTTGGACGCCACATAGGCAGGATTGCCCGGAAGGCCTGTGAGCCCGGCAATGGATGCATTGTTGACAATGACGCCCCCATTCCCTTCCTTCATGAATTCCCTGATTTCGTGCTTGCAGCAGAAAAATACGGAATAAAAGTTGTTCGCCATGGTGTAGTCCATCTGCTCCTGCTCTAACTCATGGAGCGGACTGGGATTTCCCATGACGCCCGCGTTGTTAATGGCAATGTCCAGATGTCCATAAGTCTTCACTGCCGCATCCACCATCTGTTCTGCATGCTCCTCCGCGGACAGATCCAGATTCAGGAAAATGGCTGTGCCTCCTTCTGCCCTGACAGCATTGAGTACACGCTCTCCCTCCTCCTTCAGCCGGTCAGCCAGCACCAGCTTCGCTCCTTCCTTCGCCGCCCGGATGGCTGTGGCCTCACCGATACCCCTGGCCGCGCCAGTCAGAATGATTACCTTATCTTTAAAACGGTTGGGATAAAATTGTTTCATGTATGAATTGCCTCCTGTTATTTGGTGGGGTTATTATATCCCAAATACAAAGGTATTTCCACCACGTCTGATTGTGAAAAAATTATTAAAATTTCATAAAAAACACAGCAGTACAGAATTCCTCCATACTGCTGTGTCCCCTCACTTTATGGTTTATATTATGCCTTATTTATTATGCTTTATTTAATGAGGCTTATTTAATCCGTCATCAATAACTGCCATACCTGTTCTCCGGGGCCTCGGCCAGCGGAACAGGGTTTCCTCCAAGGCAACTACTCCTGGACCTGCATCTGCGGATACATACCTTCTGCCGGATCCGCCTCCTGAGCCGCCGCTTCCGCCAGAACCTCACCGCTGTTTCCTCTGATATCCGGAGTGTTACCGCGGTTCCATTTTTCCTAACACCCTGTACAGGCTCATAGGACTTGTACATCATTCCGGTATAGATATAATGGTTTCCGTCTGTCCCGTCGATTGATTCAGGAATCAGTCCGTTCAGCCTGCCGTCCGCTTCCGGATCCCGTCCCAAAGGGCACCTGCTCCAGAGCTTACTGTCAAGCACATTCGCCGGAACTTCCTTGTCTACCATCTCCACATTTACAGTATACATATTGATATCCCAAACCGCTTCAAAGGCAACATTGCCGGTAAACTCATGGTTGTTGATTTCTGATGCCTGATATAACTGATCTGGTTTAAAACCTGCATCCGAGGATTCCACGACCTTCCAGCCGCTGAATCCGCTTCCCTCCAGTGAAGGAATCAGGTTGTCTGTAATCACCCCATATTTCTGCAGGCTGTAGGTCAGCAGCGGGTCCGTAGAATCATTCAGTGTTCCGCCTTTCTAATCAAAGACAACTGCTATGTTGTGCTTCAGCTCATCGTCTACATGCCGTTCATAAGGGCTACTGAAAAAACAGTGGAAGTAGAGTCGGGTTTACAAAATTTGAAGACATGTAACATAAGTCAAAAAAACGGGGGAAGTCTACCACGAAAAAGTAAAATTGCCAAAAAACAAGTTGACCAACCCCTCCGCGCATGGTAATATTACTATATAATTTAAACAAAAGGTCAGGTATAGCCGTAAGGTGTCACTGGTAAAGCAGGCAAGACTGGGTTATCCTATTCTGTTGTATATACAATGCAGCAGTCTGGGATAATGCCGGTCTTTTGTTTTGGGAAAAGGGACTGGTTATGGAGATAACAAAGATCATTAATAACAATGTGGTCAGTGGATTGGATGAGAGCGGGCGGGAAACCATCTGGATCGGAACCGGAATCGGTTTTCACTACAAAACCGAAGGCGTGTTTGATGAAAGCATAATCCAGAAGAAGTTTCACCTGGAGGACTCAGAAGCAGTATCCAAATTTGCCGGAATTGCGGCTGGGATTCCCTATGGGTACATTCAGACGGCAGAGGAGATTATCAGCATTGCCCACAAAAAGCTGCGTCACAGGCTGGATCGCAGCATTCACATCGGACTGACAGAGCACCTTTGCTGTGCTGTGGAGCGGAAAAATCAGGGCATTGAATTGCCCAATGCGCTTCTGTGGGAAATCAAGAATTACTATCCGGAAGAATACGCTGTGGGAAATCAAGAATTACTATCCGGAAGAATACGCTGTGGGAAATCAAGAATTACTATCCGGAAGAATACGCTGTGGGAATCGAAGCCCTCAGTATTATTGTGGAAAAGCTGAACATAGTCCTCTCGGAAGACGAAGCAGGATTTATCGCCATCCACATCGTCAATGCGGAGATGGGGAATTTCAATTCAAGGGGCTACGACATCGTTGTCATGACAAAAGATATCATCAATATCATCCAGTATCATTTCCAAAAAGATCTGGACCACAGGTCATTTGCGTTTGAGGAACTGATGGTCTATATCAAACATATGCTGCGAAGAATCATCACCAATCAGATGCACCATGGTGAGGATGAGGAGATCTGCGCGCTGATTTGTACAAAATTTCCGGCGGCATATGATTGCAGCGCTAAAATTGCAAAATTCATCTTACAGCAGATGAAGGTACAGCCCAACATGGAGGAAATTGCTTACATGACTTTGAATATCAACAGAGCCATGCGAGACAAATGAACTTAAGCTATAGGAGGAGAGAACATGGCAAGTAAGTATGACGCACTGGCCCGCATAATCATTCAGAACGTGGGTGGAAAGGAAAATATTGTAAGTCTGACGCACTGTATTACCAGGCTGCGTTTCCAGCTGAGGGACGAGTCAAAGGCCAACACGGAGGTGTTAAAATCAACCGACGGGATCGTTACGGTCATGCGGTCAGGAGGACAGTATCAGGTGGTGATCGGCAATCATGTGCCGCAGGTATATGAGGTGGTTTGCGAAAAAGCACATATATCCGGCGCGCAATCCGAAGAAGCAGAAGGCGACAAAAATATGGCCTGGGGGGCCTGGATGCTGGATCTGCTGTCCGGAACCTTCCAGCCGATCTTGGGATTTTTGGCAGCGGCCGGTATTGTAAAAGGTCTTTTGGCCGTGCTGGTGTTCGTTGCCGGAGCATCGGTGAAGGACAGCGGATTTTACCAGATGATGTATGCCATTGGAGATGGATTTTACTACTTCCTTCCCATGATCATTGCGGCATCCTGCGCAAAGAAGTTTAAATGTAACCCATATCTGGGCATGAGCATCGCGGCTGCCCTTTTGTATCCGGCCATGGTTGGCCTGGAGACCACCGGCACCCTGTTTGAGGGCACCCTGATGGCTCTGGATTATAAGACCACCTTTCTGGGAATCCCGGTGGTATATCCCAAGTCAGGATACGCCTCATCCGTAGTTCCAATCCTGGTGGCCACCGGAGTGGGAGCGAAGCTTGAAAAATACTTTAAGAAGATTGTTCCGGATACCTTAAAACTGTTCTTCGTACCGTTTTTGACGGTGATTATCATTGTTCCGCTGACTTTTATTGTGATTGGTCCGGTGGCCGGCATCCTTACCAACCTGCTGAACGCGTTTTTCCAGGCGATCTTTGCGATTCCGGTGCTGGGCGGCGTGGTAACCGGTATCCTGATTGGCGCGCTGTGGCAGATCTTGGTTATCTTCGGTCTGCACTGGGCGGTTATCCCGATCGGAATTGCCAATATCAGTACATATGGAAGCGATTTATTCATGACTCCTTACTTTGCGGCTTCGTTCGCGCAGTCTATGGTAGTTGCGGCTATTTATATTAAGACTAAAGATAAGAATATGAAGACAATGGCGCTCCCAGCCCTGGTTTCCGGTCTGTTCGGTGTTACGGAACCCTGTATTTACGGTATTACACTTCCTAAGAAAAAACCGTTCATTATCTCCTGTATCGCGGCAGCAGTGGGCGGCGGTATCCTGGGCGGAGCCAAGGTTTTACGATATCAGTCCGGCGCGTTGGGCTTCTTCGGATTCATGTCATTTGTCAAAGACGGCGAGCCTATGTCCAATGTAATCTGGGCTGTGATCGCAGTGGCGGAGGCGATGGTTTTAGCCTTTGTAATGACAATAGCTACCTATACAGATGATGAGCCGAAGGCAAAAAAAACCACTCTGGCAAAAAAGGCTTCGGTGGATGAGGACGCTCCCAAATCCGTGTTTGCTCCGGTAAAAGGCGAAGTAATCCCGCTAGATCAGGTAGACGACCAGGCATTCGCCAGCGGAGTGATGGGAAAAGGCATGGCAATCATTCCCACAGAGGGCAAGGTATGCAGCCCATGCGATGGAGTGGTTTCCGCAATCTTCCCCACCGGACATGCGGTAGGAGTCACCAGCAATGACGGTGTGGAGGTTCTGATTCATATCGGCATGGATACGGTGAAGATGGAAGGCCGGGGCTTTGATAAGAAGGTGAAAGAAGGAGACAAGGTAACGAGAGGACAGATCCTGGTGGAATTTGATATGGACGCTGTCCAGAAAGCAGGATATTCCCTGGTTACTCCTGTCATCATCACCAACACCAATCAGTTTGCGGACATTGTAACCAGCGCTTCTGGAACGGTGGATGTGGCGGATGAACTGCTTGTAGTTATGTAAAAGAGATATGGAAGGAGGAAATCATCATGAGCAAAATGCCAGAAGGATTTTTGTGGGGAGGCGCTACGGCGGCAAACCAATGTGAAGGCGGATTCGACCTGGACGGAAGAGGAATTGCTAACGTGGATGTGCTTCCGGCAGGGGCAGACAGGCGTGCGGTCATGAGCGGCAGGATGAAGATGCTGGCCTGTGACAGCGACCATTACTATCCCTCCCATGAAGCCATTGATATGTACCATCACTATGAAGAAGATATCCGTCTGTTTGCGGAGATGGGATTCAAATGCTATCGTTTTTCCATTGCCTGGTCCAGGATATTCCCCATGGGGGACGAGGAACAGCCTAATGAAAAGGGACTGGATTTCTATGAGAAGCTGATTGACACCTGCCTTAAGTACAACATTGAACCGCTGGTCACTATCTGTCACTTTGATGTGCCCATGCACCTGGTAACGGAGTACGGTTCCTGGAGAAACCGGAGGCTGGTGGATTTCTACCTGAATTTCTGCCGCGCCCTGTTTACCAGATTGAAAGGGAAGGTAAAATACTGGCTGACCTTCAATGAGATCAACATGCTGCTTCACCTACCCTTTATGGGCGCAGGTCTTGTGTTTGAGCCGGGAGAGAACGAGACCCAGGTGAAGTACCAGGCGGCTCATCATGAACTGCTGGCAAGCGCCCTGGCAACCAGGATGGCTCACGAGATGATGCCGGGCTGCATGGTAGGCTGTATGCTGGCGGCAGGAAGCTTTTATCCCTACAGCTGCGCCCCGGAGGATGTGTGGGCGGCCATGGGACGGGATCGGGACAACTACTTCTTTATCGATGTACAGTCCCGCGGCGAATACCCGCCCTTTGCGAGAAAACGCATGGAAAAAGCGGGAGTGGAGCTTGTTATGGGGCCGGAAGACCTTTCTGTTCTCAAGGAAAACACAGTGGACTTTATCTCATTTTCCTACTACGCATCCCGTCTGACCAGCGCCAATCCGGAGCTGAGTAAGCAGACCGCGGGCAACGTGATGGCCTCCATGCGCAATCCGTACCTGAAAATGAGCGAGTGGGGATGGCAGATTGATCCGCTGGGCCTTCGCATCACCATGAACAGTCTGTACGACCGCTACCAGAAGCCGCTGTTCATCGTAGAGAACGGCCTGGGCGCGGTGGACACGCCGGACGAGAACGGAGCGATCCATGACGATTACCGCATTGACTATTTAAGGGCGCATATTCAGGCCATGAAGGATGCGGTCAATGAGGATGGAGTGGAGCTTTTGGGCTATACGGTTTGGGGTTGTATTGATCTGGTAAGCGCCAGCACCGGCGAGATGAAGAAGCGCTACGGATTCATCTATGCGGACAAGGACAACGAAGGAAAGGGTACGCTGAAGCGCAGTAAGAAAGATTCCTTTGACTGGTATAAGAAAGTGATTGAGACGAACGGGGAAAGTCTGTAGATTTAAGCCGGCACAGCTGGAAGAATCACATCCAGCTTTATCGGGCATCTTCCAAAATACATGCAGGATGCGCTTTCTGATGCTCAGTCGGCTGCCTGAAAGCTATTTTGTGTTCTAAAGTATTGAGTTTTCAAGGAGCAATCCCATTTTAGCTATGGGAAGTTTGAGTTATTTAATTTGACTGCAAATTTGATTGTAAAAGAACCCCTGACCATATTGGCCAGGGGTTCCTGTTATACTGCTATTTTGTTTTTACATTGACTGTAATGGACCGTTATGAATCCTCTTCTTTACGTTTCCTGCTTAACGCTGTTACCGCAACGAAGATTCCTGATAACATCATGGTCAATGTGGTTCTCATAGATGTCTGACCTGTCTTTGGCAGTGGTGCCAACGGTACTTCACCGTCATCGATTAAAGTTACATCTACTGGTGATTCTGGAAGAGGTGCTAACGGCACATCTTCCGGGGTGATGGTTGTAAAGCCTGGGCCACCAGGTGTACTTGTGTAGCGTCTATTGCCTGTGGTGCCACCACTGGTTCCGCCTCCACCGCCGCCGGTTCCGCCTCCACCGCCGTTATAATTAAACTGTGCGGTAAAGGTTGTGCTCTGTGTGAACCCCGCAGCTTTGATTTCATCTGCGTTAGCATAGCTCCTGCTTCCATCTGTCCAGTTATTGAAAGAATAACTTCCAATGCCGGATACTGTTACGTTAGCTGATGGATATACAGGTGCTTCCATATTGTAGCTTCCATCTTCATTCTGTGGCCTGGTTACTACTTCCTTGACAGTTCCATAAACAGTACCACGGTTTGTGTCCTCAGACCTATATTCAAATACTACCTGATACTTATCTGGGATTCCATCTGGATTATCCGGATTTTCTAGATTAGTTCCTATTTCATCCTTATCAAAGTATACTGTAAAGGTGGTATTCTCTAAATAGGTATTTGTTTTAAAGGTGTCCATATTGATATGATAATCTTTGCTGCTTCCATCTACCGTCCAATAATCAAATGCATACTTATCATCTGCATTTACAGTTATATTAGCTTTTGGACTTGTAGGTGTAGGCTTAATATAATTGTCATTATCATCTCTAAATGTATGAACCTCTTTTATCTCTCCGTCTACGCTACCATTTCCTGCACTCACATAGGTGAACAGAATCTGGTATTTATCCGGGATTTCGTCCTCATTGTCATCTAATGCATAATAAACATTAATGACGTTCTTCGACACATCAGTTCCAATAGTCAGTGGTAAGTTCTCCACATAATCAAGTGCATACTTTGTTCTTGGCTTTACTTTATAAGTCGTTACTTGGCTCTCGAATTCTCCGATACCTTGCTCCAATGCCTGTTCATCCTCTACTTCATCATAGAAGTAATGCACACTGTACTTGAAAGTATCCTTGCTGTATACCACGTTTACGACGTCTCCGCCATCCGCGCTG
>UMFW01006256.1_pt1 | contig 11291 bp, 9 predicted proteins | sample 1965111 | NCBI WGS metagenome assembly UMFW01 (sample SAMEA4836056, study PRJEB28245) | human gut metagenome | biome: gut microbiome; material: fecal sample | place: Denmark | collected 2008
GTTTTGGTCCAAGGCTTCAATAAAGGGATCGCAATATTCCGCAAAGGCCATGCCCTTCAGTTCATTGTACAGTTTGCTGCGCTGCTGGGTGGTAGGCTCGTTCAGATAGGCTTGCAGCAGCTTGAGCAGTACGCTGGCGGATTTGGGATTGGGCAGATTGCCCATTGTATAGTGAAAGGCATCCTCGGAGCCAAGGGGACGGGGAATAGTGGCGTAGCGGTCATCGCACAGATTGGTAGCAGTAAAGCGGCCATGCTCGTCCAGATGGCTGTTTACATATTGATAGATTGTCTGCTTCATGTGCTCACCTCGTAATAAAAATATGTATTGCAGCAAATAATGCTGTTTTTAAAAAAGCAAAGAGTAACTATATCATAACATAGAGGAAAAATAATGACCAGCAAAAAAAGTAAGGCTGCTGTAGCAGCGGAAATCCGCCACGGCAACAGCCTTAAGTTTAAGCGTATGCAATTTACATTTGAGTTTTGATTTCCAGTAGGCAGTCGCCGCTTTCTACGCGTTCGCCTGCAGCTACATGGATAGCGCTGACGATGCCGGAAATCGGTGCCGAAAGCGTGGTTTCCATCTTCATAGCTTCGGTAACAATCAGCGGAGTGCCCTTGGTAACGGACTGGCCCTTTTCTACCAGCACCTTGACAACGGAGCCGGAAAGGGAAGCACCGATTTTACCCATGTTGCCTTTTTCTGCTTTCTTGCGGGTAACAGTGGTAGTTTTGGCGTTGCGGTCTTTGATTTCGATTTCACGCGGCAGACCGTTGAATTCGAAGAAGACGGTACGCATACCGGCAGCGTTGGCTTCGGAGATGTGGTCCAGTTTGATTACGAGCACTTTGCCCTGTTCGATTTCAACCTTGATAACCTCGCCCGGAGTCATGCCGAAGAAGAAGGTAGGAGTATCGAGAACGGATACATCGCCGAATTGGTTGTAACGGTTTACCCAGTCGGTGAATACCTTCGGATAGAGGCAGTAAGCACTGACTGCTTCGTCCGTAGTAGGTGCTTCCAGCTCTTTGAGCTTAGCACGTACATCCTCAAAATCTACCGGAGGCAGTACAGCGCCCGGACGTTCGCTGATAGGTGCGCGTCCTTTGAGCACCAGCTTCTGCAGCTTTTCGGGGAACCCTTGGTACGGAGTGCCGATGCGTCCTTCGAAGAATTCCACAACGGAGGCCGGGAAGTCCAGAATATCGCCCTTAGCATAAACATCTTCTTCCGTCAGGTCGTTCTGCACCATGAAGAGTGCCATATCACCGACAACCTTGGAGGACGGAGTAACCTTGATTAAATCGCCGAACATCATGGATACGCGGTGATACATATCCTTGATTTCCTCCCAGCGATGGATAAGGCCCAGAGCCTGCGCCTGCTGCTTGAGGTTGGTATATTGTCCGCCGGGCATTTCGTGTACGTAGACCTCGGGGTTGGGGAAGTTTTCGGTTCTGTCGGCTGCCTTGTAGTAGGGGCGCACGGTTTCCCAATAACGGGACAGCTCGTTCATAGCGTCTACATCAAGACGCGGTTGGCGCGGATGGCCACTGAGAGCGTAGTACAGGCTGCTGCCGCTGGGCTGGGAGGTACCGTTGCTCATAGCGCTCATAGCAGTATCTACGATATCAACGCCGGCATCAATTGCACGTGCGTAGGTGTAGATAGCGTTGCCGCTGCCCTCGTGGGTGTGCAGATGGATAGGTACGTTGACGTAGGATTTGAGGCTGCTTACAAGGCGGTAAGCTGCTTCCGGCTTCAGCAGGCCGGCCATATCCTTGATGGCGATGATGTTGGCACCGGCTTTTTCCAGCTCCTTAGCCATATTGATGTAGTAATGTAAATCGTATTTATCGCGGTTGGGATCGAGAATATCACCGGTGTAGCACAGTGCTGCCTCTGCTACCTTGCCGCATTCGCGGACGGTGTCAATCGACAGGCGCATATTGTCCAGACCGTTGAGGCTGTCGAAGATACGGAAAACGTCGATACCGTTTTTGGCTGCCAGCTTGATGAACTGCTTAACAACATTATCCGGATAGCTGGTGTAGCCTACGGCGTTGGCACCGCGCAGCAGCATCTGGAAGAGAATGTTCGGAGCAGCCTGACGGAATTGTGCCAGACGCTGCCAAGGGCTTTCGTCAAGGAAGCGATAGGCTACGTCAAAGGTAGCGCCGCCCCAGCATTCAAAGGAGAAGAGTCCGGGAAGCTTGCCGGCGGTGTCACGCATAACGCGCAGCATATCGGCAGTACGCAGGCGGGTTGCGAAGAGGGACTGATGCGCATCACGGAAGGTGGTGTCTGTTAGCAGAACCTCCTGCTGTGCCAGTACCCATTCAGCCAGACCTTCAGGTCCGCGGGTATCCAGAACGTGCTTAGCACCCAGCGCCAGAATGCCGTTGTAGGGTTTGGGCATATTCAGCGGTGCAAAGTCAGGCTTCGGCTGTACGCCGACGTTGGAATAACCGTTGACGGTAATGTCAGCGATGTAGTTCAGCAGCTTGTTGCCGCGGTCCAAGGTTTTCTGGAAGACAAACAGCTCCGGTGTATTATCAACAAAGTCGGTAGTATAATCGCCCTTGATGAAGTGCGGGTTCTGCAGTACGTTTTCCAAAAACTGGATATTGGTTTTGACGCCGCGGATACGGAATTCTTTTAAGCAGCGCAGCATCTTGGTAATTGCAATCTGGTGAGTGAGGCCCCAGGTGGTAGCCTTAACCAGCAGAGAATCGTAATACGGAGTGATGACGGAGCCGGTGAAGGCGTTGCCGCCGTCCAGACGGATGCCGAAGCCGCCGCCGCTGCGGTAGGTAATCAGCTTGCCGGTATCGGGCATAAAGTTATTGGACGGGTCCTCGGTGGTAATACGGCATTGGATAGCATGGCCGATGGTTGTCAGCTCATCCTGCTGCGGCAGGGCGATTTCCGGGCCATGCAGGTTGTAGCCCTCGGCAATCTTGATTTGTGTCTGCACAATGTCGATACCGGTAATCTGCTCGGTAACGGTGTGCTCAACCTGAATGCGGGGGTTAACCTCGATGAAGTAGAACTTGCCGTCTGGCGTAGCCAAAAATTCTACGGTGCCGGCGCTGATGTAGTCAACATTTTTCATCAGCTTGACAGCAGCGTCGCAGATAGCTTTGCGTTGTTCTATAGGCAGAGCGAAGGCCGGAGCAATTTCAACCAGCTTCTGGTGGCGGCGCTGTACGGAGCAGTCGCGCTCAAACAGATGCATTAAATTGCCGTGGGTATCGCCGATAATCTGTACTTCGATGTGTTTCGGATTTTGCAGATATTTTTCAAGATATATTTCATCATTGCCAAAGGCTTTTTTAGCTTCGCTTTTAGCCATGTCGTAGGCAGTTATGGCTTCTTCGGCGCTGTGAACAACGCGCATACCGCGGCCGCCGCCGCCGTTGACTGCTTTAATGATGATAGGATAACCGCATTTTTCGCCAAAGGCCAGTACCTCATCGAGGCTGTTTACTGTACCCTTGCTGCCGGGAATCATGGGGATGCCTGCCAGCTCGGCCTGTTTGCGGGCGTTAATTTTGTCACCGAACATTACTAGGTGCTCCAGACGGGGGCCGATGAAAATCAGTCCTTCCTCAGCACAGCGGCGAGCTAAATTGCTGTTTTCGGATAAAAAGCCATAACCGGGATGGATGGCATCTACGTCGTGTTCCTTAGCTACGCGCAGAATGTCTTCGATATCAAGATAAGCGTCGGTCGGACTTTTGCCTTCGCCTACCATGTAGGCCTCGTCGGCTTTGTTGCGATGCAGGGACAGGGTGTCCTCCTTGGAATATATAGCAACAGTACGGATTCCTAATTCGTTGCAGGCGCGGAAAACGCGGATGGCGATTTCGCCGCGGTTAGCAACTAAAACTGTATTAATTTTAGGCATAAGTTTGACCTCCTTAGATAGTTACAAGCTAATTGTATAGAAAACGGCATGTAAATTCAAGGGATAGGACGCATGTATACAAGTATTCTTGCAGGGGACTGGGAGAGTGTGATTTTTTAACACTTTTTGTGTTGACGATACAAGCAGCTTCACATTTTTTTCGTTTGTTTATTGCTATAAATAGGTATACAATAATACTTATAAAGCATAGCGAGGAGATGAAATGATGAACGATAACAATGGTAAAAAACGGCCATTAACGTATTATTATATGCTGATGCTGGTTTTGATTCTGGTATTCAATTCCGTAATCATGCCAATGTTCTTCAACCCGAAAATGAAGGAGGTTTCCTATAATAATTTTCTTCAGATGGTGGATGAAGGCAAGGTATCTAAGGTAGAAATTACCGATAAGCGTCTGGCTGCGGTTGATAAGAACAACGAAAAGGAAATTTATGTTACCGGCAGGGTGGAGGACCCGGAGCTGGCCAACCGCCTGATGAAGAGTAAGGTAGAATTTACGCAGGTTGTGCCCAAGGAACAAAGTCCTCTGGTAACCTTTTTCACCAATTGGGTACTGCCTATTCTGATTTTCTTTGGACTTGGACAGCTGTTTATGTACTTTATGGGCAAGCGCATGGGCGGCAACGCCATGAGCTTCGGCAAGAGCAATGCCAAGGTCTATGTGGAAGCGCAGACAGGCAAAAGCTTTGCCGATGTAGCAGGTCAGGACGAGGCTAAGGAAGCACTGATGGAGCTGGTGGATTTTCTGCATAATCCAGGCAAGTACAAGGATATCGGTGCAAACATGCCGAAGGGTGCATTGCTGGTAGGCCCTCCCGGTACAGGTAAAACCTTGCTGGCGCGTGCGGTAGCAGGCGAAGCCAAGGTGCCGTTCTTCAGCATCAGCGGCAGTGAATTTGTAGAAATGTTCGTCGGCATGGGCGCTGCCCGTGTGCGCGATTTGTTCAAGCAGGCGCAGGAAAAGGCACCTTGCATAGTATTTATCGATGAAATCGATGCCATCGGCAAACGCCGTGATAACGGCCAGTTCGGCGGCAATGATGAACGAGAGCAGACTTTAAATCAGCTGCTGAGCGAAATGGACGGCTTTGACGGCAGCAAGGGCGTAGTTATCTTGGCAGCTACCAACCGTCCGGAATCTCTGGATAAGGCGCTTTTGCGTCCGGGACGTTTTGACCGCCGTATTCCTGTTGAGCTGCCGGATCTGAAAGGCCGTGAGGCTATCCTGAAGGTTCATGCACGTAATGTGCATATGGCAGACAATATCGACTATGGCACTTTGGCGCGGGCAACAGCCGGAGCCAGCGGTGCAGAGCTCGCCAACATTATCAATGAGGGTGCGCTGCGAGCTGTAAAAATGCATCGTAACGTAGTGGAGCAGGAAGATCTGGAGGAATCCATTGAAACTGTTATCGCCGGTTACCAGCGCAAGGGCGCGGTAATTTCTCCCGCAGAGAAAAAGGTTATTGCCTATCACGAAATCGGTCACGCACTTGTGGCTGCTATGCAAAAGCACAGTGCTCCGGTTCATAAGATTACTATTATTCCGCGTACCAACGGCGCTTTGGGCTACACCATGCAAATCAGCGAAAATGACAGCGTGCTGATGACCAAGGAAGAGCTGTTCAACAAGATTGTAACCATGACCGGCGGCCGCAGTGCCGAGGAGGTTGTTTTCGGCAGCATTACCAGCGGCGCTTCCAATGATATCGAGCAGGCAACCAAGCTGGCACGCAGCATGGTAACACGTCTTGGCATGACGGAAGAATTTGATATGATGGCTACCGAGGTTGTGGGCAATCGTTATCTGGGCGGTGACGCTGCCCTGCAGTGCAGTGAAACTACAGCCGGCAAGATTGATGCCAAGGTTTTGGCGTTGATAAAGGAGGCTCACGAAAAGGCACGCACGATTTTGCAGGACAACAGAGATAAGCTGGATGTACTGGCACAATACCTGCTGGAGAAGGAAACTATTACCGGCGAGCAGTTTATGGCTTTGCTGCAGCAGGAGCAGGCTAAGGAAGCTGTCGGCGAGAACAAGCCGGAAGTATAAAATAAGTGCAAGCTTAAACGCAGTTACGTATTCCGTAAAACGGCAACGTGACTGCGTTGTTTTTTTTGCACGCAGCAGTAATCGCGAAAAAAATAAAAAAATTAAAATTAGCTATTGCTAACTGTAAAAATATGTGCTACAATAATCGTGAAGTTAGTGACGGCTAACCAATGTATATCGTCCCTTCCTGATTTTGCATTGCAGCCTTGACCTTTGACCTTGACAATTTCCTTAAGTGCATTGGTTAGCTCCTCTACTTTTAAACAAGCTGCTATTTGCTTTTTAAGCAAATTCATATTTTCTCCTCCAAAAACAGACAGAACGCTGAAAATCCGTTAGGCAAGCGGGTTTCAGCGTTCTGTTTTGTTGTGTTGGCATTATTTTGGTACAGTTTTATATATGCTTCTGTTGCGGCAGAGCATATTTCCCTAAGTGTAATTATATTATGCAATTAAGGCTGTATTGCAGATTTTTTATTTGCACAAAAACGGCCTTAGCGTTATAATAATTTATTACTGTTGTATGATTTTGTTTTTGTTTTGAGGTGGATTTTATGAAAAACTGGAAGATTGTTTTAGCCATTCTTACGGCTAATGTCGTATTGATGGCTGCAGGCTATACTATGCTTATTCCCTTTTTGCCGATGTATCTGATGAACGAGCTGGGAGTGAGCGCAGACGATGTAAAAATGTGGAACGGCGCGATTTTTTCCATAACCTTTCTGATTGGTGGTATCATGGCGCCTATCTGGGGTAAAATGGCTGATACGCGCGGCAAAAAGATGATGGCGGTGCGTGCGGGTGCAGGCCTGGCTCTGTCGTACTTTTTGGGTGGCATAGTAACTACGCCGGAGCAGATGTTCGGTGTGCGTGTGCTGCAGGGCTTTGCTGCCGGCTTGTGGAGCGCCTGCCTGGCGATTGCTACCAGTCTGGTGCCGATGGAAAAGCTGGGCGTGAGCTTGGGCATTATGCAGGCAGGACTGACCTGCGGCAACGTCATTGGTCCGCTTGTAGGCGGTTCATTGGCAACGCTGTTTGGCATGCGTGCCTCATTCTTCGTTGCAGGTGGGTTACTGACGATTATTACGCTGGTATTTATGTTCTACATTCCCGAGCCGCCGAAGGCGGAGCCGAAAAAGCTTGCGGCCAAGCCGCAGGTACAGCTTTTACAGCAACCTGTAATTCGTGAAACGCTGATTTACATTGCTGTAGCTCAGATGGTTATCCTGCTGATTCAGCCGATTTTGAGCCTTTATGTGGCAGAGCTGAATCATGGTGAGGGCAACATTATGTTTCTTTCCGGCGTGGCCTTTTCGCTCGTAGGCATTGCCAGTGCTATTACTGCGCCGAGCTGGGGACGCTTCGGACAGGAGCACGGCTTTTATAAAGCGTTGTGCGCTGCTACGCTGCTTTCCGGCTTGATGAGTGCGGTGACGGCAATGCCACAGACACTGCTTTTGTTCTGTGTCTGCAATTTTTGCTATGGCTTGTGCTGTGCCGGTATTCAGCCTTCGCTGAGTGCGGTTTTGGCCAGCAATACAACTACCGACCAGCGCGGACGCGTTTTTGGCTTTATGTTCAGTGCGCAGCAGTTCGGTTCCATGGTAGGTCCTGTACTTGGTGGAGCTATTGCTACATTTGCGCCGTTGCAAAGTCTTTTTGTAGTAGCCGGCGTGATTCTTTTCGGCATCAGCGCTTGCGTTTGGCTTCGTCATGGTCATGAGCAAAATATTGTTGCTTAGACTGCTTAGAACGTTATAATTGCAGATAATTTTCAGGAAATTAATCGGTTAAGAAAAACTCTGTAAGTCTTGTAATATGAGGCTTTCAGAGTTTTTTCTTTTGCTTGCGGTAAAAAAAGATTTTTTGCGTCACACAGATTTCACATATGTGACAAATAAAATTAGACAGAAAATTCGCAAATAGTCTATAATCGGCCATGTGGAGGTGATGAAAATTAAGCTTAGAGGAGGCGTGAGCCTGGCGGAGCAGATCAGCTTCTACAGGCAGCTGGCGGTAATCCTGCGCAGCGGTCTGCCGTTGCTGAATGCGCTGCAGCTATTGCAAAAGCATGGCAGCGCTAAGCAGATGCTGCTCTGCTATCGTCTGCAGCAAAGGCTGCGCCGTGGCAGCAGCCTGGCACAGGCCTTGGCAGCGGAAGCGGATTGCTGTACTCAGCTGGCAGTTACTTTGGTGGCTGTGGGGGAAGAAAGCGGTGAGCTGGCCACGTTATTGGAGCAGCTGGCAGATTATTACAGCCGCCAGCTTAAGCTGCGGCGTTTTGTGCAGAGGGCTGTAACTTATCCGGCATTTTTGCTGCTGGCATCGTTTTGTGTGCTGCTGCTGTTTTTGCTGTACATCCTGCCGGTACTGGCGGATACCTACAGCGCTATGGGCGTGCTGCCGACGGGTACATTGGCTTTGCTGCTGACGCTGAAGGATGCTTTGCTGCAGCAGCCGTTGGCAGCGCTGGCGTTGACGGCAGGCGTAGCAGCTGCACTTTTTTTGCTGGGACGCAGGCTGCTGCGCTGTTTTTTACGCAGCCGGTTAAGCGGAAATTTTCATGGCCTTTTATTAGAAGTACGCTTTTGCAGATTGCTGGCCTTGCTTTTGGAAAGCGGTGTAGGCATAACAAGAGCGGTGGCGATTGTGACGGATACCATGGATGATGAGCAGTATGCCGGGCAGCTGCGCCTGCTGAACAGCAGGCTAAAGCGAGGCATTGCGATTGAACAGGCTGCAGGCGGCGCGAAAGAGCTTTTTTCGCCGCTGATGCTGGAGCTTGTCTGCGTAGGCGCATCTACAGGCTATCTGCCGCAAATGCTGCAGGAAGCAGTAACGGCCGGTGAGCAGCGTCTGCAGCAGCAGCTTGGCAGGCTGCAGGAGCTGCTGGTGCCCTTGCTGCTTTTAGTGGCAGCGATTATCATAGCGGGAATCGTCTGCATAGTTATCGGTCCGCTATTTGAGATGCTTTCGGCAATGCCGGAGTAAATTCAGGAGGTGCGATTATGTTAAAAACAATGCGTAAACAGGGAGGCTTTACTTTAATCGAGGTAGTAGCAGCGGCGGCGCTGATTGGCATTATGGCTACCATGCTGCTGCCTTCGCTTTCGGGTGCTAACGACAGAGTGAAGAATGCCCGTCTGCAAAACGATCTGGTGACTATCGACCAGGCAATTCAGCTGTATAAGATGGATGCAGGCACTGTGCCGGCAGAGCTTACTACACTGGACAGCGAATATCTGGGCGGTAAGCTGGAATTCAAGGATGCCAAGGGCGAGGCACTTACCTATACACCCAATACAACCGACGGCACCTATACCCTCAGCGGCAAAAACAGCAAGGGTGCGGCAGTAACCTCACCGGGCAGTAAAGCTAACGCCGGTGAACAATAAGACAGCAGGCTATCTGCTGTTGGAGCTGCTGCTGGCACTTGGGTGCCTGGGACTTGCGGCAGTAATGCTGTATCCCGGAAGCAAGACGCTGCAGCGGCAGTATTACAGGCAGCAGTTGCGCTATACAGCATATCTTTTGGCGGCGGATATCAGACAGATGCAGCAGCAGACGCTGTTTCAGCCGGAAAATTATATGTACACGCTTAAAGTCAGCGATAAGGATAAGCATAGTTACAGAATTGAGCGCGCGCATAAAATCTGGAAGCGTGTAAGGCTCGATGCTGACATCAGCCTGACGTGCGAAAAAGCGATTAAGAATCTCAGCTATAATGAAAACGGCAATCCGACAGCCATTGGCGGTTACAGGCTGGAGCATAGACAGCTGCCTGATATGTACTGCCGGCTGACGGTGCAGCCGGTTACAGGCAGGGTGACTGTTTATGAAAAATAGCAGAGGTTTTTGCCTAGTACAGGAGCTGGTGTGCTTCTGCCTTACGGCAGTGCTGCTGGCGACAGCGATACAGGGCTTTTACCGCAGCAATTATCTGCTGAATCAAAGCCTTGAACTGCAGCAGGCGGTGCAGGCCGCACAGCAGGTGCTGGCAGGCGAAGAATATAGTGGCCGCTTTGACGTGACGCAAAGGATTAGCTCCGGCAGCGCAGACGGTTTAGCGGTACAGGAGGTGCAGGCTGCTTATGGCAAGGTCAGGGTTACGCTTATCCGTGCGCTGCCGACGGCAGAGAGGCTACCTGCTGACGGAGCTGCTGCTGGGACTTTTGCTGGCAGTAGTGCTGGTGACGTTGGTCTTTAAAGCAACAGGCACCGCCGGTCGCAGCTTTGGCCGCCTGCAGGATGAGCTGCAGCTGCAGGAGGCCAGACGTCATATTCTGGCGCAGCTGGAAAAGACTGTCTGCTATGATGCGCAGAGCGTGCGTCTGAAGGATGACGGCAAAATAAGCTGCAGGATGCTTGAGGGGTGTAAGCAGGTGACTGTTTACAGCGATAAGCAGGGCATATACCAGAGGACGCGTACCAATAAAGGCACGGGTGTGAATCCGGTGTCGCTGGAGGAGGTAGGCGTTTTTGCATGGCAGGTGCGACGCTGCTCGCCGCAAATGCTGTGCGTAAGCTTCGATCTTTACCGTAACGGCAGAAGCATGCGGGTGACGCAGTATCTTATTTGTTATAGTGCTAGGATAACAGATGATGCATAGCGCAAAGGGAAGTATATCGCTTTCGTGCCTGCTGGCAGCGCTCTTGCTGGCACTCAGCGCCCAGCTTTGCCTGCTTTATGCAGTAAAGGGCTATGAGGCGGAAAAGGATTTTTTACGGGGGCAGCAGCTGCGGCTGTTGTGCGGCTCCGTATTGCAGGCCATAGGTCAAAAACCGCAGCCTGCGGGTACGCAGCTTTGCTATGAGGGCGAGCTGCAGCCGGGCAACGAACCGGTAAAAGTGACAAGCGAAAGCAGTTACAGCTCGGATGGGCAGATAGATTACCTGAAGGTGTCTGCCGTAGCCGCTAATCATGTTGGCGCAGTACAGCGGCTGCACAGGCTCAGGGTGAGCTTCAGTCCGGAGATGCGGAAGCTGGCAACTAAGAGCGTGCTGGCAGGGCGTTCGCTGACAGGAGGAGAATATCTGCAGCAGGCAGCGTTATATACAAGCACAGAAGAAGTAAGGCTGCCGCAGATTAGCTTTCTGCAGAATAAATGCGCTGCTTCGCTGAACAAAAGGACTACGGAGGAAAACGGCCTCAGCGCCCGCTTTTATTATCTGAGGAGTAATACTTCGCTGAGTCTTGGCAGCAAAGGCCTGCAGGGTGCAACGCTGATAGCCAATAAGCTGTCGATAAATACCGCACCTGGTTCATATTACCCGGACCGCATAGTGCTTATCAGTGAAGAGG
>UMFW01017500.1_pt1 | contig 11087 bp, 8 predicted proteins | sample 1965111 | NCBI WGS metagenome assembly UMFW01 (sample SAMEA4836056, study PRJEB28245) | human gut metagenome | biome: gut microbiome; material: fecal sample | place: Denmark | collected 2008
TAGTGGCGCGCATGCGTGTCCAGGAACTGCTCGTAGGTGAGCGCGGGAATCGCGCGCGGGTCGCCGCCGCTCTCGTGCGCATAGGCGGTGTCGGGATAGAGCGCGGCGTTGACGGCGTCGTCCAGCACGCTCATGGGGTCGGACAGCGCGCCCTTCATCTCGTTGAACACCACGCCGTTATAGCGCAGCGTGCCCTCGCGCAGGCTGGCAGGGTTGCCGTCACTCTCGCCCTCGGCGCCCTCCGGCAGGTCCAGCTCGTGGTGCCAGCCCTCCTGCTCAAAAATGGTGGGCTTGGTATAGATGGCCGGGTTGAACACCGCGTCCAGGTACACGTCCATCAGGTTGTACAGGTCCTGCTCGTTGGTGGTGGCGACGGGGTAGATGGTCTTGTCGGGGTAGGTCATGGCGTTGAGGAACGTCTGCATGGAGCTCTTGATCAGGTCCACGAACGGCTCCTTGACGGGAAACTTGGCCGATCCGCACAGCACCGAGTGCTCAAGAATATGGAACACGCCGGTGGAATCGGCCGGTGGCGTCTTAAAGACAATGGCAAAGGCCTTGTTTTCGTCGCCGCACGCCAGGTACAGCAGGCGAGCGCCCGAGGCGGTGTGGCGCAGCACGTAAGCGTCCGAGTCGAGCTCGGGCACGGTCTCGCAGCGCTCGACGGCAAAACCGTGACAGATGGTACCGGGCACCAGCAGTGCGGCAGCAGCGGCGCGCGGGTCGGTTGAGGTGGTGGACATATGCAGTCTCCTTTGACGCCCCAGCGGGGGCGAATCGAGTCGAATCCCCGAGAGTATACCCATATGGGGCCGCGGCTCTGCGGCGAACTGAAGACGATGCTGGCGGATTGGGCAAAGGCCCCGCGTGACCGCCGCGCGAGCGTGGAAACTTGGACGCCTATCGAATGAGAGTGGATTTTCGGACGGAATCAGCCTCAAAACGCCCAAAAACCGTCCAAATATCCACCCTCATTTTCCGACCGTCCAAAATCCACGCTCATCCGCCGCCCACACATCTCTCATATCTCATTCGTCTCTAATATGAGAGATAACAGAAAGATGAGAGATAATTACAAGAGATAACTGAGAGACGAAGGAAATTTATTCGCGGCATTCTCCGCAGAACCGAGCGAAAGGACGTGCAGATGAACGAAAACGAACTGACCGGTCTGCTCGAGTCTTTAAGGCGCATGGGCTCGGACGATTTTAACGTCGAGGTCAAGGAGAGCGCCACGACGCTTTCCCGCGACGTATGGGAAACGGTCAGCGCTTTCGCAAACACCGCCGGCGGCATCATCGTACTCGGAGTGAGCGAGCGCGCGGGTTTTGTCCCAGTTGCAAACTTTGAGACCGAGAAAGTGCTCAACCAATTCGTGGCGGGCATGGGCGATGCGGGCGGTCGCGGAAAGCTGGCCAATCCGCCCAAATACGCGATCGAGCGAGTGGAGCTTCAGGGCGTCATCGTTCTCGTCATTACGATTGAGGAGCTCGACCCGTCGAGCAAGCCTTGCTATGTCATAGAGCGGGGCGCTCAAGGTGGCAGCTACAAACGCATCGATGACAAAGATGTCCCGCTTTCGTCGACCGAGGTTTTGGCACTGCCGTCATATGAGCGGACGAGTCCTAGCGATCGCGATGCGGTGCCCGGCACGAGTGTGGGCGATCTCGACGAGTCGCTGGTCGACCGCACGATAGAGCGTGCCTATTCGTTGACGCCTCGAGCGATGCGCGGTGCGGCGGACAAGAAGACAAAGATGGAGCGTCTGAATTTCCTCGACTTCCAGGGCAATGTTACCAAGGCCGGCCTCCTTGCCGCGGGCGTTTACCCTCAGCAGTTCTATCCCAAGCTCTTCATTGACGTGGCTGTCCATGCGGGAACTCAGAAGGGCATGGCGGGGTCGCTGAGGTTCATGGACCGCACAATCTGTGAGGGAACGTTGGGCGAGATGATCTCGGATGCCGTCGCAGCCGTCGCCAAGAATTTGCGGCGAACCTCGACCGTCCAAGGCGTCTCGCGTGTCGACTCGCTTGAGATTCCCGAGGAGGTTCTGCGCGAGGCAATCGCCAATGCCGTAATCCATCGAGAATACGGGGATCGGTTCTGTGGACAATCGATCGCCGTCGACGTCTTTGACGATCGTGTCGAGGTGACGAATCCTGGCGGCCTTTACGGGGGAAAGACTCGCGAGAACTTGTTTGACGGCAGCTCCCGATGCCGTAACGCGACGCTTGTGAAGCTCATGTCGATTGTCCCGCTGCCGGATGGCGCAGGTTCGCCGGCTGAGGGCAATGGCTCGGGCATCCCGATGATGATCGATGCCATGCGCGCGCATGGTCTGGCCGATCCCCTGTTCTGCCCGGGATTCGATCGGTTCAAGGTCGTACTTTACCGTTCAAAGATCGAGCCGGTCGATCATGGCGGGGGCTTAATTGTGACGGCACTCAAACACTACGGCGAGCTGGGGACGCGCGAGCTGGCAGAGCACACAGGGCTCACAATTTCCCAGGTTAGGTCGCGCGTCAACGCGCTCATTGCTCAAGGCGAGCTTGAGCCCACGGCGCCGGCGACGAGCCGCAACCGCAAGTATCGACTGTCGGAGCGCGTGGGATAGATGCGTTAGTGGACGAGGCGACCCAATAATCGACCCTCGATTGACGTCCATTAAGGTAAAGCGGTTGTTGCCCAGTCGATGGTAATGCTAAAGACTCGGCTTACGCCGGCATGGCCCCGAACCCGTCTATCAAGAACAGCCTAAGAACCAGCTTGATGACATTTCCCGGTTTGACTTCAGCCGTGCCAAAGACGCTGCGCTCGGCGAGCTCGCTGCAGTATGCATAGATGTCGCGGATAAGGTCCGCGCCCGAAAGCGTAAACATGTAGCCTGCGTCCGAAAGCGCATTGGGCGCGGCGGGCAACTTGGCCATGTGGCAGAACGTTTGCAGGTCGGGCGCCATAACATTCTGGTAGTCGAGGTGGCCGCTGGCATCCTGTTCGGCAAGCTCCAATTGGCGCACAAAATCCAGCGCCGCCGCTAACACAAAGCTCGGTGTAGGCGCATTGACGTCCTGAGTGGTCGCCACAAGCCTGCCCGCTGCCTGCGTGATAAGCCAGGCGACCTCGCGCTGGCAACGCACGGCCTTGCGCGTAACCGGCCTGATGGACGAAGAAGAAACGCTTCCCTTAGGCGGATTCGAAACAGCCACAAGAACCTCCCATGAACGAACCGGCCCAACAAGCCCGGATGAAACACGTGCTACATCAGTATACAGGGGAGTGGGGCAGCGGGGTACAAGCGCGCCAGCGGCAAACCGAGAGCATCAACGATGTGCCGATCGCGGAATGAGATCTCGTAATAATTGACTCTCGGCCATATTATTGAGGGGCATGACTCGCGTTCGTATGGTTGTAGGTGCTGGCGATGAACGACATTGACCTTGCTGTTCCGTTGATGGATGGACCAAGCTATGACCGTGCCTGCAGTCTCGTGCCTTCCGAATACGTTGAGGCATGGGAGTGGTTTCTGGGTGAGGAACAGCGCGGCGGCGTTTGGACCAGCCTTCCGCACCACACCAAGGAAGATAGCCCTCAGTATCAGTATCGTTTGAGAATTGGCTCGGACTTCTTTCCCGTAACGCGGGATTCAGGGATCTTCTGGCCGGGCCAGGATCGGGTGAAGCAAGATCCCAATAAGATCTTTGCGCTTTCGGTCCATAACTCTAAAAAGAGCTTCTACACCGATGTGCCTCCGCTCTATTTGGACGATGGTACGTGGGTCATTAAGTACTCGGTTCAAGCGCCGGGTACCGTTGGTTTTCGAGACCAGAATTACAACCGTAAAATGCTCAACTGCATGGAATGTGGCGTTCCAGTCGGAGTCATATTTGCAACCGAGGTAGGCTACAAGGTGCTCGGCCTTGCGTTTGTTGAGCGGTTCGAGCCCGAAAACGGATGGTTTGTTCTGCACGGTCCTGTTCATAAAGGCGGACCGGACCCTCGTTTTGCACCCGACATGAGTTATCTGAAGCACATGCCCGTCGATATTGAGTTTACCGGACAGGGTACGACCGACGACGAAAAGGTCCGCTATGCGTTAAGGCGCGAGCGATTGGGGCAGCAATGGTTCCGCAAACAGCTCGTTGCCGCCTATGATGGCCGTTGCGCGGTGTCGGACTGCGGCGTCAGCGAAGCTCTGGAGGCTGCACATATCGAGAATTACTCGGGACCCAAATCGCAGGTTGCCAGCAACGGCATTCTGCTTCGGCGCGATCTTCATTCCCTATTTGATGCTCACCTGATTTCGTTTGAGCCTGTTTGCGGCGAATATCGGCTGTGCGGATCGTACCTGCTGGATAAGACCGACTACGTTTCCTTTGCGGGTGCGACGCTAAGGCAGCCGAATGAACGTCAGTGGCGACCCAATACGGTGTTTCTTGAGGCCCATCGCATTGAGTTCGATCGCTCGGAAAAGAAGCGTGAAAAGGCGGGGCTTCTGCCGTATTAGCGTATTTGGCTTTGGCATTCTTTGACAATCGTGTTGTTTGATCGGATCGCGTGGCGATGCAATATCGCGCCCACCCGCCGGTGCATGCTCTTCCTGATTTGTATAGCGAGAGGGGAGCGTGTATGAGCTGGCGAGGCGATATTGCGATGGGGAAGTACGGAAAACTGCCGTGTGCCCTTATAGACAACAATATGTTTCCGAGCGTAGAGGTTGATTGCGGGTCGTTTGTCGTCACCTGCCCTTGCTGCGGCTCGCAAATACCGTGTCTCGACATTCGGTTCATCGATGCGCGCGACAGACTCAGCGACGAAGTGAGAAAACGGACGGGCGTTCATATGCCGGTGTATCCGGAGAAATGCCCTGTTTGTGGCCTCGATATCGTGTACGACGCCGGCGACGAGGGATAGGTGATGCGGAGGAGTTGGCTGTGAGTGTCTTTTGCCTCTACAAATAAACCCCCTCACCGAGTTGCCTGTGGAACTCGGCGTGATGGTCGCGTGCCCAGGTAAAGAGCGCCTGGTCAAAGTCGGTACGCGTGGCCGGGACGCCAAAGACGCCGGCAACTTCGACGCGTATAAACTCCAGTGCCGGCAGCTTGTTGATGGCAGTGAGGGCAAACGGGGACGAGGGCTCCTCGAACAGATAGCGGCTGCCTTGCAGCGCGTCGCAACTGGTGCACGTGTTGCCGAGCGACGGGGCTTTGGAGGCTCGCGCGCCTACGGGCTTGTAGCCGCAGCGCTTAGAAAGGTAGTCACGGATCTCGCCCGGCACGCAGCCAAGAGCGGGCACGATGGCGAGTGCGTTGGCGTTGACCGTGTCGATGGCAATGTGCCCGGCTTCGTTGGGCGCGTGCGCGATTACGATGCTCTCGTCGTTATCGGCTCGATAGGGAATGCCGAAGGCCGCGACCGGGGTCTCTTTGTGACACTTCCAGCACTCGCGCTTGCCCAGTACTAGATATATATACGGCGCTGAGGGGTCGGATCGGTCAACACCGGGCAGCCACTCGGCAAAGGGCTCGGGGTTGACGCCGCTGGGTACATACCAGATCTTCTTGGTCCGGTCCCATTTGGCGCCCAGCGCCTTGGCTTCTTCTTTGTGCGAAAAGGGGACATCGAGCTCGGTGCGCATGGCGGCTCCTTGGTGCTGCAGGTGCAAGTGACTCAAGGATACCGCAGGGTGTGGACGTTGTGGCGTTTTGCCGAGAAGCTGCGGCTCAGATGGGTTCGAGACGCGTTGGTCTCGGCCTCGGTGGCTATTGGGGCGGTTTTGATTGACTGCGGGGTCAGCCGGGATAGGCGCTTGGGTCGCTGACGCGGTTTTGCGCATGGGCGGGGTGGTTGTTTGGGCGGTTGGAGCTGCCAGCGGATTTGGCGACATAAAACAAAACAGCCCAGAGGACATAGCCTCTGAGCTGCGAACATTTGGTGGGCGTTAGAAGATTTGAACTTCTGACCTCTTCCGTGTCAGGGAAGCGCTCTCCCCCTGAGCTAAACGCCCGATCAAGGGTGCGCAAGCGCGCAAGGGATAATATAACGGAGCCTGAACTCGGTGGCAAGAACATTTTTAAAAATCGCTTACATTGTGGAATTCGGGGGCTTTGGCGTATCCATCTCAAAAGAGCCTGCTGCCGCGATTTGGCTGTCGCATAATGCAAGGCCATTGCGGTATCGAGCTATGGAAAGACGCCTGCGGAATTGTCCTACCGATAAGCGGACAAGCCTCCAGCTGATGACTTCGCCGTGGTAAGGTAAGCCGAATTGTTTCCAGGCTGTTTCGGGGGAGTGGAATGAGCAAAGAGTGTGTCGAGCAGGTCGAAGGCGCAGGGGCTTCGGTGCCGATGACCGATATATCGAACATTGATGTGCCCGAGGGCACCGACGAGCTCAGCCGTAGCACCCGCCGCGCCTGGCGCGAGCGCCTTAACGATGCGTCGTCGCGCAAGATGATCACGGGCGTCTTGGCTACGCTGGTGGGCGGTTCGTTTTGGGGCTTCTCGGGCACCAGCGCGAGCTTTCTGTTCGATACCTACCACGTCGACACCTTGTGGCTTATGAGCGTACGTCAGATTCTCGCCGGTCTACTCTTTATGGCCGTGGTTGTTACGCGCGACCGCGAGCGCCTGATTAAGCTCTGGACCACACCCGCCGATCGCAAGCAGCTGCTGCTCTTTACCGCCTTTGGCCTGCTGTTCAACCAGTTTTGCTATCTTTCGGCCGTGCGCCTGACGAACGCCGGAACCGCGACGGTGCTCCAGTGCCTGCAGCTCGTTATCATCATGGGCTACACCTGCGTGATCGATCGCCGCATGCCACGTACTCGCGAAGTCATCGGCATTGGCCTAGCTCTGGGTGGAACCTTTTTAATCGCCACCGGCGGCGACCCCACCAGCCTGAATATCTCGCCGCTTGGCCTGGCAGCAGGTCTTATGTGTGCGGTCAGCGCCGCGTGTATGGCGGTGATTCCCGCCAAGATCCTGCCCGAATACGGTAGCCCCATCGTCACGGGCTCGGCAATGCTCACGGCGGGCGTGGTTTCATGTGTCTTCGTGCGGCCCTGGGCGCATATGCCGGCGCTCGACGCTGCCGGCATCGAGGCGCTCGCGGTGTTCGTGGTTATCGGCTCGTTTTTTGCTTACATGCTTTATATGCAGGGCGTTAAGGACATCGGCTCGGTGCGCGCGAGCCTCATCGGAACTGTGGAGCCGGTTTCGGCGACTATCACCAGCGCCGTTATGCTGGGCACGGTGTTTTTGCCGACCGACCTTATCGGCTTTGCCATGATCATCGTGATGATGTTCCTCACGGTGTAGCTGGCGCCGCCGCCAAGACAGAAAAGGTGTTGTGCCGCATTTTCGCCAATTGACGTCCGTGTCTGGAGTTTAGCTGTCGATGCCCAAAATGCCATAAACTAGTAACGTTATGGACTTTTTCATTGCGACTCAATTGCGAGGATTTCTTTATGGCTGGTAATCACTTTAAGGGCAGCGATAGCGGCCGTCCTGCAGTTCCGCCGCGTCCGAACGGGGCTGGTAAGGCCGGCACGCCGGGCGGCGCTGGACAGGGCGGTTCCGGTAAGCGCGTGTCCCCGGGCGAGACGGCGATGTTTACCGCTCTGTACGAGCAGTCTCAAAAGGCAAAAAAGACCGGCCGTGCAAGAGGGAATGTCTTTGCGGGCGGTGCAACCTCCGCGTCGCAGCCGATCGGGGCTCCTTCGGTACCCGCGAACAACGCGGGTGCTGCCAACGCCGCGAATGCCGCCGGCAACGTTAATGCCGGCAAGGCCGCCAACAATACTCCCTCTGCCGGTGGCGCGGGGCTTACGGGTAACCTTGGCACGATTTACACCGGCGCCTCCGAGACTGGCACGTTCGCCCGCCTGGATGATAGCGGTGCCGAGTTTGCGGGCTCGGGTTCCAAGGAAGATTATTACGATTTTGGCTTGAACTACGGTAGCGACGCTTCGTCGAGTTCGACCTCTGACGGTCTGGTCCGTCATCGTCATCGCAAGGGCGAGCGCAAAAAGCGTCACACCGGCGCCATTATTGCCGCTGTAGTCGCGGTGCTTCTCGTTGCGCTTGGCGCAAGCGGCTTTATGCTGCTTAACTCGGCAAAGACCGTAAAGAGCGAAGCGAAGGAGGCTGTCGAGATCGTCGGTGGCCTTAAGGACAAGGTCACGTCGGGCGATTTTTCGACGCTGCCTGACGACGCGAAGAAGATCGATGAGCTCTGTAACAGCATGAAGGCGAAGACCTCGAGCCCGCTGTGGGCGGCGGCTTCGTTTATCCCGGTGTATGGCAGCGATATCAATGCGGCCCGCACCATGATCGACGCCCTGTCCGATGTCTCGAGCAATGCGCTGGTTCCCATGGCCGATAACCTTTCGCAGGCTACGCCCGGCAAGCTGTTCCAGGACGGCATGATTAACGTGTCCGCGCTGCAGGCGGTCGCCGATTCGCTTTCCAGCAGCTCGAAGGTGTTCAAGAGCGCCAACGAGAAGGTCCAGGGCATTGGCGATACTCATATTTCCCAGGTGACCGAGCTGGTCGATAAGGCCAAGGACGGCTTTGCCACCCTCAACGGTGCGGTTGACGCGGCGGAGAAGGTCGCCCCCGTCCTCCCCCAGATGCTCGGCGCCAACGGCCAGACGCGCAACTACCTTGTGTACGCCATGAACAACGTCGAGATTCGTGCTTGCGGCGGCTTTGGCGGTTCGCAGGGCCTGATTTCGGTCACCGACGGCCAGATGTCGATTGGCGAGTTTGTTCCCCGCATTGGACTCAGCGAGGATGAGGCAGTCGAGAGCGTCGACGAAGAGGATGAGGCGCTGTTCGGCAACCACAGCAACCTGTACAACTCGGGCAATACCTATTCGCCTGATTGGCCCCGCAACTCGCAGCGTGTCGCCGCGCTGTGGAAGTCCCAGTATGGGCAGGACGTTGACGGCGTCGTGGGTATCGACCCGGTGTTCCTGCAGTATCTGCTGGGCCTGGTCGGTAACGTGTCGCTGCCCGACGGAACGGTTGTCGACGGCACCAACGCCGCAAAGGTCCTCATGCACGATGTGTACTGGAACTATCCGGTCGAGGAGTCGGACGGCATCTTTGCATCCGTTGCCAGCGCTGCCTTCGACAAGATTCTCGGTGGCATCGGTGACGTCGACGTTACAAAGCTTGTCGGTGCATTCGAGCGCGGTGCCGAAGAGGGCCGTCTGATTGCTTGGATGAGAAACGATGATGAGCAGAATGCCATCAAAGAGACGGGCATTGACGCCTCGCTGCCCGATCCGGATGATCCGAGTGCCGATCCCGTTGCCGGCGTTTACTTTAACAACCTGAGCTTTTCCAAGCTCGACTGGTATCTGAACGCCGACACGCAGATTGGCCAGGGCGTGAAGAACGGCGACGGCACGTGTTCCTATCGCATCACCGTTACCCTGACGAACATCATGACGCAGGAGGAGGCCGGCAAGCTGCCCGACTACGTCGCGGCGAGCGCGCCCGATGCCGCGCGCGACGACGAGCGTCTGAATGTCTCACTGTTTGCCCCGACGGGCGGCAACATCAGTGACCTTACGGTTGAGGGCACCCAGTTTGGTCTTGGCGCCGCTACGTGGCATGGAATCCCCTTCTATTCGGGTACCGTTGACCTGCATGCTGGCGAGACGACGACGATCACGTATACGCTGACCACGTCGGCCGAGGCGGGGGACAAGCCGCTTACACTGCGTCAGACTCCTACATGCCAGGCGGCTCGCGACAGCGCGTCGGCGTAGGGTTTTTCTGGTAGCGCAGATAATCGAGTACCATTTTGGGGCGGACAGGCAATCTGTCCGCCCCTATTTTGTAAGGAGAGCGCATGAAGTACTTTGGCACCGACGGCTTTCGCGGTGAGGCCAACGTTGGGCTGACGGTAGAGCACGCTTATAAGATTGGCCGTTTTGTGGGCTGGTATTACGGCGCCAACCGCAGTGCTAAGGCGCGCGTCATCGTGGGCAAGGACACGCGTCGCTCGAGCTATATGTTTGAGGCGGCGCTGGTGAGCGGCCTGGTCGCGAGCGGCGCGGACGCCTACATGCTGCACGTGATCCCGACGCCGGGCGTGGCGCATCAGACCGTGGAGGGCTGCTTCGATTGCGGCATCATGATCAGTGCGAGCCACAACCCGTTTTGCGATAACGGCATTAAGCTCGTCAACAGCGATGGCTTTAAGATGGACGAGGACGTGCTGGAGCTCATCGAGGACTACATCGATGGCAAGAGCGAAGTTCCGCTGGCCACGGGCAACCACATCGGTGCCACGGTGGACTACATGCAGGGCCGCAACCGCTACATTGCTTCGCTCATCGCCAGCGCGAACTTTTCGCTGCAGGGCGTCAAGATCGGTATTGACTGCGCCAACGGCTCGGCTTCCTCGGTGGCCAAGCCGGTGTTTGACGCGCTGGGCGCCGACGTGCGCGTGATCAATGCCGCGCCTGATGGTTTTAACATCAACGTCGACTGCGGCTCCACGCATATGGAGCGCCTACAACGCCACGTGGTGGAGCAGGGCCTGGACGTGGGCTTTGCGTACGACGGCGATGCCGACCGCTGCCTGGCCGTGGATGAGCGCGGTCGCATGGTAGACGGCGACCAGATCCTGTACGTGTGCGGCGTGTATCTGAACAAGCACGGTCGCCTTTCGGGCGGTACCGTGGTGCCGACGATTGCCAGCAACTTTGGCCTGATCAAGTCGTTGGAGCTTGCCGGTCTGAGCGCCGTGACCAGCGGCGTGGGCGACCGTCACGTGTATGCCAAGATGCGCGAGGGCGGCTACAGCCTGGGCGGCGAGCAGACGGGCCATACGATCTTTGGCGATATCGAGCGCACGGGCGACGGCATTATGACCTCGCTGCGCGTGATGGAAGTGATTCGTGCCGAGCGCGAGACACTCTCACAGCTCACGGCTCCGTGCAAGCTGCTGCCGCAGGCGCAGGTGGCCGTGCACGTGGCGGACAAGGACGCCGCGCTCGAGAACATGGGCGTGCAGAACGCCATCGCCGAGGCCGAGGTTGCGCTGGCGGGCGAGGGCCGCGTGCTCGTGCG
>UMFW01024535.1_pt1 | contig 10957 bp, 9 predicted proteins | sample 1965111 | NCBI WGS metagenome assembly UMFW01 (sample SAMEA4836056, study PRJEB28245) | human gut metagenome | biome: gut microbiome; material: fecal sample | place: Denmark | collected 2008
CGAGAAATTGTACATCTGGCAACGAGAAAACCACAATCTGTAGATAAAAAAACGATGATATAGAAACAGTGAACGTACTATCTCGGCGTATTCCACACAAAGTACAAGAATTTCATAAAGCTTGATTGACCACGCTAACACTTTACCAATAGACTTTCGTGGTAGGTGAAAAGTAGAAATGCTTGTAGCGTTTCAAGTACCAAGCTATCAATGCCATATAAGGTTTCTTCAGCTCGAAAATGTGCTTTTCCTTCCACGTCATTTCTTTCTTCTTGTATTGTCTAGATTGTATGGGGAAAGCCTCCATCTGGCTCCAATCTAGACTGAGCGGAAGAGTCTCTTTATAAGAAATTTCAATGTGGCGGCGTTGCTTGGCAAGTAACGATAGAGCACTCTGGTCGTGACGATTCTCCACGAAGCCACGTATACATGGAACAGCAGACACTTTATCCGAAATCAAGTTGAAATGATGGTGACAAAGTTCATACCATTCCTCAACAAACCGCATGCCTTCAGCATTCTTTTTTATAATGACGATACCACCCAATAGTTGTAAGGACATGAGCACATTGTCATCATTATAATGTCCCGTAAACTTTAGAATATCTCCCTTTGAATAGTCTTTCTCCAAATAAGAAGATTGAAAAGTGATGAGAAATTCACCTTCCTTGAGCATCTGAATGTATTCTTCAAAGCGCTTCACGCCCTTTGCATTCCAATACACGCCAGCGTCCGTATAAACAAGAATATCTCCCTCGTTCATCAATTTCATACGTTCGCGTATCAAGTATGTTTTCCACCGCCAATAGCCAAAGCCGCGCCGGTACACTCTGCAATGCAACGAACGAAGATAGTCTGCAGGAAGAGCGTCTTCATTAAGAAAGTATCTTTCGTCAAAAGGGAAATGTTCGGTACACTCCTTTAAGGAATTCAATGCACCGGCATAACGTTTATCAGCAAAAGACAGGAATACTATACGCGAAGGAGTATGTTTCGCATCCATATTATAATTGTTACGTACGAACTATTTGTTACGCTTGAAAATATCATTTAATAAGAGTTTCACCGCATTGCGAAGAATCTTCATATCTCGCTTCATGGGCGATTCATAGCCCATAGCATGGATTATTTTACGCAAAGACTTGTTGCGATTGTCCACTAGCTGATATACCTTTGCAGGCAAAAGTTCTTGACGCACTCTCTCACATTCTCGCCTTTGCAGCTCAATGTTCTTTTCATCATGCGATATGCCGTTTGTATCAAAGTCGTCTACCACCAAATCAATGTGCTCATAAGAGGCATCGTTGACTATCAGTTCATAAAACATCTGCTCCCAATCAGCAGCAATTTTATAACTTTCATCATAAGGTCTTTCTACCAACAACTCCCTGCGAATAAAGGTGGCTTGATGTGGCAAAGCTTTATACATTAAACGCGCCACGTGTATATATTGAGGACTTTCTATAAATTTTCGTTTTCCATCTCCTACCCAATACTCATTACCCACATAAAAATCCTTTCCTTGCAACAGAGGTAATACTTGATGGAGCACATCGGAAGAGTGGAAGCAATCTCCCGAATTCATAAAGTTAATATATTCGCCCGAGGCATGAGCAATGCCCTTGTTCATGGCATTATAGATGCCCTTATCGGGTTCGCTCACCCAAAAGGCAATACTCTTCTCATACTTCTTAATAAGCTCTACACTACCATCGGTCGAACCTCCGTCGATGACGATGTATTCCACCTCGGGAGTGAGTTGAGAAGTGACAGAACGGAGCGTTTTTTCAAGTCCATCGCAGTTGTTATAGTTGATTGTTACTACTGTAAGTTTCATGTCGTAATAAGTGTCTTTTGAACCTGTGTCCTAGCACATTGTGCCTAATCGGCTACAAAAGTATAACTTTTACTCCATTCTGTGTAAAAAAGCACTTGAAATATTTGGAACACACAAGGAAATATTTGTAACTTTGCAGCAAGATTGAGTGAGGGGCTTTCTTAGAAAAGTTCCTCACTTCTTTTTACCACTCAATAACCGCAAATGATTGACAAGAAGATTGTAAAGAATTTGGTGGACCAGTGGTTGGAGGGGAAAGAATACTTTCTGACCGACCTGACCATCAGCCCCGACGACCGCATCGTGGTGGAGATTGACCACGAAGAGGGAGTATGGATTGAAGATTGCGTAGAACTGAGCCGCTTCATTGAGAGCCACCTCGACCGCGAACAAGAAGACTTTGAACTCGAAGTGGGCAGCGCTGGCATAGGCCAACCCTTCAAAGTGTTGCGTCAGTACGAAATTCATCAAGGCGAACGCGTAGAGGTACTCACTGCAGAGGGGAAAAAATTGCAGGGCGTGCTAGGCAACGTTACACCAGAAGGCTTCACGCTGACCGTAGAAGAGAAAGTGCGCGAAGAGGGAGCCAAGCGCCCCAAACTCGTGGAACGCACCATTCCCCTCGCCTTCGACCAAGTGAAGCAGACGAAGTATATCATCGATTTTAAATAAACTCACACACTCTATCATAATGGCTAAGAAAAAGCAAGAAACCGTAAGTCTGATTGACACTTTTGCGGAATTCAAACAGAATAAGAATATCGACATAACCACCATGGTGGGTGTGCTCGAAGAGAGCTTCCGTAGCGTTATCGCCAAAATATTTGGTTCGGACGAGAACTTCGACGTGATTGTAAACCCCGACAAGGGCGACTGCGAAATCTATCGCAATCGCGTGGTGGTAAACGATGACGAAGTGGAAGATCCCAATAAGCAAATTTCCCTTTCAGAAGCTCAGAAGATTGATGCTACTTACGAAGTGGGCGAAGATGTTTCAGAAGAAATCCACTTTGCCGACTTCGGCCGTCGCGCCATTCTTACACTGCGCCAAACATTGGCTAGCAAAATTCTAGAATTGGAGCACGACGCACTCTATAATAAATATAAAGACCGTGTAGGTGAACTCATCACTGCCGAAGTATACCAAACATGGAAAAGCGAAACGTTGCTCATGGACGAAGAGAAAAACGAGCTTTATCTTCCCAAATCGCAGCAGATTCCTCGCGATTTCTTCCACAAAGGCGACAACGTGACGGCCGTAATCGACCGCGTTGACAACACCAATGGCAACCCAAAGATTTATCTCTCTCGCACTTCGCCCGTATTCTTGCAGCGCCTGCTTGAGAACGAAATTCCCGAAATAGCCGATGGCATTATCCGCCTATGCCGCATTGCTCGTATCCCCGGCGAGAGAGCAAAGATTGCCGTAGAAAGCTATGACGACCGTATCGACCCAGTAGGTGCCTGCGTAGGTGTGAAGGGTAGCCGTATCCACGGTGTGGTACGTGAACTTCACAACGAGAATATCGATGTGATCAACTTTACCAACAATATCTCGCTCTTCATCCAGCGTGCCCTCAACCCCGCACAGGTATCCAAGGTTGTACTCCACGAAGAAGAGAAAAAGGCTGAAGTATATCTCCGTCCTGAAGAAGTGAGCCTCGCTATTGGTAAGGGAGGTATGAACATCAAACTCGCCTCTATGCTCACAGAGTATACTATTGACGTGTTCCGTGAAGTAGAAGGCGAAGAAATGACAGAAGACATCTATCTCGATGAGTTTGCCGATGAGATTGACCAATGGGTAATCGATGCAATCAAAGGTATCGGCCTTGAGACCGCCAAAGACGTGCTCAACGCTCCGCGTGAAATGCTCATCGAAAAGGCCGACCTCGAAGAAAGCACTGTCGACGACGTATTGCGCATACTGCGTGCCGAGTTTGAAGACGAAGACAAAACTGCCGCCGCTCCAAATACCGACGAACCTAACGAACCTGCTGCAACGAGCACAGGTGAGGAAAGCTAATGAAACGGAGGGCATAAAACAGTGCCCATAGCCGTGTACCCTATCCATGGTACACTCTTAAAAATCCATTCACATTAGCAACTTTAACCCCATTGCATGAGTATCAGATTAAATAAAGCTATCAAAGAATTTGGTGTCGGACTGCAGTCGATTACCGATCTGCTCAAGGAGAAAGGCGCCCCCGTGCCTAGCAACGACCCTAACCAGAAACTCGACGAGAAGCAGTACGAGCTATTGAAAAAGGCCTTCAGTGCCGACAAGACTCTGCGCAGCCAGGCCGAAGAGAAGATGCAAGACCGCCAAGAGAAAAAGCGATCAGCATCGGTCAAGAATCGCAAGGCCGAAGTTGAAAGCCAGGTGGTAGAAACCGTTGTGCCAGAGAACATGCGTCCTCATGTCGTAGTGAAAGGCTCTATCGACCTCGACCACAAGAAGCCTGCCGCCGAACCACAAACTCAGAAAACCGCTCAGCACTCGGAACCAGAAGCCCAGGTGAAGAGCCAAAATACGCCTGACGCAGCAGAGGCTGCACAGTCTCCCGCAGCCCCTGCCCAAGCCGAGGCCAAGGAAGCAGTCAAGGCTAATGCCCAAGACAACACTTCCAAATCACAACCAATGACCCAAAACACTAACGGCAACAACACACGTTCCTCGGTAGAAGAAAGAACTAAAGCCATCGGCGAAGAAGAGAACGGCGTGTTCAAACTCCACCCTCAGGCCGAGATTACTGGCCCCAAGGTGTTGGGCACCATCGATTTGAGTGCCATCAACTCCAACACTCGCCCCAAAAAGAAAAGCAAGGAAGAGCGCCGTCGCGAGCGTAGCAAGCAAGGAACCAACTCACAAAATGGACAAGCTAGCAATGCACAAGGCGGACAGCGCAAGAAGCGCAACCGCATTGGTAGCGAACGAGTAGACGTGAACAACGCTGCCAACCAGCCTAAGACTGGCGGGAACAACAACGGCAAGAAACGCCAAAGCAACAACAATAACAACCCCAACCAGCAGAGCCGCAACAATCAGCAAGCGGGAGGCGCACAAAACAGTAAAAGCGCAAACAAAAACCGCAACCGCCGCGCCAAAGAACAGCAGAAAGCTGAGGTAAGCGACGAAGACGTTGCAAAGCAAGTAAAGGAGACGCTCGCACGCCTCACTAGCAAACAGAAGGGAAGCAAAGGCGCCAAATACCGCAAAGAAAAGCGTGAACAGCAACACCAGCGTGCCGAAGAGGAACGTCGCGAAGCAAAGGCAGAAAGCAAAGTGCTGAAGCTCACCGAATTCGTAACAGCCAACGAACTTGCCCAAATGATGGACGTGCCCGTAACAAAGGTTATTGCCACCTGCATGAGCATCGGTATCATGGTGAGCATCAACCAGCGTATGGATGCCGAAACCATTGACCTCGTGGCCGAAGAGTTCGGATTCAAGACAGAATACGTGGCAGCCGATGTACAGGAAGCCATCGCCGAGGAAGAGGACAATCCCGAAGATCTCGAACCCCGTGCACCGATCGTCACAGTAATGGGTCACGTAGACCATGGTAAGACTTCACTGCTCGACTACATCCGTAAGTCAAACGTCATCGCTGGCGAGGCTGGCGGTATCACACAGCACATCGGTGCTTACAACGTGACGCTCGAAAATGGTCGCCGCATCACCTTCCTCGATACTCCGGGTCACGAGGCCTTCACCGCTATGCGTGCTCGTGGTGCACAGGTGACGGATATCGCCATCATCATCATTGCTGCCGACGACGACATCATGCCCCAGACCAAGGAAGCCATTAGCCACGCCACGGCTGCTAATGTGCCCATCGTCTTCGCTATCAATAAGGTAGATAAGCCTCATGCCAATCCCGACAAGATTAAGGAAGGACTGGCCGCAATGAACTTCCTCGTAGAAGAATGGGGAGGTAAATATCAGAGCCAGGACATCAGCGCCAAGAAGGGTTCGGGCGTGAAGGAACTCCTTGAGAAAGTACTCCTTGAAGCCGATATGCTGGAACTCAAGGCCAACCCCAACCGCAAGGCCACAGGTACAGTCATTGAGTCATCACTCGACAAGGGTCGTGGCTACGTGGCTACCATCCTCGTATCTAACGGTACACTGCATCAAGGCGATATCGTGTTAGCAGGTACCAACTATGGCCGCGTAAAGGCTCTTTTCAACGAACGTGGCACACGTATCGACAATGTAGGCCCGTCAATGGCAGCCACACTGCTCGGTTTCAACGGTGCTCCGCAGGCTGGCGACCAGTTCCACGTGATGGAAACAGAACAGGAGGCTCGCGAAATTGCCAACAAACGTGAACAACTACAGCGCGAACAAGACCTCCGTACACGCGAAGTCCTCACCCTCGAGAAGATTGGTAAACGCCTCAAGATGGGTTCTTACCACGAACTCAATATCATCGTCAAGGCTGATGTGGATGGTTCTGTAGAAGCACTTGCCGACTCATTCATCAAGCTCTCTACCGAGAACATCGTGGTGAAGGTGATCTACAAGGGCGTGGGTCAAATCAGTGAAAACGATGTCACACTCGCCGCAGCATCAGAGGCCATCATCGTAGGTTTCCAAGTACGTCCGTCACAGCAAGCCCGCAAACTTGCAGAGCGCGATGGTGTAGAAATCCGTCAGTACTCCGTAATCTACGACGCTATTGAAGACGTCAAGGTGGCTATGGAGGGTATGCTCGAACCTGTAATAAAAGAAGAGGTTACGGCCAACATTGAGGTGCGCCAAGTATACCACATCTCCAAGGTGGGCTATGTGGCTGGTGCCTACGTGCTTGACGGAAAAGTAAAGCGTACAGACAAGGCTCGTCTCATCCGCGATGGAATCGTAATCTTTACCGGCGAAATCAATGCATTGAAGCGTTTCAAGGACGACGTGAAGGAAGTTACCACCAACTTTGAGTGTGGTATCTCGCTGACCAACTGCAATGATATCAAGGAAGGCGACATCATTGAAACTTTCCAAGAAGTAGAAGTGAAGCAGAAGCTTCAGTAATGATAAAATCCTTCCCCCTCTCCCATACCAATGGAAGAGGGGGATTTTTTATGCCCAATAGCTTACCTTGAGACATTCAGCCAGTACTGGAGGCGACGCGTCCTTGAGGCTGCTGATATATCTCATTATTACTAACAAAGCCGACGCGAGACGCGTCGCCCACAAAACTTAATTGATAGCTTTCAAAAAAACTTTGTGAGCGACGCGTCTCGCGTCGGCTTCATATTCCATTTTATTTATACTCTATCGAATAGCGCTCAGCATATTAGCCAATCCATCGGCAGCCTGCTGGAGCGGTTTCGATACCATGCCCTTCATAAAGAAGTTTACTTCAGCACCCACGGTAACACGCATCTTCGATTCGTACTCGCCGTGCGGAAGGAGTTGCACCCACACGTAGAGCTGAATGGGAGAACCTTCTGAAGCAAACTTGACGCACTTCGGCTCTTCACGTTCCACCACACGCAGTGTAATATTACCCATTGGCGAAGAGATATGCAAGGCATCGGTCTCGAAAGTGAGTCCGTCGACATACTTGCGCACTTCGTCAATCTTATTGGCAGGAATCTGCTCCGTCATCTTCTGTTGCACAGCAGGATCAGAGAGGCGCTCCTTGATAGCATTCAGATTATTGAGGTCTGAGAAACGGCTATATACTACAGCCTGCGTTTGCGGTATGATCTTGACTTCGCTTTCGTACTTTGATAATGACATAGTCCTTTGTTTAATAATCTTATTTTGTTGATGATATTTGCGGCCGCAAAGGTAGCAATTGTTTTTCATTCAGCGAGTTTACACCTTGAAGCAAGGAAGAAATAAAGAAAATATCACATTCTCATCCATTACAGAACGGCTTCAATTTTCTCACTAGCACTTCACACAACAACTTATGCTTACCTAAGCAATTGCCCACTAGCATAAGTACTTTTAGCTTGAATTCATTGCTATCAGTCAAGCATGAACCGAAGACATAAAAGCCTTAGGATAAAGAGCGGTAAGGGAGCTACAAGGGGAAGCGGACTACTTCACCACCGTAGCTCGTACAATCCTCACATCGTCGAACGGACGATTGTGCTCATCGCGTGCCACCCACTGTATGAGGTCGGCCACGTCGTAACCCTCCACCACCTCACCAAACACGGTATACTGCCCATCTAAATGAGGCGCACCACCAAAGCTACGATAAGCTTCACGGATGGAGGGTGTAAGACGTATGCGACCCTGCGTGGTAGAATCGAGGCGTTGCTGAATAGCATCGAGACGATCGTCGGTGAAGATGCTGCCCGTCACAATGTAGAATTGTGAGGCTGAAGAACGAAGTTCTGGATTCACATCCTCGCTCTCGCGAGCGGCAGCGAGAACTCCGCTGCGGTGAAAGTGCTGAGGAAAGCGGATTTCGGCAGGTAACGTGTAGGGCTCGGGCGAATCGCCCAATAATTGTCCTGGCTGAGCATGGCGGCTAGCAGAATCGCCCGCCTGTATCATAAAGTTGGGGATAACGCGGTGGAACAACAGTCCATCGTAAAATCCACTACGCACAAGTTTAAGAAAGTTGTCGCGATGAATGGGCGTATCGTTGTAGAGTTTCAAGCGGATGTTGCCCTGTGTGGTCTCGAGCAACACTTCGTGTTCTAAGGTCGTGTCAGAGACCGTGGCAGCAGTTTGGGCTTTTACGCCCAAAGCCGTTACGAGGGCGAATATGAAAGAGAATAAGTATTTCATGGTGATGAGATTTTTGTAATAACTGTTCAAGCAGAGAGATGGAAGCCAAGAATCTAAGGTAACTTTATAACCTCATAACCTCCAAACTCCAAACTCTACTAAATCTTATCCAACCCCTTCGTAAACTTTTTCCAATAATACTTTAGTGGATTCGTATACTTCAGCTGCTTCCACGGACGACTCTGATGCGGACGATGAAGCACGGGTAGCGTGGTAAATAGAAAATTGTGAAGACCAGCTTGAAGCGATTCGTGCGAGATTGTCACGTCGAACCAATTTTTTTCCGGATTGAGTTGGCTGAAATCGAATGTTTGGAGAAGTGCAGGCGTGAGCAACGAACAACAGAAGCTACAATGGCGACGCGTGTTGACAACCCTTCCCTCTTGACCGCGAGCATAGAGGTAAGGATAGTTGATTTTACCCTCGGAATCCACCGTAACCGAAGCTGCAATGCCACATTGCTGATGTTCGTTCGCGCCATCAACAAGTCCCTGGAGCGTATTTGGGCGTACTGTCACATCACTCTCAACAATGCACAGACCTGCTCCCTCAGCTAAAGCGCGCTTTTGTGAGCGCTGAAGCACTAACAGATAGTTGGGCGAAGGATGAGAGGTCAAATCGCTGAGATTCACTAGCTCGAAACCCATTTGCTTGGAAGCTTCCTGCAAGCGAAGAGTGTTTTCAGGAGTAGAAAAATCGTTGTATACGGTATAGATGTGAGCCACGCTGAGTTGACTATTCAGTACTGATTGGATGGTCTGCAAAGTGGTTTCAATAGAATCTTTTACAGGAGTGATGATGTGAATTTTGTCCATCGAGAGCAAGATGCTTTTATTCCGCACAACTTATTTACCGCTGGCGGGGGGATAAGTAATGGTACAAAAGTAAACATTTTTTTGATGAATACGGCGTACTTTTCCTACAGAAAGTCTTTTTAATGCAACTTTATACGATTTCTCGCTCTTTCTCCCACGCATCCCTCTGAACAGACTTGATACGCTTTATTAGCCCTCGCATGCGCGATTTCTCATGAAAAAACCTTACCTTTGCTCCAAAAATAAAATACACACAGGAAAGAAGTCTATTCAAAATGACAGAAAACTATAGTCTGAGCCACTTGAAAGAACTCGAAGCAGAGTCGATTCACATCATCCGCGAGGTGGCAGCGGAATTTGAAAACCCCGTAATGCTCTATAGCATCGGTAAGGACTCTAGCGTCATGGTACGTCTGGCCGAAAAAGCTTTTGCGCCCGGACGTCCGCCCTTCCCATTGATGCATATCGACTCAAAATGGAAGTTTAAGGAAATGCTCCAATTCCGCGATTGGTACGCCAAAGAACACGGATGGAACCTCATCGTAGAGAGCAACATGGAGGCATTCAAGGCAGGTGTAGGCCCATTCACCCATGGATCGAAAGTACACACCGACCTGATGAAGACACAAGCACTCAAAGCTGGGCTTGACAAGCACCATTTTGATGCCGCATTCGGCGGTGCTCGACGCGACGAAGAAAAGAGCCGCGCCAAAGAACGCATTTTCTCTTTCCGCGATCAATTCCACCAATGGGACCCTAAGAACCAGCGTCCTGAGCTTTGGGACATTTACAACGCTCGCATCCATAAGGGAGAAAGCATCCGCGTGTTTCCCTTGAGCAACTGGACAGAACTTGACATTTGGCAGTACATCCGTCTCGAAAATATACCCATCGTTCCCCTCTACTTTGCAAAGGAGCGCCCCTGCGTGGAAATCGACGGACAACTCATCATGCCCGACGATGATCGTCTGCCCGAGCAATATCGTGACAAAATACAGATGCGCAAGATTCGCTTCCGTACCCTGGGTTGTTGGCCTCTGACAGGTGCCATCGAAAGCGAAGCTGATACCATCGAAAAAATTGTTGAAGAAATGATGACCACCACTAAGAGTGAACGTACCACTCGCGTAATCGATTTCGACCAAGACGCTTCAATGGAACAGAAAAAACGCGAAGGATATTTCTAATTTTCCCTCTCGCATACACACGTAAAGCATTCTCAAAGCTAAGATTTGCTTGCTTTGAGGATGCTCTTTTCAAAAAAATCGAGAAAAACAGGAAAAACATTTGGTAGAACAAAAAAAAGTCCTTATCTTTGCACCCGCTAAGCCGTTAGAGAACGGACATGCAAGAGATAAATTGCGGAAATAGCTCAGTTGGTAGAGCACAACCTTGCCAAGGTTGGGGTCGCGAGTTCGAGTCTCGTTTTCCGCTCTCAAACCCGAAGCAAAACCTATCCATTCATAACAAAGGATAGTTCGAGCGAAAGTATTTACTAAAACAAATTGGAGAGGTGGCGGAATTGGTAGACGCGCTACTTTGAGGGGG
>UMFW01018949.1_pt1 | contig 10924 bp, 10 predicted proteins | sample 1965111 | NCBI WGS metagenome assembly UMFW01 (sample SAMEA4836056, study PRJEB28245) | human gut metagenome | biome: gut microbiome; material: fecal sample | place: Denmark | collected 2008
CGCCCGCAAGACCGCGGCGCGAAAGCTCGTCGGCAAAAGCCTCGGCGCGCTCGCGACGCACTGGGCTGCATCGCTTGCCTCGGCGAGCAGGCACAGGCGCTCGCTGCCAGCGGCAGCCAAGGCGTCTACCAAGCCAGCGACCAGCTCACGGTTGTTAGATGTCACCAAATCGACACCGCCGGCGGCAACATCGCGGTCGAGCAGCACAACGGGTAAACGTCCCGCGGCAGCGGCGATTGCCTCGTCGTTACCGCCGCAGGTATTGACGACCAGGCCGTCCACGCCGGCGTCGATAAGCCTGGTGAGCGATTCGGCCTCTTTAGCGGGATCGTTGCCGCTAATGGCCGTCATAAGCGAGCAGCCGCGCGCGGCGGCACTGGCGGAAAGCCCTTCGAGCATGGCACTGGAGAACGGGTTGGCGATGTCGGCCAGGATCACGCCGATGAGGTTGGTGCGTGAGCTGCGCAGATTGCGTGCGGCGGCACGTGGGCGATAGCCGGTGCGCTCGATAACCGCCGCGATGCGAGCGCGGGTTTCCTCGGTCATCTGCCCGGGGCGGTTGTTGAGATAGCGCGAGACCGTGGCCGGGCTCACACCCGCCTCGGCGGCAATGTCCTTGATTCTCATCTGCGCCATAGCGCACCCCGTTTCCCATTTATCGGCAGCCTGAGCCATTTTAGGCATTTTTTAAAAATCTCGGTTGCAAAACGCTGTAGGTGAGCAGCATCGTTTTTGCGTCTTGAGCAGCTGCGATGATGGGTTAGATAGCCGAGTCTTTAGACAGCTCAAAATAGTCAGGATGCAAGGCGATAACCGGGCCCTGCTCCTCGGGCATCAGGTGCAAGTGCGTCTCTGCCAGATAGCTCGCCGCATCGGTATCGCCCCTCTTAATGGCCTCGAGAATCCGGCGATGCTGCCGACGAATCGGCTCCCAATCCAGGTCCTGCGACACCATACGCAACCAGTTGTATCGCTCAAAATGTGTGTTGACGCTCTTCATCCAATCCCACAACATGTGACGGCCGGCAATCTCAAAACACGTCTCATGGAACAGGTTGTCCAGATCGAAAAAGCGACGCGTTTCGCTATGGTCGAGCGACTCGGACTCGGCAAGAATCTGCTCGAGCCGCTGCTTTTGCTCGGGCGAGGCGGCCGAACAGCATTTAATAAGCACGCTTCGCTCGAGTTTCTCGCGCAAGAAGCAGGCGTTCTCGGCGCGCTCCATGCTGATTTTTGAGACATAGGTGCCGCTTTTGGGACGCGTTTCCACCAGCTCCTGCTCACGCAGGCGCACAAAGGACTCGCGAATGGGCGTGCGCCCGATTCCCGTCTCCTTTTCCAGACCAATCGCCGAAAGGCGCGTGCCGGGCTTGAGCTCGGCATAGATGATCTTGGAGCGCAATGCGTTGTATGCCTGGTCTTGCAGGCTCTGATTATGCTGGCGTTGTTCCATAAAGCCCTCGGATAAACCCTCGGTTAGTCGAATACCACCATGCAATACTATCGCATCGACACGCCCCAGCTCCCAATCAGTCTTTTTGGGACGGGGCTCTTTTAGCTACCCTGGCCCGCAGATCGGCCCCCTTGCCACAAAAGTGGCCCATCTACTACGTTAACACGGATAGCCTCGGCCATACCGAAAACCGTGAAAACAAAACCGCAGGTAGACAGCTTGTCGATTTTCGAAAAAGCCGACTATGGTTGACCCCTGCGGCTTAAACGTAGTAGATAGGCCCTTTTCGTGGCGCAGCACTACTGCACCCCAAATTGGCACCCCGAGCCCTCGTGAGTTGCCAACAAGCTGTTCGCCCAGCGCTTTATCCGCGCGGCATTTGGAAAATAGCACCACCGCAAAACCCGCGAGTAGCGCTTACTTTGCTATATCTCACTATACTTTGCTATATCTTGCTATACTTTGTTATATCTTGCTATATCTTGAGCAAAGGTGGCTCACATGCAAACAAACCCTTTTAAGCCCACAGCAGGTAAAACACCTCCCACGATTATCGGCCGCGAAGATGTACTTGAAGAATTCAGTGAAGGCCTCACCAACGGGCCTGGTGCCCCTGGGCGCCTAATGCGCATAGCCGGCGTCCGTGGAACGGGCAAGACGGTCCTCCTTGACGAGTGCTCACGTTTGGCGCAAAGCCGTGGCTGGACGGTCATAAAAGAGGTCGCAACCGAGGGACTTTGCCAGCGCATTCTCGAACAGCTGCAGCCCAAATTCCAGGCCAAGCACGCCAGATTTGAGCCCACCGTAGCTGGCATATCCATCGGCAGCATAGACATTGAGCGAATCGGCCCATCGCTACGCGACGCCATGAGACAGACAATATCCAAGAATGGAAACGGCCTGCTCATCACTCTCGACGAGGTTCAAGACGCAGAGCTCGATGAGGTCCGAACGCTCTCCATTGCGATTCAGCAAGTTATCGGCGAAGACCTTGATATCGCCTTTGTTTTTGCTGGGCTGCCTTCGATGATTGAAAGCATCATCAACGGAAAGACACTTACATTTTTGCGCCGTGCCCTCCCCTTTGACCTGAAGGCTGTGGCAGTAACCGAAGTGTCGTACTCCCTCGAGGAAACCATTGAAGCGTCTGGCATGGAGTTGCAGCCAGGTATTGCCGGCCAACTTGCCGAGGCAACGCAAGGCTATCCTTTCATGATCCAACTCGTTGGATACTACGCATGGCAGCTGGCGAGACGCGCACATACAGCGATTATTGGAGAAGAAGAAGCCGAGCGCGGCATTGCAACGGCACGCGAACGCTTCTGCGCCATGGTGATTGAGCCCGCGCTACAGCGCATTCCGCCCACGTGCATCGCTTATCTGCTGAGCATGGCATCTTTGGGGCAGACGAGCTCGACCAGCATGGTTGCCGATGCCCTAAACAAAACGCCTCAACAGGTGAGTTCCGTCCGCAGCCGCCTGTTAAGAGAATCGATTATCGAGGCTCCCTCGTACGGCAAGGTCTCATTTGCCATCCCCTACATGCGCGACTACCTCTACGAGCACAAAGCCGAACTGGAAGTTGAACTGTAGAAACGGCAACTGCCCTGCAAGACGAAAACCGTTTTCGTACGGATTAAAGCAGACATAAACGATTTTCGTCTTGATTTGCGTACGGAATTAAGACGTAAATTGCGCTTTCGTACGCTTATTACCAGACGCAAATTGTTTTCGTCCGGCCATGCGTCCCCAATCTAGACGAAAAGAGCCCCGAGCTCGTATTGAACTGCATCCCAATTCTTGGACGGGCGCCGATGCCCTGATCTCTGCCATGTCGAGGTGCGAGATCAAATCCTTGGCGCGCTCGCCGGAGTGGTATGCCTTGTTCGGCGCCACCTTCCTGTAGAGCTTCTTGAGCTTCGTCTTCCCCTTGTTGCCCGGCGGCATCTCCGTCTCAGGTGGCAGCCCTAGGAAGGACAGGACGCCGGGCAGGTCGCACAGCATCACGTCCTCGATGTCGGCCTTGGCCGCCAGGTCGACGACTCTCTGCGCTGTCGGCGAGATGTTCGGGGTGCTGCTACCGCCCGCTGGTTCGGAAGCTGGCGGGCAGTAGCGGGCAGTAGCGGCAGTAGCGGTGTGGCTCGATAGGCCCGAATATCCGTAAGGAAGGTGCTCGCTCTCATATGTGCTGATATGCCTCGCCTCGCGAACCTTGGGATGCTTCCTGAGGTAATCCCTCAATTCGAGCCACTCTTTATGCTCATAACGCTTCGAAATCGTTTCCCCGTCGACAGTTTCCTTCACATAATGGTATGTTCGAACGCCTTCGAACTTGCCGAACCCGTTCTCGACGCTGAAGTTTCTGAACCAGCGCGAAAACCCATTCAGGTCCATGAAGTTGACTTGGGGATGCCTGTCTTTCGTTCGTTCGAATGAGTGGACGAGCGGAGTGCCTTTGACTTGTTCCAGGCCGAAGGCTTCCATTTCGCGGGCCTGCTCCTTTTTCCAGAATTCGAGATACGACGTCAGCGTCTCGCTTATCGAGATCCTCCGCACGCTTTTCTTGCTTTTGGGCGAGCGAACGCTTCGATCGGCCGCGAACTGCTGCTCAATGAGGATGCTTCTGTTCTCGACGGAGACATCGGACCACGTCATCCCGAGGGCTTCTGCCCTTCTCATGTCGGTGTCGAGCATGAGCATCACGCATGTGATGTGCGCGTCCGGTTCTCGATTGAGTAGGATGTCGAGTAGGCGAGCGGCGTGATGGTTCCTTCGCGGTTGTCGTGGAACTTTTTTGCGTACGAGCCGACGGTGTCCCTCGATTTTTGGACGTAGGTGCCGCTGTTGAGTTCTGCCTTGTAGGCTTCGAGTGCGGCGTCGACCTCTCGGCTTTTGGTGGTATGTATGGTCTGCCACGGCGAATAGCGGTATTTGCCCGTGACCGGATCCTTGCCGAGGCTGTGACGGTAGCGCCACGTGTATTTGTCGCGGCGTTGCTTCGTTCCTTTGCCTATGACGAGAGGTCGGTCGTTCATCGTGTTCCTTGCCTGAAGTGCCTGAGAATCGCGCTCGGTTGCGCGGAATGGCGCAAAGGGCTGGGGCGGGTGGGCATTACCCTTGGTGGTGGGCCCTGCGTGGGGTCACACCCCAAGGGTAATGCTCCGCCTGACCGCTTTCAAGCTCGTTGTGGGTCGAATTTGGGTCGAAATGTCTGAATGAAACAACGTCGTAGCGACCTCATAACCCGAAGGTCGGTGGTTCAAATCCGCCCCCCGCGACCATGAAACTTCAGGTCGGAAGCATAAAAGCTCCCGACCTTTTTCTTTGTCTAGGGGTTTCGGCATCTCTCGTTCTTTGGGTACCTCGAGGCGGGCAATCAGATAGATGCTTACGAGTATCATAGGGTCTTTTTACGTCGCGGTCGTGTCTCGTACTGGTGCGCCGCTCTTTGTGGGACGTGTCACTTTGCCATAGGTTGTCCGGCGGCGGGGCGCAGGTCGTTCCCCGTGGCGTCGCTCCTTTCGACGCTACGCTGCCTGGCTACTCGTTCCACTGGTGCTTTTTCATGTCGACGCAGCCGTTGTCTCGGAAGGCGACTCCTTCCTCCGTCAGTAGTGCTCGCTGGTCGGGGAAGTTTGGCGCGAGGCGTCCCGCGTGGTTGACGACGCGGTGGCAGGGATAATCGCCGTAGCGATCCGCCTCGCTCAGCACCGCTCCGACCAGGCGAGAGTTTTCTCCCTGCCGATGAGGCGCGCTATCTGACCGTACGAGGCGACGCATCCCGCCGGAATCTCTGCCACGACGGAGAGAATCTCATAAACCAAATCTTCGTCCAGGACTTTTCCCATCGTATCGCTCCCGTGTTCGCTTTTGCCTTCGGGGGCGCGGCGCCGATCACCCGTGCTGCGATTTTCGCAGCTCCCCTTACCGAAGCATCGAGGGAAAGCGCGTGCGTGTCAAGGTTGTCTGGTCCAGTTGCTGGCTCGATGCCTCGAGATGTTCGCCTCAAGTGCGACCTGCCCCTATTGGAAAAGGATGCCGAAGATGTATTTGGTGATGGCGGAGCGGCGGATGACCCCCACGAGTTTGCCCTCGTCATCAACCACAGGAAGCTTCTTGAACTTCTTCTTCGCCAGCAGCGCGGCGACGCGGGCGATGCTCTGCTCGGGACGGGCACACACTACCTGGCGCGTCGCGAAATCCATGACGCAGCGATCCTTCAGGTCTTCGATGCGCTGCTCAAGGCTCTGATCGTCGAAGTACAGCATGGACGCGTCACCGCCCGTGAAGATGGTGTGAGCGCGATGCTGCGCGATGGCTCCCATGACATCGCCGTCGGAGATGAACCCGACCACCTGGTTGCGCTCATCGATTACGGGCGTGCTGCTCACCTCGTTTTCGGCGAGCATGCGCACCACGTCGGAAATCGTGCAATCCTGCGTGCAGGTGAACGGCTCTTCAATCATGATGCTCGAAACGGGCGTCCCCTCGAGCTCGAGCGGGATGCGCTCGGACAGAATCTCGGACATCGCTTATGCCTCCTTCGTTTTCGGTGCGGTTTTCTTGGTGCGCACGCTGAATATGGCGCAGATAAGGGAAACGAGGCCGATTGCCGCGCACACCTTGTAAGCGACGCCCGCGCCCACGGCGGTGGCTACTTGGATGCTCGCATCGACGCCGGCCGACGCGGTGACGCTTGTCATGACCGTGATGATGAGCGCCGTGCACAAACCGCCGGCGACCTGGCGGCCGGTGTTCGCGATGGCGTTGCCGTGGGCGATCATGTCATTTTTCAAGGCATTGACACCCCATGTGTTCACCGGCATGTTCGCGAGCGACTGGCCGGCGGACTGCAGCATGCAGAACAGCGCAACCACCAAGATGGGCGTGTTTACCGTCGAAAGCGAGAGCAGGAACAGGGCGCCGGTCATGAGGGCCAGGCCGACGATCGAGATGGCACGCGGACCGAACTTGTCGAACACCACGCCGGAGATAGGGCTGATGATGATGCCCACCGCCGCGGCGGGAAGCATGGCCATGCCGGTTTCGAAGGCCGAAGCGCCAAGCGAGGTTTGCAGCAGCAACGGCAACAGCGTGTTGGTGACCAGGCAAGCGGCGTTGATGAGCGTGACGATGATGGCGGCCACGCGGAACTCGCGCGTCTTGAGCGTGCCCAGTTGAAGCAGCGGGTCCTCGATTTTGCCCTGGCGTACGACGAACAGCACCAAGCACACGACACCCGCGACGATCGAGCCGAGCACCACGGGGTTGCCCCAACCCATCGACGAGGCGCTCGAGAACCCGTAGAGAAGTCCGCCGAAGGCGATGGTGGAGAGGACGACCGAGGGCAGGTCGAGCTTGGGGTTCTTCAGCTCGCCCACGTTTTTCAGCATGAACACGCCCAGCACCAGCACGAGAATTGCGAGGGGGACGATGGCGCCGATCATGGTGCGCCAGCCGTACGTGTCGATCACCGCGCCGCCTACGACGGGGCCGACCGCGGGACCCGCCGACATGACGATGCCCGCCATGCCCATAGCCGTTCCTCGTTTCTCGACGGGGAACACCAGCATGGGAACCACCGAGACAAGCGGCATGAGCACGCCTGAGCCCGCCGCTTGCAACACGCGACCGATGATGAGGAACAGGAAATCAGGGGCTGCGGCGCACAGCAGCGTGCCCAGCGCGAACACCAGCGTCGCCCCGAAGAATAGCGCGCGGGTGCTGAACTTGTCGATAAGGAACGCCGAAACGGGGACCATGATGCCGCTCACCAGCGGGTATATGGACATGATCCACTGGGCAGTCGAGGCATCGATGGCGAAATCGGACATGATGACCGGCAGCGCAGGCGACATCACCGTTTGGTTCAGTAGCGCCAAGAAGGCACCCAGGACGACGACCGCGACGATGCGGATCTGGGTACCGGTAATGCGCCCATTGGCGGGCGCGACCGTACAATTATCAGACATAAGCTTCCTTCGTATCTATTCGATTCTTCGCCGAAGGCGCGCCGGCCCACGGGCGAAATAACATGCACGTGCTATGCGTGCATCAGATACGACAGGAAGAAAGCGGCTGCTCAGAGCGCACTTGGGGAACAACAGGAGAGGCCCCGTATACCAGGGGCCGCCGAATTGCGATGTATGCTTTGGTCAAATCCTTCATAGCGGGGAGGTATTCTAGCAGCCGTCTTCGCCCCTTTCAAGGGATGTAACCCAGACGTTGATTTTCTTCACCGAGGCGCCATCGTTGACGGGTGGCGTGCTTCTCTATCGCCACACCGCGGGGCGAGGGAACGCCGCGGCGAGCTTGTACATCGGCTATGTGTGCAGCTGCGAGCGTGTCGCCGGCGCGCGCTGGGCGCCAGTCCGATCCGGCCGACTCTTGCCGACGGTCGGTCGCCGTCCTCCTCCATCTCCGCCTGCTCTGTTTTTGCTCGGCTCCCTTGTCGCATCATGGACGGACGAGAATTGAGCGAAGGCGGTACGTATGAACATCCAGATATTCGGCACGAAGAAAAGCTTCGATACTAAGAAGGCGCAGCGCTATTTCAAGGAACGTCGTGTGAAGTTCCAGTTCATCGACTTGAAGGAAAAGGGGATGAGCAAAGGCGAGCTCGAAAGCGTGGCGCGCGCCGTCGGCGGGATCGACGCTGTGATCGATCCAAAGGCGAAAGATGCCGACACGGTTGCGCTCGTACAGTATCTTGCTGCCGACCAGAAGTTCGAAAAGGTGCTCGATAACCAGCAGATTCTTCGTGAGCCCATCGTTCGCAACGGCCGCCAGGCAACCGTTGGCTACGAGCCTGACGTGTGGAAGGGCTGGGAATAAAGTGAAGCGCCCACGCCCGTGGTTTTATCCACGGACGCGGGCGCTTGCGTAAGACGTCTCTTGTCGTTTGAGTGGAGCGCCCCGGCGGCGCTGAACAACGCGCCCCGGTGACGTGGCTCGGGGCTCTTTGTGCCGCACATCTATGAGAGGAGATATTTGATGCGCATGGGCGCTACTCCATGTAGCCACCCTGAATGGCGGAAACTGCATGCTCGGTAAAGAACTTGAGCGTGCCGGAGGTATAGCGATTAGCCTTGGGCTTCCAAGCGGCTCGGCGCTCGGCCAGGACGGCATCGATCTCGGCCGGCTCCATCTCCTTGCCGGCGATGCCCACAATAGACAGCGAGCGCTCGGGGATGTTGATCTGGATAAGGTCGCCCTCCTCGATCAGGGCAATCGGGCCGCCCACGGCAGCCTCGGGCGAAACGTGACCGATAGCCGGGCCCTTGGAGGCGCCGGAGAAGCGGCCATCGGTGATAAGGGCAATGCTCGCACCCAGCTCGGGATCGCTGACGATAGCTTCGGTGGTGTAGAACATCTCGGGCATTCCGGAACCCTTGGGGCCCTCATAGCGAATGATAACGGCATCGCCGGGCTTGACCTCGTGCGTCAGGACGGCGTGAATGGCGTCCTCCTCGCAGTCGAACGGACGGGCCTTGAGCGTAGCCTGGAACATCTCGCGCGGAACGACGGTGTGCTTGACGACCGCGCCCTCGGGAGCAAGATTGCCGTGGAGGATGGCGATGGAACCGTCGGTGCCGAAGGCCTGGTCAAACGGACGGATGATGTCCTCGCGCTTGAGATTCCACTTCTCAAGGTAACGACCGCACTTCTCGTAGTAACCGTTGTTCTTGAGGTCCTCGAGGTTCTCGCCGAGAGTCTTGCCGGTGACGGTCATGACATCGAGGTGGAGCATCGACTTGATCTCCTCCATAATGCGCGGCACGCCGCCTGCATAGTAGAAGAACTGCGCCGGCCACTCGCCTGCGGGGCGAACGTTGAGCAGGTAGTGGGCGCCACGGTGCAGGCGATCGAAATCGTCGGCGGACATCTCGATGCCAAACTCGCGGGCAATCGCGGGGATGTGCAGCAGCGAGTTGGTGGAACCGGAGATGGCGCCGTGGACCATGATGAGGTTCTCGAAGGACTCCTTGGTCACGATGTCGCGCGGGCACAGGTTGTGCTCGGAGAGCCACACGGACTGACGGCCGGCCTCGCGGGCAAACTCGCGCAGGTCGGAGCTGGTTGCGGGCAGCAGGGCGGTACCGGGGAGCATAAGGCCCAGGGCCTCGGCGGTAACCTGCATGGTCGAGGCGGTGCCCATAAAGGAGCAGGCGCCGCAGCTGGGGCATGCGTTGTGCTTGGCAAACTCGAGCTCCTCGCGGGAAATCTCGCCGCGCTCATAGCGGGCCGAGATGGCGCCGAGCTGCTCCAGGGTCAACAGATCGGGACCGGCATCCATGACACCGCCGGTAACGACGATGGAGGGGATGTTGATGCGGCCCATGGCCATAAGGTTCGCAGGCAGGCCCTTATCGCGGCTGGCAACAAAGACGCCGGCGTCGAACGGGGTGGCCTTGGCATGAATCTCGATCATGTTGGCGATCATGTCGCGACTGGGCAGCGAGTAGTTGATGCCGTCGTGGCCCTGGGCCTCGCCGTCGCAGATATCGGTGCAGAAGTAACGGGCACCATGACCGCCAGCCTCGGCAACGCCGGCACGGACCTCCTCGACCAACTCAAACAGGCCGGCAGAACCCGGATGCGAGTCGCCGAACGTCGACTCGATAATGACCTGCGGCTTGTCCAGATCCTCGATGGACCAGCCAGAGCCCAGACGCAGCGGGTCCATCTCGGGGCTGATGGTGCGGAACTTGCCGGAACGCGGCTGCAGCTTGGCAACCAGGTCGGCTGCCTCCTGCTGAATCTGTGCCTTGGTCTTCTCGTCCATGATGCTCTCCTCTTTTGATTTGAACGGTTGTACCAATCGTTGGTTAATGAATCAGGTGTAAATGGGTACCGAGCGATGCGCTCGGCAAAAGATGCTTAGCCACGCGAACTAGGCGAAGAACGAAATCACCAGGGCGCAGGCAAGACCCGAAAGGCCGATGAGCGTCTCCATAACGGTCCAGGACTTGAGGGTGGTCTTCTCGTCAATCTCCAGGAACGAGGAGCACATCCAAAAACCGGCATCGTTGACGTGCGAGAGGGCCGTGGCACCGCCGCAGATAGCACGCATGGCGGCCGAGCACACAACCAACGACCAGGTCGTCTGTATCAAAGAGCTCTGCGACGAATCCGAGCGCCTGGCCGAGGCCGGTGAGGATTACTCCGCCGCCGACACCGCGTTCCACAATGCCATTGCCGAGAGCTCCGGAAACCTCGTCGTTCCCCGCCTGATGGGCGTGTTCAAGGCATCCGTCCCCCTCTTTATCGACGTGACCGGCAAAAAGCTCGTCGAGGAAACTATCCGCACGCACCGCGATGTGGCCGACGCCATCGCCTCACGCAATCCCACCGCCGTGCACGACGCGATGTATCTGCACCTGGTGTATAACCGCAACATGATTGCGGAGGGAGCAGAAGCAAAAGGCATTTAGGGCCCGACAATAATCTTTCTTTGGCAAAACGCAGGCG
>UMFW01011053.1_pt1 | contig 10751 bp, 7 predicted proteins | sample 1965111 | NCBI WGS metagenome assembly UMFW01 (sample SAMEA4836056, study PRJEB28245) | human gut metagenome | biome: gut microbiome; material: fecal sample | place: Denmark | collected 2008
TTTTCAAGACCGGTGCATTCGACCACTCTGCCATCTCTCCATAGGGTGTTATGGGTGATGCTTCAAGTCAGATGTAATATTAATTGTTTGCCAAGTCAGACACTATGCGGAGAGAGAGGGATTCGAACCCCCGGTACCTCTCAGTACGCCGGTTTTCAAGACCGGTGCATTCGACCACTCTGCCATCTCTCCATAAAGTGTTATGGTAGGCATACAGCCGTTCTTGGCAAGGCAATTTGTTATTACCTTTAGCTTTTTTGCGAGTGCAAAGGTAAGGCTTTTTGTTGGATTTCCAAAATATTTTATCAACTTTTTTCAATATGTTCTCGAAAAATGGGTAAAAATGTGTAGCTTTGCAGTATGATTTATCCAAGCAACTTTGAAAACAAGATACAGTTCAGCGAAATTCGTTCTCTGTTGAAAGGCTATTGTCTTTGTCAGTTGGGCAAAGATAAAGTAGATGAGATGGCGTTCAGTGGTGATGTGGAAAAGATTGGTACCATGTTGCTACAGACACGCGAATTTCGTCGTCTTCAGGAAGAGAGTGACGATTTTCCTTTACAATATTTTTTCGACATGCGTGCCTCTATAAAACGCATTCGTTTGGAAGGAACACATCTAGAAGAAAATGAAATTTTTGATTTACGTCGTTCTTTAGAGACTATTGCAGGCATTGTGCGTTTCCTTAACCGTGGAACTGATGATGGCGAGTTTGACTATCCTACGCTGCACAAGCTTACTGATGGTGTGTTAACCTTTCCAGATATCTTGCGACGTATCGAGCAAATTCTCGACAAGTATGGAAAGGTGAAAGATACGGCGTCGCCAGCACTAGCTGATATTCGTCTTCAGCTTCGAAAGGCTGAGGGCAGCGTCTCGCGTACCTTATATAGTATATTAAGAGTGGCTCAAAGCGAAGGGGTCGTTGATAAGGATGTCACTCCCACGGTGCGTGATGGTCGTTTAGTTGTGCCCATAGCTCCTGGCTTAAAGCGTAAGATAAAAGGAATTGTACACGATGAGTCGGCAACAGGAAAAACTGTGTTTGTAGAACCTACTGAGGTCGTAGAGGCGAATAACCGAATTCGCGAACTTGAGGCTGAAGAAAAGCGTGAGATCGTGTGCATCCTTACAGAGTTTACTATTCTTGTACGTCCTTATGTTAATGATATTATTTTTGCCTATCAATTACTTGCTGAGGTAGATTTTATTCGTGCACGAGCCGAATTAGCATTGCTCACGGGGGGTATAGAACCAGAGATACAGTCGTCGCCAATTATCGATTGGATATCGGCACGTCACCCATTGTTGTGCCTAGCGCTAAAAAAACAAGAAAAGCCTATTGTTCCGCTGGATATTACCCTTACGCGCAGTCGTCATATACTTATTATTTCTGGTCCAAATGCTGGTGGAAAGTCGGTTTGTTTGAAAACTGTGGGATTGCTGCAATATATGCTTCAATGTGGCCTTTCTGTACCGATGAGTGAGCGCTCAAAGGTGGGCGTTTTCCAAAATCTGATGATTGATATTGGCGATGAGCAGAGCATAGAGAACGATCTCTCTACTTATTCGTCGCATTTGCTTAATATGAAAAACATGATGCGACAATCAAACGATCGTACATTGTTGCTCATCGATGAGTTTGGTACGGGAACCGAGCCACAAATTGGAGGAGCAATGGCTGAAGCTGTGCTTAATCAGTTTGTGAAGAAAAAGGCGTGGGGTGTCATCACTACACACTACCAAAATCTAAAGCATTATGCCGACTCGCATGAAGGCATTGCTAATGGCGCAATGCTTTACGACCGTCATGAAATGCGCCCGCTCTTTCAACTTGCTATCGGTCAGCCTGGTAGTTCGTTTGCAGTAGAAATTGCTCGTAAGACGGGTATTCCTGAGGAAGTGATTAAAGAGGCAAGTGAAATGGTGGGCTCTGACTATATACAGAGTGATAAATATCTGCAAGATATTGTACGCGATAAGCGTTATTGGGAAAGTAAACGCCAAAACGTGCATCAGCGTGAGAAAGAACTTGAACGTACGGTAGCTCGGTATGAAAAGGAGATTGCTGAACTTGAGCAGAGCCGAAAAGATATCTTACGTAAGGCCAAGGAGCAGGCTGAAGAACTGCTGAAAGAAAGCAATAAAAAAATTGAGAACGCTATTCGTGAGATACGTGAGAGTCAGGCTGAAAAAGAGGAAACAAAGAAAATTCGTGAAGAACTAAACGCGTTTAAGGCAGGAATATCTGAAATTGACACTAAGGCTAATGACGATTTGATTGCTAAAAAAATACGTCAGATACAAGAACGTAAAGAACGTCATAAGAAACATAAAGACGAAAAGGCTGAACGTGAGCGTCAGGCTGCTGCCAAACTGCGTGAAGCCAGTGTTAAGGCTGCCAAAAAAGAAGGTCGAAACCTTGAGGAGGGCGACTGCGTGCGTATTAAGGGCCTGACGACCGTGGGTAAAATTGAAAGCATCGATGGCAAAAATGCAACCGTTATTTTTGGCGATATGCGTACAAAGATGCCTTCTCTACGATTAGAATATGTTGATGATGCTGAGAGCAAGAAAGAAACTACAGCATCTGTATTCAACATCAGTCGTGAGACGCGCGAAACCATTGATAACCGCAAACTCAATTTTCATCAAGACCTTGATGTGCGAGGTATGCGTGGTGACGAGGCGCTTAATGCAGTGATGTATTTTATCGACGATGCCTGTTTGGTCGGTATGTCGCGTGTTCGAATTTTGCATGGAAAGGGCAATGGAATTTTACGCCAGCTCATTCGTCAGTATTTAGGTACGGTGCCCAGTGTTACCAGTTTCAGAGATGAACATGTGCAGTTTGGCGGAGCTGGAATTACTGTTGTTGATATAGGATAGGATCGTGTCCTTTTATATAATTAGGATCGTGTCCTTTTATATAATAAGGTAAACGAGGTGTTAAAGCCTAAAAATAAGTTAAAACAAGAAAGAAAGTGGGTGTGAAGTGATGGTAATAAATAATTATTTTTTACCTTTGCACCCACTTACAAAAAGACATGGGTAAGTCTTGCACGGCCAGCTCCCTTCGAATCCTCCAGGACGGGAACGTAGCAAAGGTAGTTGGTTGTAGCGGCGCGATGTAAGTAGCTTACCCACCCGCCTCTTTAGCTCAGTTGGCCAGAGCACGTGATTTGTAATCTCGGGGTCGTTGGTTCGAATCCGACAAGAGGCTCAAAATAATTAAGGCACTTTACGATGAATTTCGTTAAGTGTCTTTTTTGTTTTTTATAACATTATAATAACGGCCCCATTTTTTATGATCCACCCGAAAATGTTACTCTGTTTTTGGGTATATAATATTATCGTGTTTTATCACTCTGTTTTTGTGACATTTCTAATTCTTGAGTCTGTATTTATTGTGTATATGGCTTTAATGGCCAATCTTAACTTAAAATAACAAAATAAGGCTTTAAAATGTTTGTGCAATGAATTAAAATGCTTACCTTTACACGTCAAAATCTGCCTTCAAGCGCTCAGAAGCGAAATAAATGCCCTCTACGGCAATATTTTCTCAAAAAGCTTGAGTTGGAACGACAATATAGGTATTAGTAATATTGTATATATTGACACATAGATTATATTATATATAAATGGACGAAAATCAGACATTTGACTTAGACCGCATCATGAAGGTCAACATTGAGGATGAGATGAAAACCTCTTACATCGACTATAGTATGTCGGTGATTGTTGCTCGTGCTCTTCCTGATGTGCGTGATGGCTTTAAGCCAGTACACCGTCGCATACTTTATGGTATGCTAGGCATTGGAAACACCAGCAATAATCCTTACAAGAAATGTGCACGTGTTGTAGGTGAGGTATTAGGTAAATATCACCCCCACGGCGATAGTTCTGTATATGGTGCATTAGTGCGTATGGGGCAGAGTTGGAATATGCGCTATATGCTTGTTGATGGCCATGGTAACTTTGGTTCTGTTGATGGCGATTCACCTGCAGCTATGCGTTACACTGAGTGCCGTCTCTCAAAGATGGGCGAGCACATCATGGACGACTTGGAGAAGGATACAGTCGACATGGTTCCCAACTTTGACGATACGCTCATTGAGCCATCTGTAATGCCTACCAAAATTCCGAACCTTCTTGTTAATGGTGGTAACGGTATTGCTGTAGGTATGGCAACCAATATTCCCACACATAACCTTGCTGAGGTTATTGATGGATGTTGTGCCTATATCGATAATAACGATATCGATACGGAAGGATTGATGCAGCACATTAAGGCTCCTGATTTCCCAACAGGTGCTTATATCTACGGCCTTCAAGGAGTGAAAGATGCTTATGAAACAGGTCGTGGACGCATTGTTATCCGAGCCAAATCAGAGATAGAGAGTGGTGATACTCACGACAAGATAGTTGTTACTGAAATACCTTACGGCGTAAATAAAGCCCAATTGGTAGAGAATATAGCCGACCTTGTAAAGGAAGGTAAGCTTGAAGGTATTTCTAATGTGAATGACGAGTCGGGTCGTCAAGGTATGCGTATTGTTGTTGATGTAAAACGTGATGCTAATGCAAACGTTATATTGAACAAACTATACAAAATGACGGCCATGCAGAGCAGTTTCTCTGTCAATTGCATTGCGTTGGTAAAAGGCCGTCCACGTTTACTTTCTCTTAAAGATTGTGTGCGCCATTTTGTTGAACATCGTCACGATGTTACTATCCGCCGCACAAAGTTTGAATTGAAAAAGGCGCAAGATCGTGCTCACATAATTGAAGGCTTGATAATTGCTTGCGACAATATTGACGAGGTGGTTCACCTCATTCGAGCCAGCAAAACACCTGTTGATGCTCAACGCAACTTGGAGCAACGCTTCTCGTTAGACGAAATACAGTCGAAAGCTATTGTTGATATGCGTTTAGCACAGCTTACAGGTTTGCGTATGGATCAGTTGCGTAACGAGTATGCCGAGCTTGAGAAACAGATTGCTCACTTGCAAGCCATCCTGAATGATCCTGAATTGTGCAAACAGGTGATGAAGGACGACTTGTTAGAGGTAAAAGAGAAGTATGGAGACGTGCGTCGTACAGAGATTAAACCTTACGAGCATGAATTTAATGCAGAAGACTTTTATCCTAACGACCCCGTGGTTATTACTGTTAGCCATTTGGGTTACATTAAGCGTACCCCGCTGAGCGAGTTCCGTGAGCAGGCACGTGGTGGAGTAGGTGCTAAGGGCGCTCGCACCCGTGAGCAAGACTTCACCGAATATATCTATCCTGCAACAATGCATCAAACCATGATGTTCTTTACACGTAAAGGCCGTTGCTATTGGTTGAAGTGTTATGAGATACCTGAAGGCGATAAGAACTTCAAGGGTCGAGCCATTCAGAATATGCTCAATATTGAGAGCGACGATTCGGTAAATGCCATGTTGCGCTTAAGAGGTCTGAATGACGAAGAGTTTGTCAATTCGCATTATGTGGTGTTTGCTACCAAGAATGGTACTGTGAAGAAGACATGCCTTGAGGCATATTCACGCCCGCGTGCCAATGGCGTAATCGCTATTAACATTGTTGAGGGCGATGAGGTGGTAGACGTACGTCTTACCAATGGCCACAACGAACTGATACTTGCAAATCGTAATGGTCGTGCCGTGCGTTTCGACGAGGGCGATGTGCGCGTGATGGGTCGTGTTTCAACTGGTGTGCGTGGTATGCGTCTTGATGACGACGATGATGCTGTTGTAGGTATGATTGTTGTGAATGATGCTAGCGCTGAAACTGTAATGGTAGTAAGCGAAAACGGTTATGGCAAGCGTTCTCAGGTAGAAGATTATCGCAAGACTATGCGTGGTGGTAAGGGCGTGAAGACCCTTAATATAACAGATAAGACAGGTCGTTTGGTAGCTATCAAGAATGTAACTGATGAGAACGACCTTATGATTATTAATCGCAGTGGTATTGCAATCCGTCTGTCGGTGGCCGAATGTCGTGTTATGGGTCGTGCTACACAAGGTGTGCGCCTTATCAATCTCGCGAAGAAGAATGATATCATTGCTAGCGTTTGTAAGGTGATGAGTAGCGAGCTCGAAGCAACGGTTGAAGAGCAAAGTCGCAGCAACTTTTCTGAAACGACAAATAAAATAGAAAATGCTTTGATGTCGAATAATGAAACAGAAGAGCCTGAAGACATTGAAGAAGTGAACGATGTTGATAACGCTGATGAGCAAGACAATACAGCGCCAGAAGCATATGGCGACTTGTTTAGCCAGCATCTTGACGATGACAAGTAAGGTTCATAACCCTGTTTCTTGTTATTAATAATTAAATAAGGTAATATTACACTTAACAAATAAATCTTTATGAAGAAATTTATGGTCATGGCCCTGATGGCAGTAGCTGCTAGCTCGGCCTTTGCTCAAGGTGATGCACTGAAAAGCATTCTGAAAGCAAAAACGTATGCTGATGCAGAGGCTCTGCTTAACAGCAATGTAACTTCTTTCACTAGCGAACAGAAAGCTAAGGCTTACAATAAGCTGGTACAGCTTTCGTTAGAAAAAGTGCAGAAAGAAGAGGGTATAATGAGCGCCAACGCTGTTGCTAAGCAGATGGGCCAGAAAGAAGAACCTTTTGATACACTGGGTATGTACAACTCGCTTTGCGCTGCTTTGAAGGATGCTATGGAGTGCGACAAGTTTGATAACGAGCCTAATGGAAAAGGCAAGATTGCTCCTAAGTTCCACAAGAACAACCAGCAGAATCTTTGGCCATTGCGTCTTCATTTGCTCAATGCAGGTCAAGATGCTGTAACTGCAGGCAAACAGCAAGATGCTATTCGTTATTATGGTATGTATGTACAGAGTGGTTCTGACCACCTGTTTGCTGACCGCGATATGAGCAAAGGTGCTGACCAGTATCTGGGCGAGGCGGCTCGTGTAACAGCCGTTCTTGCTTTCCAAAACAAGGATAACGATCTCGCTAACAAGTATTGCGACATCGCTCTCACCGATACTGCTTCATACAAAGACGCTCTGTCATTGAAGATGTACCTGATGCAGCAGACCCTTAAAACTCGTGAAGACTCGGTGAAGTGTCTTACACAGTTTGAGCAGCTTTATGCTAAGGATAAGAGCGAGGAAATTTTCAGCAACCTTGCTAACCTGTACGGAAACCTCGGTATGGCAGATAAGCAAGATGCGCTTATTGATGCTAAACTGGCTGAAGATCCTAAGTGCTTCTCTGCATATGCAGTACGTGCTCAAACTCGTATGAACCAGAGCAAGTTTGACGAGGCTGCAAACAACTTCAAGAAGGCAATTGAGATTGAGCCTAAGAAGTCAATTCTTTATACCTACCTGGGCTTCTGCTTAAACGCAAAGGCTGCTGGTATTGAGAATACTGATGCACAGAAGAAGGTTGTAGAAGAGTCGATGGGTTATCTTGAGAAAGCTCGCGACCTTGATCCCTCTTGCAAAGAGTCGAACTGGTCATATCCTCTCTATCAGTGCTATTACACACTGTTTGGTGAGAACGACAGCCGCACCATTGAGCTGAAGAAACTCAGCGGCAACTAATTGTGCTGGCTTTATAGTTATTTAATAAGCCTCCCCATATACACTATGTATATAGGATATGGGGAGGCCTTTTTTTGATTGTTTTGTAGTTTAAGGTGATTATTCATTAATGTTTGTTTGAAAGTGATGATGAGTTACAGACGTTTTCTTGCTTTGTTTTTCTTGCTTATAACCTTTTCTTTAACATCTTTCTCACAAAAGAAAGAGATATCGCTGGCAAAAGGTTATATTAAAAGTGGACAGAATTTGGATAAGGCAGAGCAGCTTATGGCTACTTTGTTGAAAGATTCGGCAAACCAACATAATTTTAAAATATGGGAAATACTATTTAGCGCTGTCAAGAAACAATATGACAACGTTAATGAGCAGATGTATCTGAAGCAAAAGGCCGATACCGCTAACTTGTTTGTTAGTGCAAGAAAAATGTTTGAAATATACGAAAGTTGCGATTCAGTAGATGCAATGCCCGATAAGAAGGGTAATGTAGAAACAAAATATCGAAAAAAGCATGCCGACTTATTGTCGTTATATCGTAAGAACCTATATAATGGAGGAATGTTCTTTGTGAAGAAGAACAACTATAACGAAGCATACAATATGTTTGATGCCTTTATAGGTTGTTGCGAACAACCCTTATTTTCTAATTACGATTTTGTGAAGACCGACTCGGCTACCATCTTTAAGGCAGCCTATATGGCCATGTACAGTGGCTATAAAATGCAAGATGCTGATAAAACGTTGAAGCATGCCCAATGGGCTATGCGCGACACAGCATCATTAAACTTGAAATACCAGTATCTAGCAGAAACATTTTTGTTGAAGAACGATACTACACAATATATTACCACTTTGGAGCGAGGTTTTACCCAGTTCCCACTGTCAATGTATTATTTCCCACGTTTGTTTAACCATTACTTCACTATATGTGGAAATACAGAAAAGGCAATGCAGCTATGCGATAAGGGGCTTTCTGCTGATAGCACTAATATGGTGTTTCTTTTTGCTCGTAGCTCAGTATTGCTTCAAGAAGAACGCTATCAAGAGTGTGTAGACATTTGTGATAAGTTGATAGCTCGAAACGAAACTTTGGCCGATGCCTATCTCAATGCAGGTTTGGCCTATTTTAACCAAGGTGTTAAAATCAGCAATAACAATAAGATGTTGCGCACACAGCGTTCAACGCTTCAAAAAATGTACAAAAGTGCGTTGCCTTATTTAGAGAAGTATCGCAAGCTTGTTCCTGATAATGTGTCGGTTTGGGGATTGCCACTATATACCATTTATTTAAACCTTAATATGGGTAAGCAATTTGAAGAAATGGATCGCCTTTTAAAACAAGAAAATGGACAGAAATAATATATTAAAAAAGATGGGCATCAGCGCGCTCAGCGAGATGCAAGAAAAGGTAAGTCAAGCCTTTAACCAGTCGGCAGCCGATATTGTAGTGTTGTCGCCTACAGGTACTGGCAAAACGTTGGCCTATCTCTTGCCATTGGTTGAAAGTATCAACCTTGCGAGCGACGAGTTACAAGCTATGGTTATTGTTCCAGGTCGCGAGTTGGCATTACAATCGGCCAGCGTGTTAGCATCTATGGGCAGTGGCGTACGCGGTTATGCTTGTTATGGTGGACGTATGGCGATGGACGAACATAGAGAGATGCGCAAGGTGTGTCCTCAAATCGTCTTTGGTACCCCTGGGCGTCTTATCGACCATCTTGATAAAAATAATCTTTCGGCTTCAGCCATTCGTACTTTAGTTATCGACGAGTTTGATAAATGTCTCGACATGGGCTTTGCCGATGAGATGATGGCTCTTATGCATCGTTTGAAAGAAGTGCATCGTCATGTTTTATTGTCGGCTACCGAGGCTGATGTGATACCACAGTTTGTTAACATGAAACGTGTATCGGTTATTGATTATCGCGATGCACATGAAAACGAAGCAAGTAGAGTGTGTGTACAGCAACTGTTCAGCCCGTCGAAAGATAAACTTGAAACACTTTATGCATATCTATGTACCACCGATGGGCAAAGCACTATTGTGTTTGCAAATCATCGTGACAGTGTGCAACGCATTGGCGATTTTTTGACCGAGCGTGGTTTCGTAGTAAGCATTTTTCATGGAGGCTTTGATCAACAACAGCGAGAGGCTGCCCTGTATAAATTTTCGAATGGGTCGGCAAATGTGATGGTGTGTACCGACTTGGCTTCTCGCGGTCTTGATATTGACAATATTGCTAATGTAGTGCATTATCATTTGCCCGAAACGCCCGAGGCTTATGTGCATCGCACGGGTCGCACGGCGCGTTGGAATGCCGAAGGAAACAGTGTGTTCTTGCTAGGACCTACTGAAACTCTACCCACGTATGTAGAAGGAGCTGCTACCTTGACGTTGCCTGAACATCTTTCACAACCTGCACTGCCTCGCATGTGTACAATATATATAGGTAAGGGCAAGAAAGATAAAATTAGCAAGGGCGACATTATGGGCTTTCTTTGCAAAAAAGGAAATCTTCAAAAAGAAGATATAGGAAAGATAGATGTCAAAGAACGTTATGCTTATGTGGCGGTAACTACAGATAAGGTGGCAAAACTGTTGAAAACCGTGAAGAACGAAAAAATAAAAGGTTTAAAAACGCTGTTTCAGCTTATCAAATAGGTGCTTATACAGTAAAAATACCGATCTATGAATTGTATAAATATGCAATTTCAGACGAATAGTGGCTTTTATGCTTTTTTGCTTAATATCTGTTAATATCGTGATGAATTGTAAGAAATAGAAACCTTTTTCTTACAGTTTTCAAAGATGATACCGCTGAAATCAGATATGCCCTATTTCAGGTTGTGAATACATGGGTTTTAGCCTCTGAAATAGGCCGAATTACAGCCTGAAATCAAGGCTTTCATATCGTAATTTGATGGGTTTTATAAATGGGTTCCTTTATTGTATATTTATGCAATAAAGAAACCCATTTTTGTATAATTATGCAATGATAGAAAACTAGTAAGGTATAATTATTTTCAAAATTAGTGTTCATGATAACAACCTGTTATGTCACACAATGTCTCTTGATGTTTCTTGAAAGAATGTTCCCTACAGCGTCACTACGAATGTAGTGTGATACCCCAGTTCGGGATAACCGAGTGTCTTATACAATATAA
>UMFW01002731.1_pt1 | contig 10660 bp, 9 predicted proteins | sample 1965111 | NCBI WGS metagenome assembly UMFW01 (sample SAMEA4836056, study PRJEB28245) | human gut metagenome | biome: gut microbiome; material: fecal sample | place: Denmark | collected 2008
GCAGCATATCCATGTGCTGCGCCAGATACCGCCACCCCAGATCGTTCAGATCGTGGATGTTGGGCTCAAATACGAAATAGTCGATGTTGGTCGCAAACTCCTTAAACTGCTCTGGTGTTGTCAACTTGAAGGGCGAGGTCTGCACCGCCGCCAGCACCTCCTGGTCCTCCGGGGAGAGGGCAGTCACCGCCGCCCTCACTTCGGGTAAATGTTCCAAAGCCTTATTTTCTGCCATTGACACCTTCCTTTCTTTTCGGAAATTCCAGTTTGAAGTTGATGTACTTACCGCCCGTGTCATCCAGGATCACCGCAGCGTCATAAGTGGTCTGTTTCTTTTCAGACCACATTCCCTTGACATTGGTACGACCCTTTTTCAGAAGGTCCGTTGCCATCTTCTTTGTCAGTTCCTTCTTGCGGCTCGTCCAGAAGTGGTCATTTTTCCAGAGGACGAAACCGCAGGACCGATCCGAACACGCAAAGTTTTTCTTGCCCTCATAGACCGGCTGACCGCAGCGGGGGCAGGTGCCGATTACTTCCTTCTCCGGGGCAAACAGCTTTTTGCCGTCCTCGGAAATACAGGAATAGGTGGACACGATCTCCTGGACCATCGTGTAGATACCGTCCATGAAGGTATCCAGGTCAGCGCCGCCCTTTGCGATCTCCGTCAATTTCTGTTCCCATTCTGCGGTCAGCATGGGAGAGGTCAGCGACTCCGGCAGGACCGTGACAAGGTTGATACCGGCTTTTGTGGGGATCAGGCTCTTGCCCTTGCGTTCCACAAATCCGGCTGCCACCAGCTTTTCGATGATAGCCGCCCTGGTCGCAGGCGTGCCAAGCCCTTTCCGCTCCGCCTCATCGGGAATATCATCCTTGCCTGCGTTCTCCATAGCGGACAGGAGGGTATCTTCTGTGTAGGGCTTCGGCGGTTGGGTGAAATGCTCGGTAACAGAAACTTCCGCGCCATCAAAAGTCTGCCCTTCGGTGAAGTCCGGGAGCGTGCCGCCGTCCCCGTCCGCAGGCTTTTCCTTCAGGAAGGCGCGGAAAATACGGTCGATCTCCCGCCAGCCTACGGAAAGAATACGCTTGCCTTTCGCGGTGAAGGAATGGCCGCAGCAGTCGAAAGTTGCCGTGACCGCCTCATACATATACGGCTCTGCCGATGCACACAGCAGCTTGCAGCAGACCAGCAGAAACAAATTGCGTTCGCCCAAAGGCAACGCTTTGATATCCGCTTTTTCAACCTCCATCGTGGGGATGATAGCGTGGTGGTCGGATACATCCTTGTCGGAGATCATGGCCTCCACCAGCGGGAAGAAGTTTGTGCAGCCATCAAAGGGCGGCAGCTTTGCCGCCAGGTGGATCACGCAGGAAGCCGTTTCTGCCATGTCGGAGGTCAGATACCGGCTGTCCGTGCGGGGATAGGTCAGCAGCTTCTTTTCGTAGAGGCTCTGGGCGTAGTCAAGGGTCTGCTTCGCCGTGTATCCGAACAGGCGGTTTGCCTCACGCTGCAAGGTGGTAAGGTCATAGAGCTTCGGAGGCTGTTCTTTTTTCTGCTCTTTCGTGACAGAGGTACAGGTGACGGTCGCACCCTTGCACATGGCCGCTGCCTGTTCCGCCGCTGCCGAATCGGTGAATTTCTCCGACACCGCCTCGGCTCCATCCAGCGTCAGGCGCAGCAAATGATATTTTTCCTTGTGAAACAGCGTGATCTTTGCGTCACGCTCGGCAAGCATGGCAAGGGTCGGCGTCTGAACGCGACCCACATTCAAGGTGCGGTGATAGAGAACGGAAAACAACCGCGTGGCGTTGATCCCCACCAGCCAATCCGCTTTCTGGCGGCACAGGGCAGATTGATACAATGCTTCATAATCGGCGCCGGGGCGCAGGTCAGAAAAGCCCTCTCGGATAGCGCTGTCCTCCATCGAGGAAATCCAAAGACGGAGGACCGGCTTGCGGCATCCAGCCATTTCATACATCAAACGGAAAATCAGTTCCCTTTCGCGCCCAGCGTCACAGGCATTGACGATGGTATCCACGTCGGGTCGGTTCATTAGGGCGCGTAGATTTTCAAAGGCGTCCTCCTTGCCCGGTGCAAGCACATAACGGAACGGCTCCGGCAGAATGGGAAGATCGTCATAACGCCATTTCTTGAAACGCTCGTCATAACTGCCAGCATCCATCGGGGATACCAAGTGTCCCACGCACCAGGATACAAGAAGGCCGCTGCCCTCATAAAAGCCATCGGCCCTGGATGAAGCACCCAGGGCCGATGCGATAGATTTTGCCACACTCGGTTTTTCTGCAATAATCAGTTTACTCATTCTTTTCCTCCGTTTTCTCGTCCTCGGTCAGATATTCTTCTTCATCCTCCAGGTCGAAATCATCCAGATCAGCGGGAACTTTCTTGCCCTGCTTCGGTTTCAGCACCAGGAAATAGACTGCCGCGCCGCCTCCGGCTGCAAGGATCAGCAGCACCGCCAGGATCGCCCCGGTATTGCTTTTCTTTTCGGGTTCCGGATTCTCCGGCTCGGTGGGCTCCGCAGCTTTCTGTTCTGTGCCAACACATTCACTAAGGTTTTTTACGCAGACCGGGCAAGCGGTATTGACCGCTCCGGCCTGGCACTTCTCCGTACAGGTGCAGACAATAGGCGTTTCCGCCTTTTCTCCGTCCTCCGTGAGTGCCATGAGGTCGGCTTCATCCACCTGGTTCAGAAAATGCACGGTTTCCTCGCCCTCGTCGTCACGGTCGATAATGAGATAGAACACATTGCCGTTCTTCGTTTCCACTGTGATAAACTGTTTGCCACTGGTGGTAGGGCTGCCGATATCGTCGATCAGCGAAAGGTTCCCGTCCGGCGTCAGGGCGGCACCGCCATTCAGATCGCCGCCCAGCATCCCCAGCAGATTTTCCAGCGTTTCCGCGTCCAGAGAGAAAGGACCTTCCCCGGAGCCAGCCTCGCCGTCACTTACCGTCATGTAGCCGGAATAGACATAGCCGACCTTTTCCGGCAGGATGACCTTCAGCCAGTCGCCGTCCGTGCCGATCACCTTCACGGTCGTTCCATTGGGAAGCTGGGTGAAGGCGGTATAATCCATTCCTGCACCCGTGCGGACATTCAGATTGCCGCCGCCCGTGGTGACGGTGCCGGTCTGCCCGGAGTCATTTTCGCCGGAACTGAACTGAATACCGTCCTCGGTGACGGATACCGTGACCTGGCTGCCTGCCAGAGCGGAAAGCAGATCAGAAACATCCCCGACCGTTTCCTGTTCGGTCACGGATTCCGTGCTTTCCTCGCCGCCGCTGGCAAAGGCGGTGATAGAAAAAGCGGCAGTGCTGAGCACCACCGCCAAAAGAGCCGATACCATTTTTGTCATAAAGTTATGCTTCATCCTCGTATCCCTCCGTTTCCTCATTCTCGGTGTTGCCCTCCTGCAGCATACCTTCCGGCAGGGAGATCATACCGCTGGCATAGGCTTTCAGGAAGGCGGTCAGTTCCTTGTTGTCCATCTTCACGGCTTTCACCATGCGGACGATTTCCAGATTTTCTTCCTCCGCAAGTTGGGCCTCCAGCGCACGAAGGCGTTTCTGCTGCTCCGCGATCTTTTCTTTGGTTTTCGCAATGTCATTGCGGATCTTCTGTGTCGTTGCCATAAATCAAATTACCTCCATATCGTTTTTTAGTTGTAGGGCGGTCGCCCAAAAGCGTAAAAGTGGGATTGCCAGTAGCTTGTGTTGATATCTGCATACTGAATGGGGTCGCCGCAATGCAGCATTTTTCCGCCGCCCACATAGATACCCACATGGGAAACGCCCGGCGTATCGTAAGTGCCGACGAAAAAGATCAGGTCGCCGGGTCTTGCGTTGGCAGAGGATACCGGGGTGGAAATATTGTAGAGCCCCTGGGCTCCCAGCCTGCCCGTATTGCAGACGCCGCTTTGCGTCAGCACCCAGGATACGAAGCCGGAGCAATCAAAAGAAGTGTTCGGATTGCTGCCGCCCCAGACATAGGGATAGCCGATGTACTTCTCCGCCTCGGTAATGAGCGCCGCAAAGGTTTCATCTTCCAGTGCGGAAGGCGGGATATCATAGGTGGTGGGCGGTTTGGTGTACTTGTCTACATAGCCGGAGCCGGGGAACAAATCTTCCCGGTTTCCCAGCGTTGCCATATAGACCGCATACAGGGAAAGCGTTTCTTCGTCCATGATGTAGACCGGCACATGGGATAGGTCGAAGTTTTCCAGCTTCACCTTGCAGATATAGTAGTTGTACGGTACTTCCACGTCATAGTCATTTCCCTCGCTGTCTGTCCGTGTCTCCGTCCGATAGCGCACCTCCACTTCCACGGTCTGCGTCAGGTTGTACTGCTTTTCAAAGAGCATTTGCAGCTCCGCCTGAACCTCGTCGATGGTGAACACCCCTTCATGGAACGCCGTGAGAATGGAGATCAGCACATAAGGGTCATGCTCGATCTCGTCCAGATCAAAACGGTATTCGTCATATCCGGAGTGCAGAGCCTCATAGTGGTCCAGCTCATATTGAAGCTCCTGCTCCAGTTCGCAGTAGGCCGCCTCCGCAGCCAGCATATCCGCATCCTCGGAGAGATAAGAGGAAGTGAATACACCGCCCACGCCGGAGCCCGCCATCATGGAACAGGAAGATACCCCACCAAACAGCAGGGCAATACAGGCACCAATGCCGATCACCAACAGCACCGCCCGGCTATGGTGCTTGATGTAGAGGAAAGTTTCCTTGAAGGCGTCCTTTGCTTTCTGCGCCGCACTTTTCGCCGTAGCCGCTGTGTTCTTTGCGGTTTTCTCTGCCTGCCGCAGCTCCTTTGCATAGTTCCGCTTGATCCGCTGTTTCTGCAGAAAGCGGGATACCGGGTTAGAAGCCGCCAATACAGGATCATCATGCAGTGCCTTTTGGTAAAGGTAGTCGGCGTTTGCCTTGACCGAAGCCTGCTCTGCCTTCGCCGCGTCACGCCAGGGCTTTGTGCGGTGATGGTGGACGGCGGCGCGGACTTTGCCTTTTCCGTAGGCAAGCCCGCGTTCCGTCAGCACCTCGCCCTTGTGTCCAGCCTCAACACCCACATTTTCCTGTTCCACCTCATGCACCTTCGCATGGGCGGCATGGACGATCTCATGGACCGGCCGGGAAAGTGGATTGTGCCGTAGGCGTCCATTGGGGCGTTTCTCCACTTCTTCAAAGTGAAGCTGCGTTTTGCCTTTTCCGACTGTCTCGTCAAAAACACGCTCGGTACGGAGAACTTTCTTTGTGGGGATGGCTGCTTTTGCCGCATCCAATTTGTCCGCCGCACGGTCGGAACGGTCGATGTACTTTCCAAGTGCGGGATCGGCACGTTCTTCCTCGGTAAATTGCAGGCGGGAGGACGGGCGCTGCCTTGCGGCAGAACCATCCCGCACCGCCTGGGTGTCAGCCTTTTCCGCCTTTCGTGCGCTTTTCTTCTCATGGTGTTCCGCCGCACGCAGGGCAAGGTCAGCCGCAGCGCCAGCGGATTCTTCCGAAGAAGCGGACAGCTCCGTTTCCGGCTCCCGGCTACTGATATGTTCCACCTCGCCCGTGGCAAGGTTTTCCGATACCGCACCGTCACGGGTCATTTTCTGCGTGATCTTATCGGTCGCTTTCAGTTCCCTCATAGGCAGTCACCTTCCTTTCCATAAGGGCAAAAGTCGCCGCAGGTGCCATTCTCGATCATGGCGATATAGCGGAAAATGGGATAGGCCTGGGGCGGGCAGACCGCATTTCCCAAAGTTTTCAGCCGCAGTGCCCGGTCATCCATGCGCTCGGTCATGCGGGGGATTCCTTCCGGCTCGGCGGCCCAGAGGATACGTCCGTCCATCCTTTCGGGAAGCCCATGAGCCATTCCACCCAATCCGGGTTCAGTGCTGCCGTTTCGGATACCGGCTGTTCCTGGGAGATGATCTGCGCCGACAGGTTCCCGTCCTTCTTCGCCGGATCGAAGGCTGATGGCTTCAAGGTCGAGCGGAAACCGTCCGACGCCACCGGGGTCAGATAGAACACCGCCGCCGACAGGCTGAGGCTCCAGATCGCCCCGTTTCGGTTCCTCTTGCGGAATATTCCATTGTCCGACAGGAACACATCCAGGCTTGCCGCGTCCCTGGCGGTGTTGTTGTCGGAGGCAAGGGGTGTGGGAAACATCAGCCGCGACGATAAAAGTTCGCTGGCGCTCATGCCATGCGCCGACACCGCAAGCCGGAAATACGAATGGGAGAACAGCGTATCCCGCTTTTGCCAGGTCAAAGATCGTTTTGTCGAGCCCCATATTGATGAAGCCAGCAACATTTTCCCCAAGCACCCAACGGGGCCGCAGCTCGGTAATAACGCGGCACATTTCCGGCCACAGGTAGCGTTCATCCGCAAAGCCCTTCCGCTTTCCTGCGGTGGAGAAGGGCTGACAGGGAAAGCCGCCTGAGATAACGGTAACTGTTTCAAGTCCTGTTCTTTCAAAAAACGCCTCCTTCGTAAAAGTAGTAATATCCCGGAACCTGGGAACATCCGGCCATCGTGCGGAGAGGACGGAGTGCGGAAAATCCGCCCACTCACACTGGCAGACGGTTTCAAACCCGGCAGCCTCCGCCGCCAGGTCCAGACCGCCAATGCCGGAAAACAGGCTCACATGGGTCAGTTTATTCATGGTCCTTCGGCGCACGGAACGGTTCGATCTCACTTTCCAGCTCCGCAAGGACCGCCTCCATATCCGCCGTGACCGCCTTGCTTCTGGCAATCAGCCGGTTCATCACATCAAAGAAGGTTTCGCCCTCCTGTTTTTCTTCCGTATGCAAATAGCGGGGATCATTCATGTTCGTTTTCTCCTTTCCCGGTTTCACCAAGTTTTGTCGTCATAATGCTGTAAAGTTCATTGTCCTTCGGGAAGTCATCCACAAAAGGCAGAATCACATTACCGAAGAAGATCAGCCCCTCGCCGGGGCCTGCGTTGCTGATATGCGCCGCCTGCTGGTTGGAGATATTCAGGCGCTCGCAGAGGATTTTCCTGTCTCCGCTGGCCTGGTTCAGAAGGTACACAAAATCGCTGTTTTCAAAAATGTTCTCGATCTCCGGGGAGGAAAGCAGGTCCTTAATGTTCTGCGTGATCCCCGTGGGGATTCCGCCCCATTTGCGAAAGCGTTTCCAAATCTCCACGCTCCAGGCGCCAACCTCACCACGCAGCAGAAGGTGGAACTCGTCCACGAAGTACCAGGTGGATTTACCCTGATCCCGGTTTTGGGAAACACGGTTCCACACCTGATCCTGGATCACCAGCATACCCAGGCTTTTGAGCTGCTTTCCCAGCTCCTTGATATCGAAGCAGACAATGCGGTTGTTGATATCCACATTGGTGCGGTGGTTAAAAACATTCAGGCTGCCATGCACATACAGTTCCAGTGCCGCCGCGATCCGCTGCGCCTCTGGCTCCGGCTGCCGCTTGATCTCGTCATACAAATCTTCCAGCAGCGGCATATTCTCCGGGCGGGGGTCTGCGATATAGGGGCGGTATATGATCCGCACGGCACGGTCAATGACCGTTTTCTCCACCGGCTCCAGACCGTTCCGTCCGCCTGCCGCCAGTTCGCAGAATGACAGGATAAAGTCGGATTTCAGCGCCAGCGGGTTATCGTCCTCGCTGTAATTGAGGTTGATATCCATAGGATTCACATACTGCGTGCTGGTAGGTGAGATTTTGATGACCTGACCTTCCAGGCGGTTCACCAGCGGAAAATATTCCGCCTCCGGGTCGCAGATCAGAATATCGTCCTTTGTGTTCAGGAACACACCCACGATGGAACGCTTTGCGGAAAAGCTCTTGCCGCTGCCGGGCGTACCTAAGATCATGCCGTTGGGCGTTTTCAGCTTCTTTCGGTCGGCAAGGATCATGTTGCCGGAAGTGGCATTGAGCCCGTAGTAGAGAGCTTCGCCGCCGTGGAAAATCTCCTGCGTGGTGAAGGGAACGAACACCGCCACCGCCGAAGTGGTAAGTCCGCGCTGTATCTTAATGCGGTTGACACCCAGGGGCAGAGCCGACACGAAGCCGTCCTCCTGCTGAAAGTCCAGCCGTACCAGGGAGCAGTTATATTTCTGCGCCACGCTTGCCGCACGGAGAAGGTCATTCTCCAGCTTTTGCTTGCTGTCCGCAAAGTTCACCACCAGGAAGGTCATCAGGAACATTCGCTCATTTCTGCTTTGCAGGTCACGGAGGATATTTTTTGCCTCGCCTGCGTAGGTGGCAAGGTCAGTGGGGATGATATCCATATCGAAACCTTCCCGCACCGCCTTTTTCTGCGCGTCGATCTTCATACTGTCAATGTCGGTGATCTTCCGCTTGACCGTTTTGATCGCCTCGTTCTGATCCATGCTGCGGATATGGAGGCTGACAAGCAGCCCGCTGTCCGTATCCAGCAGTTCAGTGAGCATACGGTCATCCATTTCCGGTGCGCTGATCTGCAGAAAGGACACGGCACAGAATTTATCCGCCATCGTGAACTTCCGTGCTTCACCGAAGCGGAAGGAAGATGGTGCGATAAAATCCTGAACCGACAGGCCGGAAGGGGCAAGCCAGCTCCATTCAAAGGCAAACCGTTCCCCGTCTGGGTGCAGGATGCCGTGGAGCATTTCCAGCCACTCCTTGCCGCCAAGCTCTTTTGCCAGAGCGCCCATGACCTTGAAATGGTTAAGGGCGTCCATGACGATCCGGGAAAACCGTGCCCGTGCGGTTTTGCTGTCCCGTGCCTCGATGGTGAGGGTCAGGTACTTTGTTTTGATAAGACCGTTGTTGCCCCGTTCAAGCTGCTTGCGGAGCATTTGCGTGTAAAGCTCACGGATATGGTCGAAGTGATCTCCCTGCGCTGCAATCTCGATACGCTTCACAAAATCTTCCCGGTTCATGCGGCGGCTCACAAGGGAGAGCTGCATCCCGATAGAAGCGTCATGGGCGTTATACATATCACAGAGGGCTTCAAAGATCGCCGTCTGATCGTCAGGTTTCGCAAGCTGATAATTCACATCCTCGAACTCGATACACTTCGACCAGGTGTGGTCATCCAGCTTGCACAGGCCGTCCGGGTACATCTGGCGGAACGGTAAGGTGTCCTGTGCGGAATGTACCTTGCCGTCGCCTCTGGCGGTTTCCAGAATACGGCTGATCTCACGCTTTTCTGCGGCGGTCAGCTTTACCGTGGGTTTTGCCGCCTGCTGTGCCTGCGGCTCTGGCTTTCGCTTTCTGAACAATGGCTTTCACCTCCTTTTCCGCCTGGGCCTGCCGCTCCAGGGCTGCGTAGAAATTGTTTGTCTGGTAAGGCCGTTCCTTCGTCCGCAGGAACATACAGCGGATGACCTGTCCGGCTACTACCTCCAGGGGTTGGCCGTGCCGCTCATACATGGCGAGCAGAAAGAACGGGAGCATGACGATAATCATGCAGAACGCGGCGGCACTGTTGCTGGCCGTGCGTCTGAGCAAAAAGAAAAGCGGTACTCCGATGAGTGCCGCCGCTCCGAAACATATAAGCTGCCGTTTGGTAAGCCCAAACAGCACTTTGGATTTTACTTTCGTCAAATCCTTTGGAATGGTTACATACGCCAATTTATCAAGCCTCCTTAATGCGCTCCGAACAGGCTCTTAGAGAGGCTGCCGGTCTTGAACAGGGCGAAGCACAGCAGGACCGTGTAGCCCATGCAGGCCCATATCGCGCCTGAGATATTTCCGTCCGTGGCGATACTCTGTACCAAAACAGAGTAGATTCCCACGCACACCATGATTAGAAATGCCTGGAACGCCAATGCAAACAGGGATTTCAAGTAGTTCTGTCCTGTATGGCTCCAATCCCGGTTCGTCATAGTGGCAAGCGGGATCGGTCCAACGGAAGTCGTCAAATACACCTCAATCATGCGACCATAGATGACAAGCATGATACAGATGGAAAGGGCATTCATGGTAAGCCCCACGAAAAGGGACTGGAACCACAGCCCGAACAGTTCTCCCGTACCCAGGGCTTCAAGCTGCGCCTCCATATCCGTGATGACGCTGCTGATATCAATGGAGGTATTCCCGATGATGACGCCTGCGCTGCTGTTCACAACGCTTTGCCCGACATCGAAGATACCCATGACGATATTCCATGTGTTCGTCATAATGAGAACGGCACAGAAGGTCTTGAAAATCCACTTGAAGAACATCCAGGTGTCTACATCGTGCAGATTATTTTTCTCTGTCACAAGCTGGATCAGCTCATAACACATTACGAATGTCAGGATAACCCCGGCGATTGGAACGATCACCGTTTCAGAGAGGTTTCGGATCATAGAAAAGACGCCGCTGTTCCACGCCAGCGGCGTCTGGCCCACTTCACCGGCAATCTCGCCTACTTTGGTATTGACCGTATCGAACATGCCCGACAGGTTTCCCGTGATTCCCTCGATGAGCAGCCCTCGGAGCCATTCATCGAGTTTGTCGAGTATGCCGCCCATAAGCGATCACCGCCGGACGATCAACCGAACAGGCCGGAGAGCAGAGGTACAAGGGTGATGCCGATGAGGGCGACACCGCCGCCGGCCATCAACTGTTTCATCCCCAATTAGGTGTAAAAACTCTGCTCGATGGCGGGCGGCGGCGTACAAAAAATCTAT
>UMFW01011307.1_pt1 | contig 10322 bp, 6 predicted proteins | sample 1965111 | NCBI WGS metagenome assembly UMFW01 (sample SAMEA4836056, study PRJEB28245) | human gut metagenome | biome: gut microbiome; material: fecal sample | place: Denmark | collected 2008
TTCTTCGGCGCTCTGCTGGGCTGGGTTTGGCACGCTCGCTGCAACCATATTGCTCTACGTGCCGCGCCGCGTCCTTTCATTTACCAAGTGCATGGACGGCGCCGTGAACGGCATGAAGCTGATGCTGCCGGCCAACATCATCCTGGTGCTTGCGTGGACGCTCTCGGGGATATGCCGTGATCTTTTAATGTCAGCGCAGTACGTTGAAGGGCTGGTTACAAGTTTTGGCGGCGATGTGATGCAGCTCTTCCCCTTCATCTGTTTTGCGGCAGCCTGCGTGCTTTCTTTTGCAACCGGTGCTTCCTGGGCGACTTTCGGCATCCTCGTTCCGATTTTGGTGCCGATTGCATATGCCGTGGATCCGTCAATGGTCTTTGTTGTGTTGGGTGCCGTGCTGGCCGGTTCAGTCTTCGGCGACCATTCCTCACCCATCTCAGATACTTCAGTGCTTTCGGCTGCCAGTTCAGGCTGTCCGGTAATGGAACATGCGGCAACGCAGCTGCCCTATGCGCTGCTCACGGCCTTTGCTGCCGGCGCCGGTTATTTAACGGCGGGACTGACGAATGGAAGTCTTTTGCTGTCCTGGGGCACTGCGGCTGCGGTGCTGAGCGGCGGACTGTGGCTCACCTTGAATCAGCGCAAAGCGGCTGTGCGGCCCATTGCAACTGTTGATGAGGTTTGATGGCTGAAATGATTTTGAGTCTGTGAAAGGCGGACGTGCGGATGGTTGGGACCCGCACGTCTGCCGCACAGCTTCTTCGGATGGGCGTTAATCGTGAGCTTTAGGTGCTCCATAAGGCTGAACGATTAACGTCCTTTTTTTCACTTTCAAGCCTAAGAACTGACGCAATCAGTACTGCGGCAGCAATTACGCTGCCGCTGAAATCCCGGGAATCACCAAGGCGCTTCAGACCGATCTCAACGGCTACAGATGATGCTGGAGAATGGGATAGATGCATCCCAGCCTGCATTTCTATCTGTCCAGTCTGTTATGAAGATAAGAGCTTCCCGCTGAACACCAGTCAAGCAGCCGCAAAGGAAGCTCGAGGCAGAGAAAGAAGCGACTAAAAGTAGCTAATTACACTGAAAATGAAAATATAAAGCACGATTTTTCAGTATCGTGCGGTATCGGCTGACTTTGTTGCGACGGGCATTCTTCAAAAGAATAGGGCAGAACCATTCCATTCATAGAGGTTGGAAGAGCTTGATGAACGTTCTGCCTCTTGCGGTTGAATCACCGGCCCCAACGGTCTTGCCACAGCGGCACGGCTTTTTGGAGAAAGCTCGATACTGAATCGGCGCCCAATCGTGGAAATCCCAGATGTTCGAACGCAGCTTCGAGTGCAGGCAATGGTTCTTCATTATCAATGGGGGCAGCACCGGCCTGTTTGGACAGTTTTTCGCCGCGGTCATTGAGTACGAGCGGGATATGGAAATAGCGCAATGGTGCGGCGCCAAGCGCTTGGGTGAGCAATATTTGCCGCGGCGTGTTGTCTATCAGATCCGCACCGCGCACGATGTCGGTGACGCCTTGATAAAGATCGTCAACGACGACGGCAAGCTGATAGGCCCAAAGCCCGTCGGCGCGCTTCAGAACGAAATCTCCTACGGTTTTCTCAACATTCTGCAGATAGTCGCCTAAGCGGCGGTCACGGAATTGGACATTGCCTGCGGGCACACGAAATCGAAGTGCGCGTACAGGGCGCCCCTGAGTGCCGTGTCGACAGGTGCCCGGATACACGCCAATCGGCAGGCCTAATGCTTCGTCGGCGAGCTGAATTTCTTTGCGTGAGCAGGCGCAGCCGTAGATAAAGCCCTCAGCAGTCAGTTTGGCGAGCGCATCCGCATAGGCCTCTAAGCGGTCATGCTGCCAAAGAATGGGTTCATCAGAGGTCATGCCAAAGCGTGCCAACGCTTTAATGATGGCTTCTCCGGCTCCGGGTACATCTCGCGGAGGGTCAATGTCTTCAATGCGCACGAGCCATGTCCCGTCATGCGCACGAGCGTCAAGCCAACTGGCCAATGCCGCAGCAAGACTCCCGGCATGAAGCCGCCCGGTAGGGGACGGCGCGAATCGTCCTCGGTAGGGGATTGAGGCGGGTGCCGGTGAAAGGTTGGCTGTCTGCATGAGGTTCGAGGCTTTGGAGATGAAGAAAGAACTTTATGCCTAAGGTCGTTGGTACTGCAAGTCCTTGAAATTTATTTGTTTTGGCCATTCATGACGGAAAAAATGATTTGACTAATAGGTCAACGAAATAAAAGACTGCCTATTCTTTTTTGAAAAATATTTCAAAGAACAATTGAGGGTGCGTTAATTATGATTTCTCGGTCTTGGTGTTAACGCTTAATTGTTAACCCAAAAGTTCCTTTAATCGTCTATTGTAATGAATGAAAATATAAAGTTTGGGTGATGTGTTCCTATTATTTGTAATTAATCAGGAAGATATCTTTATCAGTACGGCGTTAATTTAGTATCAATAATCTGTCTATTTTAGAAAAAGAAAGGTTTTATGAGGGCTGTTATATGGAATTGATATCAATTAATTAATTGAAATATATGGAATATACATAACAATCGACAAATGTTTGTTATGTGATTGCTTTTTTATATTTCTATGAGGCTTTAAAGGTCCTAAAAGTTCAATATTGCTGCAACAGCTTCAGTATGGTTCGGCGAGAAGAAGGAAGCCGGTTCGTTTTGAAGATGTTGTTTCATCAACTTCTGGGGCACAAAATGTCATCTGGGAAAAAAATCGGACTATTTGCATGTACTGGCATTGTTGCCGGTAACATGATGGGTAGCGGCATCGCCCTGCTTCCCTCAAATCTCGCCAGTATTGGTTCTGTTGCACTGTTTGGTTGGCTGATTGCTATGTTTGGCGCGTTGGCGCTTGCATATGTATATGCCCGTCTATCTACAGTGAATCCGCAAAGCGGCGGTCCTGTCGCTTATGCGGGTGAAATTAGCCCGGCCTTCGGGTATCAAACCGGCGTGCTTTATTACCACGCCAACTGGATCGGCAACCTTGCAATTGCAATTACTGCTGTTTCCTATCTCTCAGTCTTCTTCCCAATTCTCAATCATCCCATTCCTGCCGGCATTGCCTGCGTCGCGGTGGTGTGGTTCTTCACGATCCTCAACTTCTTCGGCGGCTCAATGATCGGCAAGGTCACTACGTTCGGCGTTATTGCACTCCTTATCCCTGTTGTCGGCACGGCTACTTTCGGCTGGCTCTGGTTTGATCCTCAGGTCTACATGGATAACTGGAATGTCTCTGGCACGACTGACTTGGATGCTACCTGCCGCAGCGTTCTGCTGTGCCTCTGGGCCTTCATCGGTATTGAATCGGCCTCTGTCTCGTCCGGTCTCGTTGACAATCCTCGCCGCACGGTTCCGCTCGCCACGATGCTTGGCGCCCTGCTTGCCGGTCTCGTCTACATCGGTTCGTCTCAGGCTATCGCCGGCATGTTCCCGGCCTCTGTGACGGCTGCTTCGGGTGCTCCGTTTGCTCTTTCGGCCTCGCTGATGGTCGGTGACTGGGCTGCTCCGGTTGTGTCTGCCATCACGGCTCTCGCCTGCCTCACCTCGCTCGGCTCTTGGATGATGCTTGTTACTCAGGCCGGTGCCCGTGCCGCTCAGGAAGGCTATATCCCCAAGATCTACGGTGAACTCGACAAGAACGGTCTCCCCCGCAAGGGTCTGATCCTCTCGGCCACGCAAATGACGGTGCTTATGGCGGTCATCACAGCCATGAATGCAAGCGGCGGCTCTGCTTCCGACCTCTTCGGCATGATCACCGGTATCGCGGTTCTCCTCACGATGCTCCCGTACTTCTACAGCTGCGTCAACCTGCTGCGCATCGAAGGCGCAACGACCCGCAACGTTATCAGCTGCATCGCATCGGTCCTCGGCAGCGGCTTCTGCTTCATCGCCCTGGCCGGCGCCGGCTTCAACCAACTGATCGCTACCTTCATCGTCAGCCTGGTCATCATGATGTTCTTCTCCTGGAAGAAGGGCAAGCTCCAGGCGACTGTCAAGACTGCTGCTGCAGAAGCTTCCGACAAATCCGAAGCTGGCAAAGCTGCAGTGCTCGTCGGCGACAACTAATCAGTCAACACCTCTTTCATCAACTTCTTCCTCTGGCTGGGTCTGCTCACTTTATGTGACGGATTGAGAGGGCAGGCCCAGCCCCTTCTGGTTTCACCACCACATCTCCCTTTGTGAGGTTTCATCATGAACATCATCGTTGAGCTCGTCTCGCCTGGTCGTTTCTTTAAAGACGCCCCGATTCACAGCCTGAATGAGTGCTTAAAAAAACGCGGGTTCGAAGTCGTGTTTGCCGCCGATCAGGCGGACCTTGTTCGCGTCGTCGAAAACAATGCCCGTCTTGCCGGTGTGGTGATCGATTGGGAAGATTCTCCTCAGGAACTCTGCCAGCAGATTCACGACTTCAATGAATATCTCCCCGTTTTCGCTTTCTCGAGCTCCAACAGTGTGACGGATGCTACGTTCCAGCAGCTCTCACTGAATGTTGAATTCTTCGAATATGAAATTTCGAACGCTGCGGACATCGCCGTTACGATCTCTCAGAAGGTCGAAGAATACGAAAAGGCTGTTACGCCTCCGCTGACACGCGCATTGATCAACTTCGCCAAAGAAGGCAAGTACACATTCTGCACGCCGGGCCATATGAGCGGCACGGCCTTCCAGCACAGCCCGGTCGGCGCATTGTTCTATGACTTCTTCGGCGCCAATACCTTCAAGGCTGACGTTTCGGTTTCCGTGGGTGAACTCGGTTCTCTGCTTGACCACTCCGGTCCTCATCGCGATGCTGAGAAATACATCGCTGAGACGTTTAATGCTGACCGCAGCTACATCGTTACGAACGGCACGTCGACCGCCAATAAGATCATCGGTCTCTATTCCGCTCCGGCCGGCAGCACTGTGCTGATTGACCGCAACTGCCACAAGTCGCTCACGCATCTGATGATGATGAGCAATGTGATCCCAATCTATCTGCGCCCGACCCGCAACGCCTACGGCATTCTGGGCGGTATCCCGCAGAGCGAATTTAAGCACGAGACCATTGAAAAGCGTGTGAAGGAAACGCCGAACGCCACGTGGCCGGTTCACGCTGTGGTGACCAACTCCACCTATGACGGTCTGTTCTACAACACCGGTTTCATCAAGAATACGCTGGATGTGAAGTCGATCCACTTCGACTCCGCGTGGGTGCCTTACACCAACTTCAGCCCGATTTATCAGGGCCTCGCCGGCATGAGCGGCGGCCGTACAGAGGGCAAGGTGATCTACGAAACTCAGTCGACGCATAAGCTGCTGGCTGCGTTCTCGCAGGCTTCCATGATCCATGTGAAGGGTGAAATCAACGAAGCGACGTTCAACGAAGCGTTCATGATGCACACCTCCACGTCGCCCTTCTATCCGATCGTGGCATCGACGGAAACTGCTGCCGCTATGATGCGCGGCAATGTCGGCCGCCGTCTGATTGATGAATCCATCGATCGTGCGATTCGTTTCCGTAAGGAAATCAAGCGTCTTCGCGAAGAATCCGATTCTTGGTTCTTCGACGTGTGGCAGCCCGAAAACATCGGCACGAAGGAATGCTGGGAACTCAAGCCCGAAGACAAGTGGCATGGTTTCCGCAACATCGATCAGGAGCACATGTATCTTGACCCGATCAAGGTCACGCTCCTCACGCCGGGTCTCAATGGCGACGGCACGATGGCTGAGCGCGGCATTCCCGCTTCGATCGTCTCCAAGTACTTGGATGACCGCGGCGTGATCGTTGAAAAGACGGGCCCCTACAACCTGCTCTTCCTCTTCTCCTTCGGTATCGACAACACGAAGGCGATGGGGCTGCTGCGTGAGCTCTGCAACTTCCGCCGCGACTACGACCGCAATCTTGAAATCAAGGAAGCGATCCCGTCGCTTTACAAGAAGGATCCGAGCTTCTACGACGGCATGCGTCTGCAGGAACTGGCCCAGGGCATCCATAAGCTCATCGTTGAACACGATCTGCCGAACATGATGTTCCACGCGTTTGAAACGCTGCCGAAGATGGTCATGCCGCCGTTTGAGGCCTTCCAGCGCGAACTCAACGGTGAGGTTGAGGAAGTCCGCATTCAGGATATGCAGGACAAGGTCAACGCCAACATGATTCTGCCGTATCCGCCGGGAGTTCCTCTGGTTATGCCGGGCGAAATGCTCACGGCCGACAACCGCGCAGTGCTGGACTTCATGCTCATGCTCTGCGAAATCGGCGAGCACTTCCCGGGCTTCGAAACCGACATCCACGGTGCCTATCGTCAGCCGGACGGTTCCTACACCGTCAAGGTTCTGAAGATGTAAGGCTTCTAGGTTAGGCAGAGATCTGCTGGTGGGGCGGCGGACACATTTGTTGGGTTCCAATGTGTCCGCCGCCTGCAGCCCCATACGAGCAGTGGGAAGCTGGAAGATCTCTGCCGCTTTTCACTCCACCAGAACCCAATCCATCAATCCCAACTTACATTAGGTGGCTACATGACTAACGAGAACATCTCGGTCACAGAAGTACAAAATGAAAATTCGGTTATTGCGGAACGCCGCGCCAAGCTCCTTAAGCTTCGCGAACACGGCGTCGCCTATCCGAATGACTTTGTCCGCAAGGATTTGTTCGGTGACCTTAACGAAAAGTACGGCAACAAGACCGCTGAAGAGCTTGCAGCGCTCGCGCCGAAGGTCGCTTGTGCAGGCCGTGTGATGCTCAAGCGAGTCATGGGCCGACTCACTTTTGCGACCGTCCGCGACTATACGGGGACAATGCAGTATTTCGTCCAAGAAAGCACGGTGGGCGAAGCCGCTTACGCAGATTTCAAGACGCTCGACCTCGGCGACATCGTTGCTTGTGAAGGTACGCTGATGCGTACTCAGGCCGGCGATCTGGCCATTAAGGTGACGTCATTCCGCTTGATGGCCAAGAGCCTTCGGCCGATGCCCGATAAGCACAAGGGCCTGCAGGACCAGGAATTCTGCTATCGCCGCCGCTATGTGGATTTGATGGTCAATGCCGAATCACGCGAGCGCTTTATCAAGCGTTCGAAGGCAATTGCCTCCATTCGCAATTTCATGCTGGCCAACGACTTCCTGGAAGTGGAAACGCCGATGCTGCATCCGATTCCGGGCGGCGCTAATGCGCGTCCCTTCATCACGCACCACAATGCGCTCAATACCGAAATGTACCTGCGCATTGCGCCGGAACTTTATCTGAAGCGTCTGGTAGTTGGCGGCTTTGAACGCGTATTCGAAATTAATCGAAACTTCCGCAATGAAGGCATTGATGCGCGTCACAACCCAGAATTCACCATGATGGAGTTCTACGCCACCTATTGGACCTATAAGGAGGTGATGGAATTTACCGAAGCGATTCTGCGACATGTCGCGCGTGAAGTGACCGGTTCGGCCATCGTGACGTATCAGGGAATGACGATCAATTTCGAGGAGCCCTTCGACAAGCTCACGCCGAAGCAGGCCATCTTGAAGTACAGCCCCGAATACACTGAAAGTCAGCTCGTGGACGAAGATTTCCTGAAGAAGGAACTCAAGCGTCTCGGTGCCGACGAGCAGATTGATCCGACGCTCGGCTCGCTGCAGATGGCGCTTTTTGACGAAACCGTTGAAAAGAAGCTCATCAAGCCGACCTTCATCATTGACTATCCGACGGAAATTTCGCCTTTGGCCCGAGCCTCGGATGTGAATCCGGACATTACGGAACGCTTTGAACTCTTCATTGCCGGCCGAGAAACCGCCAACGGCTTCTCCGAACTTAACGATCCGGATGATCAGGCAGCTCGCTTCCGCGCGCAGGTTGAGCGCAAGGGACACGGTGACGATGAGGCGATGTATTACGACGCTGATTATGTGACGGCACTTGAATACGGATTGCCGCCGACCGGCGGGTGCGGCATCGGTATCGATCGCTTTATGATGTTGCTCACGGACGCACCTACGATTCGTGACGTCTTGCTCTTCCCTGCACTGAGGCCGGAGAGCAAGAATTGATCATTGAGTTGATTTTGTAAACGCAATGGCAGCCGCGCAGGAAAGATTCTCTCCTGCGGGGCTGCTCTTGTTTGCGGCCAGAGGGCAAAAGGGGCCACAAATGACTAAATTCAAAATGAACAGAACGCAGTTCATGCTGCTGACTGCTTTGAACATGCTGGGATCGGGAATCCTGATGCTGCCGGCGAAAGTTGCACAGGTGGGCGGGATCGGACTTTTATCCTGGTTTGTTGTTTGCCTTGCAGCTGTCGCGATGGCATACGCATTTGCCAACTGCGGGATTTACTCCAAATATCGTCTGGGCGGTTTAGGCGCTATCGCCGAAAATGCCTTCGGCATGCCCGGCTCTTTTTTGACCAACTATATTTACGCATTTTCAGTCGTCATCGCCAACGTTGCCATTGCTACCACCGCTGTCGGCTATCTGCTGGGTATTTTCGGCATTCAGGCCGATTTGGGCGTTGTGCAGTGCTTAACGATAGCGCTGCTTTGGCTCTCGACGCTGGTGAACTTCGCGGGCGTTAAAGCCATGGGGCGCCTCAGCGCGGTGACCATCTGGGGCATCTTGATCCCGCTCCTTTTTCTAATCTGTGCGGCGCCGTTCAGCTTTGACGCACAGTTGTTTGCACAGAATTGGAATCCTCGTGATTTGTCGATGCAGACCGCGGTGACGGCGACGGCCCCCATGATGTTCTGGGCCTTTTTGGGATTAGAGTCAGCTTGCGCTAACGACGACAGCGTCGATAACCCAGAAAAGTCTGTTCCTAAAGCTGTATTGGCCGCTACCCTTGCGGTGGCAGTCATTTATGTCGGATCAACAACTTTAACCGCAGGCTTGCTTCCAGAGTCAGAACTGGTGGATTCCGGAGCTCCGCTCTTTGTCATCTTCGTGAGTCTTTTTGGTTCGACGGCGAGCCGCATACTGGCAGTGCTGCTCTTTTTGGCCTGTGTCGGGTCACTCGTTACGTGGCAGTTTACGATGTACCGAGTCTTCATGACCTCCGCCAGGCTGGGATACTTCCCAGCGTTGTTTAAACGCGTTGGTAAAACCGGTGTTCCTTATTTAGGACTCTTTATCCTATGTTTCATCCAGACGCTGTTGGTGCCGTTTATGCCGGTCTCCAACTTGTTCAGTCAGTTTGATCTGCTGGTGGACATCTCTGTCATTACCAATGTCTTCCCGTATTTTCTCTGTATGGCCGCCACTTTTGTAGTTGTGCGCAGAGCCGGACTTCAAGGCGTCAAGAAGGTTTGTGTTGAAGCGGCTGCCTTGGGCTCACTCATCTTCATCGGGTGGTATTTCAGCCTCATGGACGGCGATGTCATGAAGTTTGCGACCATTGTCTTCTTCTTGGGCATTGCGTTTTATGGTCTCTTTGTTGCCAAGGATGGGAGCACAGAGCTACCTGGGCAATAAAGATATTTTGGCTAAGCCCACGGGGCAGTATTTAACGGCTTAAGAGTTTACAGATGTAAATGCTTTGAGGAGACTTTGAATCCGCAGTGCGTATAAATACTGAGTTTATATGTTGACGCAGATAAGTATGAGTACATCACAAATAAGTTGATAAACAACGATAAACGGTAAATATGCATTTTTCTTGCTATTCCAATAGGGTGATGTACTCAATCGAACTGATCAACTACAATGAGAAACAGTATAAGGACCGCGATAAATAACAATAGAAGATGGTCACGACAGTTAATTCGAGAGGGAACAATGGAGAGTGCATTTTTTACTGTTGCGGATTGGGTTGCCAATCCTAGATCAAATTCAATTCGGCGAAAAAACCGTCGAAGCGTCCTGCCGCCGCGGCTGATGGATCTATTGTTTTATTTTGCGCAGCATCCTATGGAGGTCGTTTCCAGACAAGAGATCATTGATAATTGCTGGGATCGGGATGTAGTAACGGATCAGGCCATTACTCAGGCTATTTTCGAATTACGAAAATTTTTAAAAGACGGCCGCAGTGCTAAAGAAGCACCGGAATATATCAAAACAGTACCCAAACGCGGCTATCGTTTATTGGCACCGGTTCATCAGCTGACGGTAGAAGAATACATTGCTGCAACCTCTGAAAATGGGGCTCAAGGCACAGAGGTGATCGATGATGAGGACGTTGCAGCTGAGAGGGAACTGCATCAGCCCGTCAGTGCGGCTGAGCCCGAGCATGAAGCGGCAACCTCGTTTGAAAGCAAGATTCTGGAGGAGACGGGTACAGCTGCGCTCGAACAGATACCTTCCCGGAGTGCCTCTATCAAG
>UMFW01032899.1_pt1 | contig 10144 bp, 9 predicted proteins | sample 1965111 | NCBI WGS metagenome assembly UMFW01 (sample SAMEA4836056, study PRJEB28245) | human gut metagenome | biome: gut microbiome; material: fecal sample | place: Denmark | collected 2008
ATCGAATATATTGCAACCGATAAACGATGCCAGAAACTTCACATCTTCGAAAAATTCATCCATTGAGTCCTGTTGATGCTCTGGTAGATTCGGTGCTTTAGGGATTTGTTTATTGTCGCTTAAAACAAAAGCGTTTGCTGTCTTGGCTTCGGCTATCGCTTTATGTTCTAGGTATTGCACATCAACTTTAGTCATATCGGCGTCTTTCGATACGAATATGAGTGCTTTTTGCCAAAACGCTTTTTTGCTGTCGTGGTCTTTTACACGTTCTTTGAAATTTTCCGTTTCACCTATATATGCTTGCGGTTTTGTTGATTCATCTTCCCCCAGTAATATATAGAATGCTGGTTTTTGTAACTTCTCTTGTGTATTCAAATAGGAGAGATTAGAACGTGGTACGACAAACATCTGGCAAATTTTGTTGCTAATGAATGCGTATTGAGTTCCTTTAGGATCTCCGTCAATTAAATATGTTGTTACAGTCTTTCCCATAAATATGTCAAAATTCAATTACTTTGAGGTATAACTCATTTAAGAACTGACTTTTCTTAATGCAAATATACACTATTATCGAATATAATTCGCTATATTTGCATTATAAAATCGCATCAAAGAATGAAACTGAATAGAATAAAGGCTGTATTATCTGAAAAAGGTATCTCTCAAACATGGTTGGCAAAGAAACTCGACAAGAGTTTCAGTATGGTAAATGCTTATGCCTGTAATAGGATTCAACCAAATTTAGAGACCTTGCAACAGATAGCAGAGATATTGCAGGTCGATTTGAAGGATTTGATAACCGACAAAAAGGATAGGTGATATGAAACAGTTTTCGGAAGCTACACGGGTGCAGATGCCTGCAATGGTTCACCTCACCCGAATAGGATATACTTACTTCGGCAAGTTGAGTGAAGATAAGAATGGCACGGTCTATGACAGTGACACGAATATTCTTTTGCAGGTATTTGAACGGCAGTTTAAGAATCTGAATCCCGGACATGAGGGAGAGTTTCTTCAAGTTTTGAAAGATATTCGTAAGGAACTGAACGATGATGACCTCGGTCGAGGCTTTTACAACCGTCTCAAAGCTGTTTCGCCTGTAAAGCTGATAGACTTTGATAACATTGGGAATAATACGTTCCATTTCACAGCCGAATTTACCTGTAAGAACGGACAAGACGAATTTCGTCCTGACATTACTTTATTCGTAAACGGATTGCCACTTTGTTTTGTAGAAGTGAAGAAACCCAACAATCATGGTGGTATGTTGGCGGAGAGCGCACGAATGAATAAAGAGCGCTTCCCAAATAAAAAGTTTCGCCGCTTCATCAACATTACGCAGTTGATGATATTCAGCAATAATATGGAATATGATGCGTTGGGCGGTATCGTACCCATACAAGGGGCTTTCTATTGTACTGGGGCACGTTCATACGCACCATTCAATTGCTTCCGTGAAGAAAATTTAAGCGGTCAGAAAATAGCACCGTTCCATCGTGACTATCCGTATAAGGAGATTGACAAGACGGTGGAAAAACAGATATTGTCTGATTATAATTGCCAAGTCATTCATACAAGTCCTGAGTACCAGACAAATCTTGGTTTCAACACCCCTACAAACAGAATCCTAACATCCATGTGTTCGCCTGAACGTTTGTTGTATATCATTAGATATGGTATTGCCTATGTTCGTATGGAGCGTGAGGTGGATGGAAAAATAGAATCTACCGACCAAAAGCATATCATGCGTTACCAACAATTGTTTGCATCGTTAGCTATTCGCCAAAAACTGGCAGAGGGAGTGAAATCTGGCGTAGTCTGGCATACACAAGGTAGTGGTAAAACTGCCTTGTCATATTATCTGACCTATATTCTTAACGATTTCTATTCCAAACAGAATAAGGTCGCCAAATTCTATTTTATAGTAGACCGCCTTGACCTTTTGGAACAAGCCACACAAGAGTTTGAAGCTCGTGGATTGGTTGTATCTACCGCCAATACAAGAGCCGAACTGATGGAACAATTCCGCAGTAATCAGGCACAACAAGGTGTAAGCGGACAGGCAGAAATCACGGTTGTGAACATTCAACGCTTTGCCGAGGATAAAGAAAAAGTACGCATCAGTGATTATGCAACCAATCTTCAACGCATCTTCATTCTTGACGAGGCACACCGAGGGTATAAACCCGGCGGCTGCTTTCTTGCCAACCTCTTTGATGCCGATACCGATGCGGTTAAAATCGCACTTACAGGTACACCGCTGTTAAAGGAGGAACGTGCCAGTTGCAAGGTGTTCGGAAACTATTTGCATACCTATTATTACGATAAATCCATTGCGGATGGCTACACGCTGAAAATCATACGTGAGGATATAGAAACCTCCTATAAAGAGCGTTTGTCTGATGTGTACGACAAACTGGAAACCCTTGTGCAAAAGAAAGACATTCGTAAGTCGGAAATCATAGAGCATCCTAGTTATGTAAACGAGTTAGCCCGTTTCATTATGACGGACTTAAAGGAGTTCCGCAAGATACAAGGAGATGATACTTTAGGCGGTATGGTCATTTGTGAAACCAGCGAACAGGCAAGGCGGCTTTATGATGTATTTCAAGAAGAATGGCAGAAGTATCAGCCGAAGCCCATCAAGATAAAACTTTCCGATGGTTCGTATGTAGTGGGTGAACCAGAAGTGGATTACAAATCAAAATACAGACCGCTGAAAGCCGGAATCATTCTTCACGATACGGATGACAAGGAAACTCGCAAGCAGATAGTCAAGGACTTCAAGAAAAATATGACAGTGGATATTCTCATTGTCTTCAATATGCTTTTGACTGGTTTTGATGCGCCGCGTTTGAAACGCCTGTACTTCGGGCGCAAATTGAAAGACCACAATCTGCTTCAAGCCATAACACGTGTAAACCGTCCTTATCCCGGTATGCGTTACGGTTTTGTCATTGACTTTGCCGACATCAAGCGCAACTTCAAGGAAACCAACGAAGCATATTTACAAGAGTTAAACCGCTTTAATGACGTGGATGAGACTGGCGAATCCGCTGCCACCGATACCTTTACCCAAGTCATTGAGGACAAGGAAGAAATATTGAATCAGATGAAGAAAGTTCGGCAAACGCTTTTCAATTACACATACGATAATGCGGAAGAATTTTCTTCTGAAATCTCCACCGAAGAGGATAAAGCTGTATTGCTCGACCTCAAACAGGCATTGGAATCAGCCAAGAACATGGCGAACATCGTGCGTACATTCGGTGATGATGAAATGAAAGAGCAATTTGCCAAACTCGAAATCACCAAGTTGCCGCAACTACTCTCTGAAGTGCAAAGACGGATAAGTATCATCAATCAGAAAGAGGCTTTCAATACAAATGAAGAAACGAAAACTCTAATCAATGAGGCAATGATGGATATAGAGTTCACTTTCTCCAAAATAGGACAAGAGGAAATGCGCCTTATATCCGGTGGTGTGGAATTGAAAGAGAAATGGCAACGTACCATTTCTTCATTTACCCAAAACTTCGACCAAGACGATCCGGAGTTTATCTCGTTGCGTGAAGCCTTTATGGAACGCTTCAAAGAACACGGTTTTGTGATTGACACGATAGCCAAGTTCAACGAAGAAACACAGGCTTTGGATGAAATCATCGGTCGTCTGCAAGACTTACAAAAACGCAATAATGTCTTGTTGAAAAAGTACAAGGGCGATGAAAAATTTGCTCGTGTACACAAGCGTATTCGTGAAGTGAATAAGCAGAGGGAAGATAAGGGACAGAAGCCTATGTTCTCTTTCCTTGACGAAGAGATTGCTGCCATTCTCAATATTATAAAAGAGGATGTGGATGCCAAAGTGTATGATCGTAACGACATTCTGAAAAAGGATGCTTATTTCGGACGTACGGTAATGGCTCTTATCAATGGATGTCTGTTCCATTTTCCACAAATAAAGCCCGAAATGGAGGATTACAAATTTATTCAGACACGCATTTCACAACAGTATATCAACCAATATAACGCCACTTACGGCATTTCATAAAGATTATGTCAGATATTAAAGAAAAAACATTAAGGCTCATCGACGGACTTAAAGCTACCTGCCAATCATACGGTATGGGAAACGATGGTAACGAATATAAGATTATCACTCAGGTATTTCTCTATAAATTCCTGAATGACAAATTCGGTTATGAATTAAAAAATGCGAAAAGTGAAATAGCAAAGAAACTGACTGGGGATGTAAAATGGGAAACAGCATACGAGAATCTTTCTGATAATGAACGTATGCTTATTCAGAGTGCCATCTCTCCAGATGTTCCGATGCTTGAACCTTATCATCTGATAGCCAATCTTTGGAATCAACAGGGAAAAGGGGATTTTGATACTATCTTCGATTCCACTATGACAGATATAGCGGAACAAAATGCGGATATATTTTCCACACAGACCACAGCCAACACGAAGATTCCATTGTTCGAGGCATTGACGCCGTTTGTGACCGATTCGGCACAACGTGCGCCATTCGCCCGTGCTCTGGTGGATAAACTCGTGAACTTCTCCTTTGAAGAAGCGTTTGCACAGAATTACGATTTCTTCTCCAGCATCTTTGAGTATTTAATTAAGGACTATAATACCGCTGGAGGTGGAAAATATGCGGAGTATTACACGCCTCATGCCATAGCAACGATTATGGCTCGTCTGTTAGTGGGGGATAATGCTGATTTGCATAGCATGGAATGTTATGACCCCTCGGCAGGAACAGGTACGCTTCTGATGGCACTTAGTCATCAAATAGGAGAAGAACGCTGTACCATCTTTTCGCAAGATATTTCCCAGCGAAGCAACAAAATGTTGAAACTTAATCTGCTGCTTAACGGACTTGTGTCTTCGCTTGATAATGCCATTCAAGGCGACACGCTTGTAAGCCCTTATCACAAGAGCGATGACCGACAGCAGTTGCGCCAGTTTGATTTCGTGGTGAGCAATCCTCCTTTCAAGATGGACTTCTCGGACACTCGCGAGAAGATAGCCGCCATGCCAGCCCGTTTTTGGGCTGGAGTCCCCAATGTACCCGCCAAAAAGAAAGAATCTATGGCTATATATACCTGTTTTATTCAGCACGTTATTAATTCACTGAAAAAGACAGGCAAAGGTGCAATTGTCATTCCGACAGGTTTTATCACGGCTAAAAGTGGTATTGAGAATAAAATTCTTCATAAAATTGTAGATGACAAAGTGGTGTTCGGCTGTGTTTCCATGCCAAGCAACGTGTTTGCCAATACAGGTACGAATGTCAGTGTGCTGTTCTTTGATAAGTCTGCAACCACTGACAAAGTAATCTTGATTGATGCCAGCAAATTGGGCGAGGAATATAAAGATGCTAACGGATTGAAAAAGGTGCGTCTGAATGATGACGAGATAGAAAAGATTGTCGGCACATTCCAGCGCAAGGAGGCAGTGGAGGATTTTTCCGTAGCTGTTTCTTACGATGAGATAAAGGAAAAAGGATATTCTCTTTCTGCCGGACAATATTTCGACATCAAGATAGATTATGTAGATATAACGGAAGAAGAGTTTAACAACCGTATGGCAAATTATAAACAAACACTCTCCGAGCAATTTAAAGAAAGCCATCGGTTGGAAGAGGAAATTATGAAGCAGTTGGATGCTTTGCAGTTCAACGAAAATGTAGGAAGCAATGAGTAACGAAATACAGTTTTTGTTATACAATCTTCCCGATAAAGAGGGAAGAGTACAGGTGGTTATAAAAGACGAAACCATTTGGTGTACGCAAAAGGCTATGGCAGAGCTTTTTGGTATTGACAAATCAGGTATTAGCCGCCACATAGCCAATATATTTAGAGAGGAAGAATTACAGCAAGACACGACAGTTGCAAAAATTGCAACCGTCGTAAATCGAGGCATAAGAGGCGAGGTTGAAGAGCTGGTTGATTTCTATAATCTTGATATGATTATTGCTGTTGGCTACCGTGTATCTTCTCCAAAGGCTACCAAGTTCCGTCAGTGGGCTACCAAGATTCTTAATGAGTATATCAAGAAAGGCTTTGTGCTTGACGATGAACGCTTAAAACAGGGAACGGAAGTATTCGGAAAAGACTATTTCCGTGAATTGTTGGAAAGGGTACGTTCCATCCGTGCCAGTGAACGGCGTATTTGGCAACAGATTACCGATATATATGCAGAGTGCAGTATTGACTATGACAAGAACTCGCCTACCACACACGATTTCTATGCCATGATACAGAATCGTTTTCATTATGCCATTACCGGGCAAACGGCAGCAGAAATCATCTACACTAAGGCTGACCATACCCATGAACACATGGGGCTGACTACATGGAAGAATGCTCCCGATGGGCGTATCTTGAAATCGGATGTGTCAATAGCCAAGAACTATTTGCAAGAGAATGAAATCCGGCGGTTGGAACGTGCTGTAACGGGATATTTCGATTATATCGAAGACCTCATAGAGCGTGAAAACACGTTCAATATGGAGCAATTTGCAGCCAGTATCAACGAGTTCTTGACCTTCCGCAAATATCAGATATTGCCGGATAAAGGACGAATATCTGCGGCACAAGCCAAGACAAAGGCAGAAAGCGAATACGATATTTTTAATAAAACTCAACGGATTGATTCTGACTTCGACAAAGAAGTTAGGGGAATGTTGGGTGAAAAGTAATAAGATGAAGTGATGGAATTGAAAAAATATAAATTGGGAGAAATACTTGATGTTACAAGAGGGGCAAGTCTCAGTGGCGAGTTTTACGCCACTGAGGGAAAATACATCCGTTTGACTTGCGGCAACTTTGACTATCAGAACAATTGTTTTAAAGAAAACAAGTCAAAAGATAATCTCTACTACATCGGTGATTTCAAACCTGAATTTTTAATGGAAGAGGGGGATATTATTACCCCTCTGACCGAACAGGCTATTGGTTTGCTTGGCTCTACCGCCATTATCCCCGAAAGCGGTAAATATATTCAAAGTCAAGATGTGGCAAAGATTATTTGTAAAGAAGAACTGTTAGACAAGGATTTCGTTTTCTATCTCATATCTTCTACTTTAGTCAAACAACAATTAAGTGCTGCTGCCCAACAAACAAAAATTCGTCATACTTCGCCTGATAAAATCAGGGATTGTACCGTGTGGATTCCTGAATTAACTGAGCAGAAACGTATTGGCAAGCTGCTTCGTAGTCTCGATCGTAAGATTGAACTTAATCGAGCGATAAATCAGAATTTAGAGGCGATGGCAAAACAGCTTTATGATTATTGGTTTGTGCAATTTGACTTTCCGAATGAAAACGGAAAACCTTATAAGTCAAGTGGTGGCAAAATGGTTTGGAATGAGAAGCTGAAAAGAGAAATTCCAAAAGGATGGAATGTCTTAAAACTTGGCGAGCATTGCTCTTTCAACAAAAGAACGAGTAACGGTTATTTCAATCACCCAATCCTTTATTTGGATACGTCAAATATCACCAATAATACAATTGATGAACTACAATTTCTGAATCCTTCGAGTGATATTATTCCGAGTAGGGCAAGGCGATTAGTGCAAGAAGGCGATATTGTTTACTCAACAGTGCGCCCAAATCTTAAGCATTTTGGCATTATTATGAATCCCGATTATAATATGGTAGTTTCCACGGGATTTGCCGTAATAACTGCAAATTGGAGTGCATATCGTTACTTCATTTATCAGTTCCTTATTCAAGCTGCAACAATAGAGAATTTATCTACTATTGCACAATCAGCCGTAAGTGCCTACCCTTCAATAAACACATCTGATATAGAAAATCTAGATTTAGTAGTACCTCCTGATTCTATGATAGAGAAGTATGCAAAAACAGCTTGTAGGTTGTATTTACAGATAGATACAAATTATAAGGAAATAAAGTCTCTTACTAAGCAGCGAGACGAACTTCTCCCACTTTTGATGAACGGTCAAGTATCGGTAAATTCTGATTTATCTGACGATTGATAGCGATTTTCCTCTCTAAACCTTGGAGAATAGCTACAATATTGTTTTGGATGCTTTCACTAATATCTTCAATTGGTATAGCAGCAAAGGCTGCATCCAATTGGAGATTTTTTATACCGGATGTTTTGCCTTCGAAATTAAAAAACGCCCCAAGATTATAGATAAACTGAAGATAGTAGTAGACATAGAGGGGATTCCAACCTTTCTTTACTCGAAAGGCAGTACAAAAATTGGAGCATATAACAGCCCCGGCATGGTCAAGCAGCTCTTGTGATACCAAAGATACACGCCCTGTGGATTGAGTTGGGCTACCACCTGACTTTTCAATGATAATGTCTCCTACTTGAAGACATTTTTTTGCATATGCTTGTTGGTTAATATAGCGGACTGGAATTGCCGAGAAATCATATTCTGATATTGGAATAATATCAGCCCCACGTACACAAGTTACCGCACAAGGTGTTTCTTTAGAGTAAGTTTCCTCGCCCCAATCTCCAGCAATGAATACTTCTATAATGTCAATTAATTTCATTCGTTGTCTTCAGGTTTAAGTTTAGGGAGTTTTGAAGAAGACTTCTCAATTTTCTTTTCATTGGAAGCAACGCGTCGTTCTACCTTCTTGATGTCCTCAGCTGCTGGCAGTTCTTCCGGGCGTATGCCTCGCTGACCGAGCATTTGTCGGATGCTGCGGTTGTTGTCCATATGTTCGGTAGTTATACTATGCTCACCATAAAGGTCTTTTTGTTCGACATTGTAATTTGTCATTTCTGTGGCAAGGTTTTTTGCTGCAATTGTAAGAGTTGGAAGAAAATCTGCTAATGGGCGTGTCGATTTAATGCCAAGCCGGTTCTTCATATCTTCTGTTGTATGCCCACCGAATAACACACCATCACCTTTAGAACGAATGCGTCCAAAACCTTTATCATCCACTCCGCGCTCATAAATATTACGTGATAATTGTTTTTCGGAAGAACGCAAACGATCTCTCGTTTCAAGTCGCGACAATTGTTCTATATGCTCCGCAATAAGTTCTGCGCGTCGAGTTTGTACGGCAAAATAACCTTGTGCAAAAGCTATTTCTTCTTTCTTGGGGTCGCCATTCTGTGCGACAAGATAGCACGCATAACGAGTCAGCATGAAATCTTGTATTTCACGCTTAGCTCCGCTACCCAAAGTAACCATTTTCGTGACCTCACGAAAATGGTCGTCGATGTTGATATTCTGTGTTTTACATGATTCAACAGCGCGAGTCAATGCTACTTGAAAATTCTCCCATCTTGCATATCCCAATATAATCTGCAATTCTCTCGCAAACCATACTTCTACTTTATCCGCTCCATTATCGTCTTCGATATAATGGCAAATGTCATCAAACGATTGCTTATGTTTATTGATTCTCTGCAAGTCCATAGTGCTTTTATTAGCGTTCCATATTAGATTGCAAAAGTACAAATTTTAAAGTAGAAATCAGCACGGTTATTATCCCAAATACTTCTTATGAGCTAACTTTACATTGTTTTGGTTCACAATGGCATAATGCAGTGTAGTATCAATGCGTACATGACCAAGTAAACGTTGTACCTGTTCAATGGGCATACCTTTGTCGATAGCCATTGTTGCAAGGGTACGACGGAACTTGTGAGGATGAACTTTTGGCATAGAAAGGGCTTGCCCCATTTTTCGATGCATCATCATATTCTCGTTGATTATCAATTGTTTACAGCTTAAAAGGTAGACTACTCAAAAATTTACTTGTTTTTTTGCGAAAAAACTAAGATTTAACGTTTTTTTTCATCGACTCTCTCCGAACAGAGGGAAAAAAGGCAAAAACGGCCCTTTGGGGCCCTGACAGACCCCGTCTGCAAATATAGAGCATGTCGGGGTTTATTTCGCCAAAATGGGGTGTAAAATCGAGGATGGGTTCACGGATATTTTGGGGTTCCAATGGTTGGATATTGCGTCTGGTCGAAGAGGTGTTTTGCTCGGCCTTAATAGCACCAGGAGCACACATAAATTTTGCAGCCAAAAGAAAAAACGGCTGGCACCATTTAGCCATGGCGCAGCCATCTCTTTTCTTCCCTCATTTTGACTTTACTTTAATGAACGTATATATGAATACGGGGATAA
>UMFW01001358.1_pt1 | contig 9600 bp, 8 predicted proteins | sample 1965111 | NCBI WGS metagenome assembly UMFW01 (sample SAMEA4836056, study PRJEB28245) | human gut metagenome | biome: gut microbiome; material: fecal sample | place: Denmark | collected 2008
CCTGGCCGCGCATTGCATCCTGATCCGATTTTCTACAAGCCTTCAAGGGTACTCCATTCCCTCGAGGGCTTTTCTTTGACGACGCTCAGCTTATTGATGTAGATCAAATATTGATAAGCGATGATGAGGCGTGCAGCGTGCAAAGCGGCAAATCCCTTAAAGATCAGGGCAAGTCTAGGACATGACGCGCCGCTTTTCGCGCGGGTTTTCGCCGAGTCGCAATCCCTTAAAGATCAGGGCAAGTCTAGGACTGGTCATGGTTAACATGATCATCACCCTTGCAACGTCGCAATCCCTTAAAGATCAGGGCAAGTCTAGGACGTACGCCCGGTTTCAACGTTGCCGGCGCCCCGGGTCGCAATCCCTTAAAGATCAGGGCAAGTCTAGGACCATCACGATGGACGACATTGAAGACTATTTTGGCGAGTCGCAATCCCTTAAAGATCAGGGCAAGTCTAGGACTCTGGACAGCTTGGCATTCGCACGTAGACAGTCGTTTTCATTGCGCAAACATTAGGCATAAAAGAGAGGAAAAAGTTGCCGGACCGAAGTTGATCCATATCAAATCACTCCTTGCCTTCTAGCCTGTACCTTCCTAATCCGAAAGATGAATTTTTACCGACATGGGTCAACAATCCCAATGTCAGCATGATACGCCACGTCGGCGAAAGATGACATAGTTCAATGCTACCCACGACTCCCCCAAAACTCATCTGTCGTTGCTGCCGGCTGGAATAGCGTGTCCAATCGCGCCAAGCCAGATGCTTCTTCAACTCAACCTTCTCGCCTTCTTCGATCAAACGATTGAAATTCAGGGAACAAGGAATGCCGCATTGATACGCAGAAAGCAATGATGCACGACGAGTCAGCGTCATTAGAAGGGCACGGGATGTGATCAGATCAGGGCCGAGTGGTCGACCATTATTTTGGAGACGCATTGGCGTCTCCAATGTCATTGTTACCATATCATCAAATGGGACCGCCAAACTCGATTCCTGTTCATGTCGAGTCACGCGCTCCATGGCCGGAGTAAAGATGATCTCAGAATGTTCGCTTCCATTCGACTTGGCAACAGACAGCAACTTTGCTTTGCCGTGACCAACATCGTAGGAAAAGGCGCGCTGCATGGCATAAATGATCAAAGCAAGCTGCGCTCTTGCCCGCCCCCACAGAACCAGACTGAACCGGAAGTGTTCGCCAACTTCGTATTCATGCTTGCCCCATTCAGGTGGTTCGATGACGTACGGATTCGGAATGTGCGAAAACTTCTGAATCCCGCCTTCCATTGGAGGCGGAGCTTCAAAAATGGCCGTATAAGGGCAAGTACGATAGAGAGGGCAGGATTTGCAATCACTCTGCCGTGTCATGCAGGCCGTTTTTCGCAGTGCGCGTCCGAAGGCGCCACGAATCATGGACCCCGCATATTCCGGTGACCTAATGGGAGTTGTCACTCCAAAGACGAACTCGTAACGAACGGCAGGCACCTTGATGGCGGTAACGCCGTCCGGACGATTCAGCGCTTCTTCATAAGAAAGGATCACGCTTCACCTCGCAAAGCACGAAGCTGAGCCTTGAACAGTTTTTCAGCCTTCCCCTGATACATGTTTTTCTTCTTCATCAAAGGCTGAATGCGCTGAGCCAGTGCAAGCTTGTCTTCAGCATTGGACCAGTCCTGAGCTTTTTCCAACAAAGCCTTCACTTCGTTGAAGAGCGTAGTGCCGGGATTCACATTGCCGTTCCAGCTTTCGAGTGCATCACAAACTGTTGTGATTTCACGCGCTTCCTCACTCATGGCGGCAAGTGCTTCAGCCTTTCGAGCTTCTTCCTGAGCCTCCATCTCCTGCTTGAGACGCCGGGCTTCATCTTCCTGACGCTTGATTTCACGCATTTGAGTGCGTTCCTCTTTTTGCATCAGAATACGATCCCATTCATCGGAAATTGAACCGCCGATTAAGGCTCGGATGAAGTCCGGCCTTATGTTTTCACACCAATCGTCGAGCGCACTAAATTCGTCGTCGGGATTCAACTCAATAATCGCCCATCCATAGGGCAGCCCGTTCCACACCGGTTCGGCTTCATCCGTAAGGCAAAGCGTTAAGGTTTCGGGGAGCACTTCCGGGGGATTGATTCTGGAGTTTTTGTGGCGGATCAGAATGCGCGGTAGATTCTCACCATGCAGGGTTTTACTTTGAGCGCCGGCGTTTTTACCCAGACGCACCAAGGCAGCACGTCCGGAGTCAAATCGAGGTGCCATTGCTTTGAAGAGCCTGGCTACGCTGTCGTACCATGCCGGAGCCAACGCCTTGTAGATGCCGGCCTCCTCCAGCCACCGAGCTATGCTGTAACGATGAAGGTCGTGCATGATGTCCGCAGGGTCATCGTAGACATGCGATAACCGGAGGCGGTTTTGCCCGGCAGCGAGGGTCATTTCTCCCGTCAGGACACGGAACTGTGCCGGCATGATGCCTTCAAAAGCCAAAGGAAATCCGTCGGGCTTCAGATCGTTCTTGAAAAAACGGCGCGAAGTGAATACGCGTGTCAGAACATTCTCCCCACGACAGTCGCCGATGCGCAGGAAACGCATCGGGGAATTTTCAAAATCTCCTCCAAGCACACCCTGAACATCAGAGCGCGAATCCAGACGACGACCGCAGTTCAAGCGCTCTTCGAGCGCAGTGACGACGGTTCCCTTGAGGCTGGATCCGGGCACATAAGGTTCTGTCTGGGACTGGCCGACTTCGTAGGCAGTACGTTCAATCACAAATTCAGTGGCTTTTTGCTGCCCCTTGGGGGCAAGCATCTTCCGATAGAACTGCAGGCCCTTAGCCCCTACGGGGACGATGCGACGCGCCCAGGGACGAAAAACGTCGACATGCTGCGAATAAAAGAGTGTGACCTTCTTGTAATCCGTGGCGATCGGACGCAATGCCTGAAGATCCGATTCGGCCAGATATGCCTCTCCGGGATTGAAGGCGTACAGGAAGCCTCGGGTGTCATCAATGACGTAGTTGGTCGGCACATAGTCCTCACCGCAGCCGATATGGATGGGAGAGAGCGGCGTAATGGCCAATCGATACGACGTCAGAAATGTCGATTTCATAATTTCTCCTTCGAGGGCGTTTCGTCAGAAGCACGCAGTCAGGGCTAGAACGGGAGAGTAGCCCTGATGCACAGCCTCGGGCTGCGACGGGGAGATGCCTGCAATGCCTTGCCCTGCAAAGGGGCGGTCATGCTTCGTTTCGTAAGTAAGTACGGCTCCGACAGACGCCGCCAGGACAGGCCGCTTGAAGGGTTTCCCTGTCAACGCCATTCGATCGCCGTGACGGCCGAAATGCGTGCGAATTCGGTAGAAGGTTCGCTCGGCATCAATGCCGTGTTCACCGGCCAGCACGCAGGAAGACAGTGCCAGTCGGGAACGGCTGGTCGGCTCAGGATCGCATGGCACATGCGTTTCTGCGATTGTGAACTTGCCCAATCCTATGCTCGCGTCTCGACCATAACCGGACAAGCCGACGTATTCAAGAGCCGCTCGAATTTCCTCACCCGAAGTGCGTGTTTCGTCAATCACTGCATAGATCTCAAGCGGAAGACCAGTGTTGTACCAGGTTTGGGTCTTGAGGTAAGGGGCAAACTGCCCCGTTCCCGTCGTCATCGTCATGCGATTGATCGTATTGTGCGCAACCGATGCTGTCGTTCGCAATCCGCCTTCCAACACTTCACGGTCGGTCAGCGCAAGCTGCTGCCAGCGATGCGGTGCTTCCCGCAATGCCGAAATCGGGAGCCAGGCCTTTTTCTTGAGGTACTTCATATCGGCGCTTGCCGGATCCTGCCAAAGATAGTTGGGCAGAGTCGGCAAAGGCACATGGCCGCTGGGGAAGGCGTCTGACAAAACCGCAAAAGGCCTGCCGTCAACATAACCTTCAAGCAGATCCGCCAGTCGTTCCTCCCCATAGAGACGAACGAAGGCCCAGCACATCTGCCCGAAGAGTATTTCGCCTAAAAGCGGCGTACCGAAGGCCGATGCCGGTTGCAACGTAAGACGTACGGTAGTCATGCCGCACCTCGCTTAAAGCTTGAAGGGATCGATCTGATCAAATTCCGCCTGGCAGTCCTTGCCGTCGATCGTCACGTTTTCAAACTTCACCTTGCCGTAGCCGCGACTGCCGGAGCCGCCAAGGCTGTCGAATTCAAGCAGACGAAGGCCGGCGAGCACGGTCTTGCGCATGTCTTCGCCGTCACAATCGAGCACTTTGAGCGAAAGGCGGAAATCGAACGCCGTACCCGCGACAACACGCTCGGTGTAGCGCGGATTAAGCGCCTTGCCGGAGATGCGGTCAATTGAATTTTCGCTTTTAGCCTCCGTCGGGAGCTGATTGCTTTCAGCAAGCATCTTCATCCAGCCATCCGACATTTCACAGTCCCAGAAGGAGAGGCGTGCGGGACCGATGCGGGCGGCTTGCTCGTTCGTCAGCTGATCGCTTCCGGCTACGCCGAAAAGCTTGAGAATCATCAGCACGCTTTCGCTTTCACCGGCATTGATGAAATCCGACCAACCCAAGGGGGCGGAACGAACGGCGCCGCTTCGCCATTCAAGCAGACTGCGAATTTTCCCCTTGATGCTGGACCCGGGAATATAGGGACGCTGCGTGAGCGGATTGCGCACCACGGCATTGTCGATTCCACCGATGTGCATTTCAGCATCACCACCGCCGATATGAAGGCCGGACGCGCAGCGCAATGTCGCCTTGATCGTCAGAATTTGATTGAGTTTCATACCTAGCTCCTTGCGCACTTATTTATTGGGATTGAAATACTTCATATAGCCGAGGAAGGCTTCGAAGAAGAATTTCGCGGTTCGCAGCGTTTCGGGCGTCTGAATCTGGCTGACAACGTTGTTGAACAAGTTGTAGAAGGTCTCGTCGACCAACCCGCGGCCCTTTGCATACGCCGCTTTGGCGCGCATCATCTGAATGAACGGAGAGACCTCCTTGAATTTGGCTTCTTTGGCTTCGGTCGATTGCGCAAAGTGCACTTTGTCGTGCCACATCACGAGCTCATCGTAGAATTTACGAAGCTGGGCAGGCTTGTTCTCCTTCAGACTGGTACACGCGCGCGCAGCTTCAAGCGCAGTATCGGAAAAGAGATTCGGATCGACAGGAGCGAGCGTGACTCGTCCCATGGTTCGAGGCGTGGTCATTGAATGCGGATTTGCCATAATGATTGATCCTTAATTCCTACGAACGGCATAAAAGGTGTTGGTAAGCGGAATGCGAAGCGCAGCCTTGTCTCTTTCAAAGTAACGCAGCAGCGTCTGCAAAAATTCGTCACGAGCGCGGGTGACATCGTTTCCGGCCACAGTCCTCTGGCGTTCAAACAGTCGTGTCGTCGTGTAGTAGAGTCGGCTTCGCCATAGGGAGGCTTCGGGGCGCGTCGTGTCTCCTGCCATATCGATCAGTTCAAAGAGGCTGTAGAGATAGGAGGACGTCACGCCGTATCGATCTGCAGCTTCGGAGAGAAAATCCTCGATCTCTTCAAGACGATGAAGATCGGTCCACGACACCGTCTGACCGAACAGCGAGGCACTGCACTTGCCGGGACGGCTCTTTGCTTCGCTGAGTGCCTCCTCTGCCATGGCTGCAAGCGTGCGTGCGGGCACGCTTGGCTTTGTCATCACCATGCCGACGGAGAAGTGGACGTCCGGATTGCAGCAGGCAAAACGGACGAAGGCCGATTCGAGAGCCAGCGCAAGCTTCTGCGTTTCGTGCCAGGGACCAATCAGGAAGAAATCGTCGCCGCCAGCAAAGACGGTGTACATGTTCCTGAACTTTTGCGCACAGAGCGTCGGCAAATAAACGGAGAAGAAGGCGTTCATCTGCCGAGAAAGCGAAGCGGTCTTGGCGAATGTCATGATGCGTTCGCGTCCCACCGTTGCATCCGTAAGTCCCTTTCTGAAAATGAGCCCCAGGTTGTCGACGTCGCCCTTAAGCGTCATCAATCCCGTCGTGCCGAGCCCGCTTCGCGTGTCGGCATGAGCCAGGGTTTCAAAAGTCTTCGTCGCACCGACAACGAGATCATCGTCGTCCCCGAATCGGGCATCCGGATTGAGCAGGTCATCCTGACTGTAATGCGGCACATACCCGTTGATATTTCGGCGTGCACAACCGTGCCAGAGCACTTCATGAGGATCGGCCGGCAGGGAAAAATCCCAGCAGCGGCTGATCCCTTCGGGCTTCAGCCGCTGAAGCTGGTCCGAACTCGCAAATGCGACACGGTATCCGAAGATCGGCATTTCGCAAGTAGTAAAGCCGGAAGGTGCCTCATGGTCGAAAATGACAAGATGCGTCTTCGTAGTGAGGGCACGGCCGACCAGAATCTGGTCTCGAGAAAGCGCACAGGATTCGCCGTCCGCACGACCATCAGCAGGCATGCGTTGCTGCCACCGGCAGGCGCCGTACGGATAATCGGCGTCGAAGACCGCAGAGTCCATCTTCGTTACGGCAAAGCGCTGGTACTTCGCCTTTTCCAACGCCAGGTACAGACGGTCGGCAAGCGCCTGATAGTGCTTGCCAATGAAGTCGTTGCAGGTGGCGGGCGTCGCAGCCAACCCAATCCCGCAAGTTCCGAAGGTCGAGTCAAGGAACCATTCGTCGAAAGTCGTTTTAAGGACCTCGAGCTTCGTTTTGACGGACGTCGTGTTGGGAGCAACAATCAAGAATTTTCCGGCAGCATTGATGATCTGACTTGTCGAAGGAAGCTCCAGTGTTTGCAGAACCTTCAGCGCCGCCAGCTCGCATAGAAGCGATACGTAGAACGAACGGCCGCGAAGAAGCTTGGCGGACTTGCGGTTGGTATCGCTTCCTTCGCTGAAGATGAAGTTTTGAATGCCGAAGAAGTCTCCTTGAATCAGCAGAAGCTTGTCGTCATCCCAATCGAGCCGATTCTTGAGTGCGCGAACGGCATCGTCATCCGTTCGGCCTTCTTCCTCGTGCCATCGCCAAAGTGCAGCCGACAATGCGGCAACTGCCTTGGAATGATCATAGAGCGAAACGTCCGGCTTGACATTGAAGGCGGTGGCGGAAGGCACGGCCTGCGTAAACGTAAGCCAGGCCGTATCAAACGAGTCGAGCCACAGCGGCCAGCTCTCGCGGAATCCTGCGAGCATGGCTCGATCGGGAGAAGCAAGAGCAGAGGCAAAGTCCTGCCAGAGCGTGCGGTACTCACTTGAAGCTTGATCCACCGTCCTGTCTTCCAACTTATCGAGCGCCTCCGGGAAAAGAGCGGCAGCCGAAAGCGGACGCAGAGGGAATCCAAGTTTCAACGTGTCTGCCCGAATTGAACGGCTGCCTTGCAGCGAGACTTCTTCAAGCAGCGCACGCTGACGCGTCTGAATGAAATTCTTTGGTTCCACTCCGGCCGTCTCACCGTCATAGACCTCTCGCTCAAAGCCCGAGGCTACACGGTCGGCGGTCGCGACAATCCACTGAAGGAATGTTTGAGGCGCATGATGGGCTGAAGCAGCATTGATCAGCGAATCCGTCGCATCTCCCTCTGAAAAGGGGAATGCCTTCTCGCCGATCAAGGCCGGGGCGACCTTCTCGATAACAGGAAACGCAAGGGCAGTGTAGGCCGCATGCTGATGAGTCCACCAAATGCGATCGCCTGCTTGACGCCGCGGGCAATACATTTGTTGATGGAGCTTGATCGAGGCTTCGGACGCATCGATTCGCGCTCTTTGCGCAAATTTGCCGAGGTCATGGATCAACCCTGCAAAAGCCACACGGCATGTAGCATCAAGCAATGAACTCTTCATGGCAAGACCCTAAACAATGAGATCGATAATGTATGCACTTTACCACAGTACTTCACAACAAGCGTCTTCACAAACTTGTCATGCAGTTTTTCGACAACGAAATAGCATCAACCGAAAGGGAAAGCCCATATCTGGTGTCCAGACGCTTGACATGAGAATCAATAAGATAGGGTTTGGCCGCATCGCCCAACCGAATGCGAAGCCGCTTGTTGATCAACGCCCGCTTTTCTTGAAAATAAGGAAGGAAATCCTCGTCTCGCGACAGAGCGCTGCAGGCATGCTCATAGTCGGGCGTCTCACCTCCAGATACGCGGCGGTATATCCCAAGAAACTCCTCAGCAAAAACATCCTTTCCGGGACGACAGGGCGGCTTGCCATCTTTTGCCCGCAAGGAGAGCCAGAGATAGACGGCAAAAAGGAGAGGCGGGAACTTAATCGTCACTCCTCCGGCGACGACGGTTCGTCTGGACTCATCGAACATGAGTGCTGCGGGCATCGGCTGATGGTTCTGCGCTTCCCTGACGGCCGACATATAGCTTCCTGGGTTCGACGCAGGATCGTTTCCCATGCGAACGAATGGTATGTCGGCCAGCATGATCTCCGCGTCGCACGCGGCCAGCCGCACATTGCGAATGTTCAGACATTCCGGCGACTGTTGAGCAGGATAGAAGAAGTCGGGCAGGTTTTCATATGGTGGCGAAACCAGTACATGATAGAGTCCGTCGAATGCTCGCCCATAAAGCGACAACGCATATCCGGCGTAAAACCCCATGCTTTTTCGCCCTCCCGCCATTGAGACGAGCAGACGAACATCATCGCGGGCACAGAAACTTCGCACGCATTCCGTGATGCAGTCCGCCGCCCAAGTATTGTCTTCCGGCGTTCGAATGTCGTCGAGTTTTCGACCGTCGGCAGTTCGAATCACATGCACATTCGCCGCATTGAAAGAGATGGTCTTGTCGGCCCCCAGCGCACTGACAAAATCCTGCCAACGACCGCATGAGGGATCGAGAAGCGTCTCACGAATGCAGTCGGCACCGGAACTTGTTGTAACAACATGCACCTCATCCGGCACAATGTCTCGTTCAGTTTTGAGGGCATAGATCGTTTCCGTGATGACCTGAGGAGTCATGCCCGTCACGGCGAGCAAAATGCATCGCCTCGAGTTCATTTCTGCAGGCATCGCGTCAAATTGTCCTTCAAGCGCTTGAGCTGGTCACCCTGGATGAGAAGGATATGCGTCTTGTCTCCGGTTGCTCGAATGTTGGATTTGGCACTGATCGGCTTATAGCTCACCAGAATCAGCTTCGTCTTAATCCCCCCCAGTTTTTTGAGTGACTCAAGCTTGTAGATCACCTGATTGGCATCCTCACTCGCGCTCAAGTTCCCGGTCTTGCATTCGACGATGCAGAGCGAACCTTCATGGAAGAAAGCAACATCGATTTCATTCTTCGCGTCCCCGATGACCGTGATATTGCCTTCGGGCTTCATCTTCATGTCGCTCAGTGTATTGAAAACATAGCGCTCCAGCCAGCCTCCGGCAACGAAGAAGCGGTCTGCTTCGGAAGGAAACGTCATGATGTCGCCGCGAATGTTCAGGTGTCCCGTTTGTATAAAACGGTCGCAGAGTGCATCAAACGCTGCTCGGTTCTGAGGCGGAATGCGCCCCTTGAAGGAAACCTTGAGCGCCTTCTCCGTTTCCCGGTCAGTCGACAGCATGTTGAGAAGCGGCATGACGTCTCGAAAAGAGGGCGTATTGATCAGGCTTTCGATCAGCATTTTTTCCGGCA
>UMFW01032648.1_pt1 | contig 8941 bp, 9 predicted proteins | sample 1965111 | NCBI WGS metagenome assembly UMFW01 (sample SAMEA4836056, study PRJEB28245) | human gut metagenome | biome: gut microbiome; material: fecal sample | place: Denmark | collected 2008
TTTTCAATTAGAATACAGCGCACTTTTCAATTAGTATCTACAGCCATTAATTAATAATTCATCCATAGACTATAATTTTGCTGTATTCTTTTTAACTTCTGCTATATCTCTTTGCATCTGTTGAATAGGTTTGACGATTGCCCCTGTATTTTCTGAAATCTGTACCAATTCAAGATAAGATTGTGCTATCAAATCTCGCGTATCATCAGCGATATTCCTTGTTTCCGTATTTATGGAAAGTAGAGCATCTGCTTTTACTGTCAGTAGATTAAGTGATTGAGATTGAATAATATTTTGATTCTTTATCTCTTCTCCTGCAATCTGCAATGCTGTAAACCTACCGTTCAACTCTTCGCCAGTATCTTGACTCATTGCCTGAAAACCTCTTGATGAAGAAGATTGGGAATAGGACTCCTGTGAAATCTTGTCATATCCGGTTGCGGCAGCAAGCTCGTCACGTAATTTCATGGCTTCGTCAACATACTGCATATATTCATCTTGCAAGGCTTTCCTTTCCTCTTCGGTCAGCTCGTTATCCTCCATGCTGGCACCAAACTTTTTCCACCAATCCTCCAACTTTTCGCTGTATAACTCACCAATCTTATTGGAAAGCATGGCACGCATGAAGTATTCTGATATATCTTCCGATGCTGCCTTCGCATCGTATTTCATATCCATAAGATTGTCAACAAAACTATCATACATAGAATCAAATGACATTCCAGTCAGACCCTCGTAAAGTTCATTCGTCAGTTCTTCCAACGTACCAGCTTGATCAATATAGTCATTCAACTTATCAGTCAGACGGTCACCGTATCCACCTTTGCCGGTATTCTGAATGGTTTCCCACATATCGACTGTCTCACGAAGCATTTTCATTTCTTCTGGGGTAAGATTCCAGATATCACCATTCCAATCACGGCCAATCTTGCCGCTCAGACGGTCTATCTGTTCCTGAGAAAAACCGCCCCAATAGTAATTCCAGCTATGATGAGAACCAGAATAACGTGCTTGTTCCTGCGCTATACGCTTGTAATTATCAATAGTTTCTTTTTGATACTTATAAGCATCCCGGTATGCGGCAACAGACTGCGTTCCCTTGCTTGCCTTCATTTCGTCAGTCAAGTCTTCAATGGCAGTTTGTAACGTTTCGTTACGGTCTGTCAACCTGTTAATGGCTTCTTCGACCTCTTTTTTATTACCGCCAATACCAAACCAAGACCTAAACCCACCGAAAGTTACTGTATTAAGGATATTACCTATACCGTTCTTAATAGAACTGAATATCTGAACAAATATGTCCCCACTAAGAATATTATCCAAAATTCCATCTACTGCGTTAAGAACTGTATCTATGATTGAAGAAACGAGAGAACCTATGCCATCTTTCAATATATCAAGAATAGAAAGTATAGCAGAAATAATTTGTCCTATAACCCCTGCACTTGAAAGTGTTTCTGATATTTTCCCAACGGCACTGCCAATCTTACCTCCGATATTCAATTTTGACAGCCCGTCAAGCATATTTTGAATCCCCTCAAAAGAACCTTTCAGAGTTCCGCTTGCAAAGCCGTGCAATCCGCTTGCCACTGCGTTCAATCCCTCGATGGTATCTTTTGAGGATTTCTTCACACCCTCACCAAGATTTTGCAATTCGTTTGTTGCATCTCTGTAATTTGAATCGGCGGCGGTCACTCCAGACTTGGCAATGTCAACAGCTAATTTTTTCTTCTGAATTTCAGCTTCATTACCATCTTTCACGGCCTTTTCATAATCTTCCTGCGCCTTTTTCAAGTTAGCGTATGCAAGATTTTGTTGCACTTCCGCATCCCTTACCTTTGTCACAGCATTACCGAGTTGAACCATCTGTTCTTGAAGCTGCTTGAAGTTAAGGGTACCATCTCCACCGGGGAGCATTCCTTCAATCATTTCAATGGCATCATAAACAGTCTTCTTGTCGGTTTCATCTGATTCCTTGAATTTGTCAGTCTTTACATATATTTTTAACTCACGTAGAAGATCTTTCATCTGTTCACCAAGCAATCCTGTCAAATCCCCGAAAGCAGCCCCCCAGTCAATTTTCTGCGACAAAGCACTCATATCAACTTGATGAACGGCAGAATCCTTCTGTCTTTCCAAAGACAGTCTTTCGCCTTCGCTCTGTGCATTGCGTATCTTTTCGGCGTATTCTTCGGCTATAGCAAGTTTCTGTTGTTGAAATGTACCATATTCTTTCAGATAGTCACGCATTGCCTCTGCTTCGGCACGGTACACCTCTTCTTCAGCTTTCTTGCGTGATTCAACATTCAGAGCATTTGCTTTATCAATCTCCGTCTGTTGCTCTGCGGTTAGACCATTGGAATTTATGCTCGTGTTTCCAGCTTCCTTATTTACTTTGGCAAGTTCTGCCATCTGCTTTTCAATGGCTTGCTTCTGCGCCTCATGGTCGGCTTTTATTTGTGCAAGCTTCTTTTCTGCTCCGTCCTCCATCAATGAAATTTCATCCTGCTGGTTCTTGCGCTGTATGGAAAGAAGTTCTTCATCCAACTTTTCCTGATTCTCCTTCTGCTTCTTCGCCAGATTTTCCTGTCTGGTCAATGAACTTCCGGTTACTCCTCCCAGCTCCTTGTATGCCTTTTCGGATGTTTCCATCTTATCTTTGGCTTCTTTCACCTGTTTCGATGTAGCCGTCTGATCTTTGATTAATGCTTCATACCCTTTTTTCGCTTTCTCCCATTCGACTTTAGCATTTGCCAAATCTTCTTGATATGTAGTTTCTTGTGTTTCCTGTCTGTTCTCAACTTCCAATTGGGTATTGATTTCTGACAAGACATCTTTTCTTGCGTTTGCCAATTCATTCTTCAGGTCTTCGATACGCTGTGCCTGAACCTTCATTTCGGAACGGTTGTTTTCCCTTTTAGCTAAATTATAAGCCCATTCCGCACTCTTTACCTGTTGTTCCAAAGATTCGACTATAGCCTGTTTTGACTGTGTTCTGGATTTTACGACCTCTTCATTATATGCTTTCCAAAAACCTGTCAAATCTTGTATATGACCTTTCTCATCAACATATTTCCTAAAGAGTGCCGGATATAGTTCCTCAATATCTTTTAAAGCTTTAAGTTTAGTGGTCTCGGCTTCCACCTCGCTATTAATGGTGCTAACAAGACCTTCCAAAGTACGTTTCCGATCTTCTTCGTCCGTGTTGAGTTTTTCTATTTTCTTGTTGTACGAGTCCAAAGCACGTTCAGCAGATGTTGTGCTGTCGGATAATGCCCACATGGCAGCTCCAAGCCCTACAACCGCCGTTGCCAACAACACATAAGGATTGGTAAGCATTGCAGCGTTTAAAGCTAACTGCGCTTTTCGTGCCAATAAACGGGCATTGGTAAGTCCAATCTCCACAAGAGTATGTTTACTTTCGGCAGCAGTAACAAGCATCACTGCGGTCCGGTATGTACCATAAGTAACCACTAATCCAGCCAAGATCTTACCTACTGTTTCATAATTCTGAATCAACGAAGTTGTCATTTGAATACCGTCCATGATAACACTTTCCGACTTTGTTCCCAATTCGTTAAACACGGAATCCAAAGCATCCTGCATCATAGACAACTGACCATTGATAGTCTTTGAGGCATTCTCAGACATATTATAGAACTTACCACCTGCGGAAGTTGCATCAATGAATGCCTGTTGAACCATTTCAGCGGAAACAGCACCTTTGGACATTTCATCTTTCAAAGTTGCGATAGATTTTCCGGTCTTTTCGGAGATAATCTGTAACGGGTTGAATCCAGCGTTTATCATTTGATTCAAATCCTGCCCCATAAGTTTACCCGCTGCTGACATCTGTGAAAATGCCAAAGTTAGCGAATTGAACTTACTGGATTCCCCCATAGAAATATCACTAATGGCTTTCAAGTATTTGATAGTGTCTTCTGCTTGTATGTTAAATCCAAGCATCATCTTTTCTGCTCCAACCATATCTGACATAGTAAGTGGAGAAATCTTAGCCAGCTCCTTGATTTGCGGAATCAGTTGTCCTGCCATATCCTTTCCAACCATAGTCTCAATAGCGGTCTGCATGGATTGAAATTCTCCACGAACACGAATCATTTCAGAACCTAATGCCTTTAATACTCCAGCACCACCAATAACCGCCAATGCTTTCTTCCAAGAAATAGCGATACCGTTGTTACTCTCTACGATTTCCTTAGCATTATCATTGTAAAGGGCGTATTCATCCCGAAGTTTCTTTACGGAAAGACGCGCTTCGGCTTGTTGTTGGGTTAATCCAAATAAAGCTGCCTTTTCTTCATCAAGAGCTTTGCGGGCAGCATTGTATTCTTCTAACTTGCTATTTGCTGATAACGGATTCCTTTTCAATGCTATACGATAAGCATCCCCAAGTCGTTTTACATCCGCTTCAATATCCTTAACTACCGCTTTTTGAGCAAGAATCTTCTCTGTGAATCCATTCACGGCCTGGGAAGCATCGAAGATTTTCCTTTTGAATCCCGTTTCCATCTCCGCTCCAGCTTTGGCTGCATTAGTCACCAACTCATCCAATCTTTGGTTGGATGCAGCAAGTTGGGCATTCAAAGCCTTGAAAGCAGCAGGAGACTGCGTGCCATCCATGCTCATTAACTCTTGTTTTAACTTCACAATTTCATTACGGAGCCTTACAACTTCTTCCCAGTCACTACCTACCTTAAAATATAATTTCGCCATATCTATTTCTTTTTCCTACGATTAGCCAATTCCTTACCACTGATTCTATTCACTTTTTGACCACCATATACTGCGTGTAATTTATCCCGTTGCATCATCAGCAAATTCCGATAAGGGATAACCTCAAACACTTCTGTATAACTCAAATGAAGCGTGTCAATCAAATGGGCTATCTGCCCGAAGAACGTTGTGTTTCCTACTGTTTCGGTCTTGCTGCCAGCATCGACACGTTCCTCATCGAGCTGACACACTGAAAAGCCGAAATATCCATCATAGAGAAACAGACTTCCAAGGCATCTTTGACTTCTTCAAAAGTGCCGTTCTCCAATTCTTTGACCAAACTATCATTCCCGCAGATGAAGCATGAAATACCTTTCAGCATATCTTCAGTAGCTTCAGGAAGCTCTTTAATAGCTTCCATGACATTATCTCCAGTCATGCCGATATTGGAAAAATGATGAATGGCACGACAGATAATTTTAATTGTAGGAGGTTTAATGGTATAAACCATCCCTCCTATCTCCACATTCATGAAATCCAGCCCTAACAAAGCATCAGAAACCGTTTTTGCTGCTTGATTCATATTCTTAAACTAAAAGGGGGAATGGTATATATCCATCCCCCGGTTATCACTCTTGTGCTTTTACCAATGTTATCTCTTTTTTAAGAGTGGTATCAACTTCAGAAGGAGTGGTTTTAATATCTCCTGACTGAGTGACGTACCCCACTTTCGACACTTCATAGTGAACGGTAGCCCCAGCATTCACCTGCTTTGACTTGACCGTTACACCGTCCAACTTTACGGTCGCATCGGAAGGAGTAGGTACAATGGTTACTGTAGTTCATGCCTGCAAAGCTTTAATCTGCCCCTCTTCGTAGTTATACTCAGAAGAAACGCCTTCAATTCCCGGTTCCTGCACCAAGCCTTTTACAGCGATTGCAATTGCCTTATCCGTATTGGCTTCACGGGAAACAATACGGCATTTTGGGAAGATGAACCAGACATCATCATCGGTCAGACAGAACAATGCTTTGTTGATAATAACTTTATCCAAAGCACGCTTCCAACCCACATCTTTAGATGTTGCCTGAATAACATCGCCACCCATGAACGCTTTCTTGGTCTTCCAGTCATATTGTCCGATAGAGAAAGCGGGCGATACTTCTCCCGGCACATCATCGTAACGGTAATTCTTTCCCGTTAATTGGTTCTTGTACCCAGTAACGGAGGCTTCCGTTTCCTCAATCTGCCACGTTTCCCCGTGTACATTCAAGACCTCATCTTTGGCTTTGATAGCGGCTTGAATCAAAGTCTTTGCGATTTCGGGGGTAATGTCTGCCGTTACCTTATCAATATCGGCAAACAAGATTCTTTTTATTCCTACTGCTGAAATCATAATCTTATAGTTTTACATTTATTACTTCAAATAAAATTCTCACATTCACGTAATGGCATTTCAAAGCTGTATCCGCTTCCGCGCCAATTGATTCGATAGAGTAACGATAGGTTGTACCGTCATAGGTGCTTACTACATCATCAAGCAGCTTGTCAGCCTTTCTTTCAAGTTCGTTAAGCCGGATTGTGTTCGCTTCATTCTCGCTTAAATTGGGTACACATAGATTCACTTCTGCGAAAGATTTCTTCCAATACTTTCCCGGCTGTTGTTTCTTCGTGTGGATGACAATCCTTTCGGACTTCAATTCACCCGTCAGCGTTTCCCCGTTGGGTACTATGCTTATTCCGAAAGCCTTGCAGTCCCGGTAGAGAATATTTCCTATGTCGGTAGTTACTATCATACTAATGCTTCGATACGTTGGTTGAGAATGTTCAGATACTCACCCATATAATCGCGCTGTTGCAGAAGCAAATCACGTTGGTGTTCGTCTTTTACAACTTCTTTAAACTTGGGAGTGTCTACAAAAGCACACAGTTTACTAAATCTTTCAGCCAAATCCTGCCGTTCGATAAGTAAGCGGTCTTTGAATGTTTCAGCCACCTTGTATGCCTTTTCAAACACATCTTTAGGCGACCAACTCTCGTAGCCGTCTTCGTATACCACCTTGTATCCTTCTTCCACTTGTTCCATAGTTCTTGGAATAGCATCAGTGGGCAGATATACCTTACCACCCTTGCGAATTGCAGGTGTAGCCTGAACTAACTTTGTACCAATATACTTTTTCATTTTTCAAATTCTTCTTTTAATCGTTTCTCCGCAAATAAAGCAGCACTACTCAAAACATCATACCCTTTAGATTCTACGAATGATGCGTATTCCGCTTCGTTTTTCAATGTCAAACCGTCTTTATCGACATCGTAATCATTGGACGTTCTCAAAGTGAGTGTATGGTCTTGATAATCCCCATGTTCCTCTGCGTACTTCACGGCTTCATCGCCTACATCAATCATCTTCTTTTCGACCTCCCATTCTCCTTCATCGAAAAAGGAGTCGACATCTGAGAAATCGAAATCTACATCCATAATTCCGAGTAGTTAAAGTAGTTTGTACTCTTCACTGTATAAACTTCGCCTTGACCTCTTACGCTATCACCATCCATGCAACGTACTTCATCACCAGCCTTGACAGTAATTCTCTTCTCGCATACCACATGATAATTCGGACGATACACAGAGCCGTTATCAGATGAAAACTCTTTGGTAGTGTTATCATCACAACGGCATTTGCACACCTCCTGCCAGCTTTCACCACCTGTTCCGGGAATAGGTCTGCCAAACTCATCCTTATCCATTGGGGTGATAACTTTTACCTGCAATATGTGTGGAGCGAATATCATAAGAAAGTCACTTTAGGTTTGTTACCCAGTTCGTCTTTCAAACCGTACCGCTTGCACAGAAATGAATAGTAATCCTTAATGCCTTGAATGTTCCAAGACATAGAAAAACCGCTTTCGCTGATGGAAGTGGCACGAAGCAATAGAGAGGGGATGAACTTCGCAATTGCCACCGACACCCGTGTTTGGCAATCCTCGTTCATCTCACCCCCTCCGCTTATCTTTGCGTTCAGACATATATCGAAAAGGTCAGCCTCCGACAAGTTAACGCCGAAGGTCTGAAACTTCTGTAATATATAATCGTTTACTGTCATGCGTTCATCTCACTCAAATCGAAGTTCACAATCAGGTTCGGGTTCGCAATCTGCGGAATCCATTCGGCTGTGTATTCCAGATAGCGACCATTGCCGTCCTTGTAACCTGAAATCAGCATATCGCCATCTGCCTGAGTGTAATTACGTCCCGGTACACCATCCACAGCTTCATAAGGAGTGTGGAAGCGCATATAACCGATTTTATCCTGCGGAAGCAGGGAAATACGACCATCTGCATAAATGGGGATATTCTTACCTGTTTGGTCTACCACATAATCTTCCTTGATTTCAATAGCCGGAAGTCCGATACCTGTAAAAATGGTAGAAGCCAGTTGCGAGGTGATAAGCCCGGTAGACATATACATTTCATTGCCTGTAAGCTGCATTTTGAACTTATCTCCAAATTCACTTGAACCGATAATATTCTTGATGAATGTGCCACGGCTCATAATCATCTTGGGGAATGTGCCGTAAATAGATTTCAGCTCATTCAGTTTCTGCTGCAAGTAAGTGACGAAATAGTCTTTATCCTCTGTGTCCGGCTTGATAAACTTAAACGGCAAGTCGATGTTCAATAAGTCAATTCCTCCGGCATTGTCGTCCTTGTTCTTCACGCTTGCTGCTCCAGTCATCAACAGAGAGCCTACGATAATGTCCATACGCTTGTGCGGTGCCAGCAATACCTGACGGTAATCGTCATAGATGAAGTCCACGATGTCACGCATGGCTGCTTTCTGGTCTTCCGGTTTGGCGGCATTATACTTATCTATCAAGTCCTGCAAGTCAGACAAACGGTCGATTGAGATTTGATAGCGGTCACCCAAATAGGCAATCTCACCATATCCGGAACCGATATTCCTGCGTTCACGGATAGGCTTTTCGCCATAACGGGAGTTGATGGAACCAGCCATCACGCCAGTAACCTGACCGATGTAGTCTTTAAATACACGAGTAGTAGTCCTACGGAAGCCCAAATACTGCTGCCAATAAATTGTGTCCTTTCTTGTCTTGAGGACACGCTGAATCACTGCATTTACAATGTTCGGGTCATTAAACAATGTATGAATAGTTAGCATCATATATTAGTCCTCCTTTCTTTATTT